>ERZ1034361.198-NODE-198-length-44087-cov-8.470825_pt1 | contig 44087 bp, 44 predicted proteins | sample MGYA00520617_ERZ1034361 | MGnify/ENA primary metagenome ERZ1034361 (study PRJEB33736, sample SAMEA104284507) | Azolla filiculoides | biome: Urban; feature: Water surface; material: Ditch water | place: Netherlands | collected 2015-10-28 | depth 0-0.1 m ...
GCGGTGGGGAAGAGCTGTCTGTTGCGGTAATCGTTCCAGATGCAGTTGTAGCTACGCGACCGGTTGAGTTACGGGTATAACGTCCAGTTGAAGCGCTGAAGTTGTAACCAGTGATCTGGAGATTTGTAGAGTAGGTGATGTTTCCGGTCAAGCCAGACGTATAGAGAATGTCTGAGGAACTGGTCGCGTTGGCCGTAGTACCAGAAATAGTGACAGTTGATGGTGTAATTGCTGGCGGTACTGCACGAACAAACAACACGCCCGATTCAATCGTTGCGAGGCCCACCAAAGAGAATTCTGCAACAAAGTTGCTTGTTCCGACGCCCTGGTTTCCTGTATTGAAAGCACCACTTTGGAAGTCAAGGCCAATTCTCTCTGAACCCGTCAGTGCCGATCCGAGAGTAAAGGCTAGGACGTCTCCAACACCAATCGTATCAATCGAAACAGGTACTGAAGTTGATACTCCATCGATGTTGAAGGAGTTGATTTTACAGTTGGAGAAAGTCGGAGAAGTTGTACATGCGCTGGGCAGAGCCATGATCTGTCCATTCGAATTGTTAATTATCTTAAAACGAATTTTTGAACCTGATGCCATGACACCACTAGCAGAAGTCTCTGCCGTAAATGCTGGGGTTGTTGTGTTTTGATAAACAGTCTGCGACGAAGCAGACAAAGTAACGGAGATTGGGCTTGCATTTGCCGGTAATGCAGCACCAGCGACAATAAGTCCAAAAGAAATCAAGGCAGCAAAAAATGCCTTAAAGGAATAAGTCTTCATACCTTTATTCTAGACAAAACTTTTAGTCATTTGTACCCATACGGGGGACAGAAAAGGGCCCTCCTGTAATCAGGAGAGCCCTTAACTCTGTTCGAGTGTTACGTGTGACTAAGCAGTCGCACCGTTCGACTCGTAGCTGGTGTTGGTCGACTCGAAGAAGTTGACCAACTGCAGAGTGTCGTTGGCGGTAGCCATCCACTTTGCAGGGTTCGAGACCTTGTACTCTGCTTCGAAGCCGAGCTCCTCGAGACGACGGTCAGCCAAGTACTTCACGTACTGGTTGATGTAGTTCGAGTTCAGGCCCAGGATGCCGTTGGGGAGGAGGTCGCGGTTGTATTCCGACTCCATCTCCACTGCATCGAGGATCATCTGCTTGATCTCTGCTGCGAACTCTTCGGTCTGCAGGTCTGGGTTTTCTTCCAGAACGGTGAGGATCAAGTTGATACCGAACTTGAGGTGAAGGGACTCGTCGCGAACAACCCAGTCCATCAGCGAACCGAAGTTACGCAGCAGGTTGCGCTGGCGGAAGCTCAGAGCAACCATGAAGCCTGAGTAGAACCAGATGCCCTCGAGGATGACGTTGTAAGCAACGAGGTTGCGAACGAAGTCCTTCTTGCCCTCGGTGGTGGTGATGTCGAGAGTCTGCTCGGTCATGCGCTTGATGAAGCCCACTTCGAACTCTTCCTTGCGAGCCATGGAAGGCACCTTGACGTGAGAGCTGTAAGCAACCTCACGGTCAATGGGGAAGGTTTCGAGGACGTACTCGAAGCTCATGCAGTGGTTTGCTTCTTCCCACATCTGCTTTGCGAGGTAGAGGTGAGCCTCTGGAGCGTTCACGTAGGGGTACACGCCGAAAGCGAGTGCCTTGTTCACGAGAAGCTCGTTGGGGTTGAAGTAGCTCATCAAGAAGGTGATGGCGTGACGTTCTTCGTCACTCATCTTCTTGAAGTCAGCGATGTCTTCGCCGAGCTGGATTTCGTTGGGGAACCAGGTGTTAGCTACAGCCTGGTCGTAAAGGTCCATTGCCCACTTGTACTTGACAGGCTTGAGCATGAGTCCTTCTTGAACTCCGGTACCGAGAATACCCATGGTGTTTCTCCTTTAGTCGTCTAAATATGTGTGGTGATCTGTTGTTTCCCGCGGGGGTTGATCCGGGTGGATCAGTGGGGTGCGGCGGGGTTGTTACAGATGGTGCTGGTGTTGCAGGGGTGTCTGTGGTTCAGGGTGGCCCTGCCTACTGGCAGGAGTCACACTGAAGTTCGTCCATTGGGTCGACGGGAACGAAGTACTCGTCTACTGAAGTGGTGTAGTTCATTAGTTGCCACCTCCCGAGCCGAATCCGAAGCCCTTACGAGCTGGAGCTGCTACTGCTGGTTCTGCCTCAGCTACTGCTGAAACAGCGTGAGGTTCTGGGTTGGAACCCGAGCCACTGCCGAAGCCGAAGCCCTTCTTGGGTGCGCCCGAACCACCAGCGTTGATGTCTTCCGACTTGTTCACCTTCACAGTGGACTGCTCCGCGGTGTGGCGAGGCTTCATGTGTAGGTAGTAAGTGGTCTTCACGCCACGGTTCCATGCTTCGGAGTAGATCTCCATCATTTCGCCGAGGTCGCGAGTTTCCAGGTACATGTTGCGGCTGATGGCCTGGTCGATCCACTTCTGTGCACGCGCAGCAACTTCAATGAAGGAGAAGGGCGAGAGCTGGAAGCTGGTCTTGTAGACAGCCTTGATGTGGTCAGGAATCTGAGGCAGAGACTGAACATCACCCTGGCTACGCAGCAGGTCTTCACGGACGGTCTCCCAGAGACCGAGCTCCTGAAGGTCGAGAACCAGGTTGCGGTTGACCTCAAGGAACTTGCCCGAGCTGGTTGCACGGCTGAAGATCTGTGAGAACTGTGGGTCCAGACCAGGAGTGGTTCCAGCAACAAGACCGATGGACGCAGTTGGTGCGATGGCCATCAGGGTTGCGTTGCGGATACCGTTCTTGACCTTGGCGCGCAGTGCATCCCAGTCGAGGGTGGTGTTGCGGTTGACAGTGATGGGGACACCACGGTCTGCTTCGGTCAGGTCAATGCTGTCGAAGGGTACGAGACCCTGTGACCAACGGCTGCCTTCGAAGTTGGAGTATGCACCACGCTCTTGAGCCAGCTCTGCCGAAGCCTCGATGGCTGCGTAGGAGATGTGCTCGGTGATGACGTCGATGAGGTCATATGCCTCTTCGGACTCGTAGGAGTAGCCCAGGCGCTCCACGATGTCGGTGAAGCCCATGAGGCCCAGACCGATTGCGCGGTTTTCCTTGTTGGAGAAGTCAGCTTCTTGAACCGAAGAACGAGTGATGTCGATCAGGTTGTCGAGCTGGCGAACAGCAAGCTTGGCGCTTTCTGCGAGCTTGGCGTAGTCAACCTTGTTGTCGTCAGTGAGGTGACGAGAGAGGTTGATCGAAGCCAGGTTACAAACCGAAACGTTGTCTTCGTCCTGAGGCAGCGTGATTTCGGTGCAGAGGTTCGAGGAGTGGATGGTGCCGGTGTTGTTGTTGAGGGCACGCAGGTTGATGGTGTCCTTCCAGGTCAACCAGGGGTGGCTGGTGGACTGGAGGGAGATCAGGATCTGCTTGAACTGCTCGCGGGCACCGATCTTCTTGTAGAGGTTGATGCGACCAGCTTCTGCTTCAGCTACGTAGTGGCTGTAACGCTCCGAGAATGCCTTGCCGTAGAGCTCGTTGAGGTCGGTGACCTCGAGTGGGTCGAAGAGGTACCAGTCTTCGTCGTTCTGGACGCGCTTCATGAACTCGTCAGAGATCCAGACAGCGGTGTTGGCGGTACGGGTACGACGGTAGGGGTCACCAGAGTTCTGACGGAGGTCAAGGAACTCGGGGAAGTCCATGTGCCAGTTCTCCATGTAGAAGCACATTGCACCGAACTTCTTGCCACCACGGCTGACCGCACGAAGGATCGAGTCCAAGGTGTGCATGAAGGGGATAGGACCGGTCGAGGTGGTGTTGTTCGAGCGGATAGGCGAACCCTGAGCGCGAAGCTTGGTTACCGAGAGACCGATACCACCGGTGCCCTTGGTCAGCCACATAACGTCGCGCGTGGTCTTCGCAATGTGCTCCATGTCGTCCTGCATTTCGAGAACGAAGCAGTTTGCGAGCTGTGGGTAGATGGTTCCGGCGTTGACCAGAGTTGAACCTGCTGCGAGGTACTCGAGCTGGCTCATCTTGTTGTAGAACTTGATCGCGTGCTCGGTGGGGTTCTTCTCGTTCAGAGACAGACCCATGGAGATACGCATCCAGAAGTACTGAGGAACCTCAAGTGGGTCACCGTTACGGCCCTTGATGGCATAACGGTTGTTGAGGGTGACGACACCGATGTACTTGAGCAGGTCATCGTGGCCGGGGTCAATCTCTGCAGCGAGTGCGTCGAGGTCGAAGAGTTCAGCCAGGCGTGGGTCGAGCAGACCTTCTTCAACACCGCGCTTCATGTTCTCGGCAAAGTGTTCGCGGTGCAGCTTCTTCAGCTGTTCAGGGGTAGAGAAGTCACCCAGTACGCGCTTGTAGATGGTCTTGAGCAGAAGACGAGCAGCAACCACGTCGAATGCAGGGTCATCCTTGACGTTCTGCAGTGCAACCTGGATGACAGCTTCATCGAGCTGCTGAGTGGTAATTCCGTCAAACAGCGTGATTTCGAGCTCGGTGGCAATCTGGGTCACCCACGCAATGTTGTCGTGGAGGCCATGTGTTGCCTCTTCGATCGCCATGTTGATCTTGTTGGCGTCATACTGCTCGCGCTGTCCGTTGCGCTTAACGACGGTGATTCCCACGTCTGTCTCTTTCTTCGGTGTTTTCTGCTCTTCGTGCTTCACCACTATATACGGGGTGATTCCAGATTCTCTATCCCTACATGTTGTGGGCGTGTCATCCCCAGTTGTGGATAAGTTTTCCTCGTTTGTGCACATATCAACACCCCTTTTTGCTCTTTTTTGACCGAAATCCATCATCTGAGAACCCACGGACACTGAGCTGAGGTCAAAAACGCCCAGATAGAGTGGAGAAGTTGTGAAAACTTACATTGAACTACTCCGGGTTAAAGGCGTAACCCGTATTTTGGTGTCGCAACTTTTGGCCCGATTCCCTCACGGAATGCTCTCCATCGCCTTTTTGATCCACGTTGAGCAGGTTCACCACTCTTTTGCCGCTGCCGGCTTGGTCGTGGGTGCCATCAGCTTGGGTGAAGCTATTGCCGGTCCGATCAGTTCGCGCCTGATGGCCCGCTGGGGCATCAGGCCCTTGCTAGCTGGCATGGGGCTTGTCTCCGTCATCACGCTTTCTTCGATGGCAATCTTCCCGCTGTCCGTGCCTGTGCTGGTTGTGTTGGGCTTTGTTGGCGGGTGTGCTTTCCCCCCCATTCAGCCTGCTGTGCGCACCATCTACCCCAAACTGGTTCCTAACCGCCTGCTCACTCCCCTGTTTTCTCTCGATGCCTCCGCGCAAGAAATCATCTGGATTGTCGGCCCCGTCCTCACCACCTTCATTGCCATGCAGGTGGGCAGCATGGAAGCTGTCTTGGCCGCGATGGCATTCCTGGTTGGTGGCGGAATCTGGTTCATTACCTCGCCCTCCGTCGGGCAGGTTCGCATCCCACGCAGCAAGCGACGCCTGGGTGGCGTGCTCACTCGCCCACCGGTCATCATTTCCACCCTCCTGGGTTTGTCCCTGGTGGCCTGCTTCTCCGCTGTCGAAGCCGGCATCATTGGCCTGTTCGGCGAAGATGGGCCTGAAGCGGGCACCATCTTGGCCATCTATGCCGTGGGTTCCCTTGTTGGCGGTCTGGCCTGGGGCCACCGTGAAATAGCACCCTGGTCCATGACGCGCAGACTCCTTCTGGTGACCGCAGGTCTCGTTGGCGCCATGTTTGTCACCGACTTCTGGTGGCTTTCCGTGATGCTCTTCATTTCTGGCCTCGGTGTTGCTCCTGCACTCACGGTGCTCTTTGCCAACGTGAGTGCCACCATGAAGTTCAGTGAAACCGCTGAGTCTTATGCCTGGATCGGCAGCGGTCAGCTGATTGGTGCCGGTATTGGTTCCGCCGTTGCCGGTTTATGTATTGACCACTACGGTGCACAAACGGCAATCGTGGCAGCAGCAATCTTCTCGCTGATTACCGCACTAGGTGCACTCGTCACCTATAAGTGGAGCCCCGACCTCCGTGGAGGCCACGGTGCTCCGCTGCCAGATACTGGCCCCGTGGAAACAATCAGCTAGATAAAAGCAGTTCTAGAGCGCGAGCGCTGCCCGACGGAAAGCTTCCGTCAGGATCTCTGGGCTGGTGCCCATGTTCACGCGGATGTGGCCTTCGCCACCGGGGCCAAATGTGTGGCCGCTGTTGAATGCAACCTTGCCTTTTTCAAGGAACACCTGAGCAGGGTCTTCGCCGAGGTTCAAAGGGCGGCAGTCAATCCATGCCAAATAGGTGGAGTGAACAGGGGTGTAAAGAGCACCGGGGAGGAAGTTGTCCACGAGTTCGGTCACTAGGTGACGATTGCGGTCAATGTCCTTCACCACATCTGCGAGCCACTCATCGCCGCCTTGGAACGCAGCCATGTGTGCAATCGAACCGAGGTGACTAGGAGATTCGTAGCCCGAGTTGCGAATGGTCTCGAGTAATTCGGATGAATTCTCGTTGGCCTGAATAATGGCGCTCTTGAGTCCTGCCAAGTTATAGGACTTAGACGCACTAGTGACGACAACTGCGTCAGCAGCCTCAGGGATGGCCAAAATAGAAACAAAGTCATACCCAGGCATGGTCAACGGTGCATGAATCTCGTCGGAGAGAATGCGAATACCGTGCTTATTAGCCAGAGTTGCCAGCATGGTCAGTTCTTCGCGAGTGTGAACAGCACCACCGGGGTTGTGGGGGTTGCTAATGAGAACCATGCCACCTTTGCCCATGGCTGCTGCCTCTGAGAATGCCTTTTCCAAGGATTCTGGATCGAGACGACCACCTGCAGTTAAGGGGGCGTTCACGAGGGTGCGGCCTGTGCCGGCCACAATCATGGCGAAGGGGTAGTAGACCGGAGGCGTCAACACTATTGGTGCGCCAGGTTCTGTGGCAGCCCTGATGACCGTATCGAGCCCCCGAATGACGTCAATCACTGGCAGTGCATAGGCAGGATCAATGACTAGGTTCCAGTGGCGAAGCGCATACTCCGCAAAAATATCTCCACACCCATTACCAACCGCATAGCCGGTGTCTCCATCGCGCATGGCTTTGTTCACTGCATCGATAACTGCAGGCGCAATGGGGACATCCATCTCAGCAACCCAGAGAGGTAACACCTCCGGACCGTAGTGCTGCCATTTTGCAGATGTGCGCTTGCGAAGCTGTTCGAGAGAGTAGGTAGTGAAGGGGGTGCTCATATTTTCAGCCTAGGGCTGGAGCCGAGAAATATTCCATTGGCCGTCCGAGATGTCATACCTAATTCGGTCGTGGAAACGCATGGAACGTCCCTGCCAGAACTCGATGGCGTGGGGAATCACACGGAACCCACCCCAGTGCTCAGGCCTGGGAACAACGGTGTCATCGGGGAACTGTGCTTCCAGCGCAGCGAGTTGTTTATCCAGATCCTCGCGTGAGGCAATGGGCGCTGACTGGTCACTTGCTGCCGAGGCAAGCTGAGCACCCTTGGGCCGGCGATTCCAGTAGAGGTCGCTGACTTCTTTGACGGTGGGCTTGGCTTCACCATAAACAATGACCTGGCGCTTGAGTCCATACCAAGGAAAGAGCAAGGAGATGCTGGGGTTATTCAGTAGCGCCTTGCCCTTGCGGGAGGTGTAGTTGGTGACAAACTCAAAGCCGGTCTCATCCAGGCCCTTGAGCAATACAGTGCGTGAACTCACCGCACCATCGGGATCGATGGTGCTAGTGACCATGGCGTTGGGTTCAAACACCTCATCTTCCTCAGCTTGCTTAAGCCACTGGGCGAACTGGTCCAACGGATTGGGCATCGCAATCGACTCGTCGAAGGGGACAGTGCCGTAGTCGGTGTGACGGGAGAGGGATTCCATCATTAAGCCTTGGGCTTGAGTTCGCCGCGGATGAGCTTGTGCTGAGCAGCCTGGGCAACGGGGCGAATGGTGATCATGTCCATGTTCACGTGACCGGGAAGTTCGACCGCGTGAACGATGGCTTCGGCAACGTCCTCCGCAACCAGAGGGTTCTTCACATCTGCATAGAGTGCCTCCACCTTGCTAGCGTCACCACCCAAGCGGTTGAGCGCGAACTCATCGGTCTTCACCATGCCCGGAGCAATCTCGAGAACACGGATGGGTTCACCGGCAAGCTCGAGACGCAGTACGCCCACAACACCGTGTGCTGCAAACTTGGCTGCGTTATATCCACCGCCGCCTTCGTAAGGAACGAAACCTGCAGTGGAGGTCACGGTCATAATGTCAGCGTGGCCATCTGCTGCTGCCATGCGGAGCAAGGGAAGCAGCGCACTGGTCACGCGCTGAACACCAATGACGTTGACGTCAAACATGCGCTTCCAGTCTTCGGGGTCACTGTCTTCAACCGAAGAAGCGCCGAAGGCGCCACCAGCATTGTTGACCAGGGCGTGAACAGGACCAGATTCTGCAAGGAAGTCACGCAGAGCGTCCACGTCTTCCTGCTTGGTTACATCCGCAACGAAGGTGCTGATGCCGGTCTCTGCGGCCAAGGCGGCAAGTCGATCAGCACGGCGGGCAACACCCACCACGCTCCAGCCATGCTGGGCGAAAAGACGTGCAGTGGCCTGACCAATACCGGAGCTCGCTCCAGTGATAACAACGCGACGAGTGCTCATAGAGCAAACCTATCGCGGGAGTAAAGAAGTTGTTTAGCCTGCGCGGCGGCGGCGCAAGACTGCATCGAGGTCAAGCTGAGCTGACTCGGTCTCTCCCACAACGCCCATGCCAGCCAGGCGTGCGGTGACGCTGTCTGCAACAGGTGCCTGAACAGGTGTGGCAGGAACAGAACGGCGCAGGTTCTCAAGACCCGCCTGGTCCATGCTCATGCGTTCAACCAGTGCTGACTCCTGAGCGTTCTGACGCATACGGTCAGCTGCTAGCTGAGACTGCACAACAGCTTGAGCCAAGGTGCCCTCAGAGAGGTGAAGCGGGCGAGGAAGAGCGGTGGGGGTCCAGGTGCGCTGGGCAGGAGCTGCCTTGAAGTAACCCTGGTCGAAGACCTCGGAAGCAAAGCGGTTGGTGTTCGCTGTTGCAACCTCTGCAGGAGTACTCGCCGAGACGACTACTTCCTGGATCACGAGAGCAAGAGCAAACGAGATGCAGGAGATAGCAAGGATCTCCCAGCTACCACCGGTTGCCAACACAACAGCGCCGGTGACAATTCCTGCGATGGTGGCCAGTAAGAAGAGGGCGCTTGCCAAACGATTACGGCGAGCGCGGTGTGCAGCAGTTACTGCAGCATCGTCATAGCCCACGGCACGGCCAGCAGCCTGGCGAACCTGAGCTCGAGCGGCAGCTTCTGCCTGGCGCAGAACACGCTTTTGTTCAATCACGGCGCGTGCGGATGCTTCCACGCGAATCTCCTCGGGAACGTCAGTAGTTTCAGCCAGCGCACGGATGGTTTGCTGCATGCGCACGGCATTGCGCTCGGTCGCATCGAAGTTGCGACGGCGCAGGTAGGTCGGAATCAAATACACAACCCAGAGGGCAGCTGCAATAGCGAAAACTATGCCGCCACCAAACATTCCACCACTCATGTTTCTAAGTTACGAGTGAAAGAGGCCGTTGGCCTTTAAGGCGTGGGTGTGTTGTTTTCCCTGTGGTTATCCCGTTACAAACCCAGTGCGTCATAGTCAGCGGCAGGAACCATGCTGACATCTGCCGGAACGTGTCCCGACTGCCATCTGCTGAGCACACCAGCGGGCACTTCTTCTTGCGTGAGGGCATAAGCAAAGTGGTCGCGCCAATCGCCATTGATATGGATATAGCGGCGACGAAGACCTTCATAGCGGAAGCCCAGCTTCTCCACGATGCGCAGCGAAGCTGCGTTCTCGGGGCGAATGCAGATCTCCATCCGGTGGAGACCGAGGTTCTGCAGACAGTAATCCGTGGCCAGGGCAACGGCTGTGGGGGTGACTCCCTTGCCCGCCACACGTTCTGCCACCCAGTAGCCAAGCTGGGCTGAGGAGAGCGATCCATACACAATGCCGGAGACGTTGAGTTGACCGATCAGTTCGCCGTCGTATTCGATGGCGAACGGCAACCCTGAACCCGCCTTGGCATGTGCAATGAGGTTCTTGATGCCTGCCTTGGTGTCAAAGCTGACAAAGGTTTGGGGCGCTGTTGCTTCCCACTGGCGCAGCCACGAACGATTACGCATGAGCTCTTCTTCGAGCTTCTTGGCATCCCGTGGTTTGATCCCACGGATGCTCACGCGGCCCTCGGTCAGGGTCGGAATGATGGCGGCCATGCCCACCAGCCTAACGAAGCCAGTCAGCTGCCGTGACTGCCAATTAGACTGGGGACATGCCTGAAGATCTCGTTGCCGCCAAGCAGGCTTTGCGTGCCGAGATTCGTGAGCGTCGTCGTGCGATGAGTGAACATGAACGCGCTGCTGACACCCTGGCCATCACGGAACACTTGAAGCACCTTGTTGCTGCCCGGGGCGTGAAGAAGCTGTCATGCTATCTCTCCACCACTTCAGAACCTGAAACGCGACCTTTCCTGACCTGGGCCTATGAGAACAACATCGAAGTTCTCTTACCCGTCACCCGCGATGACGGTCTTCTTGACTGGGCCATTGCTAATGACACCCCCGATGAGAACATCGGAATGTTTGGTTTGCCCGAGCCCACAGGTGAACTCTTAGGCCCCATCGCGATTAATGGCGTGGACCTCATTATTGTTCCGGCGTCTGCCGTGGATAAGAAAGGTGTGCGCATGGGCTGGGGTCGTGGCTACTTCGACAAGACCCTGGGCTCGATGGGCAAGCGTCCCCCTGTTTATGCCATTGTCTTTGATGGTGAATACGTTGATTCACTCCCCCGCGAAGTGCATGACCAGCCGGTGACCGGCGTGGTCACCCCTTCTGCCCTGATCACTTTCTAACCCGCACCAATCAAGCACCACGGAGATCTTGTGCCCACCTATTCCTACCGCTGCACTGAATGCGACAACGCCTTTGACATTCAGCAGGCCCTCAGCGATGACTCTCTGACCGAATGCCCTGCGTGCAAGGGCAAGCTGCGCAAGTTGTTCAACACCGTGGGTGTGACCTTCAACGGTTCTGGTTTCTACCGCACCGATTCACGCAAGAGCTCAGGTGGAGAATCAAAGTCCTCGAGCTCGTCTAGCTCTTCCTAGAAGAGAACTATCCCCAGTGGGGTGGCTTGTCGCGCTTGAGCTGCTCATCATTGCTCAAACTGCGTTCTGCCCAGTCTTCGCCTGATTCTTCAACAGGTGCATCAACAAAGCTGGGATCAGCCGTGACCCCCTCCGGCTGCCACTGAACACGACGGTTCTTGCGTGCTGCGGGGGTTGACGAAGAGTCAGACTTGTCAGCCATTACTGCTCAGGCAGATCAATCGGTTCAGTGATGGCATCCGGCTCAACACCGCGAGGTGCTTCGGAAACAACTTCCGTGACCGTGATGGATTCTTCAATCACGTCTTCAACAACAATGTTGCCGTCAACTTCCTCAATGACCAGAGTCTCGGTGATCTCGACAGAAACTACTTCTTCCACGATCTCGTTCTCGATGACCTCTTCGACGACAACCGTTGCGGCAGCTGCGGCAACAGGAATCTCGATGGGTCCCGTCTGGAAGTCATCTTCCGTGGGCTCGATGCCAATGAGTGCAGCAATACGAGTTGCTACTGCTTCAGGATCTGCAAAGAGCTCGAAGGCGTGAATGCGGATGTAGTGCCAGCCGAGGCGGCGCAGCATCTCAGGACGCAGACGCAGTGATTCACGCAGGCTGCCACGAGCCAGCACTGCGTCAGTCTCCACGGCAACAGCACGCCCTTGATAGGACGCTGCCAGTGCAATCTCTCCAGCGTGGTTGAGCGAGACGCGAAGACCACGACGCTCCAAGCGCTTGGCCAAGTCAACCAGCATGGGTTCAGGGGCATCTGTGTTCTCTGGACGCGTGTGAGGCTTCTCGGTCTCTGAGAGAACTTCCGCCAGGGCACGCATACCGTCAGAGAGGCGACTCTCGTCGATGTCTCCGGGACGGAAGCACGACACAATTTCCATCGAACGACGAGCACGTGTCATTCCCACAGCAAGCAGACGCTCACCACCAGGAAGCGCTAACGCACCAAAGTCAGAGAGCAAGCGACCATGGGGGGTGCGACCATAGCCAATAGAGAAAATGACGCGGTCGCGGCTTTGTGCGACAGCCTGCTCGAGGGTCATCACGGCGAAAGATTCGGGCCGATCTTCGAGGATGAACTCAGCTAGATCAGCACGGCGAGCAAAAGCAGAAAGAACTGACTGCTCAACACGAACTGCGTGCTTGGGGCTTGCCGTGATCACCATGAGCGATTCGGTGGGGCGCTCAGCAGCGTGCTCGAGCACGAGCTCAACAACGCGAGAAACCTCAGCATCCACGCTCTCCACAGCACCGGTTGCCGAGTCGGGCATGCCGGAGCCATCTGCGATGTAGTGCAAGCGCAGACTCGAGTGACCGAGGAAAGTTCCTGCCCAGGGCAGAGAGGAAATCTTGCCGCCATAGAAGCGACGGTTGACCACATCAGCCAGGTCTTCGCCACCAGCACGGTAGCTCTGGGTGAGTGTGCGAGAAGGAAGGATGCCGCTGAACTGCGCCAAAGCAGACTTGCTGTGCCACGCATCTGCGTCGGTCACTGCAGGCAGTGGGTTTTCAAATTCACCCATGCCCGTTTCAAAGCGAGAAGGTGTCTGAGTGACAGGGTCACCAAAGACCACGACAGATGCACCGCGGCGAATAGCTCCCGCGTTTTCAGCAACAGTCGTGGCACCAGCATCAACCAGGAACACAGCATCAAAAGAAACTGAATCAGGAATGAGGTGTGCCTCATAAGGCGAGCACAGCCACACTGGTGCAATGGACTTCGCCAGACGTGGCGCAATTGAGATGAATTCATCAGGGCTGAGGGAATCAGCTCGCAAGCTCTGTCGCAGACGCTCCGCCTCGTCGGGGAGGTCAACCAGTCCGATCTTCCACAGCTCTGCCAAACGGGCTGCGAGCAGTCCGCCATTGGCAGAGGCGTGAGCGTCATCGACGAGGCGGAAGTCCGACTCCAGACGATCCAAGATGGAGGTGTTGGCGCTCAGCAATGCCTTGTCGTTGGTGAGCATGCCCTCCAGCACAGACTGCCACCAGGCCAATTCGAGTTCGTCGGCGACTTCTTCTTCCGGCACGTGGCGTGAAGAGAGGTCTGCCAGAAGAACATCCAGATCAAGTTCACGCAAGTGAGCCAGCAATGAAGTGCGCTCTTGCAGGTTGTGCAGCACTTCAGACTCGGCAGCAAGACCCGAGACCTTATTTGTCAGGGTTGCAATAGGAAGCTTGGCAAAGGAGTTATCGGTGCCAGCAAGGCTCAGTGCCACATCCAACACTGCAAGGTCAGCCATGACCTTGTCGTAGTTCGCCAGCAAGTCGGCAACACCAACAGGAACCTCAGGAACAGCACCGGCCACGACGTAACGCTGCCAGAGCACACGCTGCTGCTGAATCTCGGTGAGAGCTTCGTGCATGTCTGCCACGTTTGCACCGGGGCGAACGTATTCAAAAGCAAGCTTCTTCAGACGACGACGGTCGCCACCGCTCATGCCGCTGCCGCGACCGGAGGTCGCGGTGATCAGCTCAGTGAGCGGACGGTCATAGACCGAGGGAAGGAACTTATCCAGAGTCTCTCGGATGTCGACCAGGAGCTGTAAGTAGATACCGAGTTCTTCGAGGTTTTCGAAGGGACGCATCTTGGTGCGGCTGAAGACTTCTTCAGCACGTTCCAACAACTTGGGCAGCTCGGTGGTGTGCAGGCGCTTAGCCTGCTCGTGAGCAGCAGTGGTTTCCTCAGGTGTGGGGAAGTTTGCTCCATACCAAGGAGAGTCATCAGGACCGTATCGGAATTCACCAAGGGCGGCAGCCTTGATCAGGCTGGCAGCTGCCTGGGGGCGAGAGTTCGCCAAGCCTTCGATGGCACGGCGAGGCAAACGAGCCGTGGTCGAAGGCGGGGTGGGCAGCAAGCTGAGGTGGGAAAGTTCTTCAAGTGCGTCGAGTACGGATACGCCGAGAACTTCGTCCTTGCGGGTGAGAGACCCGCGGTAGTCGAGGAGTACCTTGCGCAAGCGAAGCAACGCGTCATCCACGTCAGAGACGTTGGGGCGCGTGGCCTTTTCGTTGCGCAAGATGGCGTTGATCAAATCGCGACGCAAAGTACGAGGAGAAACAGTGAGACCGTCGAGGCCAACCTGCCCCAGGCGGTGCACGACAGAGTCAAGGCTCGAGCGACGAGCACCCACAACCAGTACGCGCTTGTGAGCACCGGTGAGCACACCAATCGCGTTCACGATGGTCTGGGTTCCACCAGTTCCAGGCAGGGTCTTCACAACCAGTGAATTACCGGCAGCAATCTCAGCCACGATGTTCTCTTGCTCACCATCGGCGTCCAAAAGGAGAGTGTCTGTTGCCGGTGGACGCTCGTCCTGGCCCACCACGACAGCATCCTTGTGCTCGTTAGTCAGGCGAGTACGTGCGGTGACATTCCCGGCAAGCGCATCCAAGATGGGGTGTGCCAGATCCTGAACATCTGCCACCATCGCAGCGGAGAGGTCAGAGAAGCTAGAAGCAACCAGGCGAGGTTCGACCTCGAAGTTGCTCAGGTGCTGTGTCAAACCACGCAGACGCTCAATCACCGGGAGGGGGTTGAACATGCCATCGAGGTTGGCCAGTGCCACGAACGAGTCAGCATCGAGAGCAATCCCAAGCTGGCTTTCTAACGCACGAGCAAGCTGAGGGTTCAGGAAAGGCTGACCGCTGAGCTTGAGCTCAAAGTCTTTGCCATAGCGACGCAACGACATAGGGCGCAGTAGCACAGGGCCGCAGTACTCGCGGTCTTGGAAAGTCCACTGAGCAATGCCGAGCGCGAGGTAGACAGATTCGATGCTGCGCATCGAACGCATTTCCGTGCTCTTGGCGGTAATCGCTGCTGCAGCCAGACGAGCATTGCGCAGCGCAAACTCTTCACGAATGAGGTTCGAGAGCAGGGTGGGCTTGCCCGAGATAAACGAGGGCAGACCACCGGGGTGGATCGACGTGAGTTCAATGCGGGTTCGAGGTGTATCCACGAACTGGATCAGAGGTGAGGTGCCACCAACAACGGCAAGTTCTTCTCGCCACTGGTTCCAGACGGGCTCCGCCACATTGATGTTGGAGAGAGCTGAGCTCAAGCTTCCGGCCGTGGGAGCGAGCAGGTCAATTGCTGGTTCTGACTCATCCGAGAGCTCAGGGAAGGGGTCGTCATCGAGAGAGATCTGCTCGCCGATGTTCGACGGAGTCTCTTCGGGTTCTAACGAGTCGTCGTCAGACTTTCGATTACGGGGCCACACATGAAAAACACTATGTCTCTGGCAGGGATAAACCCCGTAGTGACACCTATTTTGAAGGGTTTAGTAGCTGTTAGTCAGCTGCAGCGAGCTGGCCGCACGCACCATCAATTTCCTTGCCGCGGGTATCGCGCAAGGTGGTGGGAATACCGCGCTCTTCGAGGCGGCGAACGAATTCACGCATGATCTCTGGTTCTGAAGAAGTCCAGATTGATCCGGGGGTCGGGTTCAGCGGAATGGGGTTCACGTGAACCCAGCCGCGACCACGCTCGTTGAGCTTGTCTGCGAGCAGATCAGCACGCCAGGCGTGGTCGTTCATGTTCTTGATCAGGGCGTATTCGATCGAGACGCGGCGACCAGTCTTTTCGTAGTAGTTATAGGCCGCATCCAGGGCCTCATCGACCTTCCAGCGTGAGTTCACGGGGATGAGTTCATCGCGGAGTTCGTCATCTGGAGCGTGAAGCGACAGCGCAAAAGTGAGCTGAAGACCTTCATCTGCGAGCTTGTGAATAGCAGGAGCCAAGCCGACCGAAGAGACAGTGATGTGGCGGGCAGACATACCCAGCCCTTCGGGCTGCGGTGCCAGCATGGTGCGCACGGCCGTCATGAGGCGGTTGTAGTTGGCCAGAGGTTCACCCATGCCCATAAAGACAATGTTGTTCACGCGTTCGGGCTGGCCTTCAGCATCCTGATTGCCTGCATTGCGACGCTTGCCACCGAGTTCACCGGCAGCAATGACGGCATTGGCGCGGACAACCTGGTCCACGATCTCAGCCGCAGACATGTTGCGTGTAAGCCCAGCCTGACCTGTTGCGCAGAACGGACAGTTCATTCCGCAACCAGCTTGGGAGGAAACACAGAGAGTAATGCGACCGGGGTAACGCATGAGGACAGACTCAACGAGAGCACCGTCAAACAAGCGCCACAAGAACTTGATGGTGTCGCCATTGTCTGTACTCAGGCGCTTGACCTCAGTCATGAGCGGCGGCAGCAAAGACTCAACCAGCTCAGCACGACCTGCCGCAGGCAGGTCGGTCATCTTCTCGGGATCACTTGTGTAGTGGGAGAAGTAGTGCGTGCTGATCTGCTTGGCACGGAATGCAGGCAGACCAAGTTCAGTTACCTTGGCCTTGCGTTCCTCTGGAGTGAGATCGGCCAAGTGCACTGGAGGCTTTGCTCCGCGCTTGGGCTGTTCAAACTGGAGCGTGGGACGACCGTCAGCATCGACGTTCTGCGTCCAGCCTTCAGCGGTGGGGCGAACCTGGGGTCGCTCCCCAGAGCGGTCAGTCAGGTTTCTGGCGCCACGCTTTTCGGTCATGTAACAAGTGTGGCATGAGCTATACCCCCCGGGGTATAGTAGATACAGACGTAAGGAGTCACCAATGTGTAGAGAAGTCACCTGCCGCAAGTGCGGTAAATCCACCTGGGCCGGCTGCGGTCAGCACGTTGACCAGGTCATGCGCGGTATCCCCAAGAACCAGCGTTGCCAAGGTCACGAAGCAGAGCCCGGTTTCTTCGCCAAGCTCTTCGGCGGTAAGAAGTAACTCATCACCAGTTGTAATAACAAAAGCCCCTCACGGGGCTTTTGTTATTTTGTCTGATTGGGGTGTCTTGTGTGTACCTTGACGATAACCACAGTCATGTCGTCTACGTAGAACCAGATACGCGCACCCTGAGCAAGCTCTATCTGCCGCTGGACATGATCAACACCGTTACGTGTGACAGTTCCCAACCCACCTTTGAGCGGATGCATGCGTGAAGTAAGGGCCAGAGGGTCCGTCGTGAGCAGCGTCCAGGCGTCCACGAGTTGTGTTCTCTGAGTGGCAAGTAAATCTTGCCACCCCTTCTGCGAATCTAAAGAACCGAACACAATCTTGTATTCAGATTTCTTGAGTGGCCTGGCGACCATCTCACCTTTCGCCACGATTTATGGCTTCTGAACTGGCTCGAAATCTTCGAGCCAGTCAATGGGTTTGTTCTTCAAGCCGTCAGCCATCGCTGCAGCAGTTGCCTGCCACGAGGCAAGCTCAGCCATGGCGAGATATGCCTTCTTCGTAGCGAAAGATGCGCGAGAGGCGCGTATGAGGTCAATTGCACATTGCTCGCGATCAACAGCATCGAGAGCCCACATCCAGTTAAAGACATCCGCAAATCTCTCCCCTAAGGGGCGAGGATTTTCGTCCACAGTGATGGCAATAATTTGAGCAGCAAGTTCAAGGAGGCGATCACGTGCATCGTTCTCACTCACAGACATCAGGACTAGAGGAACATCATCCCTGCGCGTGATCTCAACAGGTGCTTCTGTAGCAGCCTCAAAAACGGGGAGGGGCTGGCGTGAAAGCTCGGAGGATTGAAATACCTTGCGGTCAAGAATGATGGACATGTGTCCATGATACTTCAGAACATATTCTGAATTCAATCTTGTTCACAAGCTCAGTGGATAAATAACAAAAGCCCCTCACGGGGCTTTTGTTATTGGTGCCCCTGAAGAGACTCGAACTCCCAACCAACTCCTTAGGACGGAGGTGCTCTTCCATTGAGCTACAGAGGCGTTACTCCAGTCTAAACGCTGGAGAAATTTAGGCTGCTGGTGCGAGGTAGTCATCCCAGGCAGTGTCACGGTGATCAAGCCCCATGGCAAACCAGCTAGGTCCAGCAGGCATGCGTGGTGTAATCCTGAGGCGCCATCCCATCTCTTGGGGCGTGCGATCTGACTTGATGTTGTTGCACTTGAAGCAGCAGGCAACGAGGTTCTCCCAGGACTCTGCTCCCCCGCGGGACTTAGGAATCACGTGGTCGATGGTGTTGGCACTCTTGCCACAGTAGGCACAGTGGTGGCTGTCTCGGCGAAGTACTCCTCGACGCGTCAGGGGCACTCTTCGTGAATACGGGACGCGCACATAGCGCGAGAGCACGATGACGGAGGGGCGATCGAATTTGGCTGTAATGGCCTCGACCGGGTGGTCGGCATCTGCTTTGAGCACCGTGGCTTTCTGGCTCATCACCAGCATCAACGCTCGTCTGAATGAGACGATCGCGAGCGGTTCATATCCTGCGTTGAGTACCAAGGTGCGCACGGTGGTGCCTTTCGAGTTGGGGCCTGCATGGCGTGCAGGCTGCTTGCCGAATGGTCACATTGAGTAGGGGGATAGAAACACACAAGGGCACCGTCGTTACCGACAATGCCCTAGCGAAGACGTGCGCGTAGACGCTCACCTATTCGTTCGTGAAGTTTCATGAACCCTCCGCACTTAATGCTTGAGTTCAGAGTATTCAGCGCACACCGAATACCGCTATGCGGCACGCCGAATCGTTATCGGGTGTTAACCCGCGAGTAACGGGGGTGTTAGCCGACGCGAACGAAGAGTGCGTAGCTGTGTGGATCACCCGAGATGGAGGTGAGAACAGAGGTTCCACCAATTCCACCCTGAGCAGCAAGACCATTACCTGCATAGATAGCGACGTGGTTACCGCGCATCATGATGTCACCAGGCTGAACCTGGTCAGGGTCGCTGAAGACGGTGCCATAGCCACCGAACTGCATGGGCCCCAAGTCAGGAACCGAGTAGCCGAGGTTACGCAGGGACTGCTCAACGAATGCAGTGCAGTCGCCGGGCATGCCGATCAAGTTCAGTGCAGAGTTCAAAAGTGCAGAGTTCGATGCGATGCCAGAAACATCAACAGAGACTCGAGCAGAAGATGAAGCGCGAGCTGCGGTTGCCACTGTCACTGCTGCTGCAGTGGAGTAGCCATCACGGCTAGCTGAAGCGTTGCTGTCGCCAGAAACCTGAAGAAGCTGAGCCTCAGCTGCAAGCTGTGCCTTGAACGCTTCAACGTCAACGTGGTCACTCGAGTCGATTGCATAGGCAGGAATCGAGAAGGTAGCCATCAGGCCCAGTGCCACTGCCATCACACCGGCACGAGCCCAGTTGCGACCGTTGTTTTCAGAACGAGCAGGGCGCGCTGCACGAAGTGCAGGCTTTGCGGTTGCTACCTCTTGGGCAGCAGAAACTAATGCAGTACCGCGCTCACGTGCAGAGGTTGCGAAAGAGCGAGCGGACTTGCTGAGTGATTTCTTCTCCGCGAGCTTGCGCTCACGGCGTGACGAGAATTCGTCGTTACCTAATTCGGCCAAGGAAAAACCTCCGGCGCCCCAACAAGCTAGGTTGCTTACCCCGTCACGATGCGAAACTCGCGTCGTTTCACATATCGAGAGACGGGGGTTGGGACGTCTCGCTATGTGGCTTTGCAACCGTTTGGTGGTTGTAAAGCTTCACCAGACTACGCGAAGAGAGGTCAAAAGTCACATCAGCGACACGACAAAATCACAAAAAGGTAACGGGCGATTTACTACAAGCTGTGTTCCACGAAGATGTGAACCGCAACATCTAGTGGTAAATCGAGTGAACCTGTGAATCCTGTGGCAGAGACGCGGACGCGGTCACCATCTCGCTTGAAGGAAATCGTGGAGCCTGGAATCAGCCCTGCTTCAGCGAATTCTTGAAGGGTCTCGGGGTTGATCTGTGCCGGCTCACCTAGACGTCGAACAACTCCTGTGCTCTCCTCGCCAGAAGCCTGTAACAGGTCAAGCAGGTTGGCCACACCATCCATGAAACCTTCTGCGGGCTCCATACCGAGTTCTTCCAAACCAGGAATGGGGTTGCCATAGGGAGACTCGGTGGGGTTGCCCAGCATCTCCATGATGCGGCGCTCTACCTTGTCGCTCATCACATGTTCCCAGCGGCAGGCTTCGTCGTGGACGAACTCCCACTCGAGACCAATGATGTCGCTGAGCAAACGTTCGGCTAGGCGGTGCTTGCGCATGACGTGCACAGCCTTCGAGCGACCCTCTGGAGTGAGCTCTAAGTGCCGGTCATCCGAAACCAAGACAAGTCCGTCGCGCTCCATGCGGGCAACGGTCTGAGACACGGTGGGTCCGGAATGGCCCACACGTTCGGAGATACGCGCACGCAAAGGAACAATGTTTTCCTCCTCGAGTTCGAGGATGGTGCGCAGATACATCTCGGTGGTGTCGATCAGATCTGTCATGAGTTCTACTTTACTCGCGCAGGAAAGGGGAATTTCTGGGTACTGGCCAAACCCTAGAATTGAGTCATGGCTGAGATCACCATCCCCCGCGAACTTCTTCCCGTTGACGGCCGTTTCGGCTGCGGACCTTCTAAGGTTCGCCCCGAGCAGGTTGCTGCTCTCGCAGGGATTGGTGCACAGCTGCTGGGCACCAGCCACCGTCAGGCACCTATCAAGAACATGGTCGGTCGCGTGCGCTCAGGTCTCTCTGAGCTTTTCAACCTGCCTGACGGCTATGAGGTGCTCTTGGGCAACGGTGGCTCCACCGCATTCTGGGATGCCGCAGCCTTCTCTCTGATTGAGAAGCAGAGCCAGAACATGGTCTGTGGTGAATTCGGTGGCAAGTTTGCCGCCGCAGCCAAGACCCCGTGGCTCACCGCCCCTGATGTCATCAACGCTCCTGCCGGTTCTCGAGCTGATGCTGTAGCCAAGGCAGGTATCGACACCTACGCCTGGGCACACAACGAAACTTCTACCGGTGTGATGTCTCCTGTGAAGCGCGTTCACGGTGACGCCGGCGCACTCACTGTCGTCGATGCCACCAGCGCCGCCGGCGGTATCAAGATCGATGCAGCTGAGACGGACGTCTACTACTTCGCTCCTCAGAAGAACTTTGCTTCCGATGGTGGCCTGTGGTTCGCACTGTTCTCTCCTGCCGCAATTGAACGCGTCGAGCGTATTGCTGCCTCCGACCGTTACATCCCTGAGTTCTTGAGCTTGAAGAACGCCATCGACAACTCTCGTCTCGAGCAGACCCTCAACACTCCTGCCGTGGCAACTCTGGTCATGCTCGAAGAGCAGATCAATTGGATGAACGCCTCTGGCGGTCTCGACTGGGCTGATGCGCGCACCAAGGAATCGTCCAACTTGCTTTACAGCTGGGCAGACCGCGTCGACTACGCCACCCCATTTGTCACCAACCCAGAGCACCGCTCACAGGTTGTTGTCACCATCGACTTCAACGACGACATCGACGCTGCAGCGATTGCCAAGGTGCTTCGTGCGAACGGCATCGTGGACACCGAGCCTTACCGCAAGCTCGGCCGTAACCAGCTGCGCGTGGCAACGTTCACCGCGATTGAGCCCAGCGATGTTGCAGCGCTGATTGCCTCAATCGAGTACGTACTCGAGCGCCTCTAAGGATTAGTCCTCGTCGTCAGCGTCAGCGCTGTCGTCGAGGTCATCGATATCGACTCCGTCGATATCTCCGCTGTGAGTAGGCGCTGACACGAGATCTTCCTCGTCGTCGTCATCATCGTCATCATCATCGTCGTCCTCGTCATCGTCGAGGTCGTCGTCATCTTCATCATCCTCGTCGCTGTCGTCAGCGTCGGAGTCATTGAGATCTTCGAGTTCGTCATCGAGGATGGTGCCATCAAGAGCACCTTCTGCGAGGTCGAGGAGGCCTTCAGGAAGTTCTTCATCGAGAACGATGCCAGCGGCAGCTGCTTGCTTCTGAGCCTCCAAGAACTCAGCAAGACGAACAGACCAGGGCACCCACTCAGGAGCAACGAGAGCGCCTTCGACAGGAAGCAGTTCTGCTTCCATCACGGTGGGCTCTTCGCCTTCGAGGGTGGCAAGAGACACATTCCACACCCAGTTGGGGTAGCCATCGAGCTTGCACTCGTAGTGCAAGGTGGCAACACCATCGTGATCAATGGTTTCTTCGATCAGTTCACCGATGCTTTCAGCAGTGGTGATTTCCTGCAGCGCAGCGAGCGCAAGACTCTGGTGGGCGGCAGTGAGAACGGGGAATGGCCTAGACATCAAAGTCGTCTGCTACGCGACGAAGCAAAGCTGCAATCTTGCTGCTGTGTGCCTTGTCGGGGTAGTTGCCGCGCTTGAGGTTGTTACCAATGCCGTCAAGGAGCTTGACGAGGTCTTCCACAATGATGGACATGTCGTCAGCTGGCTTGCGGTCAAGCTTCTCGCGACCTGCAGGGGTCTCGAGCACGCGAACAGAGAGTGCCTGTGCTCCACGCTTACCTTCGGCAACACCAAACTCGAGGCGTGAGCCAGGGCGAACCTTGGCACCTTCGGGCAGGGCGGAAACGTGCAGGAAGACTTCCTGGCCGTCGTCGGTAGAAATAAAGCCGAAGCCCTTTTCCTCGTCGTAAAACTTCACTTTGCCGGTTGGCATTTTTTCCTCCTGCGGTTGGTGCAACCCCCAGTTTACTCAGAGGTAACAGATGGCACCTATCCTTAGAGGTATGGCAACAAACGATACATACGAAGCAACACGTCTCGAGCGCATCCTGGGAACGATGGTTGTGGCCATTGTGGGAGTCTCGATTCTCGCGTTTCTGGCCATCGTGACTGCGGGAATTACGCAGTTAGATTTGACCAGCCCCTTCGGTCAATTTGTATTGGTTCTGCCTGGTGTTGGTCTGCCCATCGGCTTCATCCTGATGATCTCTTTGCTCATCATCAATATGGTTCGTCGCCGCCGCGACGCATCTGCGGGTTCTCGTTAACTCGCCTACGGGCAAGTAGGAGCCTGTGTCTTCCTCGTTAGAACTTTCTAAGCGCCTGCGCGCGCTGACCGATGAGCAGCTCTCTGAGCTTGCCTCAACCCGCCTCACTAACAGCACGTCCATCAAGGACTACTTCGATTTAGCAGACGCACTGCTGACTGAGGATTCCATCCTCAGTGCTGTGCGCCGCCTGCCACTGGAACAGTTGCTTCAGCTGCGTGAACTTGCCAGCACGGGCAAGACCACTGCTGGCGCTCAACTGACATCGGCTCTCGAGCACTCCTTACTTGGACCCGAGGCTCAGCTTGCCCTCTACCCAGAAGTCAGTGCTGTCCTGCTCAGTGCAACCGAGAAGCTTTCTCCTGCCAAAGCTGACAAGCCCAGCAAGGTAGTAAAGGGATCGGAGCTGCGTGATGCTGCAGCTCTCGAGACCGCGCTTTCTGCGATTACCTCTCTAGATGAACTCGCTCGCTCGATCGAATCTCACCACGTCAAGGAACTAGCTCGTGGTGGTCTTAGTGCTCAGGACTCACAGCGTCTCGCTCCCCTGATGCCCAGTGCCGAGATCACTCCAACAGCACTTCTGGCTTTGGGAAAGCTCTCGGGCATTCTGGCCAAGAACAGTGGCTGGTGGATGGCCACCGAGAAGCTCGACGACTGGCTTCACTTGCCTCTAGCTGAGCGCTGGCTTGCGGTGACCACAGCGTGGTCGGCAAGCCTGGGCACTGATCTTCATGCCATCCTCAGCACCGAATCCAACTGGGGTCCTGAACTTCACGCCTGGCTAGAGGTTCACTATCCCCTGGGACATGACTGGCTCGATGGGGATCTGAGAGACCGTCTGAGCGATGCAGAGCTCTTAGGTTTATCTTCTGCAGGAAGTGTGACAGCTGTGGGGCGCTCGGTGCTTGCAGGTGATTGGAAGGCCGTGAATGCAGCAATTGCCGCTGTTGTGCCACCCTTCGCTGAACACGTCTTTGTGCAGCACGACTTCACTGTTGTTGCCCCGGGACCACTGACCCCCACTGACGATGTCTTCATGCGTCAACTGTGTGTGGTGGAGTCCAGAGGATTAGCCACCACCTTCCGCATCACTGCGCAAGGCACCAACCACCTCTTGGCTCAGGGTACTACTGCTGCTCAGATCCTGGAACACCTCACCTCACTTGCAGCCACAGATATTCCTCAGGCCGTGAGTTACTTCATCACCGACTTGGGTGAGCGCTTTGGCACCATTCGTGTGCGCGAGGTTTCTGGTCACACCGTGGTCAAGGCCAGCGATCTGTTGGTGCTGCGCACCATCAATGCTGACCATGCCCTGAACTCTCTCGGTTTGCGCCCTGTCTCGGAAGATTCACTCCAGACCGCAATTTCTGCCGGGATTGTTCTGAACGCGTTGTTGGATGCGAAGTATCCAGCCCAGCTCGAAGACGCCAATGGCACCATCATTGCGGCACCGGTTCACCGTCGCAGCATTGAGTTGCAGCCAGAGCCGGTCAGTCCTCACGTTGCTCTGGTTCAACGACTGCGTGGCAGTCGTGAAGCGGCAACGACCGATGATGCCACCTGGATTGCGCGTCAATTGGATGTGGCCGTGCGCGAGAAGAGCATTCTCATCGTGACCGTGTCCATGCCTGATGGTGAGCGCGAGTTCACCATTGAACCTAAGGGCTTCTCGAACGGTCGCTTGCGCTGCCTGGATCGCACCACTGAAGTGGAGCGCACTCTTCCTGCGTCCCACATCACTGCCGTTCGCCCTGGGTAGCGCTGTCCTGGGCACCCTCTCAACCGGAGTAACGTAGAGAGATGCCCGATGGACCGTTGATCGTTCAAAGCGATCGCTCAGTACTGCTCGAGGTGGCGCACCCGCAAGCCGCGGATGCTCGTCACGACCTCGCTGTCTTTGCCGAACTTGAACGCGCTCCCGAGCACATTCACACCTATCGCATTACCCGTTTGGGACTGTGGAACGCACGTGCAGCTGGCCACACCGCTGAAGAGATTCTGGGCACACTCGAGAAGTATTCGAAGTATGCGGTTCCTGCGAGTGTGACGATCGATATCGCGGAGACAGTCAACCGCTATGGCCGCCTGACAATCGAGCGCGATGCCGAGGGCACGCTCATTCTCAAGGGCACCGATGCTGCGGTTCTCTCAGAAGTTTCCCGCTCCAAGAAGGTCACCACCTTGCTCGAAGGCAAGCGTGAAGACGGCAGCTACGAGGTAGCTGCCTGGGCTCGCGGTCAGCTCAAGCAAGAGCTGCTCAAGCTCGGCTGGCCTGCCGAAGACAACGCTGGATACAAGCCCGGTGCTCACCACGATATTGATCTGGCCACTGACGGCTGGGCTCTGCGTCACTACCAAGAGAAGGCCGTCTCGAACTTCCTGGAGGGTGGTTCGGGTGTGGTTGTTCTGCCCTGTGGTGCAGGAAAGACTCTGGTCGGTGCCGGAGCCATGGCAGCGACTAAGACCGACACCTTGATCTTGGTCACCAACACTGTCTCAGCACGCCAGTGGCGAGATGAGCTCCTCAAGCGCACGTCCCTCACCGCAGATGAAATCGGTGAGTACTCCGGTGCCACCAAAGAGATCAAGCCGGTCACCATTGCGACCTATCAAATCTTGACCGCTAAGCGAGGTGGTGAGTTCGCTCACTTGGCTCTCTTGGATGCCCTCGACTGGGGTCTGGTCATCTATGACGAAGTCCACCTCCTGCCAGCACCGGTATTCAAGCTGACGGCGGAGCTGCAAGCTCGCCGCCGTCTGGGCTTGACCGCCACTCTCGTGCGCGAGGATGGCCGCGAGTCTGACGTGTTCAGCCTGATTGGCCCGAAGCGCTTTGATGCACCCTGGAAAGAGATTGAGCAAGAAGGCTTCATCTCTCCTGCCGAGTGCAAAGAGATTCGTATTGACCTCGACCCTGAAGAGCGTTTGATCTATGCCGCCGCCAGTGACGGCGAGCGTTACCGCCTCGCTGCAACCTCTCCGGTGAAGATCGCCATTGCGAAGAAACTCATTGCTGCCCACCCAGGTGAGCGCGTGCTGGTCATCGGTCAATACCTTGACCAACTCGCAGAACTGGGTGACGCTCTCGGAGTTCCCGAGATCACGGGAGCTACTCCCGTGGATGAGCGTGAGCGTTTGTTCAACGCGTTCCGCGACGGCAGCGAACCTGTGCTCGTGGTGAGCAAGGTGGCAAACTTCTCGGTTGACCTCCCTGAAGCCAGTGTGGCGATCCAGGTCTCTGGTGCATTTGGTTCACGCCAAGAAGAAGCCCAGCGTCTGGGGCGTTTGCTCCGCCCCAAGAAGAGCGGCTTCACGGCGACCTTCTATACGCTCGTGGCTCGCGACACCGTGGATCAAGACTTCGCCCTGAACCGTCAGCGCTTCCTTGCCGAGCAGGGATACTCCTACGAAATCGTTGACGGTCACACCGTCTAACTTTTCTTTTCTGCCAATTTCCCGCCTAAGTACTGGGAATACGCCTGTGTTCAGCGTGCGCACAGTCCGCTGTCTAAAAACTCTCAGGTTACATTCAGGAAACAGTCAGATACTAGAGACATGGAAAACCCACGAATCCTCATAGTTGATGACGAACCCAACATTAGAGACCTCCTGACCACAAGTCTTCGGTTCTCCGGGTTCAACGTTCAGGCTGTTGGCAATGGCGCAGCCGCAATCTCGGCAGTACTTGCAGAAGAGCCCGACCTGATCGTGCTCGATGTGATGCTTCCGGACATGAACGGCTTCTCCGTGACCAAGCGTCTGCGCTCGGCCGGATACACCGCCCCCATTCTCTTCCTCACCGCGAAGGATGACACCCAGGACAAGATCATGGGTCTCACCGTCGGCGGCGATGACTACGTGACCAAGCCCTTTAGCCTCGATGAAATCGTGGCTCGCATCAAGGCCATTCTCCGCCGCACCATGCAGGCAGATGAAGAAGCGCTGATTCGTGCCGGTGAGATTTCGATGGACCAGGACACTCACGAGGTTGTTGTCAACGACGCAGTCGTTGAGCTCAGCCCCACCGAGTTCAAGCTGCTGCGTTACCTCATGCTCAACCCCAACCGCGTGCTGAGCAAGGCGCAGATTCTTGACCACGTCTGGGAATACGACTTCAACGGTGACGCTGGAATCGTGGAGTCGTATGTCTCCTACCTCCGTCGCAAGCTCGACGCCGTCTCCACCGAACCACTGATCACCACCAAGCGTGGCTTCGGTTACATGCTCAAGGTTGCCAAGGCTTCCTAAGCACACACACCTCCAATGTCGAAAGGGCGGGACCACTAGGTCTCGCCCTTTCAGCATTTCCCCACCTAGAACCTGCTTAGATTGCTACTGATGCGATTCAATTTCAACGACCGATGGAACGCCATCTCCTTGAGAACCAAGGTGACGGGCGTCACTGTGTTGTTGCTGACGATTGGATTGCTGGTTTCCGGTATTGGAACCATGGCCATGCTCAAGCCAGCCCTGATTGGTCAGCTTGATACTCAGCTGCAATCGGTTCAACAGGATCTCTCCAGTGTGTTGAGCCTGAGCAAGACGGGCACACCCAGCCAATCCGCACCCACGGATTACTACTACGCGGTTTATAGCGCGAGCGGTGTTCTGCTGGAACAGAACTGGACAGACAAAGCCGAGGCTATCCGCCCCCAGCTGGCAAGCGGCATCACTGTCGCACAAGCCACCACCCTGGACGGGGCGATCTTCCCGATCAAGTCCACTAATGGCCGAACCCTGTTCCATGCCATTGCGGTTCCCGTCACCTTCGATGACGCCACCGGAACTCTCGGCACCGTTGTTGTTGCTCTCTCCACCGCGGGCGTGGACAAGCTGATGACCACCTACCTCAGCATCTTCTTAGGCCTGGGCATCGCGATCGTGATCGTGGGTGCGTTGCTCACACGATTCCTGGTCACCACCACCTTCGCGCCTTTGCGCGAAGTGGAAGACACCGCGGTGGCCATCGCAGATGGCGACCTCAGCCTCCGCCTTCCTTCGACGTCTCCCACCAACACAGAAGTGGGCCGCCTGAATCGCTCACTCAACATCATGTTGGGCCGGATCGACCGCGCCTTTGCTGACCGTGCTCGCACGATTGATCAGATGCAACGCTTCGTCGGCGATGCCAGCCATGAGCTGCGCACTCCCCTGGTTTCCGTCCGCGGCTATGCCGAGCTTTATCGCATGGGTGCTCTCCAGACTCCTGAAGAAATTGGACAGGCCATGGAGCGCATCGAGAAGGAAGCCATCCGCATGGGTGCCTTGGTTGAGGACCTACTCGAACTGGCTCGAATGGATGAAACACGTCCGCTAGAAATCGGTTCCTTCGATCTGCTCACCATCGCCCACGACGCCGCCCTCGATGCACGTGCATTCGACCCCGATCGCACCATCACGGTTGAAGGCGACTCTGTGGAGATCTTTGCTGCAGAGAACAAGATTCGCCAGGTGGTTACAAACCTCATGGGAAATGCACTGCGCTTCACTGAATCAGGAACTCCCCTGGAGCTCGTGGTCACACATGACGAGGCGGCAGGCGAAGCCACCATCTCGATCGTGGATCATGGTGAGGGAATCCCGAAGCAGATCCGCGAGAAGATCTTCGAACGCTTCTATCGTGCAGACAACTCGCGCACCCGAGAAACCGGCGGCAGCGGTCTGGGTCTGGCTATCGTGGCCTCAATTGTGAAGGCCCACCAGGGACGCATCGATGTCACCGCGACCAAGGGTGGCGGTGCCACGTTCTCGGTAACCATTCCCGTCGTCCACACCCCCGTCGAGGCCTAAACCCTCCACAGCTTCGCCTGCGCGCTGTGTGAGCGCGTCCTGGGTTCCTATCTTGGGTCTCAGAGCGCATCCGATCCGCAGCATTCCCCCCTCCGCTCAGGGGTCGGATGCGCTCTCCTGACATTCAAGGAGAACTCATGCCCGTCTTTCACGTCGACAGCGAAGCTGTCTTTCATGCCAGCTCTGCTGCGCAGCAGTCCATCTCACGTATTCAGAGCGAAGTGCTTGCCCTGCACTCTCAGCTGAGCAACCTCCAAGGCTCCTGGAGTGGCACTGCGGCCACCGCATTCCAGGCGGTGGTCTCTGAGTGGCATCTGACCGCCCAGCGCGTTGACGAGAGCCTCAGCTCCATCAACCATGCTCTCTCACTGGCTGCCCAGCAATACATGGACATTGAGCAGGCCACGGCACGGATGTTCCGCGGGTAATCGAGAGAGACAAAAGAAGAACGCCTCCCCAATCGGCGGGGAGGCGTTCTTTCTTGGTTTGTTTGGACTTAGAAGTCCATGCCACCCGAAGGGTCACCCATTGCAGGAGCTGCCTTCTCAGGCTTCTCTGCAACAACTGCCTCAGTGGTGAGGAACAGGGCTGCGATCGAGGCTGCGTTCTGCAGAGCCGAGCGAGTTACCTTAGCTGGGTCAATAATGCCCGCAGCCATCAGGTCAACGTACTCGTCGGTTGCAGCGTTGAGGCCCCAACCGATTGCCAGTGAACGAACCTTGTCGACAACAACACCGGGCTCGTGACCTGCGTTGAGTGCAATCTGACGCAGAGGAGCTTCGATAGCGACGCGAACAATGTTCGCACCGGTTGCTTCGTCACCAGTGAGAGAAAGCTTCTCGAAAGCGATCTTGCCAGCCTGGATCAATGCAACACCACCGCCGGGGACGATGCCCTCTTCAACAGCAGCCTTCGCGTTACGGACAGCGTCCTCAATACGGTGCTTGCGCTCCTTGAGTTCAACTTCAGTAGCGGCACCAGCCTTGATCACTGCAACACCACCGGCGAGCTTAGCCAGGCGCTCCTGGAGCTTCTCGCGGTCGTAGTCAGAGTCAGTGTTGTCGATCTCAGCACGAATCTGAGCAACGCGACCTGCAATGAGCTCAGCGTCGCCAGCACCCTCCACGATGGTGGTCTCGTCCTTGGTGATAACAACCTTGCGAGCCTTACCCAGCATGTCGAGTTCAACGTTCTCGAGCTTGAGGCCGACCTCTTCAGCGATGACCTGACCACCGGTGAGGATGGCGATGTCCTGAAGCATGGCCTTGCGGCGGTCACCGAAGCCAGGAGCCTTGACGGCTACCGACTTGAAGATGCCACGGATCTTGTTGACCACGAGGGTTGCGAGTGCTTCGCCATCGACGTCTTCCGCGATGATGAGCAGCTGCTTGCCGGTCTGGATGACCTTGTCCACGATGGGCAGCAGGTCCTTGATGTTGGAGACCTTGCTGTTCACGATGAGGATGTAGGGGTCTTCGAATACAGCTTCCTGACGCTCTGGGTCAGTAACGAAGTAAGCGGAGAGGTAACCCTTGTCGAAGCGCATACCTTCGGTGAGCTCGAGCTCGGTGCCGAAAGCGTTGGACTCCTCTACGGTGACCACACCTTCCTTACCGACCTTGTCGATAGCTTCAGCGATCAGTGCGCCGATCTCGGGGTCAGCTGCGGAGATAGATGCAGTAGCTGCGATCTCTTCCTTGGTCTCAACCTCTTTCGCGTTTGCGATGAGCTCTGCAGACACAGCTGCAACAGCCTTCTCGATACCGCGCTTGAGCGAGATGGGGTCTGCACCAGCAGCTACGTTGCGAAGACCTTCGCGAACGAGTGCCTGAGCGAGAACGGTAGCGGTGGTTGTTCCATCACCAGCGACGTCATCAGTCTTCTTGGCAACTTCCTTAACCAGCTCTGCGCCGATCTTTTCGAATGGGTCGTCCAGTTCGATTTCCTTCGCGATGGACACACCATCGTTAGTAATCGTGGGGGCGCCCCACTTCTTTTCGAGGACGACGTTGCGTCCGCGTGGGCCAAGGGTGACCTTGACGGTGTCAGCAAGGATGTTCAGACCGCGCTCTAGACCGCGACGTGCCTCTTCATCAAAAGCAATAATTTTTGCCATGGTTGTTTTTCGTCCCTCCCGGACGTCAGAAATACTGCAGGGATTAGCACTCAATTCAATCGAGTGCTAACTCAATATTGGCACTCTCATGCCCCGAGTGCAAGTACGTCCGCGGTCAGCGAAAGCTCTCTCATGCAAGAAGCCCACCCCGTGAGGGGTGGGCTTCTATGAAGGTGAGGAAACTTATCCTGCGATGTTGACGGTACCGCCAGAAACGTAGGATTCCAGGGGAACCATTTCGATCCAGGTGTTACCGGGAGCCAAGCGAATGGTTACGCCATTGTCGCCCTTGAACACAATGGGAGCTGCCGTTGCCGCCTTGCTCCAGGTGCCGTGCACAACCTTGCCACCGCTGAGTACGAAGAGTTCGCCCGAGTCCACCATGCGGGTGCGGGGAACGCCCACAAACTCATCCACGTTCACACGCATGATGACGATGTTTGCGGCAGAGAGCTGTGCACCGGTGAGGTCCAGGTCAGGACCTTCCCACTGGGTGCGCAGGTAACGACCAGCACCGTCATAGGTCCAGGTGTTGTCAGAAGAGTTGCTGAAGATGCTCTGCACGGAGGTTGCTGGAGAGCCGTCCAGAACTGCCGTTGATGTAGCCAGTGATCCAGCGTAAGCCCACTGCTGCGCGGGGGCTGCCAGTCCAGGGTTCGCAGCAATGACTTCCTGTGCGTGCAGCATCAAGTTATAGGGAGCAACGTTGTAGTCGTTGCGGTACATCGCTGGATCATTCTCGGTGACGTTGACCAAGCCAGTGTCGACGGCGAGGTCACGAGTTTCCTGTGCGCCGTATCCGGAGTAAGCAATGATGCCGCCGAAGGGGGCAGCGATGTCAGCATCCATGGGACGCAATGAGCGAACGGGGCCGACACTGACAGGAACGTTCGAGTTCCACACGCCGACATAGCGGGTGATGCCACCCTCCACGATTTCTTCGAAGACCACGTCAGCCTGGTTCAGACCATCCTGAGGTTCGCAGTGGAAGACGTTACAGATCTTCACCGACAGAGCAGGTCCCACAGTGGCACCCTCAGCCAGTGCCACGCCCGTCAAGGGCGCATACGCAACGGCAGCAGGAGCTTTGTAAGTGGACTTGTAGTCAGGAGTTGCCGGTCCACTGGCACCGCCAGAACAGGCCGCCAGACCAAGTGCCAGAGCACTCGCTGCAGCAACACCAACAACACGGGAGAGAGTTCGCGAAAAAGTAGTCACGGGCAAAGACTAACGCCGCCCACAAGCGTGGACGGCGTTAGTTCGGGCGTGCCCGAATATTACGAGGCTTTAAGCCAGTCGAACCGACTCAGCCTGAGGACCCTTGTTTCCGGTACCGATTTCGAAAACGACCTTCTGACCCTCTTCGAGGACCTTGTAGCCGTTCATGTCGATAGCGGAGTAGTGGACGAATACGTCCTGCTCGTCGCCGTCTACGGTTACAAAACCGTAGCCCTTTTCAGCGTTGAACCACTTAACGGTTCCAGTGGCCATGTGTAACTCCAATTGCAGTATCCCAACCGACACACACAAATCGCTTGTGCCGTTGGTCTCACACTACTGGGGATTAGCACAAAACAGTTAGCCTTGCCTAACTTTTAATTGTCGCGAATTGACAACGATTTAGCCGGCGTAATCCAAACCCACGACCAAAGTGAGCTGTGCGGAGCTCTCAATGTACTTATCAGTGAGCTTGATTTCGCCATATCCCAAGGATTGAGCCAAGCCACGGGCAGCTCCTTCCAGGGAAGGATTGCCGTAGTAAATGAAGGTTTCGTCCGCGTTCTTACTCGCGTTCGACTTAGCACCGACGGTCCAACCTTCGGCTGCAATCTTTTCCCCGACAGCAGTAGCGACACCGGTTTCACCGGTTGCATTGAGCACGTTCACGATCGAAGCAGGGTCAACGGTAGGGGAAGGAGTAACACGGGGAGCTGCCGATGCAGTCGCTGTGGGCAGAGCGAAGATGCTCTCAAAATCTTTCATGCTGATGCTGTCGCTGGTCACGATCAGGGTGCCAACACCGCCCACAACAAGGACGCCCGTTGCGAGAGCCGCCCAGGCAAAGGGAACAAAACCAGCACCACGGCGCTTGGGAGCGCGGTGAACACCGCGACGATCCAAGCCTGGGGCTAGGTCGTCGAACTGGTCGCGCTCTGTTTTCTCAGCCATGGTTCTATTCTTTCAGTTCTTTTCTGGGGAATCAGGGTTAACCCGCTTCTGGCGAGAACTGCGGCGATCTTCACGAACCCGTTGCAGTCTCTTCACCAACATGGGGTCATAGGCCAAAGCAGCTTCTGAATCCATCAGTTTGCCCAGTACTTGGTAATACCTGGCAGGAGACAAACCGAAGGTTTGTCGAATAGCGTCTTCCTTTGCACCGGGGTGCTGCCACCATTCACGCTCAAAGTCGAGAATGGCACGATCACGCTCGTCAAACACGGGCCGACTATGGGACTCGAACCCACAACCCCCGCTTTACAAGAGCGGTGCGCTACCAATTGCGCCAAGTCGGCTTGCGTGAGGTGATAATCACCTCACTACCCGTTAATCCTAACCTGCGGCAGGAGTGGCGGGAGTTGTGGAAGCTGACTCACCAGCAACCTGAGTGATGAACGCCAAGAATTCCTTGGGGTCAACAATCGAACCGGTGTAAGCCTTGCCATTGACAAAGATGGTGGGGGTTCCCACACCAGCAGCGCCAGTTTGCTTTGCGGCTTCAGCCATGGGGCCAGCAAGGGCATAGTCAGTTGCCTGAGATGCCCAGGGCATGAAGGTCTTGTCCTTGATGCACTTGTCAATCTTGGATTGATTCTTTGGCTTCTGAGCATCAATCAAAGCAGTGATCTCATCATCGTTGAGACCAGGAGTACCTTCTTGAGGCTGATTGGCAAACAGTGCCTGGTTGACCTTCCAGAAGGTGTCAGGAGAGTAGTTCGCTACACACGCTGCAGCAGCAGTTGAGCGCAGTGAGTACTTCGTTCCTGCAGACTGGTTCGCCAGCATGCCAATGGGGTGAATCTCGAGTGTTGCTGCGCCAGCTTCAACGAGGGTCTGCAACTGCTCAGCGTTAGCTTCATCAAATGCCTTACATGCGGGGCAGATGTAGTCCTGGTAAACCTCGATGGACACCGTGGATGAGCCAGGCATAGGAATGGTGGCAACAGGGTCAGCGCCAGGCGAACCTGCTTCGCTGAGAACACCAGCCATGTTGGCGCCGCTGAGGACAATGCCGTCGCTGGCCATGTTGGCGGGGCGAGGACCTTCCTTGGGCGCAGAGGTGGCCAGGGTCGAGATAAAGAGTGCTGCGACGGCAATCACTGCAACAGCGACACCGCCCTGGATGAACAGCTTGCGACGCTTGTCGCTCTTGTTCTGTTGTTCGCGAAGTTCTTTTGCTTTCGCACGAGCAGCTTCACGCTGCTGGTTTCGAGTAGGTCGGTTGCCGTGGGCTCCGGTGCTCATTCTCGTTTTCTCCAATATGTGGGGGACGTAAATTAACGTTCGTCAAAACACGTAAAAAACTAGAGTACGTGTGAACGCTGGGAAATTGCTAAACGGTTCCTGCACGCAAACGTGCTACTTCGTAGAGCGTAACGCTGGCAGCAATACCCGCGTTGAGGGACTCAGTGCTGGCCGAGATAGGAATCGAGACAATCGCGTCACAGTTGTCAGTGACGAGTTTGGACAAACCCTTACCTTCATTACCCACCACGATCAATAGCGGGCGGTCAGCCAGTTCCAGTCCAGGAAGCATGGTGTCACCACCGCCATCGAGGCCTATAACAAAGACGCCCTGGTCCTTGAAGGACTTGATAGTCGCGGTGAGGTTCGCTGCCATGGAAACCGGCAGGCGCGCTGCCGCACCTGCTGAGGTCTTCCAGGCAGCAGCGGTTACACCCACGGAACGACGCTGAGGCAAGATGATGCCATCGCCACCAAAAGCTGCCGTGGAACGAATAATTGCACCCAGGTTACGAGGATCGGTGATTCCATCCAGTGCAACAAAGAGTGGAGCCTTTTTGGAGTCGAATGCCTTCTCCAACAGGTCGTTGGGGTGTGCATATTCGTAAGGTGGAACCTTGATTGCTACGCCCTGGTGAACTGAGTCATAACCACCCATGCGGTCCAGCTCAGGCTTCATCACTTCGAGGATAGGAATTCCACGCTGGGTCGCGATGGAAATCATTTCCTTGACGCGGTCATCCATCTCAATACGAGTGGCGATATAAAAAGCAGTGGCAGGAATCTTCGCGCGGAGCGCTTCGAGTACCGAGTTACGACCGGTGACCACTTCTGTGTCATCGGCAGCCTTGCTGCGCTTGGGGGCAGCCTTGCGCTGACCGTCAACAGTGTTGCGGTTCAGCTTGCCCATCGAGGCCAGCTTCTCGCGACGAATCTTCGCCTTGCCAGCGGGGTGCCACTCGCGGTCTTCTGCCTTAGGGGTTGGACCCTTGCCCTCGAGGGCGCGACGACCTAAGCCACCTGTTCCCTTGACAGGACCTTTACCTGATTTGCGGACTGCTCCAGCCCGAGGCTTACCTGCCATTGAAACTCCAATGTGCCCCGCTAGGGGTGTCTTCGATCGTGATTCCAGCCGCGGCAAGTCGCTCGCGGAGAAGGTCTGCGGTGGCGAAGTCCTTGTTTGCACGTGCAGCAGCACGAGCCTCAAGCAGTTCAGCCATCAAGAGATCCAGGGCGGCATCGCCCTGGGAAGAATCAGTTGCCCATGCGGCATCGAGGGGGTTCACACCCAGAACATCCAGCATTGCCACAACTTCTGACGCCTGCGAAGCGGCCGTTGCCGTATCGCCAGAATCCAGCGCACTGTTTCCAGAGCGCACCAAGTCAAAGACCACGGCGAGCGCAGCGGGGATGTTGAGATCATCATTCATCGCGGAGCGGAACGCGGCAGGAACATCAGCAGAAACAAGTTCTCCCGCGTCGCGAATGACACGGTCCAAGAATCCTTCAATGCGTTCGAAGGACGCCTTCGCTTCTGCAATTGCTCCATCGTGAAGTTCCAGCGTGGAGCGATACTGCGCAGAACCGAGCAGATAACGCAGAACAACGGGCTTCGCCTTATCGAGAAGGTCAGCAGCAAAGACAGAGTTGCCCAAAGACTTACTCATCTTCTGGCCACCGACGGAAACCAGTCCGTTGTGAAGCCAATACTGAGCAAAACCGTCGCCGGCAGCAGCGGACTGAGCTAGTTCGTTCTCGTGGTGTGGGAAGCGCAAGTCAAGGCCACCACCGTGGATGTCGAAAGACGTACCGAGGTACTTGGTCGACATGGCAGAGCACTCGATGTGCCATCCGGGACGGCCAGCGCCCCAGGGGGACTTCCAGGAAGCCGACTCGGGGTCGCCTGCCTTGTGTCCCTTCCAGAGGGCAAAGTCTTGAGGTGCCTTCTTGCCGCGTGGATCTGCGTCAGCGGCAGCCTCCATCTCGGCAGGCTTTTGGTTAGTCAGCTCGCCATAAGCGTTCCATGACGCAGTGTCGAAGTAGACATCACCAGAACTATCAGCAGCTGGGTAGGCGTGGCCGCGCTCAATGAGGCGCTCAATGATGGCAATCATCTCAGGGATGCTGGCAGTCGCACGAGGCTCATAGGTGGGGCGCTGAATACCCAGAAGGTCATAGGCCGCAGTGAACTCTGCTTCCATGCGATAGGCCAAAGCCCACCATTCTTCGACTCCACCGGCTTTGGCATTGTCCAGAACTTTGTCGTCAATATCGGTGACGTTGCGCACCAGAGTGACCTGGTAACCCTCATGGGTCAGCCAGCGGCGCAGCTGGTCATAGACCAGGGCGCTGCGCAGGTGTCCCACGTGGGGGCTCGACTGCACGGTGGGTCCACAGACGTACATTCCCACTCGACCTGGGGTCAGGGGAGAAAAGTCCCGAAGGGCTTGCTCCTTCGAGTCGAAAAGACGAATACTCACGTGTTTAGCCTACCTGCGAGCGCGCTTAGCGCTGGCGAACGAGGGCAGTTGCAATGGCTGCAACACCCTCACCGCGGCCGGTGAAACCCAGGCCGTCGGTGGTTGTTGCGGACACGGAAACGGGAGCGCCAACCCACTCTGTCAACACATCCTGTGCTTCTTCGCGACGGGGGCTAAAGCGAGGCTTGTTGCCAATGAGCTGCACTGAAACGTTGATGGGTTCGAAACCGGCAGCGGCAAGGAGTTCAATGGTGCCGCGCACAAAGACTTCTCCCGATGCATTCGCATAGGCAGGATCTGCGGTTCCAAAGCGCGAACCAATGTCACCCAACCCAGCTGCAGAAAGCAGAGCATCACAGATGGCGTGAGCAACAGCATCGCCATCACTGTGGCCAGAAAGTTCTTTCTCGCCAGGCCAGTGCAGCCCAGCAAGCCACAGGTTTTCGGCTTCTCCGAAGGCGTGCACGTCAATACCGGTGCCGACTCGGTGAGCATCAGGGACACCACCAAGGACTTGGTGTGCACGGTTGAGATCCCATGCGGTCGTGATCTTGAAGGCGACCTCGTCGCCAGGAATGGTGGTCACTGCTCCCCCATTCGCAGCGAAGACCGCTGCATCGTCGGTGTAGTCAGAAGAACCTGCTGCAGCATAAGCGGCTTCGAGTTCGGCGCGGGGGAAGCCCTGAGGTGTCTGTGCTGCTCGAAGTTGCTCACGATCAGCAATACCGAGGACACCACCGGTGACATCAACTTGCTTGAGCGAATCAACCACAGGCAGAGCGGGAACAATGCCCGCACCGGTTGCCTGAACCGCCATGTCCACGTCTGCAAACAACGTGGTGGGAGTCAGTGCACGAGCAGCATCGTGGACAAGGACGACCTGAACAGAAGCCTGAACCACGGCAAGACCTTCGGCAACTGAGTCGTGACGAGTTGCACCACCGGCGACGACAGAGACGAGAGCCTCAAGTCCAGGGGCAACCTTGTGAGCGATGGCCTGTGCATCAGAGACAAAGTCTGCTGGGGCAACCACAACGACCTGCACGGGATAGGGCAGCAAGATGATGGAGCGCAATGAGCGCTCCAGAAGAGTCTGACCAGCAAGGTCAACAAACGCCTTGGGAAGAGCTGCCCCTAAACGGGTGCCACTTCCTGCGGCAACGACAATGACAGCCGTAGAAACGTGCAGGTCACCAGACATGCTGAACTCGCCTGCCCACTCGCGTTGTTAGGACGCGAGAACCTCGTCGAGGAAGTCAGATGCCTTCTCTTCGTCGGTCTTCTTCGCCAGAGCAAGCTCGGAGATGAGGATCTGACGAGCCTTGGCAAGCATGCGCTTCTCACCAGCGGAGAGACCGCGGTCCTGGTCGCGGCGCCACAGGTCGCGAACAACCTCAGAAACCTTGATGACGTCACCAGAAGCAAGCTTCTCCAGGTTCGCCTTGTAACGACGAGACCAGTTGGTGGGCTCTTCAGTGAAAGGAGCACGCAGAACTTCGAAGACCTGCTCGAGGCCTTCCTTGCCAATGACATCGCGAACACCCACGAGGTCAACGTTCTCAACGGGAACCTTCACAGTGAGGTCACCCTGCACAACGTGGAGGGTCAAGTAAACCTTTTCGACACCCTTGACTACGCGCTTTTGTACTTCGGTAATCTTCGCTGCGCCGTGGTGAGGGTAAACAACTGTTTCGCCAACAATGAACTGCATAAGTGTGGAGCTCCCTAAAATCAGTTCCCAGTTTACCACGGCTATCTGACAGTCTCATCGGAGGCGACTTCCCACTGAGCGGTGCCGCCTCTTCGGTCGTGAATGCACCGATGCGATAAGCTCAAAGAGAAGATTTTTGCGGTATTTCTGCCCATAGATGGGCGCCGCACTCACACTCTGGAGGCTTTCGTCGTGAAGGTTCGTATTGTTGTTGCTGCTGCTCTTGCCCTCGGCGTTGCCTTTGGCACCGCCGGTTGCAACCTGATCCAGCCACAGGCCACGACCAACCCCTATGACGCTAGCGACGGAGTTGGCGTGAACGTGGGCGACCTGAGCCTGCGCAACCTCATGATCATCAGCGACAACGGTGAGACCGGCAACCTGCTGCTCAGCGTTGCCAACGCAACCGGTTCCGACACTGAACTTCACATCGGCTTCGTTTCCGGTGGTGAAATTGTTGACGGCCACCTCGACGTTCCTAGCAACGACAAGACTCCCACCTCGTGGGGTTCCGGCAGTGAAGACCGCATCATTCTCGGTGGCATCAACACCATCCCTGGTGGTCTGCTCGAGGTTGCGTTCGAAGCTAACGGCGAAAGCAAGACCGTGCTGGTTCCCGTCCTCACCTCAGCACAGCCTGAGTACGAAGGCCTCGAGCCCAAGAAGGTCACCAAGATCTCTAAGTAGAACTTAAACGCAAAAGCGGCCAGTATTCCTGGCCGCTTTTGTCGTTAAGCGCGTTACGCGTTGTTGTTTTCGACTCGCTCAACAATCTTCTTGAGCGCTTCTACTTCCTTCTTGGTCAACTTGTCCGGGTTCTTCTTGGACTTCTGAACAAGGATTGACTCGGTCAAGGTGATGTCAACGACAGGCTCAGATTTTCTGAACCAACCAAATAGCTTCATGTTTTTCTCCATTACTCGTGGTGAACGTGATTCACGGCAGCATGCCGCTTGGTAGTGAAGAAAGCTTCGGCGGTGAAGTTCTACTTCTTGTTGCCCTGAGCGGCAACAGCAGCAGCGCCAGCTGCAGCAGCCTCAGGGTCAAGGTATTCAGCTGGTCCAAGTGGACGGAAGTTTTCGTCCAGCTTGTAGACCAGAGGAATACCGGTAGGGATGTTGAGCTCTGCAATGTCATCGTCAGAGATGCCATCGAGGTGCTTGACCAGTGCGCGCAGCGAGTTGCCGTGAGCAGTAACCAGAACGGTCTTGCCTGCGGCAAGATCCTTCGTGATGTCTGATTCCCAGTAAGGAATCATGCGGTCGATAACGTCCTTGAGGCACTCGGTCGCAGGAATGGCGCCATCAATGCCGTCATAACGCACGTCATTGATCTGTGAGTACTCGTTGTCATCGGCAATGGGTGGTGGTGGTGTGTCAAAAGAACGACGCCAGGTCATGAACTGCTCGGGACCGTATTCAGCCAAGGTCTGTGCCTTGTCCTTGCCCTGCAGTGCACCGTAGTGACGCTCGTTCAAGCGCCAGCTGCGCTTGACGGGAATCCAGAGACGGTCAGCGGTGTCCAGAGCCAGGTTGGCGGTCTGAATAGCACGGCTGAGAACAGAGGTGTAGAGCACGTCAGGAAGAACGCCAGATTCTGCGAGAAGTTCACCAGCACGCTTGGCTTCGCCCACGCCCTGTTCACTCAGGCGAACATCAACCCAACCTGTGAACAGGTTCTTCTGGTTCCAGTCGCTATTACCGTGTCTCAGCAAAATCAATGTGTGCGTCATGACTCCAGTTTATTGGGTGGTTAACTGGTCACCATGCCCGTGGGAAACATCACGCGTGGGACAACCAACGCCAATCGCTTGCGCCGAGTGGACAGGTGGATTCAAACCTGGCCTGCCCTGCGCACCACAAGCGACCCGCTGGTGATCGACCTGGGCTATGGCGCCAGTGCGGCCACGCCCGTTGAGCTTGCCACCAGATTGCGCAAGACCAGGCCCGAAGTGGAACTCCTGGGGCTCGAAATTGATCCCGAGCGTGTGACGATCGCGAAAGCAGAACTTTCCCGCTGGGAAAAAGAAGAACTTGTCACCGCAGAACAGGCCAGGGGCATCACCTTTGCCCGCGGAGGCTTTGAAGTTCCCGTAGCCAAGAACCGAAAGCCCGTGGTCATCCGCGCCTTCAATGTCTTGCGTCAATATGACGAGCCAGAAGTTCAAGGTGCCTGGGACATGATGGTTGCCAGGCTCCAATCTGGCGGCGTCCTCGTGGAGGGCACCTGTGATGAGATTGGTCGGATCTCCAGCTGGATTGCCGTGACCCACGAAGGACCACAAACCTTGAGCATTGCACTCAAGTTAGACACGCTCGAGGTCCCCTCGATTGTGGCCGAGAGGTTACCTAAGGCGCTCATTCATCACAACGTTCCCGGCGAGCGCATTCACGACTTTCTCACTGCACTGGATAAGCAGTGGCTCACTCACGCCCCACTGGGAAGCTTTGGTGCCACCCAGCGCTGGATCGCCACAGCTCAGGGAATGAAAGAGGCCGGCTGGCCCATCATCGGCAACAAGAGCCGCTGGCGACTAGGTGAGATCACCGTTGCTTATGAAGCAGTGAAAGCAAACTAGCCCAAGCTCACTACTGCTCGCGCTTCACCGCGCCCAAGCGCGGGAGCCTAGGAACATTCGCGGTGCGCCCGGCATCAGGTGGAACGATGACCACTTGCGTGGCAGGAATCTGTGTTCCATCTGCAACAACCACAAGCTCTGCTTCGGGGTTAGCGTTGCGTTTCAAGATGGCCAGCGCAATAACGCCCTCTTCAAAGTGGCGGGCGGCACTGGTGATGTGGCCCACCTCGGTCTCACCATCCATCACAGCTGATCCAGATGGTGGAAGTACGACATCCACACCATCGAGGCTTAAGAATGCCAAGCGGCGGGGAGGGTGGCCCAGGTTGTGCACCTTGGCCACGGTTTCTTGACCTCGATAGCAACCCTTGTTGAGGTGGACTGCAGTTCGGAGCCAGTCGAATTCATGGGGCAGCGCATTGTCGTCACCTTCGGTGGCGATCCGCGGACGCCAGGCAGCAATGCGTAGAGCCTCGAGGGCATCAGTGCCGGCGAAGGAAATGGCTCCTGCCTGTGCCAGTTCTACGAATTCGCCTGCAGCACTGCGAGGAATAACTGCTTCTGAATAGTTCCAACCGTGGGCTGGGTGCTGCTCAGTGGAATATTGCCAGCCACCTTCGGCAACGGCATTCCATGGGTCTGCCCAGATCACAGGAACATCTGCAGGCTGGAGAACAAGTGGAGCAAGAACATCGGGAAGGTCAACAAAGAAACCGACGGTGAGCATCTCCGTTGAGCGGTCAACAATCTCAACCTGCTTCATGAAGCGCATCTTGAGTAGCCACTTCGTGAGTTCTTCTGCACGACCTTCATCTACCAAGAGCCAGCTGGTCTCGCCATCTTCAACTACGCGCATGGCGTGCTGAACATGGCCGTGAGGATCCAGGAGAAGAGTCTCAGTGCTCTGTCCTGGCTTCAGCTGATCGAGGCGCTGGCTCAGCAAAGAATCTAGCCAACTCAGGCGATCTGGCCCCGAAACAGCAATAACCCCGCGATCAGAGAGATCAACCAGGGCACCGCCTGCGAGCAGACTGCGCTGCTCTGTCAGGCTGTTGCCATAGGCACTGGCTACGCCCGTTGACCCCACAATTGCGCCAGGAAGCACAGTGAAAGGTGAGAGTGGCATACCGCCGGGAGCCGACGAGGCATCGTCAGCCATGAGATGCGCTTAGCGCTGTCCCTTGAACAGCTTGTACACAACGATGCCTGAGATCCATGCAATGGCCAGACCGGCAACACCAAGGAGGCCAATGAAGAAAAGTTCAATTGCGAGAAGCATGTGTCCATCATATTCCGAGGCAGGTCATAAACCGGTAACCCTGCATTCCACACTGAGGAATACGAAACCTCGTTGAAACACATGGCATTTAGACTGTTAACACCAAGTGAGACGAGGTGACCGTAATGGCCAGCATTCTGATTCTCGCCGCGCGCCACAACGCGGAGGTCCTCCCCGCGCTTGGATTGCTCTCTCACCAGGTGAAGACCATCCCTGCAGAACCAGCACAGCTGGTCAGCGCACCTCACAGTGACATCGTCATGGTCGATGCTCGCACCGACCTAGCTAGCGCCAAGAGCCTGTGCAAGATCTTGCAGGCCACCGGCCTGAGCTCTCCCCTTCTTCTTGTCATCACCGAAGGTGGCCTTGCTGCTGTCAGCCCTGACTGGGGTGTGGCAGATGTCATTCTCGAGACCGCTGGTCCGGCCGAGATTGATGCACGCATTCGTTTGGCATTGGGCCGTGCCCAGCAAGTAGCACCTTCAGAAGCGCGTATTTCTGCTTCCGGCATCGTGATTGACGAAGCGTCCTACTCGGTGAAGGTCCACGACAAGCCTCTCGACCTCACCTATAAAGAGTTTGAACTCCTGCGCTTCCTCGCAACGCACCCTTCACGCGTGTTTACCCGTGAGCAGTTGCTCAGCGAAGTCTGGGGTTATGACTACTTCGGTGGTACACGAACCGTGGATGTTCACGTCAGGCGCCTGCGCGCCAAGCTTGGCGACATGGAGCAGGTCATTGGTACCGTGCGCAACGTGGGCTACACCATTGCCCACAAACGGTACACCGAGCAGCACCTGAAGGTGTCGCCGCGCACGGTTGACCTGTCAACTGAGGACCTGGCCCGCTTCGCGCGGGAGCGCGACCACCAGAGCCAAGTGACGGCCACCTTCACCGAAGCCCCCGCCCATCTGCTAGCCCAGCCCGATGCACTGCGCATGCGGGTGCCCGTGCCTGGGCGGCGCTCGGGCTCGTTCGGGCTGCGGCGGGTGTTCAATGGACAACCGCGCAACCCGCACAGCGGCATGGACATTGCCGCCCCCACTGGCACCCCCGTGGCCTCGCCGTTGCCTGGCCGGGTGATTGACACGGGTGACTATTTCTTCAACGGCCACACCGTGTGGCTGGACCACGGGGCGGGCTTGCTGAGCATGGTTTGCCACCTGAGCCGCATCGATGTGGCGGTGGGCGATGTGCTGGCTACGGGGCAACGCATGGGCGCAGTGGGTGCCACGGGCCGTGTCACCGGGCCACACCTGCACTGGAGCGTCATGCTCAACCGAACCATGGTGGATCCGGCTCTTTTTCTGGACAACGCATGACCGAGACCTTCTACAAACGACCCCTGCCGCCTGGTCTGGTCGGTTTCACCAGCGAGGAAGGGCGAGACTTGCTCTGTCAGTCAATGGGCAGTGGTGACGCAGCGGCATTTTTCCCGCTGGTGGCGCACCTCCACACGCAATCCGAGCCCGCCTGGTGCGGGTTTGGCACTTTGGTGACTGTGTTGAATGCACTGGACATCGACCCAGGTCGTACCTGGCGCGGACCGTGGCGCTTTTTTGGTGAAGAACTTCTGGTGTGTTGCAAGTCACTTGAAGAAGCTGCTGCCGAAGGCCTGACCCTGGCTGAAGTGGCGTGCCTGGCGCAGTGCAATGGGGCACATACCCGCATCGAGAATGCCACTGCGGGTGGTCTGCCAGCTTTTCGGGAGACCATGCTTGCCTCGGTTCGGGCA
>ERZ1034361.200-NODE-200-length-43683-cov-10.860249_pt1 | contig 43683 bp, 44 predicted proteins | sample MGYA00520617_ERZ1034361 | MGnify/ENA primary metagenome ERZ1034361 (study PRJEB33736, sample SAMEA104284507) | Azolla filiculoides | biome: Urban; feature: Water surface; material: Ditch water | place: Netherlands | collected 2015-10-28 | depth 0-0.1 m ...
ATGGGCGTGATCGTGATGGTCTAGAACGGCACTCATCTTGATTTCCTTTGATTTGAATACGGTACGGCTTATTTGCGGGCGGCCAGGACTTCAGCCGGCTGCACGATTTGCCCGGTCTTGTTGGACCAGTTGTTTTTGGTATAGGTGATCACAGCGGCGATCTCGGTGTCAGACAACTGCTTCCATGCGGGCATGGCGCCGTTATTTTGACCATTGAGCAACACTGCAATTTGCTTGGACTTGTCGGCATCCAGAACTACCGCAGAACCATCCACGGGCTTGATCGCACCGGCACCTTTGCCGTTGGCTTGGTGGCAAGCAGCACAATTGGCCGCATACACCTTTTCACCGCGCTTGGACAAATCATCCAATGCCCAGACTTTGCTTGGATCATCGGCTTTGGCAGATTGTTTTTTCTTCTCGGCCACTACCCAAGCAGCGTAGTCTTGTGCGGACAAAACTTTCACATGGATGGGCATGTAAGCGTGCTCTTTGCCACACAACTCGGCACATTGACCGTAGAAGTCACCTGTTTTCTCAGCGCGGAACCATGTATCACGCACAAAACCAGGAATGGCATCTTGTTTGATACCAAAAGCAGGCACCATGAAAGCATGAATCACGTCATTGGCGGTGGTGATCACACGCACTTTTTGACCCACTGGCACAACCAAGGGGTTGTCCACCTTCAACAGATAGTTGTCGCCTTCTGGCTTGCCCGCATCGGACATGGCGCGCTGGGAAGAATCAAGCGTCGAGATGTAGCTCAGGCCTTCACCTTCGCCTTTGATGTAGTCATAGCCCCACTTCCACTGATAACCCGTCACTTTGACAGTCAAATCAGCGTTGGTGGTGTCTTTCTGGGCAACCAGCACTTTGGTCGCAGGCAACGCCATCAAGATCACGATCAGAAACGGCACTGCAGTCCAGACAATTTCCACCGTCACCGATTCGGTGAAAGTAGCAGGCTTGTGACCCACTGATTTGCGATGCTTCCAGATGGAATAAAACATGACCGCAAACACGGCAATGAAAACCACCGTGCAGATGATCAACATCATCCAGTGAAGCCAATGCTGTTCTTCAGCAATCTTGGTCACCGGAGCGGCAAAGTTGAGCTGGTTGACCGAAGGGCCGCCCGGCAAATCTTGGACCGCGTGGGCGGCAGTGGCCAGCCAAGCGCCGACAAAAATGCCCGCACGCGACAGCAGCGAAGCCAATTGGTTGGAAATATTCTTCATGGTTCTCACTAACTTCCAAGTCTCTGTTGAACTCACACCATGGACAAGACCAGCACAGGCCAATCTTGCCTACCAGCATCACGCAGTGCGCAATGCCCTTCTGATTTCTCGCGCCAGCACTTGGCGCAACTCGGGACGCACGAAACGCCCCACCTCAATCGAACGACCTTGGCCTGACAACTCGATCAGACTGTGGTCGCCAGACTTTGGCTCGACCCTCACCCATTGACGCGCAAACTCTGCTCGTTCACGGCGCCCCGCGGATTCGCATTCCACGACAAGGCTTGCGCCCTGCAATGAAATCCATTCGCCATCGGCTGCGTGTCGGGCATAGGCCAAAAAGGCCACACCCACCAGCGTGATTTCCAAACCTGCAAAGGCCAACACCAAAGTAGCCCCCTGCAACCAGAAGAACACGCCAATGCCCAGCGACAGCGCACACAACGAAAGATAAAGCCACCCCAATTGGGCCGGCGTCACCGAGCAATTGCGCCTGAGCCGCCAATGAATGGCTGGGCCAGACTCTTGTGCAAACTGGTAAGTGGGATTTGACACGCGTCAACTTTCAATAACCTAACATGCCCTTGGGCACGTATTCTGGCTAAATTCGGGCGGATTTTACCCGAGTTACGAAGGGGTTTTGATTTAACTCAAACTTTGTCGGATATGCCGGCAGGGGTGCGCAGCATTTGTCGCATTTGATCCAGTCCGATTTCCGTGTGCGCACTCAGCCTGGCACGCGGCTGGGGTTTGAGGGCATGGCCATACACCACTTCAAAGCTCAGCGACAGTCGCCCGCCCTCTTCTGGACGCGCCAAGGTCATCAAAAGCTCAAGCAGTGCATCACGCCAGCGGCGACCCCGCCAACCGGCAAAACGCTGAACATGCAGATTTCGGCCCAATTCACGCAATTCGGCCAGCATGCGTTCTGGCGTCTCATAAGTCAGGGTGATGCGCTCCATGTCCATGACAGGCTCGGCAAAGCCCGCTTCCACCAGCATGTCCCCCCAATCGTGCATGTCGGTGAATTCATGCGCTGGCTCAGGCCAGCCCCATTGCGCGTAGGCACCGCGCAACTCCCGCAAAGTGTCAGGCCCCAAACAGGAAAACATCAAAAAACCGTCAACGGCCAGCGCCTGATGCCAGGTTTTCAGCAAATTCTGGGGATAGGCTGACGTGTGCAACAACATGTTGGCCCACAACATTTGCGCCTGCCCCTCAGGTGGCGAACCAGTCTGAATGCGGGGCTCCGTCCAGCGTGCCACTTGCCACCACCGCGATTTCAACAAGGACTTCGCCCGTAAAGTCTGAGTAGACTGGTCACCGCTGAGCCAGACCTGCGCCTGCGGATAACGCTGTCGCAAAGCCTCATGAGCCTGCAAGCCGCCACGCAAAGGCTCCCAATGGACCCATTGACGGGGCTGCTGCTTGATGAAGTCCAACCGATCCAGCATGCGAGAGGCCACCTCTTCGTGCAGCCAGGGGGAGGCCTCCCCCACAGGATGCGCAGCCCAGCGGGCTGCAGCAACAGGGTCAAGCGAAGGAGGACGTTCGGGTGCAGACATGGTCAAAAAAGAGAAAAGCCTGGCCTCCAACAAACATCGGGGTGCCGCGCTTGTGGTCAAGCCAAGGCGGCAGTATATTGATTCCATGTGGCCCAAATGGTTCAGGGGGATAGGCTCAACGCCTGCAGTACACCACCCCGACAGGGCTTGGGGTTGGCTGCCCAGCCGCTGCGCCATCTGCCGCAGTTGGCCGCAAGCCCCGTTGTGCGATACCTGCATCAGCCGTTTTGCCCCTCCGCTGCACAGGTGCCGCACTTGTGCTTTGCCCTTGCCCAGCAAGGCCCAACGATGCGGTGCATGCCTGACCGCCCCTCCTCCACTGGACCAGTGCCTGACAGCGACCGCCTACAGCTGGCCTTGGACCCAACTGATCGCAGATTTCAAATTTCACCAAGGCGCAGGCTGGGCAGGTCCACTGGCGACCCTTATGGTGAGCGCCACCAGCGCTGAAGACGTGCTGGATGCCGCCGACTGGGTGCTGCCCATTCCGCTGTCAGCACAACGCCTTTCCGAGCGTGGCTACAACCAGGCCCTGCTGCTGGCCCAACAGCTCAGTCCGAACAAAACCGATGCAGGCTTGCTTTTGCGCACACGCCACACCCTGGCTCAACGTACCCTGCCAAGGGCTGAGCGGCTGTCCAATCTGGCAGGGGCCTTTGCTGTTGACCCCTTGCGAACGCACGAAATCAAAGGCCGGAGACTGGTTCTGGTGGACGATGTCATGACCAGCGGGGCCTCACTGCACACCGCTGCCCTGGCTTTGCGACAAGCCGGTGCAGCGCACATTTGCGCGCTTGTGCTGGCGCGCACAGAGGCCGAACAGGAAGGCTGACACACACGAGGCTGCCATCGAGGCATAGGCGCAGGCAGGGCCAAGGCACAATACCCTCCATGTTTCACATTGTCTTGGTCGAACCCGAAATTCCCCCCAACACGGGCAACATCATCCGTTTGGCTGCCAACACCGGCTGCACACTGCATTTGATCGAACCCTTGGGTTTTTCAATGGACGACAAACACATGCGCCGAGCAGGTCTGGATTACCACGAATACGCGCAACTGCGCCGTCACGCCGATTGGGCGACTTTCCTGACCCACGAAAAGCCTGCGATCCAACGCATGTTTGCCCTGACCACCCGGGGCAGCCGCGCTGTGCACGGTGTGGCGTTCGAGCCAGGCGACTGGCTGGTGTTTGGCTCAGAAACCCGAGGTCTAGCACCTGAGTTGCGCGAGCAATTTGCGCCCGAGCAACGCATCAAGCTGCCCATGCGCGAAGGCCAGCGCAGCCTGAACCTGTCGAACGCGGTGGCCGTCACCGTGTTCGAGGCATGGCGTCAAAACGGTTTTGGGGGTGCCAGCCTGGAAGCCAGCGCCAACGCTCAGGCGTAAAGACGCACCAGCGACTCGGCGGCACAAACGGGTTTGTCGCTGCCCTCACGCTCCAGCGTGACGTTCCACTGAAGTTGCAAGCCATTGCCCTCAATGGGCGTAGCCGAGTGCAAATGCAAATGCGCCCGCAAGCGGCTGCCCACGGGCACCGGTGCCATGAAGCGCACCTTGTTCAGGCCGTAATTGACCCCCATGCGTACAGAGGACACCACGATGGTCTTGTCAAAAAACTGAGACAACAAAGACAGCGTCAAAAAGCCATGGGCAATGGGCGCACCAAAGGGCCCCTGCTGTGCCCGCTCCACGTCCACATGGATCCATTGGTGGTCGCCTGTCGCCTCGGCGAACTGGTTGACTTGCTGCTGGGTAATGTCTACCCACTCGGTGGTAGCCACATGCTGGCCGACACAGGCGGCCAAATCGGCCAATGTTTCAAATTTTTTCATAGGGGTAACTGTATTCACCTTGCACCCAAGGGGGTGTCGATAGCGTGACAGGGTTTGAAGGCATGGTCCGTATTCACCCGCTTTGTGTTTACGGTCTCAGACAGCCCCCCTCAAAGGTTTGACCCGGCATCGCCCTGCCGCATGTTCATCAACTCGGCACGCAAGCGTGCCAATTCAGCTTGGTAATTTTCGGCATCACCATAATCTGCAAACCCATGGTAGTGAGGATGTGCCTGCATCACCCGGCGTGCGTGCTTGATGGGGCACCAGTATTGCTCGGTCAAGCCCACCACTTCGCGGCAATAAGCGATCAGGCCGTTGGCATAAGAACAATAGGCGCAATTGATTTTTTCAAGCACATTCAAATACGCCAAATGTGTTCGGTCATACACAAAATAGTCTGACCGTTTGACACGCGCAATCCGATACAAAGGAAAGCAAACCCATTGGTACAGGGTGACAAAAATATCCAGAAAAACCATGGGCAAGAGCACGGGGTAAATGAAAGGCACGCTCAGCACATGCCGCCAGTCCGCGGTCAACACATAGCGAAGCAGCCCCTCCTTGAAGCGTCGTTGTTGGGCCAGAACTTCAGTTTCAAACTTCACTTTGCGTTGGTCAAAGTCCACTTGCAGTTGCTGCCTGCGAAGCTGAATTTCCTGTTCTATGTCGGCTTCCAATTGACGGATGCGCTCCAGAAATTCATTGATATTGGCGTTCATGATCGTCTTTCAGAAATATTGGGCACCAACCCCAAGCACCCACCTCAAGGGACTTGACCTGCATCAAGTCAGCACATTCTCCAACACGGCACAGTCGGTGCTCTTATGCCTGCAAATCACCTTAACACTCTTGGCGGTCTGACGACAACCGAAGCATCAAAACGCTTGACCGCGTACGGGCCCAACGAGATCCAGCAGACACCGCCAAGATCGGTATGGCGGCGCAGCCTCGACATACTGCGTCAGCCCATGTTTGCCTTGCTGTGCATCGCGGCCTTGCTTTACATCTTTTTGGGTGATTTGACGGAGGGCCTGACGTTGTCCGTCTTTGTGCTGGCCGTTTTGGCACTCACGTTTTACCAAGAGGGCAAGTCAGAAAAATCGATACAGGCCTTGCGCGACCTGACCCAAGCCTATGCCCAAGTGGTGCGTTCAGGCCAAGCCCTCAAAGTGCCCGCGCGCGATGTGGTGGTCGGAGATTGGCTGATGTTGTCAGAGGGCGACCGGGTCGCGGCTGATGGCCGCCTCATCCGTTCTGATCATCTGCAAATCGACGAATCCCTGTTAACCGGTGAATCGGTGCCTGTCAACAAAGCCCCCTTGGCCAATGGCAAGGCCTCAGTCCGCGGCACCGTCAGCGCAGGCACCTTTGTCGTGAGGGGCCAGGGCTTGGCCGAAGTCACGGCCACGGGCAACCAAAGTCAAATCGGACGCATCGGCCAGTCACTGGCCCAGCTGCACACAGATGCCACACCACTGCAAAAGCAAACCGCACGGCTGGTCAAAGTGCTGGCCGGCATCGTAGGCGTTTTGTGTGTGGCCATGGTGATCACTTTGGGCGTTCGGACAGGGCAATGGCTGCCTGCACTGCTGTCTGGCATTGCACTGGCCATGGCCATACTGCCTGAAGAATATGCGGTGGTGCTCACGATTTTCCCGGCCATGGGAGCGCACCGCCTTGCGCATGAAGGCGTGCTCACACGGCACATCAATGCGATTGAAACACTGGGTGCCACCAGCGTGCTGTGCACCGACAAAACCGGCACCTTGACGGAAAACCGCATGACAGTGACTGCACTGGCGGTAGCGAAATACCCTGACCCTGACTCCAACCGCAACCCGTCCGAGCCAGCAGAAGTCGTGACCTGGAACGCAGCGGCAGGTGGACTGTCTGAAGCATTTCATGCTTTGGTCGAGCACGCCATTTTGGCCAGCGCCCCCGAACCATTTGACCCCATGGAGACGGCATTTCACACGATGGGGCAACAGCATTTGAGCGACACCGGTCACCTGCACAGCGACTGGGCGCTGGTGCAAACCTACGCACTCAGCCCGGCCTTGAAAGCCATGTCGCATGTCTGGCAAATGGATGCCGGCCCAGCACGCACCGTGTCCGCCAAAGGAGCCCCCGAAGCGGTGATGGACCTGTGCCATCTGACACCAACACAACGGCAAACATGGAGTCGCGCAGCAGACGACATGGCGGCACAAGGCTTGCGCGTTTTGGCCGTGGCACAAAGCCACTTTGTGGGCGACGACTGGCCCGAAACCGCGCAGGCTTTTGACTTTCAGTGGCTGGGACTGATGGGCTTAACAGACCCTCTGCGTGCTGAGATTCGCCAAGCCGTGGCCGAAAGCCAATCTGCGGGGATTCGGGTGATCATGATCACCGGAGACTATCCGACCACCGCGCGCGTGATCGCCACCCAAGCCGGCCTGCCCGATGGCGAAACCCTGACAGGTGATGCACTGGACCAACTGAACGATGTGCAATTGCGCCAAACCCTGCCCCGTGTGACGGTTTTTGCTCGCATCTCACCACACCAGAAGTTGCGGATCGTGCATGCGCTGCAAGCAGATGGCGACGTGGTCGCCATGACCGGCGACGGCGTGAACGATGCACCGGCCTTGAAAGCCGCGCATGTGGGTGTGGCCATGGGCGCACGCGGGACCGACGTTGCGCGCGAAGCAGCAGACCTGATCCTGGTCGACGACAACTTTGCGTCCATCGTACGAGGCATCCGTGTCGGCAGACGCATCTTTGGCAATCTGCAAAAGTCCATGGGTTACATCTTTGCCATCCACATTCCCATTGCAGGCATCGCACTCTTGCCCATGGTGATGGGCTGGCCACCCTTGGTGTTGCCATTGCATGTGGCCTTGCTGGAGTTGGTGGTTGACCCTGCATGCTCGATCGCATTTGAAAACGAACCTGCCGAAGCCGACGTGATGCAAAGACCGCCACGCGACACCCGCGCACCCTTGTTTGGTGGCGATGCCATCGCTTTGGCCATGGGCCAGGGCTTGTGCGTATTGGCCAGTGTGGCACTGACATTTTTTGCGGCGCATGCCGGTTATGGCTCGGTGTTTACCGCCGTTTTGAGTGAGGAACAAATCCGCACCATGGTTTTCATCACCTTGATCGCAGGCAATGCAGCGCTCATTTTGGCCAACCGGGCTGGCGGTGGAAAATTTTGGCGCAGTTGGCGCACCCCCAACCGCACAGCCTATGCCGTGATCGGCTTGGCCATGGCATTTCTGGCTTTGGCCATCCACTGGCCTTGGCTGTCTACCCCCTTGAAGTTTGAGCCCTTACCGCTTGGGCCCACGGTCATCGCCATGGGCTCAGGCCTGCTCAGTTTGATCAGCGTCGCGGTTTTGCAGTGGGTGGTCGCAGCATGGCCACAAAAATCCAAAGAGCCACATTGATCCGTTCAGCCACATCGCCATCTCGAACGGCTCTGCTTCACACCTCGGGCCAGGTCACCACCACACGCAAGCCCCCAAGCTCGGCACTCCGATCAACCACCACCTGCAAGCGGTAACGCTGCGCCAAGCGCCGCACGATGGACCACCCCAAGCCACTGCCATCTGCACCATTGGCAGCCACACGGAAAAAGCGATCACCCAAGCGCGCCAAATCCGCAGTGTTCAACCCCGGACCACTGTCCTGCACCACCAGTTGCGGCCGTGGTGTGGCATGCCATTGCACATGGATACTCGCCCCTTCAGGACTGTAGCGCTGGGCGTTATCAACCAAGTTGCCCACAAGCACCCCCACCAAACCAGGCGGCATGGCAAGGGGCAAACTCTCTGGTGCGTTCAGACTCAGGTTCTGCCATCTGGCCAAAGCCTGTGACCCCAAGTCTGCCAAAGTCGTGCGGGTTTCCATCACGGCATCGCAGTGGCCCACACCTCCAGCGGCATCATCGGCCTCCAGTCTGGCCAACTGCAACAACTGCGCCACCAGGCGTGTGGCGCGATCACAGCCTTGCAACACGGCATCCAGGGCGCTCTTTCGGTCAATGTCCTCATGTGCGCCGCGTGCCACTTGGGCCTGCATGCGGATCGCGGCAATCGGCGTTCTCAATTCATGCGCGGCATCGGCTGTGAAACGTCGCTCCCCCTCCATTTGCAAGGCCATCTTCTCAAACAAACGGTTGAGCGCCTCAACCAAAGGCTTGACCTCTGCCGAAACCTGCTCGCTCAGTGGCTGCCGGGCATCGGGATGCCGCTGAGACACCGACAGACTCAATTGACGCAATGGTGCAAGCGACTTGAAGATCGCGCCCCAAATCAGAAAAGCCAGAACAGGCAGGGCCAGCAGCATGGGCACGATGGCAGACTGCAATCCGGCCATCAAAATATCGTTGCGCGCCGAGTGCAACTCGGCCACCACCACCCAAACATCCTCTTCACGTCCGGGCGTTGCAAAGACCCGCCAGTACTTCTGGCCTTGCCATTGATCGGAAATACCGCTTTGCCCCAAGGGTGCAAAAGGTGCTATCGGGGCTCCGGCTGAACGCGCCATCAAAGCCTTGTCGTGCCAGATCTGGAAGGCGACGCGCGGCTGGTATTTGTGCAGTACCGCTGCGGTCGTGAAATCATCGTCATGCGCATCGTCTGTTTGAACCGCGAGCACAGCGGCCGTTTGGGCTAGATGGGCATCCAGCAGTTCACTGAGCTCATGCTCCGTCTTGAACCAGGTCATCACCAACACCAGCAACCAAATCAGGCCGGTTGCCATCAACAGGCTGAATGTCAACCGCCATTGCAAGGAAGATTGTGACCAGGACTTCATGCCGTGCCTTTGTGGCCGGTAACTGGGGCAGGCTTGACCTGCTGCGGCAGCATATAGCCCACACCCCGCAAAGTTTCGATCACATCCGAGCGCAGCTTTTTGCGCAAGTTGTAAATATGAACCTCTACCGTGTTGCTGCTGACCTCGGTGCCCCACTGATACAGCTGCTGCTCAATCTGGGTGCGGGTCAAAACCCGCCCGGCATGAAGCATGAAAATTTGCAAAACCTCATATTCGCGCAAAGACAAGTCGATCAAGCGATCACCCAACCAAACTTGTCGCGAAGCAGGGTCCATTCGCAAGGCACCTGCCTCCAGCGTGGGTTCTGACACACCATGGGCTCTGCGCACCAAAGCGCGCAAACGTGCAGCCAATTCCATCAAATCCACAGGCTTGACGAGGTAGTCATCCGCTCCGGCATCCAGCCCGGCGATGCGATGGGGCACACCATCACGAGCGGTCAGGATCAACACAGGTGTCGTGATTTTTTGTTGCCGGACCGCGGCCAGACATTGCATGCCATCCTGTCTGGGCAAACCCAAATCAAGCACGCAAGCCTGATAAACACCGGTCAACAATTCTCGCTGAGCCGCCACACCATCTCGAACCCAGTCGACTTGAAAACCTTGTTGCTGCAAACCCGCCCGGAGGCCAGACCCCAGCAATTGATCATCTTCAGCCAATAAAACGCGCATGTGCAGCACCTGACTTTCCATTCAGAAAAACATCAATCATCGTCTTCTTCAGATTGTGCCTTGCCAGATACCGAGTGCGATCCACCCGCACCGCCGCTCGTCTGCAATGGTGAACCCGACTGCCATTGCCACACCCAAAATGACAGCACCGCCGTCAGCAACACAGCCGCCAAAACCGCATGGTTGCGCTTGACCAAATCCGGCCCAACGCCAGGCACGCGCCCCGTGAACATGGGCGTAGCCAGATTGCGACGGCGCAACAAACTGAGCACCAGCACACCAACAATGTGAGCCAACACGGCCATCAACATGAAATTACCGAAAAACTCATGCACTTCTTCCATCCAGTCACCCGTCCACTCCTGGTAGGTCACATAGCCCGACACCACCACAGGTGCGATGACCAACAAGAGCAGCGCCACCGACACCGCCATGTACAAATTCTGAGCTTGGCTCCAGGATGCCTGGCCTGCTCGCAGCCCCTGAAACCAATTAACCAAACCACGCAGCTTGCCCCACAAGGCCGAAAAGCGTGCATGACGGGGCCCCAGCACGCCCCAGACCACACGAGCCAACAGCAAGCCGCCCAAGGTATAACCCAAGCTCACATGCACCCATCTGAAAATCTCACTTTCCGCTGTGACGTAGGCCCCCACAAAGCTCAAAGCCAGCAAGGCATGCAAGGTCCGAGTGAAAGCATCCACGGTGCGGCGAGTGGGTGTGGGCACGCCATGGCGCGCATCGGCAACTGAAGAAATGTTCGACGTCATTGAAGGACTCCTTGTACACATGTGCGTGACGTATGGCTTGAAGAACTGGGATGTAAAGCGAACTGTCAGCGCGGAATCCGCACCTGATGCTCATCAAAGTTCCCCGCGTCGGCTTGGGTATGGCAGGCGCTGCACTGCGCGGCACTCTTGATACTGGCCCGCTTCCAGACCGAGGATTCCACTTCGCGATGTTTGCGAACAAACCAGGCCGATCGGGTGATCCGGTCATCGGCCGGCTCTTCGCGCACGCGTTTGTAAGTGCCCGCATTGGCTTGCAACCAGGCCCCAATTTGCTGAACTTGTGCAGGTTCCATCGACGCATCGCTGCCGTAGTGCTGATCCAGCCCATGCAGGATGCGTCTCCAAGACGCCGCAGGCAACAGGCCCGGCGGATAGGCCATGTGACAGGCCGCACATTCTTGTTTGTACACGGCAGGCACTTGTGCAGGCATGAGTCGCCCATCGGCCCATGCCGATACCAAGCCACTCCAACCTGCACAGAACAAGACCACCGATTTGATGCACATTGATTTCATCATTTCAACCCGATCAGGTAAGCCAGCACGTCGGCCTTTTCAAGGGCCGTGCACTCACGTGACAAAACGTCCTTGCAGTTGCGCTTGAACCATTTGTCAACTTTTGCACTGTCGGTGAAGCGTTCGGCATTTAACCCCGGTGCCAACGCAGAGATCTTCTTGCCTGTAGAGGCGTGCTTGCTGTCCTGCGTGGGGGGTTGACCGTGGCATGACGCGCACGACCACTCACCGTTATGACGCCGTCCGAAAAAAACCTGTCCTCGGTCTGCATCACCCGGCTGCCCTGCCGCCTGCTGCCAACGCAGCAATTCGCTTTGGGGTGTAGCCGCTAAAGCCACAAGCGGCAACATCAAGGCACTGATGGCCAGGGCAGCCACTTTTGTAAAGGAAATTTTGTTCAAGCTCATCATGGATTCGACCTTTCATGGCATCTCAATTCAGAGATTAAAGATCGTGGATGAAGCACGGCTTAAACAAAAAAGCCCACAGGCCAGAGCACAAACACTCTGACCTGTGGGCGGATGAACCTCGATCAGGCTTGTGGTGCCTGCCCCTCTGACCCTTCGTACACACTGCCGCCAAACTTCAAGGCCGTGTGCTCACGCTTGGATTGCAGCAAGGGGTACCACATCTGGTGGTACCAGCGCTCTTGACCAAACAACTTGTCATCAATCAAGCCGACCTGCGCAGGGTAGCGGCGTGTGATGTGCGCGCTGCCAAAAATGATGTCCCACAAAAACAGCAGGTTGCCAAAGTTGCCTTTGTAGTGACCCACACCATCGGCATTGGAGATCGCATGATGCGCCCAGTGCGTTGCCGGTGTTGAAATGGTCCGCTCCAGAACCCACATGACCGGATGCAATGCGCGGATGCGGTACAAGGGCTCGTCCCAGCGCCAAGCGCTGTGCGCCCCCAAAATGACAAAGAGCTTGACCACGATGTAGCCCGCGTAAACCATGCCCCCAAAACCCAAATACAACAGAGCGCCTGCAAACCAAAGGCCCGGCATCATCAGGTAATAGAAGAAATTGTTGCGGAACGTCACCCGAATGCTCATGTACTCAGCAGAGTGGTGCGCACGGTGCAGGGGCCACAAGAACGACGTGTGCGAGAGACGGTGCCACCAATACTGCGTCATGTCATCGAACACCAGCAAAACACCCACCATGGCCCACCATGGCATGTCGGCCAACACACCCTTGTATTGCGGCACCCACAAGGCACCCAGTTTCGCCGTGACAAAAATGGCCAAGGGCTGCGTCACAGCCAGCACGCTCAGAAACATCAACAGTTCAAGTTTGGTGTCATTGCCTGTCGCATGGACGGTTTGTTTGTAGCGTCGACTGACAAACTCCATGGTTGCAAAACCCACAATGATGCAAAGCACCAACGCGTTCTGTATCTGCGCAGCGGTCATGGATGTGTCTCCTCTAATGGATCTGCGACCCTCAAGACGGTAGAGGGCCAGATGCCGCTTAAGGTATCAAATCATCCAGGGATCGAACATCCGGGTATTCCCCTTCCTGCTCGCGAGTGATTAAAAAGGATTCAACGTATTTCATGAATTCCAGACCATCCATGGCGATTCACATGGGTGCAAGGACCTCGGACACCGCGCATGCCCCGACATGGGCGAAGCAGCTTTGACGGCCTTTGCCTCAGTCAGACAAAGGCTCAATTCGACCAGCAGGCAACACCAACATGAAGGTCGATCCCTTGCCAACTTGGCTCTGGATGCGCAGTTCCCCACCGTGGCGTTGCACCACATGTTTGGCAATGGCCAAGCCCAAGCCTGTACCACCCGTTTCGCGCGATCGGCTGCGATCCACGCGGTAAAACCGCTCTGACAAGCGCGGCAAATGTTCAGGCGCAATACCAAGCCCGGTATCGCTGACTGAAAAAATCGCACCATCCGCCGTGCGAGACCACGCCACTCGGATCTGACCACCTGCAGGTGTGTACCGAACGGCATTGCTCACCAAATTCGAAATGGCACTGAGCAGTTCCGACCGAACACCCAGCAAAGACCAATGCGGTACCGGCTCAAAAATCAACTCATGAACAGGCACCCGCTCGTCACCCTCTTGATCAGACAACACCGAGGACAAAGCCGCGGCATCTGTGGCCACGCGGCCCATCAAGTCCGGCAAGTTCACTTTCTCGTACAAACCGGGGGGCAAGCTGCCTTCGAGCTGAGACAAAGTCAACAAATCAGCCACCAGGCTTTGCATGCGGTCGGCCTGAACGGCCATCAAGTGCAGGTAGCGTTGCTGTTCATCAGCCTCCAAGGGGATGGACTGCAAGGTTTCCACAAAGCCACTGAGCACCGTAAGCGGGGTGCGAATTTCGTGCGACACATTGGCTACAAAATCACGGCGCATGGCATCGGCCAGGGTGACCGAAGTGATGTCCCGAGTGAGCAACAACTGCTGACCTTCGCCATACGCATGAAGCTGCACCGATAACTTGGGTGTTTTGACCAAGGAGCTGGCACGACCATCGATGACCACTTCCGAGTCATGCTGGTCCACGGCGAAGTATTTGGAAAAAACAGGATCGCGAACCAAATGGACAATGTGTTGCTTTAAATCGCGACTGACATCCAAGCCCAAATGGCTGGATGCCGTGGCGTTGCACCACTCGATACGGCCTTGCGCATCCAGCAAAGTCACGCCATTGGGTGAAGCCTGAATGGCCTGCAAAAAATACTGCAATCGCTGCTCTGCAGCAGTCACTTGATTTTCGCGTTGGCGCAACAAGCGCTGAATGCGATGAGCAATCTCCGACCAGACACCCTTCCAGGGCAGGGGGGTATGCAAATCAGATTCAGACAACCACCGTTCAATGCGGTAAGTTTTCCAGATCACCCCAACCGCACAGACCAAAACGACCAACAGCGCAGCGAGGGCAGCTTCTGTCAAGCCAGCCCACCACCAGACCGCCAAAGCCACCACCAGTACTGAGAAAAACAGCTTAATTAATGGGACAAGCATTCAAACGCCAACCGTTAAATCGCGGGAGAGCCGGTCATGCGGTAGCCTGCACCGCGCACCGTTTCGATCATGCTGCCAGCATCACCCAGTGACTCTCGCAAGCGCTTGACATGCACGTCCACCGTCCGTTCTTCAATGTAAACGTGATCACCCCAAATTTTGTCAAGCAACATGCCGCGCGTGTGCACACGCTCCGGATGGCGCATCAGGTATTGCAGCAACTTGAATTCGGTCGGGCCGACTTTGATCGGCTTGTCTTGCCAGCTGACACGGTAGGTATCCGCATCCAGTTGCAATTCGCCAATCTTCACGGCACCACCAGCGGACTCAGGGACCCGGCGGCGAAGAACCGCACGGATTCGGGCCAGAAGTTCACGCGGCGAAAACGGTTTAACGATGTAATCGTCAGCGCCTGCGTCCAAACCAGCGACCCGGTCGGCCTCATCACCACGCGCAGTGAGCATGAGGATGGGAATGGCCTTGGTGCGCGCAGCAGACCTCCAGCGGCGTGCCAATGCCAACCCACTTTCACCCGGAAGCATCCAGTCGAGCAAAATCACATCGGGCAAGATTTCGTCCAATTCACGCTGCGCCGACTCCGAGTCCATGGCCCAGACGGGTTGAAAACCGTTGTGGCGCAAGTTCACCGAGATCAACTCGGCAATCGGAGCCTCGTCCTCGACGATCAGAATTCTGGGCAAGCTTCTCATTGGACCGCTTTTTCGATGTCCGTCAGGGCCGTGTGGCGTACGTCGGCACCCTTGACCACATAAATCACAAATTCTGCAATGTTCTTGGCATGGTCACCAATGCGTTCAATCGCCTTGGCCACAAACAACAGATCCAGGCTGGCCGAAATGGTGCGGGGGTCTTCCATCATGTAGGTGACCAGCTTGCGCACAAAGCCATTGAACTCGGCATCGATCAGATCGTCTTCTTTGAGAATCACAAGTGCCGTATTGACATCCAGGCGGGCAAACGCGTCCAACGCTTTGCGCAGCAAATCTGAGGCCAAATCTGACGCGATGCGCAACTCGGAAGAAGGCAGGTTGCGAGGACTGCCTTGCTCCAGAATCTGCTTGACCATGCGGGCAATGCGCTCGGCTTCATCACCCGCACGCTCCAGGTTGCCGGTGATCTTGGAGATGGCCATCAGCAAGCGCAAATCGCGGGCAGTCGGCTGGCGGCGGGCAATGATCGAAGCCAGTTCAGCGTCAATTTCCACTTCAAGCATGTTGACTTGCTTTTCGGTGGCAATGACCTGGTTGGCAACTTCCATGCTGAACTGGGCCAAAGAGTAGACGGCATGGCGCGTTTGCGACTCCACCAGTCCCCCCAACTCCAGAACGCGGGACGACACGTTGGTCAGGTCGGCATCGAATTGACTAGAAATGTGTTTTTCCATGGTACTTCTCCTGATCAGCCGAAACGGCCGGTGATGTAGTCTTCGGTCTCTTGGCGTGCAGGCTTCATGAAGATTTGTTCGGTCTGCCCGAACTCAACCAACTCGCCCAAATACATGTAGGCCGTGAAGTCAGACACACGAGCTGCTTGCTGCATGTTGTGCGTCACGATGGCCACGGTGTGGTCTTTCTTGAGCTCACTCACCAGCTCTTCGACCTTGGCGGTCGAAATCGGATCCAACGCAGAAGTCGGCTCGTCCAGCAAAATCACAGAAGGCTTGACGGCCACGGTGCGGGCAATGCACAGGCGTTGCTGCTGCCCCCCGGACAGCGACAAACCGCTTTGGCCAAGTTTGTCCTTGACTTCGTTCCAGATCGCCGCCTTGGACAATGCCCACTCCACACGCTCGTCCATGTCGGCTCGGCCCAGATTTTCATAAAGACGGATACCGAAGGCAATGTTGTCGTAAATCGACATCGGGAATGGCGTCGGTTTCTGAAACACCATGCCCACCCGGGCGCGCAGCAAGTTCAAGTCCTGCTTGGCATCGAGCACGTTCTGGCCATGCAGGTTGATCTCACCTTCGGCGCGCTGGCCGGGGTAGAGGCTGTACATGCGGTTGAGCGTGCGCAGCAAAGTCGATTTACCACAGCCCGAAGGACCGATGAAAGCGGTGACCTTGTTCTCGGCAATGTCGAGGTTGACGTTTTTCAGGCCCTTGAAGGTGCCATAGAAAAAGTTCAGATTGCGAATTTCAATCGCATTCTTCAATGGCAATGGTGAAGTTGCAGGCATGTCAATTCCGATTCATTCAAAAATTAGGCTTGGGCTTTGTCGCGGAAAAACACGCGCGCCAGGATGTTCAAGATCAGCACCGTCAAGGTGATCAGCAAAGCGCCGCCCCAGGCCAAGCGAACCCAGTTGTCGTAAGGGCTCATGGCGAACTGGAAGATCACCACCGGCAGGTTGGCCATGGGTGCGTTCATGTCGGTCGAAAAGAACTGGTTGTTGAGTGCCGTAAAAAGCAAAGGCGCTGTCTCGCCGCTGATGCGCGCGAGCGCCAGCAGCAAACCGGTCATGACACCCGACTTGGCCGCACGCAACGTGATGAAGGTGGCCACTTTCCAGCGGGGTGCACCCAGCGCAAAAGCCGCCTCGCGCAGGCTGCCCGGGACCAGGCGCAGCATGTTTTCAGTGGTGCGAACCACCACCGGCACGGCAATCAGCGACAGGGCCAGCGAACCAGCCCAACCGGAAAAATGCTGCACCTGCGCCACCAAAATGGCATAGACAAACAGGCCCAAAACGATCGAGGGCGCTGACAACATGATGTCGGTCACAAAGCGGGTCAGCTCGGCGGTTTTGCTCTGGTCGCCATATTCGGCCAGGTACACCCCGGCAAAGATGCCGATCGGCGTGCTCACAAAGGCTGTGACCAGCACCATCATCAAGCTGCCCACAATGGCGTTGGCCAGACCACCGCCTTCCGAGCCGGGCGCGGGGGTGGATTGCGTGAACATGGCCCAATCGAGCGCAGCGATGCCGTTCGAGAACAGCACATACAAGATCCACAACAAAACGAACAAGCCGAGACCCATGGCCATCATGGACAAGCTCAGTCCGACCCGATTGGCCAGTTGCCTGCGTTTGTAAATTTTCAAATCCATCAAATTTCTCCTGTGCGGTGCTCAGCTTTTGGTGCCTTTGGCTTTTTCTGCACGGATCAGCATGATCTTGGCAATGCTCAAGACAATGAAAGTGATCACGAACAGCAAAAAGCCCAATGCAAAGAGGGTGGACAAATGGAAGTCTGCAGCCTCGCCGAATTCATTGGCCAAGGTAGAGGCGATGGTGGTGCCTGGCGAAAACAGCGATGCGCTCAAGCGCTGTGAATTGCCGATCACAAAGGTCACAGCCATGGTTTCACCCAGTGCGCGCCCCAGGCCCAGCATCACGCCGCCGATCACACCTTTTTGGGTGTAGGGCAACACAATGCTGCGCACCACTTCCCATGTGGTGCAGCCCAAACCATAAGCGGACTCACGCAAAATGGGCGGCACGATTTCAAAAACATCGCGCATCACAGCGGCGATGAAGGGCAAGATCATGAAAGCCAAAATAATGCCTGCCGCCAAAATGCCCACGCCGTTCATGGCACCACCGAACAGGCTGCCGATGATGGGCATCTGACCCAAGGTGGACTGCAAGGCAGGCTGTCCGTACTCGGCAAAGAGCGGGGCAAAGATGAACAAACCGAACATGCCGTAAATGATGGATGGCACTGCAGCCAGCAATTCGATGGCCGTGCCCAGGGGGCGGCGCAAATATGTGGGGCAGGTTTCAGTCAGAAACAAAGCAATGCCAAACGACAAAGGCACTGCAATCACCAATGCAATGACCGCACTGACCAGCGTGCCAAAGATCGCAATCGCTGCACCAAACTCGTCATTGACGATGTCCCACTCCACGCGCCAGATGAACTGAAAGCCGAACTTAGACAGTGACGGCCAGGCGTTGAGGAGCAAAGAAATGATGATGCCCAAGAGGGCAAACAAGACCAGCAGGGAAAAGCCCAGCGTGATCTTGTGAAAAAAGAAATCCTGGATGCGTTGTCGCTTCACGACGGACAGCATGTTTTGATCGGGCACTTGGCTGGCCGTTTCGATCGAGCCCATAGTTATTCCTTGTGACAACTGCATAGCAAATACCACTGTTTTACGCCAAGACCCCTCACCCATGTGGGCAAGGGGTCAGTGAAACCTGCACTGCAGGTTTCAACTCGGTTTACTTGATCTCGGACCAGACTTTGGTGCGGATCTGGCTTGTCAATGCATCTGGCAATGGCACATAGTCCAGGTCAGAGGCCAGTTTCTTGCCGTTCTTGAAAGCCCAGTCAAAGAATTTCAGCACTTCGTCCGAAGCCGCTTTGTCGGCAGGCTTTTTGTACATCAAGATGAAGGAGGCGGTGCTGATGGGCCAGCTGTCGTTGCCCTTAGCGTTCACCATGGACACACCCATGCCAGGCACGCTGAACCAATCGGCACCGGCAGCAGCGGCTGCAAAAGTCAGGTCGTCAGGGTTCACATATTTGCCCGCAGCGTTTTGCAACTGCAGGAAAGTCATGTTGTTTTTCTTGACGTAGGCGTATTCCACATAACCCACAGCGCCCTTGACGCGGTTCACGTTGGCGGCCACGCCTTCGTTGCCCTTGCCACCGACAGAAGAGTCAGCAGGCCACTTCACAGCAGCACCCTTGCCCACTTTGTCGGCCCAAGCTTTGCTGACCGCCGTCAGGTAATCGGTGAAGTTGAACGTGGTGCCTGAACCGTCAGCGCGGTGCACCACGGTGATGGCCTGGTCAGGCAACTTTTTGCCAGGGTTCAGCGCCGCCAATTTGGCATCGTTCCACTTGCTGATGGTGCCCATGTACACCTCGGCCAGCACAGGGCCGGTGATGCGCAATTCGCCGGGCTTGAAGCCTTCCAAGTTCACAACCGGCACAGTGCCGCCCACAATGGCAGGAAACTGGACCATGCCATCTTTGTCCAGATCAGCACCAGACACGGGCGCATCAGAAGCGCCAAAGCTCACGGTTTTGGCACGAATTTGCTTCAAGCCACCCGAAGAACCAATGGATTGGTAGTTCAGGCCCACACCGGTGGCGGCTTTGTAAGCCTCGGCCCATTTGGCGTAGATGGGGTAAGGGAATGTGGCGCCGGCGCCTGTGATGTCAGCAGCCCATGTGGTGGCAGCCACCACACTCAGGCCAATCGCAACGATGGCAGATTTCATTTTCAACATGTCAACTCCTGGTTCAGGGTGATAAAAATTCGGGATTCGGACGGGTGCTCACGAGAGCTTTTCGGCACCTGTTTCAACTTTATCCGCCGATTGTGACAATGCCGTGTCAGAAAACCCTTTGTTTTGATGACGAACACTGGCCGTATCCGCTAAAACTGGGTCCAAATCAAGTTTTCAACCGCCTAAAGGACTAGGCTCATGAGCCTTTCTGTTCTCAAAAAGCATCAAATGCCGAGCTTTCTCTCTGTTTCGGTTCTTTTTGATCTTTCTGTCGCTTTGGGCATTGGTTTGCTGATCGGGGCTGAAAGAGAGCGCCAACAGCCTGAGCAAAGCATTGATGGCCGTGCTGGTGGGTGGCAAGGCCTTTGCGATGCAGTTTTTGCAAGGCCTGTTCACCCTCATTGCGGCGGCCTGGCTCAGTTTGCTGGTGGTGAATGCGCCGTTTTTCGATGAGCCACGCACAGTGCAAACAAAAAAGGCCACGCACGGGGCGTGGCCTTGGCGTCACCCGGAAAACGGGCAAACCGACTCTGTTGTTTTTACAGGCCGATCAGACCACCGTCTTTGCGTGTGATGACGATGGTGGCTGAACGAGGACGCCCCGCCACACCATAGCCTTGATTGCCAGGCCAGGTGCTTTGAGGCGCTTCGCCAGACGACAAAGGCTTGGACAACTCACCAGGGTGCTGAATGTTCACAAACAAAGTGCGACCATCTGCGGTTTCGGTGATGCCCGTGACTTCTGCGCCTTTGGGAGCCACCAGGAACCGGCGCAATTTGGCCTCGCCCAAAGCCGCGCCAAGGAAGGTTTCTTGCGTGCCGGTTTGTTCAATGCCGCCCACCAACATCTTGTTTTTGACGGTGACCTTGCCACCGTCACCCACCTGTCCCGGAATGGCGGCCAACATCATGCAGTTGGTTTCGTCGGTGAAAGCGCCATCGTCCGTCTGGATCCAGCAGATGCCGGTGGCCTTGCTGAACCACAAACCATCGGGTGAAGAAAACGCATTCTTGGCAGTCAAGCCCGACAAATTGGCATCGCCCGAGTCGTCTTCGGCACCAAACAAGAAAATGTCCCAGGTAAAAGCCTTGGCTGTACCTTTGTGGCCAGCTTCTTTGAAACGGATGATGTGACCGTTGGGGTTGCCAGCCACTTTTTTGCCATCCAAATCCATGTAAGCGCGGGGGTTGGCCGGGTCTACCTTGGTGGGCGTGCGGTTGGCGGCGCTGTTGTTGGTCAACGCAAAATAAATCTCGCCATTGCGGTGGTTGACAGCACCCCATTCTGGACGGTCCATCTTGGTGGCACCCGCCGCGTCTGCGGCGTGACGGGCGTTGACCAACACATCGGCTTGGTTGGCAAATTTGTAGGCGCTGTGCTGGGCAATGCGCGGGTCAGCGATGTTCAGCTCCAGCCATTCACCCTGGCCACTGGCATCAAAACGCGCGGCATACAGCTTGCCTTCGCTCAGGTATTTGTCACCCGCCACCATGCCACCACCCACATCACGCGGATCCCACACAGCTGTCGTCACGAACTTGTAGATGTATTCGTTGCGCGAATCACAGCCCATGTAAAACGCGAGCGGCTCGCCTGCCTTGGGCACGCCACACACGGCGGCTTCGTGGGCAAAACGCCCCATGGCCGTGCGCTTGGCTGGCGTGGAGTTGGGAGCCAAGGGATCAATCTCGACGATGAAACCAAAGGTGTTGGCTTCATTCCGGAAATCCTTCTCCGCGTTGGCACCCAAGGCAGCAAGGTTCCAGCGGGCAAATCGGTCGTCTGTTGCAGACACGGTGTGCCAGCCTTGGCCAGCGGCTTTTTTGACCCCCGCAGCGGGCACGGCAGCAGCCACGCCATAGCGTTTGCGCGATGCCACTTCGTTGACAGACAATGCCGCACCCGCGCCCGTTGTCTGAAAATAATAAGCCCAGTTTTCCTCGCAGCCCAAATAAGTGCCCCATGGCGTTTTTCCGTGACCGCAGTTGTTGAGCGTGCCACGGGCCATGGCTCCGGCTGTGTCCCAGCGGCTGACCATAAAGTTGCGAACATGCTCAATGTGCACACGCGGTCCGCTGACACGCACCGGAGTTTGCGCCGTGATGCGACGGTTCAATGGTGAGTCTTGCTGGATGCGCCAGCCTTGTGGACCTTTGACAATTTCAACCACCGAAACACCGTGAAGGTTGATTTCCTTGAGCACTTCCAACTCGGGGCGGGTGCCCAGGTCCCATTCGCCGAACTGGTCAAATTTCTTGCCGCTCACGTTGTTGGAGGTTTGCCCGTTGGGATGCAGGAAATGCGAATCGGCAGAGCTCTCGTGGTTCACGCACAGCACAGCACGGGGAGTTTCCTTATCGGAGTAGCGGCCATCCGCATCGATGTAATAGATGTCCATGCCATCATGGTGATCGCCAATGCGGCGCGACCAATCGTCCGATTCGATGCCTCGGTTGGAGTAAGCAGCCAAAGCAGAGTCCAACGCATCCCCCGTGGCGTGCAGCACGCTGTACTGGTAGCCAGGTGGCAACATCACGTTGTCGAGCAAGCTTTTATCCACAGCCGCAAAACCCAACGCGGTGGGCGCAGCGGCCATGCCGGAGGTCAAGGTCGCGCAGCCGGGCAACATGGCCAGACCCGCCAGGCCCAAACCACCGCGCAACAAGCCACGGCGCATGGGGTTTTGCAAGGATTGTGTCAAAACATCCTGGAAATGGAGGTTGTCAGAGGTGTTGCAAACAGGGTCAAGGTCGTGGTTGGACATGGTCATCAGCTCCATTGAGAAAAACCTGATTTCATGTTTTTGATGTGACCATTTCATGGCTTTATTTTGACAATTTAAAGACGAGCAGACGAGGTGTTTGCCGTGCCTGAACGTCACGGAATCGTCACAGAGTCATGACAAAATCCAGAAAACTACATTTCCAGAACCATTGAAAGATAAAACATGAAAGTCGGTATCAACGGCATGGGCCGCATCGGCCGTTTGGCCTTGCGTGCGGCCATGGGCGCTGCCGAGCGCCAGCTGGACGACCCCCGCGCAGGCAACCGCCTGGAGGTGGTGCACCTGAATGAACTCAAAGGCGGCGCAGCGGCCACGGCGCATTTGCTGGCCTTTGACTCGGTGCAGGGCAAGTGGCGTGAGCACATCGAAGCCGAAGGCGAGAGCCAGATCCGCATCGGTGAACGCACACTGGGTTTTTCATCGCACGCCAACCCGGCCGACATCCCCTGGGGCGACATGGGCGTTGACTTGGTGCTGGAGTGCACCGGCAAATTTTTAACGCCCGAAACCATTCAAGGCCACCTGGACCGGGGCGCTAAACGCGTCATCGTGGCCGCCCCCGTCAAGGTGGGCGATGTGCTGAACATCGTGGTCGGCATCAACCACACGCAGTACAACCCGGCCAAAGACCGCATCGTCACGGCTGCGTCCTGCACCACCAATTGTCTGGCCCCAGTGGTCAAGGTGGTGCACGAAGCCATTGGCATCAAGCACGGGCAGATCACCACCATCCACGATCCGACCAACACCAACTTGGTGGTGGACGCGCCGCACAAAGACTTGCGCCGCGCCCGCAGCGCCATGATGAGTTTGGCCCCCACCACCACCGGCAGCGCCACAGCGATTGCCCTGATCTACCCCGAGCTCAAGGGCAAGCTCAACGGCCACGCGGTGCGTGCCCCGGTGCTCAACGCCTCGCTCACCGACTGCGTGTTCGAGATGAAGCGCGAGACCAGCGCTGAAGAAGTCAACGCCTTGTTTGCCGCCGCAGCCCAAGGCCCGCTGGCCGGCATCCTCGGCTACGAAACACGCCCCTTGGTCAGCGTGGATTACGCCCGCGACACGCGCAGCGCCATCGTGGACGCGCTGTCCACACTGGTGACCGACGGCACACTGCTGAAAATTTACGCTTGGTACGACAACGAAATGGGTTACGCCTGCCGCATGGTGGATTTGGCCTGCCACATGAACGAAGTCGGCATCTGAGATGAACGCTGCTGAACGCCACTACGGCGGTGTCACCGCCGCTGAACGCAACTACGGCATCGTCACCGCAGCCTATTGGGGCTTCACCCTGACCGATGGCGCTTTGCGCATGTTGGTGCTGCTGCATTTTTACAAGCTGGGCTACTCGCCTTTCACGCTGGCCTTTTTGTTCTTACTGTACGAAGCGGCGGGTGTGCTGGCCAACCTGATCGGCGGCTGGCTGGCCACGCGCTTTGGCATTGCCCGCATGCTCACCGTGGGTTTGACCACGCAGATCATTGGCTTTGGCTTGCTGTCGGCACTGCAACCCGAATGGACCGCCAACCTGTCGGTCGCCTGGGTGGTGCTGGCGCAAGGGGTGTGCGGTGTGGCCAAAGACCTGACCAAAACCGCCAGCAAGTCGGCCATCAAGATCACGCAGGCGCAAGCCAAAGACCAAGGCAACGGCCAATTGTTCAAATGGGTAGCCTGGTTCACCGGCAGCAAAAACGCCATGAAAGGCTTTGGCTTCTTTTTGGGCGGCTTGCTTTTGGAAACGCTGGGTTTTCAGGGCTCACTCTGGGCCATGTCAGGCCTCTTGGCTTTGGTGTTGATCGGGGTGGTGAGCAGCTTGCCACCCATGATGGGCAAGAGCAAAGCCTCGGGTTCGGCGCGTGAGTTGTTTGCCAAGAGTGAAGGCATCAACGCGCTGGCTGCTGCCCGTGTGGCCTTGTTTGGCGCACGCGACGTGTGGTTTGTGGTGGGCGTGCCGGTGTTTTTGTATTCGGTGGGCTGGACCTTCACCATGGTGGGCGGCTTTTTGGCCGCCTGGACGATTGGCTACGGCCTGGTGCAAGCGCTGGCCCCGCAACTGGTGCGCCGCAGCGTCGACGGCCTGAGCCGCGAGGTGCCTGCAGCCCGCTGGTGGTCGGCGGCGCTCACGCTCATTCCACTGGGCATTGCCGCCGCCGTTTGGCTGCAAGCGCCGCAGCTGCAGTGGTGGGTGGTCGGGGGCCTGAGCCTCTTCGGCTTTGCCTTTGCCATCAACTCGTCGGTGCACAGTTACCTGATATTGGCCTACGCGGGCTCTGAAAAAGCGGCCGAAGACGTGGGCTTTTACTACGCGGCCAACGCACTGGGCCGCTTCATGGGGACGCTGCTGTCGGGCCTGTTGTACCAGTGGGGCGGGCTGCTGTACGCCTTGCTGGGTTCGGCGCTCATGCTCTTGCTGTGCTGGCTGACCACCTTGCGTCTGCCCGTAGGTTTGCTTGAACACACCAAGCCCTCAGAAAAGACAGGCACCCCATGAGCACAGACACCGTTTTGAACGCCATGGACGAAGACCTCGCCGTCAAGGCCCTGGCGGCGTTGGCACAAACCTCGCGCTTGCGCGTGTTCCGGGCCATCGTGGGTGCAGGCCCCGAAGGCATGCAGCCAGGCCAGCTGTCGCAAGCGCTGGAACTGCCACCCAACACATTGTCCTTTCACCTCAAGGAACTGCACCATGCGGGCCTGGTGAGCGTGCAACGCGAAGGGCGATTTTTGCGTTACCGCGCCGACATGACCGCCATGCAAAGCCTGGTCGGATTTTTGACAGACCACTGCTGCCAAGGCGTTCCTTGCGTTGACATGTCGCCTGTGGCTTGTGGGCCGGACCACTGCTGGACAGCGGAGCCTGCGATACGTTGAACCCAGGCGCTTGCTGTCAGCATCGCGTTCCGAACCCAGCGCCCGTCATTGAATCGACATACATCCGTCACATAATCTGAATTTCCCTTTGTCACCAACGCCTGCCCTCATGCAAACCAAGTCTCTCTACGCCGCCATTGATCTGGGATCCAACAGTTTTCGGCTCGAAATTGGTCAAATGGATGCGGGTCAGTTGCGGCGCGTGGAGTACATCAAGGAAACCGTGCGACAAGGCAATGGCCTGGACGCCGAGCGCAACCTGACAGACGAAGCGATGGAGCGCGGTTGGGATTGCCTGGCCCGCTTCGGCGAACGCATTGCAGGCTTCAGGCCCAGCCATGTGCGTGCGGTGGCCACACAAACCCTGCGCGAAGCGCGCAACCGCGATGTGTTTTTGGCCAAGGCCAAGCGCATTCTGGGTTTTCCAATCGAAGTGATCGCCGGCAAGGAAGAAGCCCGTCTGATCTACCTCGGTGTCTCGCACCTGTTGCCTCAGTCCGATGAGCGCCGCCTGGTGGTGGACATTGGCGGGCGTTCTACCGAAATGATTTTGGGCCAGCACGAAAGCGCCAGCACCCTGGAGTCTTACCGCGTGGGCAGCGTGGCCTGGTCTATGAAGTTTTTCCCCGACGGTTTGTGGACCCCCTCGGCCTTCAAGTCAGCCGAAATCGCAGCCAAAGCCGTGCTGGACGAAGCCCAAATTTTGTTCAACCGGAGCCACTGGGACAAGTGTTACGGCTCGTCGGGCACCGTAGGTGCCGTGTCGGATGTGTTGACCGCAGCAGGCTGGCCGCCAGGCCAAATTACGCGCGAGGGACTGGCTTGGCTTAAAGACCGCTTGCTCAAAGCCCAAAAACCAGACAATCTGCGACTCGAAGGTGTCAAAGAAGACCGCAAACCCGTCATTGGCGGGGGCTTGGCGGTCTTGCAAGCGGTGTTTGACTTGCTGCAAATCAATGAAATGCACGTGGCCCAAGGCGCGCTCAGGCATGGCGCGTTGTACGACCTGATTGACCGTGAAGGCACGCAGGATGTCCGTTCCTCGATGGTCGATTGGCTGGCGCAACGCTTTGGCACTGACAAAGTGCAAGCAGACAGAGTGTCCCGAACGGCCCAAAGCCTTTTGCAAGCACTGATTCCAGACAACGCCGACACACCCACTGATGAGCGTCAGCGTTATTTGCAAAAGCTGCATTGGGCGTGCCAATTGCACGAAACCGGTCTGCGCATCTCGCACAGCGATTACCACAAGCATGGTGCCTACATTCTGGACAACACCGACTTGCCGGGCTTCACCCTAGACGAGCTGCACCGCCTGAGCCAATTGGTGCTGGGCCACCGGGGCAAATTGCGCAAACTTGAACTCGAGATGGAAGACGCCAGCTTTGTGCAACAACTCATGGCCCTGCGACTGGCCGTGATTGTGTGCCATGCACGACGTGACCCTGACTTGTCGGGTTTGGACATCAGCTGTGATGCGCTGCGACGCACAGCCCGTCTGAAAATCAGCACCGACTGGGCAGAACTCTGGCCTCAGTCCACCCACCTGCTGCGGGAAGAAAAAACGGCCTGGCAAAAAACCGACTGGACGTTTCAAGTTCAGACAGATTGAACATCTGCCTGCGTGCAGGCGCACACAAGCGCCTGCGTTTTCAGCCCCGACGAGGAACGGTAACGACGTCCCCAACCTGCTGACTTGTCATTTTTGAATCAACGGTATAAACTGTATACACCGTTAATTTTAAAAATTCACTTGCCATGAACATGACCTCACGCACCTCCACCCCATCCACACCTGCTGTCGATGCCACCCCAACGTCTAAATCGAGCAACACCCACGCACCCGCGCGCAAAAAAGCAGCAGCACCGTTGAAAGCGGCATCCGCCAAAACACAGCGGGCCCAGCCAGTGGCGAAAAAAGCCACCACAAAACCCACAGTCAAGGCGACCGTCGCCAAGGCTGTCAAGCCCGTTGCGGAACCCGCTGCCAAACCAGCTTCCAAGCCCACACTCAAAAAGCAGGCAGCAGCACCTGCAAAACCTTTGAAAGACAAAAAAGTCAAAGTGGTGCGTGACAGTTTCACCATCCCCAAAACCGAGCTGCTGCAAATCGGCGAGATGAAAAAGCGTGCATTGACGCTGGGTGTTGGCGTCAAGAAAAGCGAACTGATTCGCGCAGGCTTGAGTGCACTGGCGGGAATGACAGATGCATCATTCAAAAAGGCCTTGGCCAGCATTCCGACCATCAAGACCGGACGTCCAGCCAAAGACTGACGTCTATTACAGTTTTTCCGGGGAGGTCACGGCCAAAAGCACTGTCTGGTCCAGCCCTTCCCGGCTGCGTCGGCGCAACCACCAGACAGCGCCTTTGCGGATGGCACATGCGTCATCCGGCATTTTCAGCAAATGGGCGATCACGCTGCCCAATGCGGGCTGGTGCCCCACCAGCAAAACCGGGTACTTGGCATCAGGCCAGCCCGAAGTTTCCAGAACATCCTGAACCGAAGCACCCGGCGACAAGGCATCACGCACTTTGTATTTACGACCCAAGGCACGCACCGTTTGCTCTGACCTGACGGCCGGGCTGCTCAAAATCCGGGTGCCTTGTGGCAGCTGGTTTTCAAGCCAGACCGCCATGCGCTCCGCCTGTTTGCGGCCACGGGGCGTCAAGACCCGTTGCATATCGTCTTCACCCGGCCCAGCCTCGTGGGCTTCGGCATGACGCCAGACAATCAAGTCCATCGCGTTACTCCTGGTGGGTAGCGGCGCTGTAGCGTTGCATCAAAGCGTTCTGAGCGCCATGGCCGGGCGCCGTCAAACCCACACGGTGGTACTGACCGTCAGGGGCCAAATCCCAGGCATCGCGGCCATCGTGCAGGTAGGCAATCAGGCATTCGTCAATGATGCGTTGACGCAAAACTGGGTCTGTCACGGGCCATGCCAACTCGATCCTGCGGGTCATGTTGCGGCTCATCCAGTCGGCACTCGACAAATACAGCGATTCGTCCTGATCTGCGCAAAAGTAAAAGACCCGAGAGTGCTCCAGAAAGCGGCCAATGACCGAGCGCACCCGGATGTTTTCACTGAAGCCCGCCACACCGGCAGGTAACATGCAGGCCCCGCGCACGATCAGGTCAATCTTGGCGCCTTTTTGCCCCGCCTCCAGCAAAGCCTCAATCAGAGGCTCATCGGTCAAAGCGTTCATCTTGATCACGATGCGCCCCACAGCGCCTCGCGCCGCCGCGTCGCCTACGGCCGCGATGCGCGCTTGCATGTCGGCATGCAGCTGAAAAGGGGCCACCAGCAAACGCTTCATTTTCGGCAAACGGCTCTGGCTGGCCAAGTGGCCAAACAACTGGTCCATGTCCGAGGTGATGTCGGCATCGGCGGTGAGGTAGCTGATATCGGTGTAAAGGGCTGCGGTGCGGCGGTTGTAATTGCCTGTCGATAAATGCCCATAACGCTTGAGCGATCGCCCCTCGCTCCGCGTGACCAACAACATCTTGGCGTGGGTCTTCAGACCCACGATGCCGTAAACCACCTGCACGCCAATCGATTCGAGTTGCTCAGCCCAGTTGATGTTGGCCTCTTCGTCAAATCGGGCTTTCAACTCCACCACCGCGGTCACTTCCTTGCCGCGGCGGACGGCTTCGCGCAGCAAATCCATCATGGTTGGATCGCTGCCTGCACGGTAAATCGTTTGCTTGATGGCCAGCACATTCGGATCCATGACGGCTTCGCGCAAAAACGCCAGCACGCCATCGAAACTCTCAAACGGCTGGTGGATCATCACATCACCGTCTTTGAGGCGCGCAAAGATCGAACCGTGCTGCGGCACTTGTATTGGGAAACTGGCTTTGTAAGGCGGGAACAGCAATTCGGGGGCATCGATCAGATCGATCAGCTGCATCAAGCGCACCAGATTCACCGGTCCATTGACCCGAAACACCGATGGCTCTGGCAGCTGAAATTCCTTGCGTAAAAACTCCACCAAGCGGGGTGAACAGTTGGCAGACACTTCCAGTCGAACCGCCTGGCCGTAGTGACGGTGCTGCAGTCCTTGGCGCAAGGCCATGCGCAGATTGGCGATTTCGTCTTCGTCTACCGCGAGATCCGAGTTACGCGTGACCCGAAACTGCGAGAACTGCCCAACCTCACGGCCCGGAAACAATTCGGCCAAATGCGCCCGAATCACACTGGACAGCATGACAAAAGCGGTGCTGCCATCGCACACTCTGGCAGGCAAGGGAATCAAACGGGGCAGTACACGCGGGACTTTGACGATCGCGATCTCATTGGATCGGCCAAAAGCATCTTTGCCAGACAACTGCACGATGAAGTTCAAGGACTTGTTTGCCACCTGAGGAAACGGGTGTGCGGGGTCAAGGCCCACAGGCACCAGCAACGGCTGGACTTCACGGTGAAAATAGCTGCGCACCCATTGGCGCTGCGCGGCATTGCGCTCGCCGTGCGACAGGATGCGGTAACCCTTGCGCTGCAAAGTGGGCAGCAAATCGTCGTTGTACAGCGCGTATTGCCGCGCGATCATCGCGTTGGTTTTTTCAGAAATGGCGGCCAGACTCGCTGCGGTGTACTGTCCCGATTTCAAACTCTGCAAACTGCCCATCACGTGCGGCTCTGCACGCACCTCAAAAAACTCGTCCAGATTTGACGACACGATGCACAGGTAACGCAAACGCTCCAGCACGGGCACTTCCGGGCGGTGCGCCCAGTCCAGCACACGCTCATTGAAAGCCAGAATGCTCAGATCCCGGTCCAGCAAGGCGTACCGATCGTCTGCAAATGAAGTCACGTCTTTTGAATGAACCATGGCACTGTGTAATGAATTGAAAAATCATTCTAGGAAGCCACCGTGTCAATTTGATGACATCTTCATGAACCGCAAACCAGTACTCGCGCCAGATGCAGGCACCAGATGCGACACGAACAGTTCTACCGTTTTGGGCCAACCAAACGCCTCGGCACGCTGACGCGGCTCTGCGCGGTGAATCGAAAGGCACTTCAAAACCGCCGCATTCAAATCCTCGGACAACTCACCGCCCATCATTTGCCCATCCGCATCACCCAGCACTTGCAAGGGCCCATCCACCGGAAACGCCGCCACCGGGGTGCCGCACGCCATGGCTTCCAACATGACCAAGCCAAAAGTCTCGTTGCGCGAAGGAAAGACAAACACGTCGGCAGCCGCATACACCTTGGCCAGCTGATCGCGTGGCAACACGCCCATCCATACCACGTCCGGATACCGCGCCTTGAGCTGCGCCTCCAGCGGACCGACGCCGCAGACAATGCGCGTGCCTTCCAGCGTCAAGTCCAAAAAAGCATCGATGTTTTTCTCGTAAGAAACACGGCCCACGAACAAGGTGTACGGTCGCGGATGGCCCTGCAATTCGGGGATGTCCAGGGGCAAAGCGTGGTGGTCAAACAAATCCAGGTCCACACCGTGTGTCCAAGGCTTGAGCGACCTGAATCCCCGGCTTTCCAGCATGTTCAACACCCCTTGCGTGGGCACCATCACCCCCGAAGACGGGCGGTGGAAATGGCGAAACAAGCCGTAGCCCAGGAACAAAGGCACACGCAACGCGGCCTTGAGGATTTCAGGAAATTTGGTGTGAAATGCGGTGGTGAATTTCCACCCCCTTTTCAGGCAATGCTTGCGTGCAGCCCAACCCAAAGGGCCTTCAGTGGCAATGTGCACCGCATCCGGCTGCAGCGCATCCAGCATCGCGGCCAGCGCTTTATAGGGGCGCACGGCCAGATCAATGCCCGCATAACCGGGACAGCTTCGATTCTTGAAAAGGCCCGGGTGCATGACCGACACATCCACGCCCCATGGGCCCATGGCTTGCACCAACTCATGCAAGGTGGTGACCACGCCATTGACCTGGGGGTGCCAGGCATCGGTGATGAGTGCCAGCTTCATACAGGCACCACCGCAGCCACAGGCGCACGGCTGAGCACCACCGCCTGGCCACCCCAGTGGATGATCTCCAGCCGGCCATCAGGGTGTTCCACCAAAGCGGTTCGGCTTTCCACCCAATCGCCATCGTTGCAATACAAAGTGCCATTCACTTCGCGAATTTCAGCATGGTGAATGTGCCCGCACACCACGCCGTCAAAGCCCCGGCGCTTGGCTTCGTGCGCGACAGCCACCTCAAAATCACTGATGAAGTTGACCGCCTTTTTGACCTTCAGCTTGAGGTAGGCTGACAAAGACCAATATTCCAGTCCGATTCGGGCCCTGAAACTGTTCAAGTGCCGATTGATCTTGAGGGTCAGCTCATACAACCAGTCACCCACATAGGCCAGCCACTTGGCACACTGGATCACACCATCGAAATGGTCACCATGCACCACCCACAGCTTGAGGCCCTTGGCGGTGGTGTGGGCCGCTTCGTGCATCACCTCCACACCACCAAATGCGTGACCCACAAAATGCCTGGCGAACTCATCATGGTTGCCCGGCACATAAATCACGCGACACCCTTTGCGGGCCCTACGCAACAGTTTTTGCACCACATCGTTGTGGCTTTGTGGCCAGAACCAGCGCCTGCGCAACTGCCAGCCATCCACAATGTCGCCCACCAGATACAACACATCGCTGGGGTGGTGCCGCAAAAAGTCGAGCAAGGCTTCGGCCTGAAACCCCGGTGTCCCGATGTGCAGGTCTGAAATGAAAACCGCCCGCAACCGTTGAGGGTCTGCAGGCGATGCTTCTTCATCGTGGGGCAGGATTCGCCCCACGACACCCAGTGGCTCCCCCACCAAGGTCTCGTCCCAACCCTCATAAGAGGTCTTGAACAGGGGGCTTTTTTGCAGTGGCCCAAGCGGCGACGTCATGGCACGCCCATCGAAAAATGCCTGCGGTACCGGGCAGGCAAATCTGCTGTGCGCATCATCATGGGCAAGTCGGCCGTATTGAAGTCAGGGTCCCATGCCGGTGCGCCCAAGACCTTGGCCCCCAGCCTCAAATAGCCTTTGATGAGCGCAGGCGGATCGATCTGCACACCATGGCCCAGCTCGTCCACAGGCAAAGGCAAGCGTGGGCGAACATGGTATTGAATATTGGCCAGGTGTGTCTCACGAAGCTGGTGCCAGATGCTGGCAGCAGCGTCGCCCGTGACCACGCCGTTGTGGAGCATGGGAATGCTGGCGCAGCCGATCATGGTGTCCAGGCGGTTGCGGTCCATGAACTCAAACAAGGCGCCCCACAAAGCCATGATCACGCCGCCATGCCGGTGCTCGGCATGGACACAGCTGCGGCCCAGCTCCACCATGCGTTTGCGCAGATCACGCAAACGGGTCAAATCAAATTCGGTGTCGCTGTAAGTGCTGCCGGCACGCTTGGCTTGTGCGGGCGTGAGCACCCTGTAAGTGCCAATCACCTGCCCGCGCAAGGTGTCACGAACCAGCAGATGCTCGCAGTAGTCATCGAACAAATCGATGTCATGACCGGGCAAGGTCTTGGGCAGTCTTGCGCCCATCTCGGTCGCGAAGACCGAATACCTCAGTTGCTGTGCCTCCCGAACTTCATCCTGATGCTTCGCCCAAGCCACTTGAATGGTGCTTTGCACACGCCGAGGCAGAAAATCCACATTGGGGTTGGCTGGCCCTGGATGAAGTGACCCCCTGGGAAAATACACGGGCGATAGCGCAAAAGTGGGATTTGGCAACTCTTTCATGGCAACAACTCCTTGTGATCCATGCCACCATGGTCCCCAAAAGCAATGACAGGAAAAAGTCTGCTGTATGAATATTTCGTGTCACCTGCAACGTATGCAGGGAGTGCTAGCGCCAACGCGCTCCCATTCAAAAGCGACTCAGATGGCCCGCAGCGCCTCACTCAACTGGTCGATGCGATTGGCCCAGTCGGCATCTTCCAGCAATTTCTCACGCAAAAAATCCGCTTGGGCCGAGGTCCAAAAATCGGCATCGGGCAGTGCAATGTCAGCTGCCAGTGGCGTGTGCGTTTTGATAAACGCCGCAATGCTCAACCCATCACAAGGCAAGCCCAGTTGCGCAAACAGTTCATGAAATGGATGGTGAGGAGTGTCCATGGCATCAACCCTTCATTTTTGCAACACATACTGACCCGGTGCATCGTCCATGGGAGACAAGCCCATGTCGGGTGCGCCCATGGCAGGCAAAGGCCCCACTTCGCCCGAATGGGCTTTCAACCACGCCAGCCAATGCGGCCACCAAGAGCCTTCATGGCGGACTGCAGCTTGCAGCCAGGCTTCAGGATCGAGATACGGGCCATCGTGCCTGCGGGTCAACACCTGATAACTTCGCCCCGGCAACCCTGGCGGATTGACAATGCCCACATTGTGCCCCCCTGATGTCAACAAAAAAGTGGTGTCCACATGGGTCAGCAGGTGTAATTTGTGCACCGAGCGCCAAGGTGCAACATGGTCACGCACTGTGCCAATGCCGTAAATCGGGCATTGAACATCGGTCAAGGCCACCGGCTTGCCATTGACGGGGTAGCGGCCACTGGCCAAATCGTTTTTCAAAAACATGCGGTGCAAATATTGGGTGTGCATGCGGTAAGGCAAACGTGTGCCATCGGCATTCCAAGCCATCAAGTCACTGAACGGCGTGCGTTCTCCCAGCAAATAATTCTTGAGCAGTCGCGACCAGATGAGGTCGTTGGAGTTCATCCATTGGAACGCGCCCGCCATCTGCGCACTGTCCAGATAACCCCGGTCCCACATGATGTCCTCCAGATGGGCCACCTGGCTGTCGTCTATGAAAAGTTCCAACTCACCCGGCTCGGTGAAATCGGTTTGGGCGGCGATCAGTGTCATGCTGGCCAGGCGGTCATCGGCCTCTCTGGCCATGGCCGCTGCAGCGATGGCCAGCAGCGTTCCGCCCAGGCAATAGCCCACAGCGTGCACTTTGAGTCTGGGCACCACCGCGCACACCACCTCCAGCGCGTCCATGATGCCCATGCGCAAGTAGTCGTCCATGTCCAAGTCTCGGTCATCGGCGGTGGGGTTAGCCCAAGACATGGCAAACACAGTGTGCCCTTGATCGACCAAGTATTTGATCAGTGAGTTGTGCGGCGACAAGTCGAGGATGTAGTACTTCATGATCCATGAGGGCACGATCAACACTGGCTCGGGTCTCACCTGCTGCGTGGTGGGTGTGTACTGAATCAACTCGATCAGGTGGTTGCGGTAAATGACCTGCCCCGGCGTCACGGCCAGATGGCGTCCCACCTCATAAAGTTCGGCCCCTTTGGTCGCAGCACCCGATTGCAAGCGCTGGAGGTCTTCGACCCAATTTTGAAAACCTTGCCGCAAATTGGCCCCCATGGTTTTCTGGGTGCGCTCCAGCACTTCGGGGTTGGTCAGCACAAAATTGGCTGGGGACAGCATGTCCAGACACTGTCTGGCCGTGAAGTTGACCACGGCTTCGTGGTGCGGCGAAACGCCCCTCACACCCATCGTCGCGTCTTGCCACCACTGTTGCGTCAACAAAAACGACTGGCTGATCGCGTTGAACGGCCATTGCTGCCAACCAGCATGCGTGAAACGGGTGTCGTGCACCATGGGTTCGATGCAGGGCTTGCAGTCGTTTCTTTGCGATTGAACGGCGTAGTTGAGCCCCTGCTGCACGCTTTGCAAGGCCAGTTGAAACAATGTGAGTTGCTCAGCCGGGTTTATGGACAAATGTGTCACCCAGTCGTCAAACGCCATGCGCAAGGAGGCCGTGGAAACCCCTCGTGTAAAAGGCGACAACTGGGCATGTGCCCAACGGTCAAGCGTGGGCCCTGGGTGGTGAGAGTCGGCAGAACGGGGGCGATGATGAGGCATGTTCACCACACCATGCTATGCCGCTCTGCGGCTGCCCAACAAGGGCCTTTCGGTGTGTTTTGCTACACCCTAAGACCTATACCTTGAAGGCATGCCCGGATGCCACGCGGCTCAGAGCATCATGCTCAGCTGGAATACCGAGTTGGGCGCTTTGGGCATGACCGGCGCAGGCATGGGCTTCAGACGGAACTGACCCAGCATGGACGCGACGCGGGAATCCCGTGGCATGTAAGGCACCGCCACATCATCCAATGTTTGTTCAGACAAAGCCTCTTGCAGGTGCCGCTGGATTTCGGACTCCAACTGCTTCATCGGATGCGCGTCATCCGGGTACACCTCGTCAAAGCTGTGCACCACCTCAAAGTGCTTCACCACATCCCACAGTGTGATGTCTTCAGGGTTGCCGCGAATTTGATAACCACCACCTGGACCCCGGTGGGCCCTGATCAGACCGGCTTCGCGCAGCTCCTTGAGGATCGACTCTGTGTAAGAGCAAGACAGGCCCAAACCCGAAGCAATTTCTTCAGTCGTGACAGGCTTCACGGTGGCCCTAGAAGTGATGAAAACCGCGATATCGACGGCTTTGGCTGTTTTCTTCAAGATCATGGCTTGTCCTTATTTGCACAGCAATTGTATTGTTTAAATCCAAAAAATCAATTCAAAACATATTTTATTTTTTGCAAAATACTTTTATGCCATAAAATATCTATTCAATACATGAACAAACCATGAACACACCTCACTCGCTCAATTCGGCGCTTTACCGCATCGGTGCGGTCTCCAAGCTCAGCGGCATTCCCGTGCCGACCTTGCGCGTTTGGCAAACGCGCTACGGCGCTTTTTCGCCCATCACCACGCTCGGACAGCACAGGCTGTACAACGAAGACGATGTGAAAAAAGCGGTGTTGTTGAAATCGCTGACCAGCCAAGGCCACGGCATCAGCCAAATTGCGGGTTTTTCAAGCACGCAATTGCAGCAATTGCTGCAAACAGGTTCTGGCTTTGCCACGGCACAAGCACCCGAGTCGCCGGGCCAGGCCACAGGCACATGGGCGGTGATTGGCCAGGGCTTGGCCCATCGGCTGCAATCCGACACATTCAGCGCAACAGGCTGGGGGCAGCCGCTACCCATCCAGCAGGTATGGGCTGATCTGGCGGCGGCCAGTTGCAACCCTCTTGACCAAGCGCCTGATCTGTTGATGGTGTCGGTCAATGGCCTGAATGAGCACACGGCACAACAGATTCAAGCCGTGGCACAGCAACACGCAGCGCGCAAAACAGTGGTGCTCTACGCATTTGGCCAAACGGCTGCCGTCTCGCGCTTGCGCCATGCAGGCTATGGGGTACACCGAGACCCTTTGAACGACAGCGCATTGATAGACATCATCCAAAGCACCCGCCCACCGCTGTCAGCTCCATCGTGGGCACTGGACCAGCTCGCCAACCCGATTCCGGCTCGCCAGTTTTCAGACGAAGTTCTGCAACGCGTGGCCAACATTCCCAGCCAGGTGCTCTGCGAATGCCCCCGGCATGTGGCAGAACTCATTGGCCAGCTGGGTCGGTTCGAAGACTACAGCCGCGACTGCCTGAACCAAAGCCCCAAAGACGCCGAACTGCACACACAACTGAACATCATGGCCGCCACAGCGCGCGCCTTGTTCGAAAAGGCACTGCACATGGTCGCCACGCACGAAGGCATCTCATTGAAAGAAGCGGCGTAAGCTGATCACCCGCAAAGCCAACACATGAAACGCCACGTCGCAGCCACCTTGATGGGTGTGCTCGGTTTTTTCATCATCGACAGCCACATCGACTGGGTACGCCATGACAACGGCATGCTGCTGGAGGTGAGCGGCCAGCCGTTTGACCCGCATGGCTGGATGGCCGAGCAATGGCTGCAACTGCGCAAAGACTGCCGCCTTGTTCAAAATGAACCCACCACCAGTGCCACCGCCCAGGCCGTGCTGCAAGTCATTCAGCAGCACAGTCTTCCAGACTCACTCGAATCCCAACTGCTGCAGTTGCAGCTGCAAGCGGATTGGGGCCTTGCCGAAGTCGAATTCAAAACCCTCAATCCCAGCATCGTCGTGCTGCGTCAAGTAGACGGGCACTGGAAAATACAAGAGACCGCGGTTTGGAGCGGATCCACATCACCCTGGTTGGCGGCCGATTTTGTGCGGCGTTACCTACACCAGCAAGCACCTCAGTTGCCACAAGCGCTGCTGGACTGCATGCCCATCGAAGCATCCCGCTATGCCGCAGTAACGCCCAGGCCCAAGGCATGACCTACCGTGTCGTCTGGTTCAAACGCGACTTGCGCCTGCACGACCATGCGGCGCTGGTACACGCGGCCCGGCAGGGGCCCGTGCTGTGCCTGTACATCGTCGAGCCCCAACTGTGGGCGCAGCCCGATGCCGCCTTGCAGCACTTCGAATTTGTGCGCGAATCGCTGGTCGAATTGCACGCCGACTTGCAAGCGCTGGGCGGTGCCTTGCATCTACGTGTGGGGTCTGCCGTGCAGGTGCTGGCCGAGCTGCACCAACAAGCGCCGTTTGCCGAGCTGGTCTCGCACATGGAAACCGGCAACGCCTTCACCTATGAGCGTGACTTGGCGGTGGCTGCTTGGTGCCGCAGCAGCGACCTGAGTTGGACCGAGCTGCCCCACTTTGGCGTAGTGCGCCGCCTGAAAGACCGCAACACCTGGCAACGCCGCTGGGAGGCGCACATGGCCACGCCACAAACGGTTTTGCCGGCCCTGCACTTTGTCAGCACGCCAAGCCACACACCCCATCTGACCCCAGCGCTGCTGCAAGCCCCTGCGGGTCTGCACCACAACCCGGCGCAGCGGCAGCTGGGCGGACGCCGCCTGGCCATGGAAACCTTGCACAGTTTTTTGAACGCACGGGCGCTGGGCTACCGCGGCGGCATCTCGTCGCCGCTGTCTGCGCCCGATGCGTGTTCGCGTCTGTCGGCTTACCTTGCGTGGGGCTGCATCAGCCTGCGCGAAGTGGTGCAGGCCACCCGCGCTGCGCTGGACGCCCTGCCGCCGCAAGCCAGTCGCCACCGGGCGGGCTTGGTGGGTTTCATGAGCCGCTTGTATTGGCATTGCCACTTCATCCAGAAGCTCGAAAGCGAGCCCGAGATCGAATGGCGCAACATGCACCGTGGATACGACGGCCTGCGCGAAGACGGCTGGAACGACGCGCACTTTGCGGCCCTGACCTCAGGCCGTACCGGTTGGCCCATGGTGGATGCCTGTGTGGTCATGCTTTATGCAACCGGTTGGCTCAACTTTCGCATGCGTGCCATGCTGGTGTCGGTGGCGGCCTACCCGCTGTGGCTGGACTGGCGGCCCGTGGGCCATTGGCTGGCCACGCAGTTTTTGGACTACGAACCCGGCATCCACTGGAGCCAGCTGCAAATGCAGTCGGGCACCACGGGCATCAACACCACGCGGGTCTACAACCCCATCAAACAAGCGCAAGACCACGACCCCAAAGGCATCTTTGTGCGCCGCTGGCTGCCGCACATGCGGCGCGTGCCCGACACTTGGTTGTTTGAGCCTTGGCTCATGCCGCCCGAGGTGCAGCGCCACTGTGGCTTGACGGTGGGCACAGGGTCCGAAGCCGACATCCCCCTGCCTGTGGTGGACCTGGCCGATGCCACACGCAACTCCAAAGCCGCGCTGCACGCCCGTCGTGCCGAACCCGGTGTGAAGGCAGGCAAAAAAGCCATCGTCGAGAAACACGCTTCGCGCAAACATGGCCGCGGCGCACAACGTGACGTGTTCACCCGCGACAGTGACACCCCCAAGACCAACCGCCGAAAGTCGGCCAAGTCCTCTTCAGCCAACACCCCACCCAACGCTCAGTTGGGCTTTGATTTTTAAAAAGCATGCGCACCACCCTCTTCTGGTTCCGAAACGACTTGCGCTTGCACGACCAACGCGCACTCCAGCAAGCCGTTGAGCACGCCAAGTCTCACCAACAAGCCCTGCTGCTGGTCTATGTGCACGAACCCGTGCAAGACGAGCCCACCGCCTGGGGCTTCCGCCGCATAGGCGCACACCGCAGGCGCTTTCTGGCCGACACGCTGCAAGACCTGCAAACTTCCTTGCAGGCCCTTGGCCAGCGCCTGGTGTTGCTGCACGGCCCCGTGGCCCAACTGCTGCCCGCCTGCGCACGTTGGGTCCAAGCCGACACCGTGTTTTGCGAAGACATCGCCGCGCCCGAAGAAGAAGCGCAGGTGCAAGCGCTGATCAACGCAGGCCTCAATGTCAAAACCTTGTGGCAATCCAGCATGATCGAACCCGACGCCCTGCCCTTTTCGGCCGAAGACATGCCGCAAGTGTTCACGGTGTTTCGTCAGCGCATCGAATCGGCGCGGCTCCAACCTCTGGCACCACTGCCTGCGCCCACGCAGCTGCCCGCGCCACCCGATGACAACTTGACCTCTCTGCCCTGCTGGACCGACAGCCCCTTCACGCTACTGCAAGCCCACACCGAGGGCGATGCGCATTTGAGGTCCAACTTCCCATACACACAAGCGCAGTACCGAGGCGGAGAAACCAGCGCCTTGGCCCACCTGCAAAGCTACCTCAACCCGCCTTGGCCCGACCGCTACAAACAAACCCGCAACGCCCTGCAAGGCCAGCACACCAGCAGCCACTGGTCGCCCTGGCTGGCCACGGGCGCGGTGTCGGCGCGCAGCATTTGGGCTGCATTGCAGGCCTACGAACAAGAACACGGCGCGAACGACGGCACCTATTGGCTGTGGTTTGAGCTGCTGTGGCGTGACAACTTCCGCTTTTTGCATCGGCGACACGGCAAACAGCTCTACGCAGCACGGGGGCTGTCTGCCCTGCCCCGCCCTTCGCACTTTCCCAAAGACTTTCAGCGCTGGTGCAGCGGCCAAACGGGCGAGCCCATCGTGGACGCAGGCATGCGCGAGTTGGCCGCCACCGGCTTCACCTCCAACCGCATGCGCCAGATCGTGGCCAGCTTTCTGGTGCACGACTTGTGTTGCGACTGGCGTGCTGGCGCGGCTTGGTTTGAGTCGCAACTGGTGGACTTTGACGTTTACAGCAACCAAGGCAACTGGTTGTATGTCAGCGGCAGGGGCACCGACCCGCGTGTGGGCAGGCGTTTCAACCCCGCCAAACAAACCCAGGACCACGATTCACAAGGCCGCTATCGGCAAGTCTGGCTGGCCTGATAATCCTTGGCATGTATGCCATTCAATCCTGGGGAGACACCCTTCGCCTGCTGGTCGAGCTGTCGGCCACTGCCGCCTTTGCCCTGTCGGGCCTGATGGAAGCAGCGCGCAAACGGCTGGACGCGGTGGGCGTGTGTGTGGTCGCTTTTTTGGCGGCATTTGGTGGCGGCACGCTGCGCGATTTGCTGCTGGACCAACGCCCCTTCTTTTGGGTGCAACACACCGAAATGCTTTGGGGCGTTTTGGCTCTGTGTGTGCTGGCCATGGTCTTCATGCGCCAGCGGCATTTTGAAGTAACCGAAAAAGCCATCCTCTGGCCCGATGCGCTGGGTCTGGGCTTGTTCACCGCCACGGGCGTGCACCACGCGCTGCAGGCGCTCATGCCTCCGGTGGTCGCCGTGCTCATGGGCCTGATCACCGGTGTGTTTGGCGGTGTGCTGCGCGACATGGTGTGCAACGAAATCCCCACCGCCTTCAAAGACCACCGCCCCTACGCGGTCTGCGCCTTTGCGGGCGGCTGGACCTATGTGGGCCTGTGGTTCACCGATGCCCCGGGCTGGGTGGCTCTGCTGGCTTGCCTAGTGGTCACCGTCGGCTTGCGTGCACTAGCGCTTTGGCGCAATTGGCAACTGCCCGCCTGGCGCACCTGAACCCTTTTCAAGCCCACGACATGCCCAACAGCACAAGCGCCTTCTGGGGCGGCATCTTCTTTTCACTGGCCGCCGGCATGATGTGGGGCCTCGTGTTTGTCGGCCCGCTGATGCTGCCCGACTACCCCGCCGCCCTTCACACCTTTGGCCGCTATCTGGCTTTTGGCGTCATCGCTTTGCCACTGGCCTTTGTGGACCGCGCCGAGATACGGCGACTCTCCCGCGCCGACTGGGTGGCCGCACTCAAACTGGCGGCCATCGGCAATGTGCTCTATTACCTTTTCCTGGCCAGCGCCATCCAGCGTGCAGGCGGGGCGCTGCCCACCATGATCATCGGCACGCTGCCGGTGGTGATCGCCATTTCGGCCAACTTGCTGAACCACCAGCGCGATGGGCGTTTTCCGTGGCTGAAACTCGCACCGCCATTGGCCCTCATCTTGGCGGGTATCGCTTGCGTCAACCACGTCGAGTGGACTGCGCTGCTCGAAAACCCGGACGCGGACACCACACGCTACATCACCGGTGCGGCACTGGCCGTGGGTGCAGTCGCCTGCTGGACCTGGTACCCGCTGAAAAACGCCGACTGGCTGCGCGGCCACCCCGACCGCAACCCCCGCGTCTGGGCCACAGCGCAAGGCATCGCCACCTTGCCGCTGGCCCTGCTGGGCTATGCCGCGTTTTGGCTCTGGACCAGCGCCACACACGACCCCATGCCCATGCCGCTGGGGCCACGCCCGCTTGAATTCATCGGTCTCATGATGGCCATTGGCCTGTTCGCCTCCTGGCTGGGCACCCTGTGCTGGAACGCCGCCAGCCAACGCCTGCCCACCGCCCTGGCCGGTCAGCTCATCGTGTTTGAAACGCTGGCAGCGCTCAGCTACGCCTTCTGGCTGCGTGGGCAGTGGCCCGAACCGCTCACGCTGGCAGGCATTGCGCTGCTGGTGGCGGGGGTGATTGGCGGGGTCCGGGTCAAGGCGGTTTGATTCGTTATTCGAATATTTGGCATTTATTCGATTTACGGGTATAGTGCATTTATTCGTTTCACGGATAAACCGCCATGCCGCACACGCTCGTCACCCCCACACAAATGGGGCAAATTCTCAAAACAGCCCGCAAAAGCAGCCAGCTCAGCCAAACCGAGCTGGCGTCGCGGGTGGGGCTCAGCCAAAGCCGCATTTCGGCTTTTGAACAACAACCCGAGAACATCGGTCTGGGCCAGTTGCTGTCCGTGCTCAATGCGCTGGGGCTGGAGTTGACCGTTCAAGCACGCCAGACTACAGCACCGCATGCCCTTCAGGCGCGGGACAGCGACGCGCCGGAGTGGTGACATGGGCCGCCATGCACACACCCAAGCACTGTCCATCTGGACGAACGGTGAGCGCGTAGGCACCTGGCGCATGGGTGGCCGAAGCGGTATGTCGCTGCAATACGACCCCACCTGGATACGAGCCCCAGCAGGCAGACCGCTGTCACTGTCGCTGCCCTTTGGCCTGAACGACAGCCCCCTCAAGGGTCCAGCGGTCGCGCATTTTTTTGACAACCTGTTGCCCGACAACGAGACCATCCGCCGTCGGCTGGCGACACGCTTCAAAACTGGCTCAACCGATGCGTTCGATTTGCTGCGTGCCATCGGCCGCGACTGCGTCGGGGCTGTGCAATTGCTGGGCGAAGACGAAGCGCCGCACAACGTGACCCAAATCGAAGGCACCCGCATGAGCGAGTCCGACGTCGAACAACACCTGCTGCGCGTAGTCAACCCCACCAGCGCCTTGGGCAACCAGGACACCGATGACGACCTGCGCATCTCTTTGGCTGGCGCACAGGAAAAAACAGCGCTGCTCTGGCATCAAGGCCAATGGATGCGGCCCCATGGCACCACGCCCACGACACACATCCTCAAAATGCCGCTGGGCCTGGTGGGCAACCAGAAAGTGGACCTGAGCAGCTCGGTCGACAACGAATGGCTGTGCCTGACGCTGCTGCGTGAATTCGGTCTGCCCGTTGCGCGCTGCGCTGTGCTCACATTTGGCACACAACGCGTGTTGGCTGTGGAGCGCTTTGACCGGCAACTGCATTCATCCGGCCAATGGTGGATGCGGCTGCCGCAGGAAGATTTTTGTCAGGCGCTGGGCCTGCCATCGCACCTGAAGTACGAAGCCGATGGTGGCCCCGGCGTGCGCGACATTGCCCAAGTGTTGATGCGCTCAACCCAGGCCCAGACCGATCTGCGTCACTTCATGAAAAGCCAGATTTTGTTCTGGCTGCTGGCCGCACCCGATGGCCACGCCAAAAACTTCAGCATCCAGATCTTGCCGCAAGGCCAATTCAAGCTGGCCCCTCTGTACGATGTCATGTCGATTTGGCCCATCGAAGGCCCCGGCCCCAACCAATGGTCCATTCACAAGCTCAAATTGGCCATGGCTTTTTGGGGCAAGAACAAGCATTACCAGCACAAAGAAGTGCTGCAACGGCATCTGGTCAGCACCGCCAAAATCTGCGGCCTCAAAGCCGATGTGGCATCCATGATCGAAGACATCGTGGCTCAAGCACCACAAGCCATCGCCAACACCCAAGCCCAACTGCCACACGGGTTCAAGGCAGCCATACTCGACAAAACCCTGGCGGGCTTGCAAGCCACTTTGTCCAAGCTCGGCTAAGTGAGGGACACTGCGGACGA
>ERZ1034361.203-NODE-203-length-43354-cov-3.088361_pt1 | contig 43354 bp, 34 predicted proteins | sample MGYA00520617_ERZ1034361 | MGnify/ENA primary metagenome ERZ1034361 (study PRJEB33736, sample SAMEA104284507) | Azolla filiculoides | biome: Urban; feature: Water surface; material: Ditch water | place: Netherlands | collected 2015-10-28 | depth 0-0.1 m ...
CCAGTGGGGTGACCTGGCCACCCGCTACGCACTGCAAAAGGGCCTGGCCGGCGTGGTGGTGCAGGGCTGTGTGCGCGACGTGGACCAGGTCCGTGCCCTGGGCTTGCCGGTGTGGTCCACCCACATCTGGCCCATCCATCCGGACAAGTCGGGCCACGGCTTCGTCAATGCGCCGGTGGTGTGCGAAGGGGTCGAAGTGTGCCCGGGCGATCTGATCGTGGCGGACGGCGATGGCGTGGTCTGCGTGCCACGCGACGCGGCCGCGCAGGTGGTGGCGGCAGCCCACGCCAAGATGCGCCGGGAAGACGAGGTCATCGAAAAAGTGCGGGCCGGCGCCTCAGTGTGGGAGCTGAGTGGCGCCGCCGCGATCTACGCCCGCCTGGACGTGCAGGAGATCGATGCGGCGTTTGACGATGGCGCCCCGTAGCGGCGGGGGTATCCAGTGCCGCCTTGCCTGACCTTGTACCACCTCCCTACCTTCTGCTGGCTGCCTTGATCCGTGCTCCGTCCCGGATGCGGTCGTCTGATTGCACGATGACCGTTTGAGCCGGTGCAGGCCGTCCGGCACCTGGGCTGTCAGGGCCGACCGGGCACCGATCCGGCCCAGCGTAGGGCGCACCGTGCCGCCGTCGACCTGTGCACCGCCCAGCCGTCACGGGTGCGGAATCAGGTGCTGCCGGGCATCTGCAGCATGTCTTTGTCCTGCCGGAGGATGAACTCCACCTCGAACCGGAAGGCGTCGTCATGCAGCGCACGCTGAAATAGGGGTGCTTTGCTGAATAGCAGCTTTGCTGATGCAGTGCGTGACGCAAGGTGCTTGCATCCACTAGATTCCACATCTGCCAGACAACTTTAGCCAAAGCATGCAGGGAGTTCGATAAAAGATCGCCGGATCGAATGAAATGCGCCCGCTTGACGCGAGCCGCGCTATCTCCATTCTCGGCCACCCGGCTGTGAGGATGACCAGATCCGAGGAGGTCCTCATGCATGTCCCGGCGCAGTTGTTCCGTGCAAGGAAGGTCGTGATCTGTACGGCCAGTAGAGATATTCGACGAAGCATTCTTGTATCGCAGTACACGTTACGTCAGTTTGATTCCGCCACAATAAACAGGAGACACGATGACCCAGGAAACATCCGTCATCGGCACCAAAGGCACCGGCGTCCAGCGCCGGGAGCTGTTCAGAATGGCCGCACTTGCCAGCGGTGTTGCAGGTGCAACAGCCGTGGCATCGTCGACCGCGGCAGCCCCTGCGCCCATCTGGTTGCCAGCCGCAATGCCGCTCTCTGCGCCATCCACCGAGGGCATGGTCGAAGTCGGTGGGGCCAAGCTGTGGTACTGGGACACAGGCGGCCCTGGCCAACCCGTGATCTTCATGCACGCGGGCTCGCAGAGCGGCGCAGGATGGGGCTATCAGCAACCCGTGTTTGCCGCTGCGGGCTTCCGTGCCATCGGCTATTCGCGGCGCGGGTACTACCGTTCAGAGCCTGGAAGCCCGGATGACCCAGGCATTGCCGCCGAGGACCTTAATCGACTGGTTGAACACCTCCATCTCAAAAAGGTGCATCTGGTGGCCATCGCCCACGGCGCCTTTTTTACCCTGGACTTCGCGCTTTTATATCCCCAGAAGGTGCGCAGTCTCACCATTGCTTCGTCGTACTTGGGCATCGCCGACACTGAAAAAGACTACTTTGAGGCCAACAGCAGGCTTCGGCCCAAGGAGTTCAATGCCTTGCCAGTGGAATTCAAGGAACTGCACCCTTCCTACCGCGCTGGCAACCCAGAGGGCACGTCGGCTTGGATAAAGCTGGCCAAAGAGGCCATGCATGGCCCACGCATCAACTCCAGGCGGCCCTACCCGCTGACCTGGGCTCGGTTGGAAAGCATCAAATCGCCGACGCTGCTCCTGACCGGTGACGGCGATCTCTATACGCCCCCGGCGCTCCTGCGCATGCAGGCTCTTCACATGCCGCATGCAGAAGTTGCCGTGATCCAGGAGGCGGGTCATTGCTCGAACTGGGAACAGCCAGCGACCTTCAATCAGACGGTACTTGATTTTTTAAGGAAGCACGTCGCCTGACGAACGAGACGGTGCCACGCTGGAGTCACCGGCACAGAGACCTGCAGCCAGGTACGAACAAGACACAGAAGTGCTGCGACAGGGACGACAAAATTCTTGAATTCCCTCATTTATAGAGGCGTAGTCGAAAGGTGCGTCGCTGAAGATGGTTGCTTCGCATTTGTCACAGCGATCCAGTGCTCAAAAGAGAATCACCATCCAATGTTGGCTTTTTGAAGCGTGGAGGGTGGTGCATGCATCGAATAGGACCGCCCGCCGTTTGACGCTGGCAAAATGATCTCCAATGAATCTCACCAAAGTGTCAAATTTTCAGCTCGACCTGACTTCTGACTTGCAGAAGTGGAGGACCTTTTTGGCGATCGCCGAACTGGGAAGCTTGACGCGCGCTGCGCTCTATCTGGACAGCAACCAGTCGCTACTGAGTCGCCACCTCAATGCGCTGGAGCGGGATTGCAATGCCCGTCTTTTTACTCGCACCGGACGGGGCGTCGCATTGTCCGACTTTGGACAACGGCTCTTTCCTCACGTGAAGTCATTGCTGACCGGCGCCGAGCAACTGGAGTTGGAGATTCGTGGGCAGGCGCGCGAGCCTGCTGGCCGCGTGACTTTAGGTTCACTGCCTTCCATCACCAGCCCCATCATTGGCCGCCTCTTTCGGCAGCTACGTGCGAACTTCCCTGGTATTCAGCTCAAGATCCTGGAGGGTTCGAGCGGTCAAGTTGAAGAATGGCTGGCTGATGGACGTGTGGACATTGCAATTTTGTACCGGTACAACAATAGTTCCCCCACCAGCCGGCACCACCTGGCCACGGTGGAGAGTTACTTGATTGGTGCTAAAGGCGATCGTCTTACATCCTCGCCAACAGTCAATTTTTCCGAGCTCGATGGTCTTCCGTTCATCCTTCCAGGCGTACCCAATGGCCTTAGAGCCACGCTTGATGCACTGGCCAAGCAGGAGCATATTGTCTTGGCACCAGCCATTGAGGCAGATTCGTTGCCATTGATGCGCTCGGTGGTCGCGGAAAATCGTCTTTACACGGTTCTTCCATTGCACGCAGTCTGGTCCGATATTCGTGATGGTCACTTGCAGGCTTCCCGCATTGTTTCGCCAACCGTCGAGCGCTATGTCTCGATGGAACTCGCCAAGAGCAAGGGGCCATCACGCGCGGTCTCTGCGGTGTCCAGTGAAATTGTGAAAATCATAGAAGAGGGCGCCCGCAGCGGCCTTTGGAATGCCTTGCCATGAAGGCTCAAATCGGCACATCAGCGTCTTTTTGAGTTATCAGGGGGGGCATAGCAGCATTGCCTTGGCTGCTGTTCGCCAGCGTCCGCAATTGGCTATGCTGGGGCGCATTATTCCAATTTCCCCCTATTCAACATGCCCAGAATTCACCTGCCTTCCCGCGACGAAATGAATGTCGAGCAGCGCGAGGTCTACGACCGCATTGTCAGCGGCCCACGAGGCAAGATCCAGGGACCGCTGCGCGCCGCCCTGCATAACGCCGAGCTGGCCGAAAAATGGCAGGCCTTGGGATCTCTGCTGCGCTATCGGACATCTTTTTCGCCTCGCTTGTCCGAGATCGCCATTTTGGTGACAGGCCGCCAAGGCCAGTCACCATTTGAATGGTATGCCCATCGTATCGAGGCTGAAAGAGTTGGCGTGGAAGTCAGCCTCATCGAGGCCATTTTGCAAGGCGAGCGCCCTCAAGATCTTTCTGAAGAAGATGCGGCAGTGTATGACTACGCGATGCAGTTGTGCCAGCACCGGTCGGTATCAGATGCGGTGTATGCCCGTGCGTTAAGGCATTTTGGCGAGCGTGGTGTGGTCGAACTTACCGCATTGGTGGGGTACTACACCATGGTGGCCATGACGCTCAATTGCCACGAGATTCCGCTACCCGAAGGGGTTGCTCCGGCCTTTCCGCTGCCGCAACATGCAGGTTTGAAATGAATGCAGCCTCTGTATCTGGCGGGTGGGACTGCCACGCGCACCTGTTTGGGCCTTATGCGCGCTACCCTCTGGCCGCCGAGCGGAGCTATACGCCACCCGAAGCCGTCCTGACTCAATACCTGGCCTTGTTGAAGCGACTGAATCTTTCGCACGGTGTATTGGTGCATCCCAGCGCCTATGGCGAAGACCATGCGCTGCTACTGGATGTGCTGGCAAGCGTACCCGAGCTTCGCGGTGTCGTGGTGGTAAGGCCTGAATCCAAATTGCCGCTCGGAAAGTTGCGGGAAAGAGGTGTTCGCGCAGCACGCTTTAGCTGCCGTAGTGGTGCCGCCTTGAACTTTTCAGGCAGTGCCTCCCTCGATGACTTGCTGGCATTGGCTCCATCGCTTGCCGATGCGGGCCTGCATGCCGAACTGTGGACCGACTGCGAGATGCTGCCGCAGATCGCCCCGCTGCTCAAGCAACTTCCCGTGCAGGTAGTCATTGATCACATGGGCGGATTTCAGCCCGATGCAGGACCAGGCCATCCCGGTTTCTTGGCACTGCTGAATTTGCTCGAAAGTCGACAGACATGGGTCAAGATTTGCGCCTACCGCAACCTGCTCAAGACGTCCGACTGGGAAGTAGGTCAGGCATTTCAGCAAGCACTGACCGACGCTGCCCCAGATCGGCTGGTATGGGGCAGCGACTGGCCACACCTGAATGTCAGCAATCCGCCAGATGCAGCTGACTTGCTGTCCCTGATGCAGCGTTGGGCTGGTTCAGAGGAAATGGTCGATCAGATTCTGGTTCACAACCCGCAGGCCCTCTACGTTTGAGAGCCTGCAGGCCTGCGACTCACTTGGCGAGCAGGTTGAGGGTGCCCAGCAACTTGACCATGGCCGCCTTGTCGTTTTGCACAAAGGCTGTGGTTTCTGCCGGAGAAAGACTTGAGATTTCAGCACCTTGCGCAGCCAGCACACGCTGGTAGGCTGGATCGTTGGCGGTGTCGGCCACCGCCTTGCGCAGCGCTTCAATGATCGGGGCCGGGGTGTCCCTGGGTGCTGCCAATGTGTACCAGGTCGCTGTGGCGGTATTGCCGTAGCCGAGCTCTTCCAATGTGGGGACACCAGGCAGCAGAGACGTTCGCTTTTGGCCACCGTAGGCCAGCGCCTTGATCTTGCCGTCGGCCACGAAGGCTCTTGTGGCCGCCAGGTTGAGCATCGCCATTTGCACCTGAGCGCCAAGCAGGTCTTTCATGGCCGGTGCAGCGCCGCTGTAGGGAACATGGGTCAACTGGATCTGGGCAGCCTGCGCAAAGGCCTCCGCACCCAGGTGTGTGGCGCCGCCCATGCCAGCTGATGCGTAATTGAGTTTGCCCGGTTGCTTGCGGGCCAGATCAATCAGGGCTTTCAGGCTGTCAACACCCAATGAAGGATGGACCACAACCACATTGGGCTGATTGGCGACCATCGCGATGAAGCTGAAGTCCGCAATGCCATCGTAGGCGATCTTTTGCATGAGTGGCGTCACCACATGGCCGGCCGAGGTCCCCATGAGCAATGTATATCCATCCGGCTTGGCTCGCGCTACCAGGCTGGTGCCAATGGTCGCGGCGCCACCAGCCTTGCCATCCACGATAAAAGGCTGCTTTAGACGCGATTCAAGTTGCTGCGCCAAAGCCCGCGCCATGGTGTCAGCTGGACCGCCTGGCGCGTAGGGATGAACGATGGTGACGGGTCTTGCAGGCCAGCTTTGGGCTTGCGCTGCGCCGACAGCAAGCATGCTGGCGACGATAAGGGTACGGCGGGTAAGTTTGGCGATCATCAATGTCATGAAAGGTCTCCGTCTCTCTTTTTCGTTGAATGGACTGGAGCCCAGCCCTCACCACCCGGCGGCTTCTGCAGCATGGGCCGATGAATGATGTCGCCGAGCGCACCGTAATAAGGCCCCCCCAGGCGAGCAATCGGGCGCATGGCGGCACTGTCGATGCGCTGGCCGTCGTAGACAGCATCTGACAAGTGAAAGGCAACCACCTCTCCGATGTAGAGCGTGTTGATGCCGCGGCCCAATTGCACTACCTGGTCGAGTCGACACTCCATCTGCACGGGCGAGCAGGCAATGCGTGGCACACGTACATGCTTGCTGGCCAGCAGCGGGATGCCCAACACCTCGACCTCACTGACCTCAGGCGGAAACTCTTGCGCACTCTGGTGCATCAGGTCCATGTTGTCGAGCGTGGCCACGTTAACCACAAATTCGCGCAGGGTCGAAATATTGTGCGCCGTGTCCTTGGTGGCACCGCTGCCAGGCCGCTTGGCAATGTTGATCGCCAGCATGGGTGGACTGGTGGCAACGTAGTTGTACGAACTGAAGGGCGCCGCATTGACGCGTCCTTGTGCGTCCATCGTGGTCACCCAGGCAATGGGCCTGGGAACCACGCAGCCCACCAGCAGCCGGTAAGCCGTTTCGGTGTTCAATTCTTCGCCATCGACGCAACTGAACTTCGGAATACTGGAGGATTCGGGGAAACGCGACACGCTATCAGCCGTCCAGAGGTTCTGTCGCCACAAAAGAGGGGCGTTGGCACAAGCGGGCATACCAGTCCGCCAGTTGCGGCGCCAGCTCACGCCAGCCAAGTGCCGCAAAACGGTAGTCGGCATAGCCCAGTGCACAGCCAACAGTCAGTGTGCCAATGCTGAACGGAGCCTGCTCCAAGGCCTGGGCCTCACGGTCAAGCAGCGCCAAGCTGGCCCGGACCTTGAGGTCAAAAGCATCCATCAAGTTGCGCAGAGGTTGCTAGCGCTCGCGCTCATTGCGCCAGAGGATCAGTGCATCCAACAAGCCGTCGCCCAGTGCGTGCCAGCGCAGGGCATTCCACTTGTCGTCGGCAGTCTGTGGAAACAATGGCCCCTGCGCCAAATCATTGAGGTATTCGCAGATGACGACTGAATCAAACAACACAAGGCCATCGTTGCGCACGAGGGTCGGAATTTTGGACAGCGGGTTGTCTTCCATGATGGCCTGATTGGGCTTCAGCATGGCGGCCACGGAGCGTACTAGCTCAAGCTCGTGCGTGATTCTGAGCTCGTGCGCACAAATCATGACTTTGCGCACATAGGGTGATTTGGGCGACCAGTGCAGCTTCATGGTGACCTTTCAGATGACGCCAGCGGCGCGCATGGTTTGAATTTGTTCGGCGGTGTACCCCAACTCACCCAGAATGGCGTCACTGTGCTGACCCAATAAAGGTGGCGCTTCGCGCATGGGCATCGCCGCATCTGCAAATCGCATCGGGCTCGCGACCTGCGGCACATTCACTCCACTAGGATGTGGCACATGCCGCAGCATTCCGCGCGCCTGGACTTGTGGCTCTTCGAAGACATCGGCGACTGAATTGATGGGCCCGCAGGGCACGCCCGCAGTGTCCAGCGCTGCGATCAGTTCGCTGCGCTTGTAGCCGGAAAATTTCGCACGCAACAACTCCATCAAGTCGGCCAAATGGCGAATGCGCTGGGCATTATTGACAAACCGCTCATCGGTCGCCCATTCGGGATGACCCAAAGTTTCACAGAGCTTCCCAAACTGTCCGTCGTTGCCAACTACCAAAATGACGTCGCCATCGGCGCACGCAAATACATCCTGCGGCTGGATGTTGGGGTGCGAATTGCCATTGCGCTTGGGCACCTTGCCGGATACCAGGTAATTCATGGCCTGGTTCGCCAAGGTTGCCACCTGCACGTCCAGCATGGCGATGTCGATATAGTCGCCGACGCCGACTTCGTTGCGTCGTGCGAGTGCGGCCAGTACGGAAACAGCGGTGTACATGCCCGTCATGAGGTCAACGATGGGGACGCCAACCTTTTGTGGGCCACCGCCGGGCAGTCCGTCGCGCTCACCAGTGACACTCATGAGGCCACCCATCGCCTGGATCAAAAAATCATAGGCAGGCTGGTCACGACGAGGACCAGTCTGTCCGAATCCTGTTACCGAACAATAAATCAGGCGCGGATTGATCTTGCGTAAAGAGGCTTCATCAAGCCCATAGCGAGCCAACGTACCGGCCTTGTAGTTTTCAAGAACAATGTCGGCGCGCAATGCCAGTTCACGCACAATGCGCTGGCCTTCAGGCTTTTCAAGGCTGACTGAAATCGAGCGTTTTCCACGGTTAACTGCCAAGTAGTAGCCAGCCTCGCGCGTAGCCTGTCCATCGCTGTCCATCAGAAAGGGTGGGCCCCATTGACGCGTGTCATCACCGACCCCTGGTCGCTCAACTTTGATGACCTCCGCACCAAGGTCGGCCAAAATTTGCCCTGCCCATGGTGCAGCAAGAATGCGACTGAGATCGAGTACCCGCACATGCGACAGCGGGCCTTGCGATATGTTCATAAATTCCTCCGGAGACTGCTGATATTCTGGCTCGACCCGCCATGCGGGAATAGGGTTTGCGCGGCAACTCTGTCATGCAAATCAGCGCATAGCAGAGGCAGGAAAACTGGATTCATGAGGTCAATTGACGCGCCCTTTCCACAGGTGAGCTGAAATTTCCGGAAACTGTTTCTGGCTGGCTATCTACGCCTGCTCGTACAAACTGTTCCCATGCGCATCAAGGGCGTGTCGTGCTGCCAGGCTGCGATCCAGCGTTGCGCGAACGTCATCGGGCGGCCATCGTCCATGGCCGGATGCCATCTTTTGCGGTTGAAGAACGTCAGCCAGTCGATCACCTCGTCTATTGGCTGGTGGCGAGTGGCCAACCTTCAGATGCCCCAAAGGCTTCCGGTGGACGCATTGTCCCAATGGCTGTCATCGCCGCGCAATGCTGACTCCAGCCCGTCACCTTTGGGCGCATGCTGGACCTCGTGGCTGCAATACTGGCAGCCTTGGTCTGATTGAAAAATCAGTTCGGGCGCCGGTTGGCGCCCGAACTACGGCAGGCGCGATGCATTGATCACCACGCTGGCCTGCATCAGAAGTTATGGCGGATACCCAACATTGTTGAATCGACGTCTTTAGCCGCCTTCCCTTTGCCGTTGTGCTGGAACGCACCATAAATAAATGTACGTTTGGAGAGTGCATACCGCGCTTCAAGCAGGTAGTCAGAGTCCTTGTTCTTGGTATCACGCGCGAAATCGACGATAAGACTGACGGCGCCCAACGGGACCGTACCGCCCAGCGTGAAGCCCTTTCCTCTTCCTGCTCCGGTCACATCTTGAGCACTGCCTGCCAGCTTGAAGCTGCCGAAGTCATAAGCAACACCCAGTACATAGTTCTTTGGCGTGTTGTCCAGCTTGTTGTAAGCCAACGAAGCGGCCAGAGGACCATTTCGATAGATCAAGTTGAGATCGACCTTTCCTACGTTGCTGTTGTCACCTTTGAGAACCTTTCCGAGAGTCAAGGTCACGCCGCCAAAATTAGGGGTGGTGTAGCTTAATTCGCTGCTGTTGCGGGAACTGCCCGCATAGCTGAACTGGCTGCTGACCACGCTGTAATTCGCCGCACCAGTCAATTCCCAGGCGGTCACACCGTAAAAACTGGGGTTCAGCGTGCGTCCCATCTTCAAGGTACCAAAGCCCCCTGAAAGGGACATGTTCGCGGCCCGGGCAAACGTAGCCGTAGCCGTCGCACCGGTTTCCGGGTTCACCTCTGCTTCAAAGTTGAAGGAGGCCTTCAGCCCGCCTCCCATGTCCTCTGTGCCCCGAAGACCGAACCGGCTGGTACCGTTGGTCAAGGGAGCAAGACCAGCCATCTGTACCGATGAACCGGTCACCTTGGCAAGCGAAATATCAGCAACACCATAGAGCGTCACAGATGATTGCGCCGAAGCGGCGCTGCAGGCGGCGAGAGCAGACAAAGCGATAAATTTAATTTTCATGGAGATAACTTTTAATCAGGAAATGGAAGTTGCCAGCCAGGCATTCGTGTGTAGCTGAGGAACATCAGCATGAAAGCCCGGGGAATCAAATCTTAGAGACCGCCAGATAATGCGGATGGCGATGTAAGGCAAACCTGCTATGCGTGCAGCCACAAAGCCCGATCACGGTCTCAGGCCGTGCTGAACAATTTCATGGAAGCCGAGATCAAGAATCGGAATTCCAGCTCGACCGCAAGCCCACACATGCTGAGCGGAAGACAGCGTCCCAGCCTGAAAGCAGGCAAGCAGACCAGGTCCTGGCGCCGCACTCGCCATGGTTCGGTGGCAACAGGCATGGTGGGGGCGGGAGTCCTTGAGCGCGTTGGCTCGCCCTGATGGCCGCTCTGGCCGTAGCGCTCGTCGAAGTCAGTTTCAAGCAATGTCCAGACTGGACGAATACCTTCATCAGATCATTTACTTGGCATCCGGAAAGGCTGCTGCATATCTGCTATGCGTGCAAGCTGGATGCCAGGACCAAAAGTCTTCCTTAGATTAGTGTCCAGCCTGAAATTCATTCAGCGTGCGACTAATTGAGGGGTATGTGCAATGGGTAGCCTGTCCGGCGTAAAGGTTTTGGATTTGAGTCGCGTTTTTTCTGGGCCCTGGGCGGCACAGATGCTCGCTGACTTTGGCGCCGATGTGATCAAGGTGGAACGCCCCGGACGTGGTGACGATGTGCGCTATCAAGGTCCGCGCGCACGCAATGCGGAAGGCGAGGAGACTTCGGAGACATCTTCTTTCCTTTCGATGAACCGTGGCAAGCGTTCAATCACCATTGATATTGCGCAAGAGGAAGGTCAGGCCCTGATCCGTGATCTGGCCCGGGACAGTGACATCCTGATTGAAAACTTCAAGGCGGGTGACCTGTCGCGCTACGGGCTTGATTACCTCAGCCTGCGCGAGATCAATCCGCGTCTCGTGTACTGCTCCATCAGTGGCTTTGGCCAGACCGGTCCCTACAGCCACTTGCCAGGGTACGACCCGCTTTTTCAGTCGATGAGCGGACTGATGAGCGTCACCGGTCATGCCGACGGTGCGCCCGGTGGTGGGCCGTTGCGTGCAGGCTATTCGGTTGGGGACATCACGGCGGGCTTCTATGCCGTCAGTGCCATCCTCGCTGCGCTGCGACATCGCGACATGGTTTCGGGTGAGGGACAGCACATTGATTTGGCTCTCCTGGATGCGCAAGTGGCTGCCATTTCGCATGTGGCCATGATGTATCTTGTATCTGGCCAGCAGCCTCCCCGGTTGGGCAATGTATCTCCCATTACCTGTCCCTGGCAATCTTTTGAATGCAGCGACGGACAACTTGTCATCGCAGTCGGCAATGACGCACAGTTTGCGGCCTTTTGTCGAGTCCTGGGCTTGCCGCATCTGGCCGCAGATGACCGCTTTGTCAGCAACCCCTTGCGCGCAAAGCATCGCGACACACTGATCCCCCTGCTGGCAGACGCCCTGAGCAGGCGCACAGTGCATGAGTGGAACGCCGAATGCGAAGCCGCTGGTGTGCCGAGTGGGCCCATCAACAACTTTGAGCAGGTCATTTCCGACCCACAGATCGTGCATCGGCAGATGCAGATGGAGATGCAGCACCCCACTGCTGGGAGCGTCCCCCAAGTGGCGAATCCGGTGAAGTTTTCCGGGACACCCGTTCAATATGCGCTAGCACCACCCATCTTGGGCCAGCACACGCTCGAAGTGCTGCGAGATCGCCTGGGTATGGACGACATGCGCATTGCCCAATTGCGTCACAAGAAGGTCATCTGACATGATTGATACGCAATCCATTGAGATGTTTCGTGACAGTGCGCGCAACTTCTTGTCGGCCGTTGACCAGCGCAGCCGGATGCGTCAGCTGGAAGCTTCGGGCGGCGGCTTTGATCGGTCCTATTGGCATCAATTGAGCGAGCTTGGCTGGTTTTCGATCATGGTTCCCGAGGCAAATGGGGGGCTTGGGCTGGGCTTGCATGAGGCGGCGGCGATTGCCGAGGAAGCTGGCAGGCATCTCTTGCCTGAGCCGTTCGTCGATGCCGGCATGCACCCGGTTCTGCTGCTGGTGCAACTGCCTTCCAGCCTGACACGTGACCGTTTGCTGGCCCAGATTCAGGCGGGAGAGAAAGTTGTTGGCTTGGCATGGCAAGAGCATGCGGGCGACCTCAATGCCACGCCACCAAAGTCGGTCGCGCTTGTATACGGGGAGACTCACATGCTGGTTGGCACCAAGCGATTTGTGCGTCCCGGCTCTGAAGCGGATGGCTGGATTGTCAGTGCAAGTACCGGGGATGGGCCTGGCTTGTACTGGGTAGCCCGCGACGCACAAGGTCTCAAGGTTGATCACGCCGTTGGCGTGGATGGCATCCCTATCGCCACACTGATTCTGGACCAAGTCCATGCCACACAACTTGCTCAAGGTAGTGCAGCGCTGGCAGCGTTGCAACGTGCCAATGATCTTGCGCTTTTGGCTCAATCTGCTGAGCTGCTGGGAATCGCACGCCGGTCACTCGAGTTGACGCGCGATTACATGACGACCCGCGTACAGTTCGGCAAGCCGATAGGAAGTTTTCAGGCCCTGCAGCATCGGCTGGTGGATGGCCTGATTCAGGTCGAGCTGGCAGCAGCCTGCTTGCAAGATGGCTTGCGTAGCATGCCGGAAGGGTCGCTGGGCGCAGTTGCCAGCCGGGTCAAAGCCCGCTGCGCCCATGCTGCCACCGAAGTGACACGCATGGCGATTCAGCTGCATGGAGCCATCGGAACAACAAACGAATACGACATCGGGCTTTATTTCAAGCGTGCGATGACGCTTTCGGGCCGCTGGGGCCATGCTGCGTCGCACCGTAAACGGTGGCATCAAGCCAGTGGTACCTCATCCAGCCAGGGTCTCGGGGTTCCCGATCGGCATTGGACTGAGTTCCCCAACGACCTGGATTGGGTGAAAATGCCAGAGGGCGAATTTCGGCAGATGGTGCGCGCGCTGTTTGCCCGTCACTATCCCGCTGAACGACGCTACCTTCCGTACCGCCAAACCTGGGCGCAATCCCGTGACTGGTACATGACCTTGGCGCGCTTGGGCTGGCTCGCACCTGCTTGGCCAAGGGAGCATGGTGGCATGGGCCTGCCGTCAGACAAGTTGATCGCCTACATCGAAGAGAGCGAAGCATGGGGGGTCGCCCGCCCTCCGGACCAGGGTCTGGTGATGGTGGGGCCCATTCTGATGCGTTTCGGAACGGATTCACAGAGGCAGAAATTTCTGCCGCCCATCCTTGCCGGAGAGCATGTCTGGACGCAAGGCTACTCCGAGCCCAATGCGGGGTCAGACCTGGCCGCTGTCAGGACGGAAGCCTTGCTGGATGGTGAGGAATTTGTCGTGACCGGACAGAAGACGTGGACTACTTGGGGCGCTGACGGAACCCATATGTTCATGTTGGTTCGCACGGACAAGACGGTGAAAAAGCAGGCCGGAATCAGCTTTTTGCTGGTTGATCTGAAGTCTCCAGGGATCACCATTCGACCAATTCAAAACATCGCTGGAGAGCGCGAGTTTTGCGAGGTGTTTTTCGACCAGGTCCGGGTTCCCTTCGAGAATTTGGTTGGTGAAATCAACCAAGGCTGGAGTGTGGCCAAGGCTTTGCTGGGATTCGAGCGCCTCTTCACCGGCAGTCCCAAACATGCACAGCACACGTTGCATCAAGTTGAAAAGATCGCACGTCAGCAAGGCTTGCTGGACGAACCGGATTTCCTGGCACGCTACACCGCGTTGCGCCTTGACACACTTGACTTGACCGCCGCCTACGGTCACTTCGCTGAAATGGCCAAGCGTGGAGATCCGATTCCCCCCACGATCTCAATACTCAAGACCTGGTCAACCGAGACCTATGAGCGACTGGCGCTGCTGCTGATTGAATCGGCGCAAGACTATGGAGCCTGTCGTGACCACTGCCATACCGATGAAATTGACATGCATGTGATGGCTCCGTTGATGAATGCGATGAACGCGAAGATCTTTGCTGGCAGCAATGAGATTCAACGCAACATCCTCGCCAAGTCTGTATTGAACCTGCCCACCTGAAGCCATCCATGCTGACGCTGAACACCCCTTCAGACTTCTTGCAACACGTGGGCCGCGATCTGGGCGAGAGCGACTGGTTCACCATTGAGCAGCGGCACATCGATGGCTTTGCTGAACTCACTGGCGACGACTTCTGGATTCATGTGGACGTGGCTCGCGCGCAACGCGAGATGCCTCAAGGCAAGACCATCGCACACGGTCTTTTCGTGTTGTCGCTGGTGCCGCATCTGCAAAGGCAAATCTTCAAGGTCACGCGTCGAGGCAAAGGTCTCAACTATGGCTCGGACCGTGTGCGATACATCGCGGCGGTACCCGTCGGCTCGCGCGTGCGACTGCGCCAGCACCTCAAGTCGGCGGATCGCAGTTCGGGAGGAACCCGCATCACGACCATTTGCACTTTCGATCTGGACGGATCGCCCAAACCAGCTGTCATCGCTGAATTCATTCTATTGATTCAGGATGAATGAGCTTTTAAAACACATTTTCAATCAGGAGACAAGATGAAAAAACGCACTTTGCTGATCGCCGCAGCGGTCACGGCCATGCTGCTGCCCGCTGCGGCGCAAACCAGCTGGCCACAAAAGCCGATCAAGCTGATCGTTCCGTATCCGCCCGGTGGCCCGGTCGACCAGCTGGCCCGCGCGATCGCGCCGCGGCTGGGGGAGGTGCTGGGTCAGAGCGTCATTGTGGACAACAAGGCCGGTGCCAGCGGCGCCATTGGCATGGATGCGGCCATCAAGGCCGAGCCCGATGGCAGTGTTTTTTCCTTTGGCGTTCCCGGCGGCATCACCGTCCTTCCGCACCTGCAAAAGATGCCTTACGTCGTAGACGAAATTGTCTATGTCTCGCTCGTAGCGCGCGTTCCCCAGGTCATCACCGTAGGCCCGAAAGTGCCGGCCAATACATTGCAGGAGCTGATCGTACTGGCCAAAAAAGACCCAGGAGCCATCAACTACGGCTCGGCTGGCAATGCCACAACACCACACCTGGGTGCTGAACTTTTCGCGCAAGAGGCGGGCGTCAAGATGACGCATATTCCTTACAAGGGAGCAGCTCCAGCCGTTACGGCTTTGCTGGCGGGAGATATTCAAGTCCTGGCCGCAGATCTGCCTGCGGTGAACCAGTTCACGGCGCGCGGGGTCAAAATTCTGGCTGTTTCAGGATCGCAGCGCTGGGAGAGTTTGCCCAAGGTTCCCACCACCGTAGAGCTGGGGTTGCCTGGCGTCATTGCCGAGTCGAACTACGGCATCATCGCCTCAAAAGGCACGCCGGCTGCCATCGTGCAAAAGATGCGGGAAGCCTTGATCACGACCATCAACACCCCTTCGGTGAAAACCAGTATCGCTAATCTGGGCGCCGTAGGTGTTACGACTACGCCGGATGAATACCGGAAACTCATGAACCAGGAATCCGCGCGTTGGGGCGCAGTTGTGAGAAAAGCCAATATCACGCTGAATTGAAGCGATATCGAGTCAGCGCCATGCAAACGCTGCGAATCGCCATCATCGATGATCACCAGCAGGTGGCGATGGATCTGGTCGACTGGGCTACCTTGCCTGAAGGCACATTTGTTCGGGCGTTTGATGTGCCATTTTCCAGCGAAGACGTGATGGTGGCGCAGCTCGCCGACTTCGATGTCGTGGTTGCCATGCGTGAGCGGACTCACTTTGGCAGCAGTGCCATCGGGCGTCTGCCCCGACTCAAGATGCTGGCCACCACGGGGTTGCGCAATGCGGCCATTGATTTGCAAGCCTGCCTGGGCAGAGGGATTGTGGTGACTGGTGCGCGGGGGGCTGCGCAGAGCCTTTCCAGTACAGCCGAGTTGGCCTGGTCCCTGATTCTGGGCCTTTGCAAGCAGATCCCTTCCGGTCAAGATGCCGCGCGTTCAGGCCATTGGCAACCGACCCTGGCCCAAGGCCTGCATGGCAAGGTACTGGGCTTGGCCGGTCTTGGCCATGTTGGGAGCAGGATGGCGCTGTTGGGCCAGGCCTTCGGCATGGAGGTGCTGGCGTGGAGCCCGAACCTCAAACCAGAACGCGCCCGCGCCCATGGAGTGGAGGCTGTGTCCAGGCACGAACTTTTCCAGCGGTCGGACGTCCTGTCGATGCACTTGGGCCTGGGTCCAGCGACGGCTGGCCTGGTCGATGATGACTTGCTCAGGCTCATGAAGCCGGGAGCGTATTTCATCAACACGGCGCGCGCAGGGCTCGTCCAAGAGCAGGCGCTGATGGAGGCACTGCGCGAACGGCGCATTGCGGGTGCGGGTCTGGATGTTTTCTGGCAGGAGCCTGTGCCAGCGGGGCATGCGCTCCTGCAAATGGACAACGTTCTGATCACCCCCCACCTTGGCTATGTCACACGCGAAAACCTGCAGGTTTTTTATCAAGGCGTACTGGACAACATCCGCGCGTGGATCGACGGCAGGCCAGTGTTAGCACTGAATCCGTCAAGTTGAGCATTGCACGGTCGTCACCAAGGAGACCTGTTTAGATGCAAAAAATCAAAAAAGAGTACAAATGTATTCATGAGTTAACCAATCCGCCATACCAGACATGACTTGTTCGCTCTTTTTGGGTCGATGTGCAAAGCTAGACTGAACTTGAGTATCAACTTTTGAATGGAGAAATTAATGGACGATTTGACCCAACTGATCTACGGCTACAACGACCATGTGGCGACACTCACGCTCAACGCACCCCCTGTGAATGCGCTGACTCGAACGTTGAATGACGAGTTGACGCTGGCGTTGGACCGGATTTCCGAGATGGACGAAGTCAGGGTCGTGATTCTCACGGGTGCGGGCAAGATCTTCTGTGCCGGCGCCGATCTCAAAGGCCGGGCATCGGTTATCAAGGGCCCGGGCGATTTGCCAGCGCACTCGCGGCGCACCCGGGAGTGCTTTCACGCGATTCGCGAATGTGCCAAGCCTGTGATCTGCGCCATCAACGGTCCGGCACTGGGGTCCGGCCTCGCGATGGCTGCATCCAGTGACATCCTGCTAGCTTCCGAAAATGCATCGTTGGCACTGCCCGAAGTGGATGTGGGGCTACTCGGTGGTGGACGTCACGCGATGCGTTTGTTCGGCCATTCGAAGCTGCGTCGCATGATGTTCACGGGCATGCGCGTGCCGGCTGCCGAGCTTTACCGCCTGGGCGTCATCGAGGCCGTCACAACCCTCGAAGATCTGATGCCGGCCGCCATGGAACTGGCGAAGACCATTGCGTCCAAGAGCCCTGTTTCGACGCGCATGGGCAAGCACACCCTGAATGTCATTGAAGACCTGAGTCTGCGTGACGGCTACCGCTATGAACAAGATATGACTGCACAAATTGCAAAAACAGACGATGCCAAGGAAGCAAAACTGGCTTTTGCGGAAAAGCGTGCTCCCGTCTTTACCGGACGCTGAGCACGGCGATCATCAACAAGTCCATCCAAGAGCACAGCCATGATTCCTGATTATTCCGAGCGTTCGCTGTTGCTGCAGGAAAAACTGAAAGAGTTTTTTGCACTGCACATTTACCCCAATGAAGCGAGGTATCACGCGGAAATGGATGCATTCCGGCGCAGTGGAGACCCGTGGAAAGTCGTTCCCCTGATTGAGGCACTCAAGCCGCTTGCCCGCAAGGCGGGCCTCTGGAACATGTTCCTGCCGCATCGCCACAAGGATCAGCCCGGTCTGTCCAATCTGGACTATGCCCCCTTGTGTGAGACCATGGGTCGGGTGATGTGGTCAGCAGAGGTTTTCAACTGCTCAGCGCCAGACACCGGCAACATGGAAACATTGGCGCTTTACGCCACGTCCGAACAGAAGGACCAATGGCTCGACCCCTTGCTCGCTGGGCAGATCCGGTCAGCCTTCCTCATGACCGAGCCTGCCGTTGCTTCCTCGGATGCCACCAACATCCAGTGCTCCATCCGGCGCGACGGCGACAGTTACGTGATCAACGGTCGAAAGTGGTTCTCGTCCGGCGCTGGCAGTCCGCATTGCGATATCTTCATCGTGATGGGGAAGACCGACCCCGAGGCGCCCAAACATTCGCAACAGTCGATGGTGCTTGTGCCCCGAAGCACCCCTGGTGTGAAGGTATTGCGTCATCTCAGCGTATTCGGTTACGACGATGCACCGCACGGCCATATGGAAGTTGAGCTGGACAACGTGCGCGTTCCAGTGAGCAACGTGCTGCTTGGTGAAGGCAGAGGTTTTGAAATTGCGCAGGGACGCCTGGGCCCTGGACGCATCCATCACTGCATGCGCTCCATTGGGGCGGCTGAACGTGCACTGGAGATGATGTGTGAGCGTCTGCGCCAGCGTGTGGCTTTTGGCAAGCCTCTTTCGGAACAGAGTATCTGGCATGAACGCATCGCTGAATCACGTTGCATGATCGACCAAGCCCGCTTGCTCATCTTGAATGCCTCAAACAAGATGGATGTGGCCGGCAACAAGGCCGCACGTGCTGAGATCGCCATGATCAAGGTGGTGGCACCCAACATGTCGTGCCAAGTGGTGGATTGGGCGATCCAGGCGCATGGCGCGGCCGGTGTCAGTCAGGATTTCTGGCTGGCTGAGGCTTACGCACACCAACGCACGGTCCGGATTGTGGATGGTCCTGACGAAGTCCATCGCAATGCGATTGCGAAGCTTGAATTGGCAAAGCGGCCGCAGACGCGTTGATTTCCTAGAGCCCGCCTCGGGTGCAGAGACCAGGCCTGTGCACCCGGGTTCTCCCATCACTCGTCCATCGTGATGTTGGCTTGCGTCGCCAGTGTTTTCCATGCCTTCAGATCTGCGCGTACAAAACTGGCGAACGCATCGCCGCTGATCGCGGCAGGCTCGAAGCCTTTGTCCTTGAGTGTCTTGTGGAAGGCTGGATCACCGAGTACCTCCATCATGGCCTGGCTCAGCGACGCCACGAGCGCCGCAGGCATTTTGGCGGGGCCTGCAATACCCCACCAATTGCCTACTATCAAGTTCGGATGCCCCAGATCAGCAGATGATGGAACTTGTGGCAATACATCGTTTCGCTGCTTGTCCAGGACGGCCAGCACTTTCACCTTTCCATCGATTGCCATCGGACGGATGGTGGCGGGACTCACAATAGCCGCGTCGATATGGCCGGCACGCAAATCATTGAGCACAGGCGCCATCCCCTTGTAGGGAATGATGTTCAGATCAAGGCCCAATTGGGATTGAAGCATTGAAGCCCCCATGTAATCGAGTGCGCCAACGCCAGCCGAGCCTATCCGGATGGAGCCAGGTTTGGACTTGGCCAGGCGTACGAAATCTGAGAAATTATTCGCTGGAAGTTGCGTACTGACTGCGAGGGCAAATGGGCTGCTGGCAATGCGGACAAAAAAAGTGAAATCACGCTCCACTGCATAGCGCATCGATTTTTGAATGGCAGGCAAGATACCCATATTCGCGCTGGCACACAACAGCAAGGTATTGCCATCAGGCGCTGACTTGGCGACGACTTCCGCACCCAGCATGGAGCCTGCGCCAGGCCTGTTTTCAACAATCCAGCTCTTGCCAGTCCGCCTGGCCATGGCCTCCGCCATGAGTCGTCCGATCACATCATTTGATGCACCAGGGGTGAATGGCACGATCAGTTTGGTGACCCCGCTGCCCTGTGCCAGCGCTGGTACAGCGGGACAGAGCAGCGGCAGCATGGCCTGCCACACGCGTCGGCGTGACATGCCGTTGGTGGCACGGCTTTGGGGTTCAGGTTTCATGGGTGCTTCCTTCAAGGGCGGTGGTGTGAGGGGACTGGCGTCTGCTGACGGCTCAGCCCATGGAGTTCAGAAAGTGCAGGACGAGGGCGTTGAATTGCTGCGGCCGTTCCCAGTTGATGGAGTGCCCCGCATCAGGAATTTCCACATAGCGGACCTGCTTGAGATGACTGGCCCAGGTTCGCATCAAGGCAGGAGGCGCCAGCAGGTCGGCGCCCCCCATGAGGATCAGGGTCTCCGCCTGAATCGTCGCCACCTTGGCAAAGGTGTTTGGTGTGCGCATGGGCTGGGCCGGCGCATCTGTTTGCCTGGACGTGTGCTCCATTTCAATGAAGCGGGCGTAGCCCTCTGGATTTTCCGCACGGTAAGCCACGCCGACTTCCAGATAGGGTCGCACAGCGGGATTGCCCGTCACGCCGGGAATGGCAATGCGTGCGTAGAAAGCCTGCATCAATGGCTCGTTGAATTGCCCATTGCTACCTGCCACCACGAGTTTCAGCAGCCGTTCAGGGCGCCACGCGGCATAGTCCAGTGCCACAAATCCACCGCCCGCGATGCCGATGAGGTGAAATCTGGGCAGCTGGAGGTGGTTGGCCAACGCATCCAGATCTTCAGCCACGGAACCCGGCTGGACACCGCTGGCAGGGTCGGCAACGCTTTTGCCCCAGCCTCGACGATCAAAGGCGATAGCCCTGTAGCCCGCCGAACTGAGAGCCTGCAGCTGTGCGGCCCAGGCCTGAGCGGTTCCTGTATTGGCATGCAGCAAGACCACCGGTTGACCCTCTCCCCCCGTGTCCAGGTACCAGAGTTGGACCCCCGGCAGGTGGGCATGCGCACCGTCCAGCTTTTTTGAATCAATGGGTGCGCTGGCAGCAGACTCAATTTCGGTCATGAGGGGCCTTGTCTTCGATATAAAAATGCAGTCAGAGACGTCCCTGAGAAGCTGCATTTCATTCTAGGAAGGCGTTCAATCCGCACCTATACCTACAACCGGCAATACTGAAATGCATCCAAGGCATGTCAATGCCAGCAAAACAGCTATGAGCGCTGAACCGTAGTCGAAAAAAGAGACGCGGCCTAGCATGTCGCTATGTGCATAGTAGCCACGTCGCTCCATTCCGCCAGGACTCCTGGCGTTTCTCATACCGGCGTCTGTCCCGATTTCATGGCCATGAGGCGCGATGCGCCAATCGTCTTCCGATTGACGGCATCAGACATGCGCTGATGTCAGAGCAACCCACGAAGCGATCGCAGCAGCGCTGAGCTATTCAGCCATTGATTTTCTTGAACCCCATATCAACACCAGGAGATTCATCATGCATTCAGCCATCTTGCGCAAGGCAGCGCTACTCATCGGTGCGCTCAGCCTCGCCTGCAGCGCCATGGCTGCTTATCCTGACAAGCCACTTCGACTGGTTGTCCCGTTTCCTGCAGGGGGTGCTGCTGACATCATGGCGCGAGGCATGGCCCAGAAGCTCGGGGCCGAGCTGGGTCAGCAAGTTGTGATCGACAACAAGGGTGGAGCAGGCGGCACCACCGCAAGTGAAATCGTTGCAAAGAGTCCCGCGGACGGCTACACCCTTCTATTCGGCACCATGGGTACACATGCAATCAACGCATCGCTGTATCAAAAGCTACGATACGACCCGGTCAAGGACTTCGTTCCCGTCAGCCTGACGCATATTACGCCCCGTGTCTTGGTCGTCCACCCGTCGGTGGGGGCCAATTCAGTTCAGGAGCTGATTGCACTGGCCAGAAGCAAACCAGGTGCCCTGTCCTATGGATCAGCCGGAAGTGGCAGCTCCAGTCACTTGTCGGGAGCGCTCTTTGCTGCCATGGCCGGTCTGGAGATGCTGCACGTGCCCTACAGGGGCAGTGCGCCCCTGGTCACCGATTTGCTGACGGGTCGCGTCAACATGACATTCGATTCCTACACGGTGTACGAAGAACATATTCGCAGCGGACGTGTGAAAGCCCTCGGGGTAACTGCCCGTGAGCGTATGGGCGTGCAGCCTGCCGTGCCGACGATCTCGGAAGCTGGACTCAAGGGTTACGAAGTACTCAACTGGCTGGGTGTCCTTGCGCCAGCCGGCACCTCACCCGACGTGGTCAAGCTTCTCAACGGTGCCATTGCCCGGGCCATGAAATCTCCCGACCTGCGTCAGCAACTGCTTTCTCTCGGCATTGAACCCACCTCCACAAGCCCCGATCAATTCGCCGCGCTGATTCGCACCGAGATCCCCAAGTGGTCCGACATCGTCAAGCGTGCAGGTGCTACAGCGGACTGAGCCCACAGGTACACCCATGAATCAAATGCCATGTTCACACGCCCGGACGTTGCTGTCATTGGCCGCCACCGCAATTCCGCTCATGGGATGCGTGCACCAAACTGAATCCTTGCAAGTGTCAGGCTCCACCATCGAGCCCATGGCCTCGTCGTGCCAGGCGCTGTTGAACCAGGCCTTGCCAGTGACGTTGCCCAATGCGGGTTCTTCGATCACGTCCGCCAGGCTGCTTGCCAGCACCGACAAGGCGCCTGAACATTGCGCCGTAGAGGGCGAGATCAACCGCCGTACCGGCATCGATGGCCAGTCGTACGCGGTGCGTTTCATCCTGCGCATGCCGTCCAAAGTCTGGAATGGCCGTTTTTTCATGGGGGGCGGCGGTGGCACCAATGGCGTTCTGATCGACCCTGTGCAGCGACTGTCCGAAGGCTTCGCCACCATCGGCACCGATGGAGGCCACGATAACAAGGTCCACAATGCCATTGACGCAGGCGGAACAGCAGCCTTTGGCGTCGACCCTGAGGCCCGCGTGGACTTCGGATACCGCGCCTACGACCTGGTCACACAGGCCGGAAAAGCGCTTGTCAGCGCCTACTACCTTCGCGCACCCAGCAAGTCCTACTTCATGGGCTGCTCCGAGGGGGGCCGTGAAGGCCTGCTGATGTCCCAGCGCTTTCCCGAGCACTACGACGGCATCGTCTCGGGCGCACCGGTGTTGCATCTCCCACTGGGTCCGATGTCGGGTCTTTACACGACGCAGTTGTTTGCAGGCCTGGCCAAGCGCAGTGGACACACCTTGTCCAACGGCGACCCAGCCATCGGCATGACCTATTCCGACCCTGATCTGGACCTCATTCGAGGTGCCGTACTGAAGGCCTGCGATGGCCTGGACGGCCTCAGCGACGGCATCGTTGACAATTTTCCCGCCTGCACGCCTCCCAAAGTGTCCGAAAAGCTGGCTGAAGTTCAATGTCCTGGACCCAAGAACGATCAATGCCTGAGCGCTGACCAGATCGCCACCATGAAGCGGGCCTTTGAAGGCACCTTCAACAGCCAGGGCAATCGCTTGTACTCTGACTGGCAATGGGATGCGGGCATTGGTGGCCGCAATGTCACCAGTTACAACCCGTCCTGGCGCTCCTGGTTGATTGGTGCGCACACGAAAGAGCGCAACAGCGCGATCAAGTTGACATATGCCACTGCCGAAGCCGTCGTCTACACCACGCCGCCACTGCTGCCCATCACCCCGGCTGATTCGTTGCGCTATTCGCTGAACTACAACTTCGATACCGAACCCGTCAAGCTGTTCACCACGACCGACGTTTACACCGAATCGACAGCCAGCATGACCTTCACCGACTCGCCCGACCTCACCCGCTTTCGCGCCAGGGGCGGGAAGATGATGGTCTATCACGGTGCCAGCGATTCTTCGATCTCGATCAAGGACACACTGCGCTGGTACAACCACATGAACCATCGCATGGGGGGCAACGCCCAGACCTTTGCGCGGATGTATGTCGTCCCCGGAATGGCGCACTGCAGCGGAGGGCCTGCCACTGATCGTTTCGACATGCTGCCTCAACTCGTGAACTGGGTCGAAAATGGACTCGCGCCCGATCGTGGGACGGCAAAGGCCACCAATCCGGGCTACTTTGGTGTTGCGAGCCGCAGCCGTCCACTTTGCCCCCTGCCCCTGCAGTCGCGCTACAAGGGGACGGGTGATATCAACCTGGCTGAAAACTTCATCTGCCAATGATCAATCGATGCCCCCTGTCTGTACCTGGCACGCCCCGCCTGGTTGGGCATTGCTGAAGATTGTTTGCGCCCATAGTGGCGCAAATTTTAAAAAGAATGCAACATTTCACGGCCGCCCGCCGACCGCCTCGACCCGCGTCCCGTCCTGGATGCGGTCGTCCGGTTGCACGATGACGGTCTGATTCACCTGCAGACCCTCCAGCACCTGGGCCGCCATCGCTGAGCGGGCGCCGATTTTGACCGGGGTGCGGCGCGCCGTGCCGCCCTCGACCCGGTAGACCGCCCAGCCGTCCCCCGTGCGGAACAGTGCGCTGCCGGGCACCTGCAGCACATCCTTGTCCTGGCGGAGGAGGAACTCCACCTCCACGCGGAAGGCGTCGCCCAGCGCGGACCACCTCTCTCGCGGCGAGGCGAAGTCCAGGATCACGCGGGTGCGCTGCTCTTCCACGCCGAGGGCCGAGACCTTGGTGAAGCCGCCGGGCTCGATGCGGGTCACGGTGGCGTCCAGCACGCCTTCGCCACCCCAGCGCAGCACGCGCGCCTTCAGCCCCGGCGTCAGACGCACCGCGTCGGTGGACAACACTTCCACCTCGATTTCGAGCGCGGCCGGGTCGCCGATGTCCATCAGCGGCTGTCCCATGGGCACGGGCGTGGCACTTTCAACCTGGCGCTTGAGGACGATACCGTCCACCGGGGACCGGACGGCCAGCACCTTGCCGCGGCCGGCGCGGCCCTCGTCCGCCAGGGAGGCCCGGGCCACCTGCAGGCGGCGGGCGCTGATCTGTTCGTCCGAACGCGCCGTGGACAGGTCGGCGCCCGCCGTGGCGGCCTGCGCGCGCGACTGGTCGAGTTGCGACGCCGTCACCATGCCCTGGGCGCGCAGCTGTTCCAGGCGCTTCAGTTCCAGTTGCGCCACGTTGTCGGCGGTGGTGGCGGCGGCCACGCGCTGCTGGGCTGCGCGCAGGGCGCTCTCGCCGGTGTTCACGTCGGCCAGCGCCTGGCTGCGCGCACGCGGGTCCAGCAGCGCGCTGCCGGTGGGGTCGATCTCGGCGACCACCTGCTGCGCCTTCACGGCGTCGCCGGGCTGCAGCGTGATGCGCCGCAGCAGGCCGGCCAGCGGCGCGGTGACGGTATAGCGCTGCTTGAGGCGGGTCTTGCCTTCCTCCGCGAAACTCTGCTCCAGCGCGCCCCGGCTGACCTGGGCCACACTGGCCATCTGCACCGGCTCGCGCAGGGCCAGCCAGGCGAGGGCTCCCAGCGCGATGGCGCCGGCGCTCCAGAGCAGGACTTTGCGGGGAACGGCATTGATCTTCATGGTGGGGTGTCCGGGATTTTCATTGTGGCGCATCCGGTGCGTTCATTCACGCGTCTTGAGCACGCCGATCAGGTCCAGCCGATCGATGCGCTCGCGCACGGCCAGCGCCGACACGATGGCCGAGAGCTCCGTGGTGAGGGCGGCAAACGCATAGGCTGAAGGCGGGATGTGCATCGGCACGCGGTACAGGTCCGACTGCAGGTTGTTCGCGAGGTACCACGACAGTCCATAACCCACGGCAAAACTCAGGGGGATGGACACCAGAACCAGCAGCGCGAGTTCGCCCAGCAGGATGTAGGCGACCTCGCCCCGGGTGAAGCCCAGCACCCGCAGGCTGGCCAGTTCGCGCCCGCGCTCGGCCAGCGCAATGCGTGCCGCGTTGTAGACCACGCCGAAGTTGATGATGGCGCCCATCAGCACCGAGATCCACATGAACAGGCCGGTCATCTGGGCGATGCTCTTGTACAGGGCATCGACCGACGCCAGCCGCGAGGCCGAACCAATCACGCGCGGACGGCGATCGAGTTCGCGCAGCGCGGCGGGCTCAAAGCCGTCGTCCACCGTCAAAAGCGCGCCGCTGACCACGTCGCCGTCGCCCAGGGCGCGGTTGAGTGCGTCGAGGTGCATGTAGGCCTGCAGGCCGACGTGTTCGCGCACCAGCCGCGCCACGGGCAGTTGCAGCCGGGCGCGCCGGCCTTCAAGCACCTCCACCCAGACCCGGTCGCCCACGCCTACACCCAGCCGCGCCGCAAGGTAGTCGTTGAGCACCAGTCCGTCCTTGGGCAGGGTGATGCGGCGCAGCTGCGCGTCGATCGGACGGCGCAGTTCGCCGTCGGGCGGCAGGCCTTCGATCTGGGTCAGCAGGCTGTGGTTCTCGTTGCGAAACCGCACCGGCACCGCGCGCACGCCTTCCACCCGCCGCACGCCCGGCAGCGCGCGCAGTTCGTGCACGGTGCGTTGCGGCGCCACTTCGATCAAGCTGATGGACAGGTCGTGCTGCTGCGACAGGCGGAATTGCAGCTCCACCATGTGGTTGATGGCACTGTCCTGAAAGCGCGACATCATCATGATGGCGCCCGCACAGGCCAGACCCAGCACGGTCATCAGCGCTTTCACCGGGCTGCGCCCGATCTGGCGAAAAATGATGCGCGTCGGCTGCGACAGCCAGCGGGCCGGCGCCAGCCGCTCGACCAGCGAACGACGGAAGTGCTGCGGGGCTGGCGGTCGCATGGCTTCGGCCACCGGCGAGTCCGCTGCGGCGTAGACGGCGCGCCCGGTGCCGAGCAGGGCCGCGAGCAGGCTCACGCCGATGCCGATGAAGACGACCGGTGCGGACAGCTTGAAGTCCAGAAATGGAAAGCGGAAATAGGTCTGGTACAGGGCCGCCAGCGCGGTGCCCAGCCAGGCGCCGGCGGCCACCCCCAGGGCGGAGCCCAGCAGGCAGATCAGCGTGACGATCAGCCCATAGTGCAGCGCCACGTCCCGGGTGCTGTAGCCGAAGGCCTTGAGGATGGCGACCTGGTCGCGCTGCGTGTCCACCAGCCGGGTGAACACCACGTTGAGCAGGAAGGCAGCCACGCCGAGAAAGATGGTCGGGAACACGCGCGCCATGGTGGCGAGCTGGCGGAACTCCTCATGCAGGAAGCGGTACGACAGCTGGTCCATGCGGCCGTGCGCGCCCTGGCTGCCGTTGCGTGCCAGCAGCAAGTCCATCGCGGCGATGGTGCCCTGCGCATTGGCGCCGGGGCTGAGCCGGACCACCACTTGGTTGAAGGCGCCGTTCATGTCCAGCGCGGCTTCCAGCGCGCGCCGGTTCATCCAGAGGATGGCGTAGCGCTGGTAGTCGGGGAACATGGTACCGGGCTTGATCTGGTAGATGTACTCCGGCGAGATCGCCATGCCCACGATGGTGAACCACTGCGTGCGGCCGTAGACCGTGGCGCGCAGCCGGTCGCCGGGCCGGAGCTGGTGCGCCTGCGCGAAGGATTCGCTCACCAGCACCTCCCCGTCGGCAAAGGGCGCCAGCATGCGTCCGCTGCGCAGGACCAGGCGGTTCTGCGCCGGCTCGCCCGCGTCGGGCAGCGACTGCACCACCGCCTCGATCGGTTCGCCAAATCCGGGCAACTCCACCTTGGCCCCGGTGATCAGCCGGGTCTCAACTTCGTTCACGCCGGGCAGCTCCGCCACGCGTTGTGCCAGCGCGTTGGGCGCCCGCTTGACCTGGGCCCATACGTCGGAGAAGCGGGTGTCTCGGTACAGGCGGTCGCGCGTGTCTTGCAGCGAGTCGAGCGTCGCCTGCGACATCACCAGCATGGCAATGCCTGCGGCGATCACCAGCGCAATCGCCAGCGCCTGGCCGCGCAGGTGCCAGAGGTCGCGCAGCGCCTTGCGGTGCAGGGCTTTCACCAGTGCAGCTCCCGCGCCGGCAGGCGTTCGGTGTTGACCTGCTCGCGCACGATGCGCCCGTCGGCCATGAACAGCACCCGGTGCGCCATGCGTGCGATGTCCACGTTGTGGGTGATGACCACGGTGGTGGTGCCCATCTCGGCGTTCACGCGCTCCAGGGCCTCCAGCACGCGCACGCCGGTGGCTGAATCCAGCGCGCCGGTGGGCTCGTCGCACAGCATCACCACGGGGCGCTTGGCAATGGCGCGGGCAATGGCCACGCGCTGCTGCTCGCCGCCGGAGAGTTGCGCCGGGAAGTGGTCGAGCCGCTCCGTCAGGCCCACCATGGCCAGCGCCTGCTCGGGCGGCATGGGGTGGGGGGCGATTTCGGTGACGATGGCGACGTTTTCGCGCGCGGTCAGGCTGGGGATCAGGTTGTAGAACTGGAACACGAAGCCCACATGCTCGCGCCGGAACTGGGTGAGCTGTGCGTCGCTGGCGCGCGTGAGGTCCTCGCCGTGGTACCAGACCTGGCCGGCCGTGGGCACGTCGAGCCCGCCCAGGAGGTTTAGCAAGGTCGATTTGCCGCTGCCCGAAGGGCCCAGCAGCACAACGAACTCGCCCGCATACAGCATCAAGTCCACGCCGCGCAGGGCATGCACCTCGACTTCACCCATGCGGTAGACCTTGGTCAGGCCTTCGGCCCGGAAGATGGCCTCACGTGCTTTTGCATCCATGGCTGCATCCTAAGGGGGAAAGGTGCCTGGAAGCCAGTCCGTATATCAATGTAAATAACTATTAAATAAATAGCATACTATGACCAAAGTACGATGGGGTAAGGCCATTTACATTCATAAATCATCTGAGGCGGCCTTGCCGATCCCGTTTGCGTCGGCACCGTGGTGGTTTTTCACCCCCGGGCCGGGCAAAGTGAAGCAGTCGTTCGATGCGCACGCCGTTGGAAGAGGGGCACACCACCGCAGGCAAAGTTGTCGCTGGTGCGTTGGCTATACAGCTTATGCACCCTGGCCCGGACCTTCAGGCGGCCCAGCCAGGACCGGTGTATCTGCCGATGATTGCGCCTCGATCGCGCCAATGAGGCTTTCGAGTTGTTCGGCCACGGTGCCAGCTTCCTGTTGCAGGGGCTGCAGCGGCGCAGCTGGTTCATTCTGGCCGATGCGCGATTCGAGTTGCGCGGCCAGGCCTGACAGGTGGGCAGCGCCGATCTGCGCGGCGGTGCCCTTGAGCGTGTGGGCAATACGCGCCGCACTGACCCAGTCGGCGGCGGCCAGGGCCTGGCTGATACGCGCATGAAAATCCCTTTGACCCGCTACGAACTTGTCCAGCAGCCTGCGGTAAAAGGCTTCACGCCCCAATGCAAAGCGCAGCCCCAGCTTCACGTCGAGTCCCTCAATGGCATTCAGCGAGGCCAAGCCTTCGGTCTGGAGGCCAGGCACCGTTCCGCCATCGCCGATGGCTGCCCCGGCACCCGCGCGCGGCTTGATCCAGCGCTGCAGCTTGGCCCACAGTTCCTCGGGGGCAATCGGCTTGGCGATGTGATCGTTCATGCCTGCCTCGAGGCAGCGCTCGCGGTCGCTGGTCATTGCGTTGGCGGTCATCGCCAGAATGGGAAGTTCGGCGAGATGGGGCTGCTGGCGGATCGCGCGCGTGGCGGTGAGTCCATCCATCACGGGCATCTGCATGTCCATCAGCACGCAGTCGTAAGTTGCGCGCGCCAGTTGCGCCAGGGCCATCTGGCCGTCGCCCGCAATATCGACCACGAAGTTGGCCTGGCGCAGCATTTCAGCAGCAACTTCCTGATTCAATTCGTTGTCTTCGACCAGAAGGATGCGCGCACCGGCGCGATTGGCGAGCTCGCCAAAGGCCTTCTCGGCATCGGGTTGGTGGCGCGCAGGCGGCGGCGTTCCGCCCAGCGCGCGCATCGCTGCATCGAACAACATCGACGCATTGACGGGCTTGGTCAAGATGGGTTCCACTTCGGCGTGTTGGGCTGCGGCAAGCAAGTTGTCCCTGCCGAAGGCGGTCATCATCACCACTTTGGGTAACTTGGCCAGAGGCAAAGCCAGAATGGCCTGCACGGTGGCGACACCGTCCAGGCCGGGCATTTGCCAATCGACATAGGCCAGGTCAAACGGTTGGCCAGCCTGGGACGCGCTCTGGATGGCCGCCAGTGCCTCGGTACCCGAGCCGACGGTGGTCACCTGGAAGGTCATGCTGCCGAGCATCTCGCCGATGATTTCGCGGGCGGAGGGATTGTCATCGATCACGAGAACGCGGCGTCCGCGCAAGTCGGGTTCGGGAACCAGGCTTGGCGCCGCCACTGTGCCGCGCTGCAGGCGCACGGTAAACCAGAACTCCGAGCCGACGCCGGGCTGGCTGCTCACCCCGACTTCCCCGCCCATCAACTCGGCCAGATGTTTGGAAATCGCCAGGCCCAGTCCACTGCCGCCGTAACGCCGGGTGGTCGATGCATCCGCCTGATGAAAACTCTGGAACAGGCGTGCGCACTGCTCGGCCGTCAGGCCGATGCCGGTATCGCGCACCGCACAGCGCAGCAAGACCTCCTGGCCGCTGGCTTCGGGCACGGCCAACTGGATCGTGATTTCGCCGTGTTCCGTGAACTTCACCGCGTTGTTGACGAAGTTGATCAAAATCTGACTAAACCGCATCGGATCGCCGATCAACTGCTCGGGCACGTCGGTGCCCACGTCAAGAATCAGCTCCAGACCTTTGGCGGCGGCTTTTTCGGCGACCAGTCCGGTGACGCTTTCGAGCACGCTGGAGAGCTCAAAATCGGTGTGCTCGACCTGCATCTCGCCAGCTTCGATCTTGGAGAAGTCGAGGATGTCGTTGATGATGCCGAGCAGATGCTGGCCCGAGGCCTGGATCTTCTGGATGTAGTCTCGCTGACGCGGTGACAGTTCGGTCTTGAGGGCCAGGTAGGCCATGCCCATGATAGCGCTCATCGGTGTGCGGATCTCATGGCTCATGTTGGCGAGGAAGACGGCCTTGGCCTGGCTGGCAGCTTCGGCCATGGCCTTGCCGTGGCGGATCTGCTCCATGGCGGTGCGTTCGAGGGTGATGTCGTCAATGACGGTCACCAGGCCCCTGGAGTGGTCCGCCGGATCGACAGCGACGCCCGACAGGCGCACCCAGACGTGGCTGCCATCCTTGCGCACCAGTTCCTGTTCGCGGATGTGCACCTCGCCGTGCCAGATTTGTTGGTAAGGCGCGTCGCCAGCGGCCCTGAACGCTGCCTCATCGGGGTACATGATCGCGGTCGATTGGCCAACCATTTCGCCAGGCGGCCACCCGAATATTTCATGCATCTGCGGGTTGCAGCGGATGAAGACGCGGTCCTTGATCAGTCCAATGCCGCAACTGGCGTTATCAAAAATAGCCAGCAGTTCCGCGGTGCGTAATGTGAGTTCAGCCGTGCGCGTGGCGACCAGCGCTTCCAGCTGATTGTTCAGCGCTACGGTGGCTTTTTCGGCCCGCTTGCGCAGACGGTTCTGGACCACCAGCGCAACGGAAAGGGCCGACAGAAGCAACAGTGCAGCCGACGCGCCAATGACCGAACCCCGGTAGTCGCTCCACAGCGTGCGTGGGCGGTTCAGGAACAGGGTGTCCGCCGGGAGTTTCGCGGGGTCGGCACCCCAGCGCTGGAGTTGCGACCAGTCGAACATCGGCGTCGGCGGCACGGTGGCATCGCTCTGGCCAGCGACAGGCCTGGTCTGTCCCGCCATGAGGTCGAAACCAACTTCACCCAGGCGGCGACCGAGGGTGGCGGTCACCAGTACAGAGCCCCCCGTCAGGCCCTGAAGGACGTGTGAATCGTACAGACCGAATACTGGTGCATTGGCCCGCTTGACGACATCGGCGACCACCTCGACCGGCACAAAGCTCCGCCCCGTCCGGTCCTTGAAATACGACCCCAAAATAATCACGCTGTCGGCCGGCAACGCCGAGATTCGCTCAAGCATCTCGTGGTAGGCCAGGCCTCGGGTGTCTTCGAGTTCCGGCTTGACGGGCATGGCGGTGAGTGCTTCGACGGCCGGTTCAAAGACATGGGTTTGCTCGTCGCCCGCGCCAGACACCACGACCACACGCTTCGTCCGCGGAAAGAGTTCCAGCCCGTATCGAAGCGTTCCGGCCACATCGGGCTGGCCAAGCACGCTCACGATCGCGTGCGGCGCGTTGTCCCAGGCGACCTGCTCCCGCCGGACCAGGGACAAAAGAACCGGCACATCCGGCGGGACCAGCCCATTGCCCTCGTGGGCCAGGAACTCCAGACCGGCCGGGTTCATGACGATCACCAGCCCCAGGTTCACCGTTGCGAACTTGTCGCGCAACAAGGCGGCAAGCGCAAGACGTCGTGGCGGATCGATAGCGCGGGTCAGGTCCAGGTATTCGACGTAGATGTCCTTGACACTCACGCCCTTGCTCTGCAAGGCGCCAGTGGTGGCGGCAATGAGGGTGTCCGTGATCGGCAGGCCGTACTGCACCCCGGAGAGAATGAGGACGCTCTTGGGCGCCGCGCCCTGGGGCGCGTCAGGTTTTTCTGCTGCGAGTGCCAGCGGCCCGGACACGACCAGGAGGGCCAAAAGGGCGGCAAGGAAAACGCCCGCCTGCCGGATCAGGCCGTGCCGGATGCGTCCCAGTGGGGGCCAGGTCCAGGTCTCACGGGCGTGCACGCCGAAGAACCATCGGGCGGTTTGGGCCCTCTCACTGAAGAAGCAGAAAATGCGCAAAGGTGGCACGAGAGGCGCTCCTGACCAAATTTTCCCTGACAGAACCTGACCACAGGGCGATCAAGCTTAGCCGAAAGGATTCCCGTCGGACAGCTTGTTTTTTGGCCCTTTGCCCTTCTCCTTCTGCTTTTCTCGCGGCGCCTGGCTTGGGATCGAGGGGACATGACGCGATGCATGAGGGCTTGGCTGTGCAGGGTGGCCGGGTTCAGGCGTGCATCAACGCGTGCGTGTGCGCCCGCCCGCTTTTCCGCTCCTGTCTTGAGGCCCTTTGCCCGGTGTCTTGGTCGCTATTTAATCAGTAGCAAATAGTGACCATTTGACGATGGGATTTGCCAGTTTTAGTGCAGCGGTAGTAGTTGCTTGCGGCGTCGGCTGCAGCCCCTTCAGCACCGCCTCGTAAAGTACATCCGGACTCACCGGCTTGGCGATGAAGTCGCGCATGCCGGCTTCCAGGCACTGCTGGCGATCTTCATCAAAGGCATTGGCCGTCATGGCCACGATGGGCAGGTTTTCAAGTCCGGGTAGTGCGTGGATGGCCCGTGTGGCCTCCAGGCCATGCATCCCGGGCATCTGCATGTCCATCAGGACGAGTGCGTAGCGGGTGGTTCCTGCCTTGTCCACGGCCTGGGCGCCATGGCCTGCGACATCGACGGTCAGTCCGGCCTCTTCCAGCAGAAACTTCGCCACCTCCTGGTTGATGGGCTCGTCCTCGACCAGCAGGATGCGGGCGCCTGCAAAGCGGGTTCTGAGAAGCTGTTCAGCAGGCAGGCCAGGCAGCGCTGCCGCGTCGATGGGAGCAGCCTTCTTGCTCAGTTGCACGGTAAACCAGAAGGTGCTGCCGACGCCCGGCTGGCTCTCCACCCCGATGCGGCCGCCCATGGCGTCCACCAGCCGTTTGCAGATGGCGAGTCCCAGACCCGCGCCGCCAAAGCTGCGTGTCATGGAGCCGTCCACCTGTTGGAACGGAACGAACAGCTGCTGCTGGTCATCGGCCGAGATGCCAATGCCGGTATCGCGGACTTCAAGCCGGACCAGCACCTGCGTCTCGTCCTCTTCCATCACCCTGGCTCGTACCGTGACGCTTCCCGCCTGGGTGAACTTGAGTGCATTGCCTGTGAGGTTGAGCAGAATCTGGCGCAGGCGAACCGGATCACCGTGCAAGGTCAACGTCCCCAGCCGGGACTCGATCGCCCTGTGAAGCGACACACCTTTATGGAGGGCTTCCATCTCCAGCAGGCTGGTCACTTCCTGCGAAAGGCTGGCCAGATTGAAGTCCTTTGCCTCCAGGGTGAGATGGTCAGCCTCGATCCTTGAGATGTCCAGGATGTCGTTGATGATCGCCAGCAGGTGGGTGGACGCCTGCTGGACACGCGCCAGGTAAGCCTGCTGCTTCGGGTCGGTGGCCCGGCGCAGCGCCAGATCGGTCATGCCCATGATGCCGTTCATGGGTGTTCGCAGCTCGTGGCTCATGTTGGCCAGAAAGATGCTCTTGGCGTGGTTGGCGGTTTCAGCCTGGAGTTTCGCCTGAATCAGCAGCCGGTTGGCGGCTTCGAGGTCGGCGGTCCGAGTCATGACACGCTCCTCCAGTTGCGCGTTGAGCGTCCTGATCTGTGCCTCTGCCTTCTTGCGTTCGTTGATGTCGTGGATCACGACCAAAATATGATCCTCCCCGCGCACCCGGAGCACCTTGGCCGACAGGCTGGCGACCAGCCCGGAGCCGTCCTTTCGACAGAATTCAAACTCCAGGTCCGTGCAGGTGCCGTTTCGGCCCAGTTCGTCCAGCATCCGCTGCCGGTCGGCAGGTGACTTCCACAGGTGCAGATCAACCGTCACCGACTTGCCCAATGCCTCTTCGCGGGTGAATCCGCTCAGCGCTGTGAAGCCCTCATTGACCTCGACCAGGTACCCATCCTCCCTGCGCGTCAGGATCAACGCATCGGGGCTGGCCTGAAAGACCAGCTCCAGCTCTTCGCGTGCCTCGCGCTCGTCGACGTTCAGGCGCTGGTTGACCATCAGCACAAAGCCAAAAGTCCACAGCGTGGTCACGATCAGGCCGTCCAGAATACCCAGCACCTGTCCCAGGTTGCTCCCTGTCGGGCTGTTGGTGGCGGGCGGTGCGACCAGGCCCAGAACAAACCCGGCCATGAACATTGACCCATGCAGGATGAACGCCGCAGCGACGAAATTGGCAGAAAACTGAAGCGAGCGCGGCCGGTACTTGAGCAGGGTCCAGGCGGTCACGAACGACAGCGTGGCGATCACCAGATACAGGATGGATCCACGCCAGATCAGGTGGTCGTAGATGAAGACGAGGAAGAAATCCACGGCTGCATAGGCCGCCAGAAACAGCACCAGTGCCTGACGGCGTTCGCGCCGATCGAAAAAGCGCAGCACGCCCACGTACAGCAGCAGGTGTGCGCTCACGAAGAACATGTTGTTGGCAAAGACGCCCAGCGCAGACAGCCCCGGGACCGTTCGCACAAACATCGCCAGAAACCCCAGTGCGACGAAGCAGATGCCCAGCGTCCACCAGCCCGTACCCATGTAGCGGGCGGCCAGCTTCATCTGCGCCACGAGGACGCCGATTTGCAGGACATTGGAAATGAACAGGACGACAGCCAGTGTTGTTAAATCCATGTGCTTCGATTCCTGGGTCCCGTGATGTTGGTGATGGAAGCCCGCCTGTTTGGCCTGGATCTAACCGCCTCCACAGCGTGTTGCTCCACTATAGCGTTTCAGTCGGTCTTGGCCGACCTTCGAGCCGAGGAAACTTGTGGGAAGGAACAGGAGTACCGTGGCGAGGTGCGCCACACATGGCCGAACAGGCAATGGTGCCTTTTTTTGGGCCCGTACTATAGCGTGGCCGGGTTGCGTCTTCGACTTTGGTGAGGTTCGCCGCAGGCGTTTTGTTTGCGGCAACGATCCCGTTTAAGAGACTGCGCTTTCAAGACGTTTTCCCTCGTGGTGCACATCTGCTCTGCCACTCAAAGGAGACCGCCCATGACAAGCAAGATCCCCATCCAAGCCCCAACCAGCACATCACCTGCGCAGGTCAAGCCCGTACGTAGGCGAAGAAAAGCGTCAGCATTGGACGTCGCGTACCCGAACGCCTGCGGCATCGACATCGGCGCGAGCAGCCATTTTGTAGCCGTTCCGCCCGGGCGGGACATCCAGCCCGTGCGTGAATTCACCGCCTTTACGGCCGATCTGGAGCGACTCGTACAGTGGCTGCGCAGTTGTCACATCACGGCTGTGGCGATGGAGTCGACGGGTGTGTACTGGATCCCACTGTTTGAAATGCTCGATGCTGGCGGATTTGAGGTTCATCTGGTCAATGCCCGCCACGTCAAGAGCGTGCCTGGACGCAAGAGTGACGTCCTGGATTGCCAGTGGTTGCAACAGCTCATGAGTTACGGACTGCTGCGCGGCAGCTTTCGCCCGCCTGAAGATATCTGTGCTCTGCGCGCCGTCTGGCGTCACCGAGACATGTTGCTGTCCTATCAGGCGCGCCATGTGCAGCATTTGCAGAAGGCCTTGACCCAGATGAACGTTCAACTGCATCACGTCATCTCGGACATCATGGGCGTCACGGGCCAGGCCATCGTGCGCGCCATTGTCGCGGGCGAGCGCAATGCAGCCACGTTGGCCCGCCTACGTGACCGGCGCATCAAGGCCGACGAGGCCGAGGTCGCTGCGGCCTTGCACGGTCACTGGCGCGATGAGCACCTGTTCACCCTCAAACAGGCCCTGGCCCTTATCGACAGCTATGGCACCCAGATCGCCGAATGCGATGGAAAGTTGGAGCAGTTGCTGGCCGTGCTCAAGAGCCACGAGTTGCCTCAAGACGGTCTGGGTGCGCACAAGCGCGCTTCTTCGACCAGGAATTCTGTGGGTTTTGACGCGCGGACATCCTTGTTCGAGGCCAGCGGTGTGGACTTGACGCGAATACCCGGCATCGACACCAGCACAGCGTTGAAGGTGATCAGCGAGATCGGTGTAGACCTTCGGCGTTTTCCTACCGTCAAGCACTTCACCTCTTGGTTGGGCTTGTGTCCTGGCACCAAGATATCGGGAGGCAAAGTCCTGGGCAGCGCAACAAAACCCTGCGCCAACCGCGCTGCCCAGGCCCTGCGCATGGCTGCGTTTGCGCTGCGCCAAAGCCAAACCGCGCTAGGCGCGCATCACCGACGCCTATGTTCGCGCATGGACAAACCCAAGGCTGTCACCGCCAGTGCACACAAGCTGGCGCGCCTCGTCTACTTCATGTTGACCAGAGGGCAGGCCTATGTCGAGGCAGGACAAGACCAATACGAGGAGCGGTACCGCAAGAGAGTTGTGCAAAACCTGGCCAAACGGGCACATGAAATGGGCTTTGATCTCGCACCCAGGAATCCCTCCTCAATTGGAAGTCGCACTTGATCGCCTTTGCGACGCCGATGAAGTTTCTTAAGAGCCCAGCGAATCAGTTCTGAACGACAGCCTTTGCACCGAGGACAGAGGACCCAGGACACATCTTTTTGCGGGGACGTTCCTCACAGCACCCGCTGGAACCACAGCAGCGACAACCCGGCCGACAGCAGGGCCAGCACGGCGGCCACCAGCGCGAGCAGGCCGGAGACTTCGGTCTCCTTCTTCTCCACCGTCATGCGCGAACTCAGCTTTTCGTAGACGGCCTTCAGGTTCTCGGCAGTTCCGGCGTAGAAGTACTCGCCCTGCGTTTGCAGTGCCACTTTTTTCAGCGTTTCCTCGTCCAGGCGCACGCGCATGGACCAGCCTTCGAAGCCGATGGTCTCGCCGTCGACCGTGCCGATGCCCACGGTGTAGACGCGCACGCCGCGGTCGGCGGCCATCTTGGCGGCCTCCAGCGTGTCCACGCCGGTGGTGCGCTGGCCGTCGGTCAGCAGGATGATGGCGGCCGAGTTGTACGAGCCGGGCGCGACCGGCGTGAATTCCTTTTGCGGCTTCTTTGGCGCGGCGTCGATGGCCATGGCGCGGGGGCGGCCGCTGGCGCGCGCCACCGTGTCCAGGTCGATGCCCTGGTCAGGGAACAGCTCGGCCAGCGAGATCACGATGGCGCTGCCGATGGCGGTGGCGCGCTGCATCTGGAACTTGTCGATGGCGGCCACCAGGTCTTCGCGGCTGAGCGTGGGCGGCTGCACCACCTGCGCGGTGCCGGCAAAGGCGACGATGCCCACGCGCACGTTGCGTGGCAGCTCCGCCAGAAAGGCCTTGGCGGCGGCCTGCGAGGCCACCAGCCGGTTGGGTTTGACGTCGGTGGCGCGCATGCTGCCCGACACATCCATCGCCAGGATGATGGTCTCCTGCTGCAGCGGCAGCGTGACCACTGCGAAAGGCCGCGCTGAGGCCACCAGCATGGCGGCCAGCGCCAGCAGGAACAGCGCAGGCGGAATGTGGCGGCGAAGGCCCGGCCCCTTGCCCAGCGCCTCCTTGACGATGGACAGGTTGGCGTAGCGCAAGACCACCACCTTGCGCCGGCGAAGCAACCACAGGTACACACCCACCAGCAGGGGCAGTGCCAGCAGCAGCCAGAGGAATTGGGGCCAGAGGAAGGTCATTGGGGCGTCCTTCAGAGGGGCGGGTTCAGGCGGCCTGACGCAGGTGCCGGGGCAGGCCGCCGCCGGCGCTCAGGCGGGTGCGCTGGCGGCGCAGTTCGGCAAAGCGCATCACGGTGTCCACCAGGTCGCCGCCGGTGGTCAGCTCCAGCGTGTCCACGCTAGCGCGGGCCAGCGCGGCGCGCAGGTCCGCTTCGCGCCGGGTGGCCAGGTCGGCAAAGCGCGCCCGAAAGCCCGGGTCGCTGGTATCTACCAGCAACTGCTCGCCGGTTTCCAGGTCCCGGATCGGGATCAGGCCCAGGTCGGGCAGGGCCTGCTCCAGGGGGTCGACCAGGCGCACGGCCACCACTTCATGGCGCATGGCCAGCTGCGCCAGCGGCTTTTCCCAGCCTGGCGCGCTGATGAAGTCGGACACCACAAACACCGTGGAGCGCCGCCGCACCACGCCCGCCGCAGACGCCAGAAGCTCGTGCAGCCGGGTGCCGGCGCCGTCCACGGCGGCGGTGGACGGGCGGGTGTGCAGCGTGTGCAGCAACTGCAGCACATGCCCGCGGCCGCCCCGTGCGGGAATGACCGCGTCCACCCCCGTGCCGTAGAGCAGCGCGCCCACGCGGTTGCCGTGGCGCGTCAGCAGGCGGGCCAGCACGGCCACGAATTCCGTCGACAGCTGGCGCTTGCGCTGCGCCCCGGAGCCAAAGTCCATCGACGGGCTCAGGTCCAGCAGGAACCAGGCGGCCATCTCGCGGTCTTCGGTGAACACACGCACATGCGGCTGCTGCAGCCGGGCGGTGACGTTCCAGTCGATGTGGCGCACGTCGTCGTGGTGCTGGTATTCGCGCAGGTCGGCAAGGTCCAGCCCGGCGCCGCGCATCAGCGTGCGGTAGTCACCCTGCAGCAGGCCGTCAAGCCGGCGGATGACCGACCACTCCAGCCGGCGCAGGATCTGTTCGGCCGAGGGCGCGAGCGCGGCCGGGCCCGCAGGAGAGGCTGGTGCGCGCAACGGTGCAGCGTCGCCGGGCGCACTGCCGGCAGCGCCGCGCGCCTTGCGCGAGAACAGCTCAGACAGCCAGCTTGTCATGTTCCAGCGGCCGGGCGGGCACCGGCACTTTGGCCATGATGCGCGTGATGAGTTCGTCCGAAGACAGCCCTTCGGACAGCGCCTCGTACGACAGCACCAGCCGGTGGCGCAGCACGTCGGGCACCAGGTCGGTCATGTCCTCGGGCAGCGCGTAGCTGCGCCCGCGCAGCAGGGCCAGGGCGCGCGCGCCTTCGGTGAGGTGGATGGTGGCGCGGGGGCTGGCGCCAAAGGTGATGAAACGCGCCAGCTCGCCCAGGCCGGCTTTGGCCGGCGTGCGCGTGGCCGACACCAGCTTGACCGCGTAATGCACCAGCGAGGGGTCCACATACACCTGCCGGCAGCTGGCCTGCAGCGCGGCGAGCTGTTCGGTGGTGGCCACTGCCGTGACGTCCACCGCCGGGCCGGTGACGCGCTGCACGATCACGAACTCTTCCTCGTCGGTAGGGTAGTCCACCAGCACCTTCATCATGAAGCGGTCTACCTGCGCCTCGGGCAGCGGGTAGGTGCCTTCGGTCTCGATCGGGTTCTGGGTGGCCATCACCAGAAAGGGCGCGGGCACGCGGTGCGTTTCGCCGGCAATCGTCACCTGGCGCTCCTGCATCACTTCCAGCAGCGCGCTCTGCACCTTGGCCGGTGCGCGGTTGATCTCGTCGGCCAGCAGCAGGTTGGTGAAGACCGGGCCGAGCACGGTGCTGAAGTCGCCGGTCTTCTGGTTGTAGATGCGCGTGCCCACCAGGTCCGACGGCACCAGGTCGGGCGTGAACTGGATGCGCTTGAACTGGCCGCGCACGGTGTTGGCCAGCGTCTTGACGGTGAGCGTCTTGGCCAGCCCCGGCACGCCTTCGACCAGCAGATGACCCTGTGCCAGCATGGCGACCATGACCCGTTCCAGAAAGCGGTCCTGCCCGACCACCACGCGCTTGACCTCGTAGAGGATCTGCTCCATCAGCTGCGCGGTGTCGCCGGGTGGGGTGGGGGTGTGGTCCATGCGGGCTCCTTCAGAACGGGTGCAGGCCGACGGCTGCGGCGGCGTTTTCGATGGGCACGGCGAAGCCGATGCCGATGAAGGTGCGCGCGGCCGTGGGGTTGAGGATGGCAGTGACGATGCCGACCACCTCGCCATCCATGGTGACCAGCGGCCCCCCCGAATTGCCGGGGTTGGCTGCCGCGTCGAACTGGATCAGGTTGCGCAGGTCCTGGCCGCCTTCGGGCGAGCGGAACACCCGCTGGAGGCCGGAGACGATGCCCGCCGAAAACGACGGCCCGATGCCGAACGGAAAACCCACCGCCACCACCTGGTCGCCCGGCGCCAGGTCCTGCGTGGAGCGCATCGTGGCTGCAATCAGGTCATCGGGAATCTTGTGCGCCTGCAGCACGGCCAGGTCGTTTTCCGGCTGGGCGCCGGTGATGGAGGCGGTGGCTTCCAGCCCGTCGGCAAACCGCACCTTGATGCTGTCGGCGCCCTGCACGACGTGCAGGTTGGTCAGGATCACGCCCTTGTCCACGATCACCACACCGGTGCCCACGCCGTGTTCGATGTCTTCGCCGCCTTTTTTGGCCTTGCGGTAGCCCATCACGCGCACTACCGAGCCGCGCACCATGGCTGCGGCCTTGACGGCCGGCGAGGGCAGGGCGGTGTTCTCCAGCGTGTGCAGCACGGCCGCATTGATGTCTTCCTGGGTGAGGGCGCGCGCGCCGGGCCGCAAGGCCAGCGCCAGGGCGACGAGCAGCAGTACGGTGAGCACGCCGATGGCTGCCCAGAGGCTGCGCGGATCGGTGAGCGAGAGGCGGGGCCAGCGGATTGGCCGCCGGGCGACGGGAGCGTTGTCGGCACCCGGTGGGGCGGGCATGGCGTTGTCACCCCGGGCCGCCGGGGCACCCGCTGGCGCCTCGTCCAGCACCCTGGGCGGGGCCGGCGCGCGGCTGTAAAGCGGGGTTTTTCGCATCCGTTGACCTGCCTTGTGAACGATGGATGCGCCACGTTAGCACGCTTCGCGCGAGCCTGCACGCCATGGGGCAGCCTTCGGGCATGATGCCGCCATGACCTTCTGGATCGACACCCATTGCCACCTGGATGCCCCCGAATTTGGCGCCGAAGCCGGTGCCGTGCGGGCGCGGGCGGCCGGGCAGCAGGTGGCGCATTGCGTGATCCCGGCGGTGGAGGCTGCCAACTTCGAGACTGTGCGAAGCCTGGCCCATCAGTGGGGCGACAGCTACGCGCTGGGCATCCACCCGCTGTACGTGGCGCAGGCCACCGAGGCCGATCTGGCCACGCTGGACGCTGCACTGACCCGCCACCGCGACGACCCGCGCCTGGTGGCCGTGGGCGAGATCGGGCTGGACTATTTCGTGCCGGAACTCAACGTGCCCCCGCTGAGAGAGCGCCAGGAGGCGTTCTACCGCGCGCAGCTGCAGCTGGCGCGCAAGCACGGCCTGCCGGTGATCCTGCATGTGCGCCGCTCGGCCGATGCGCTGCTGCGCCCGCTGCGCGAGCTGCGCCCCCCGCAGGGCTGGCGCGGCATCGCCCACGCCTTCAACGGCAGCGCACAGCAGGCGCAGGCCTTCATTGATCTGGGGTTCAAGCTGGGCTTTGGCGGCGCGGTGACCTACGCGCGCGCGCTGCAGTTGCGCCGGCTGGCGACGGAGCTGCCTCTGGAGGCGCTGGTACTGGAGACCGATGCGCCGGACATCCCGCCGCACTGGCTGTATGTGACGGCCGAGCAGCGTGCTGCGGGCCAGCTGCGGCGCCGCAACGAGCCTGGCGAGTTGCCACGCATCGGGGCGGTGGTGGCGGGGCTGCGGGGGATGGCGGTGGAGGATCTGGCGGCGGCGACGTCGCGCAATGCGGTGGGGGCCTTGCCGCGGCTGGCGGGGTTGGCGCCATGGTGAAAACCCCTTCCATGCCCGTCAGTCCCTCGCCCGCCGGCACGCGCCTGACCGGCCTGCCGCCGGTGGTCTCCGACCATACGGCCCTGCTGATCCTGGGCAGTTTCCCCGGCGCGGCGTCGCTGGCGGCGCAGCAGTACTACGGGCATCCGCAAAACCACTTCTGGCGCATTTTGCAAGCCATCTGGCCTTCTTCCCAGCGTCCAATGGTGCTGGACAGCTATGAAAACAGGATTCAATGGCTGCTGGACCACGGCCTGGGCCTGTGGGATGTGTACGGCAGCTGCGAGCGCCAGGGCAGTCTGGACACGGCCATCCGCCAAGCCGAGGTGAATGATTTCGCCGCGCTGGCCGCGCGCTGTCCGGCCCTGCGCGCCATCGCCCACAATGGCGGGGAAAGTTTCAGGCACGCGCGGCATTCGGCCCGGCTGGGGCTGCCGGTGCACCGGCTGCCTTCGACCAGCCCGGCCAATGCCTCCTGGAGCTTTGAGCGCAAACTCGCCGCCTGGCGGGACGTATTTGAACAACACGGATTGATTTGAGCACCATGGCACGCAGGAAAACAGACAACGACGACGAACTCCCCGAGGTGAACTTCTCCGACTACAACGGTGTGCGCTGCCTGCACCTGGGTACCGAGTGGGTGCAGGGATCGATGATCCTGGACGACCCCTACGCCATCGAGCTGGAGTACGTGCAGCGCATGATGGCCTGGCTGCTGTTTGTCGACCCCACCAGCGTGGCCAAGCGGCACGCCATGCAGCTGGGCCTGGGCGCCGGCACGCTGACCAAGTTCTGCCGCAAGACCCTGCGCATGAAGACCACCGCCATCGAGCTCAACCCGCAGGTGCTGCACGCCTGCCGGGGCTGGTTCAAGCTGCCGCCGGAAGACGCCAAACTGAAGATCGTGATTGCCGACGCCTCGCTGGAAATCCTGCACGCAGAGTGGCACGGCACGGTGGACGCGCTGCAAGTCGACCTGTACGACCACGAGGCTGCCGCGCCCGTGATGGACGACGAAGCCTTTTATGGTGACTGCCGCGCCCTGCTGACGGACGAAGGCTGCATGACGGTCAACCTGTTTGGCCGGGCCTCCAGCTACGAGCGCAGCCTGAAGAAGATTGCGGCGGCGTTTGGCGAAGACGCGGTCTGGGCCTTCAAGCCGACGCGCGAAGGCAACACCGTGGTGCTGGCGCAACGCACGCCCAGCCGTCCCTCCCGCGACGCGCTGGCCCAGCGCGCCGAAGCCATCCAGACCCGCTGGAACCTGCCGGCCACGAAGTGGTTGCGGGTCTTCAAACCGATCCAGAAATGAACACGGACCTCCCCTCCCTAGCACTCGGCAAGCCGCTGCACCAGGGCCCGGTGGACTGGCGCCGTCTGGTGGAGTGGGCGGCCGAAGACGGCCTGATCACCCGCGAGGAAGCGCAGCGCACCGTGGCCCGCTGTGCCCAGGGCGAAAGCGTGCAGCATCCGCTGGTGCGCCTGTCCAGCGTGTCCATGCACCGGGCCAGCGACGGCAAACCCATCGACATCGAGACGTTGACCCACTGGCTGGCCGGGCGCGCCGGGCTGGGCTACCTGCGCATCGA
>ERZ1034361.204-NODE-204-length-43186-cov-10.235032_pt1 | contig 43186 bp, 36 predicted proteins | sample MGYA00520617_ERZ1034361 | MGnify/ENA primary metagenome ERZ1034361 (study PRJEB33736, sample SAMEA104284507) | Azolla filiculoides | biome: Urban; feature: Water surface; material: Ditch water | place: Netherlands | collected 2015-10-28 | depth 0-0.1 m ...
AGACCTGCTCAAGCAAGGCATGCAGGTGAGCCCCGACCAGGTGCTGATCACCACCGGCAGCCAGCAAGGCCTGGACCTGGTGGCCAAGATCCTGATCGACGCGGGCAGCCGCATCTTGGTCGAGACCCCCACCTACCTGGGCGCACTGCAAGCCTTCACCCCCATGGAGCCCACAGTGGTGAGCGTCGGCAGCGACGACCACGGCGTGGACCCCGCTGACCTGCGCGCCAAAGTGGGCACCGGGGCCGACAAAGCCCGCTTTGTGTATCTGCTGCCCAACTTCCAGAACCCCACTGGCCGCACCATGACCGAAGCGCGCCGCGCCGCCGTGGCCCAAGTGGCTGTCGAGTCTGGCTTGCCGATCATCGAAGACAACCCCTACGGCGACCTGTGGTTTGATGCCCCCCCCGCGCCCTCGCTCAGCTCGCGCCATCCCGAAGGCAGCGTGTACTTGGGCTCGTTCTCCAAAATCCTGGCCCCCGGCCTGCGCCTGGGCTACCTGGTCGCGCCCAAAGCGCTCTACCCCAAGCTCTTGCAAGCCAAGCAAGCGGCCGACCTGCACACGCCCAGCTTCAACCAGCGCGTGGTGGCCGAAGTGCTCAAAGACGGCTTCATCGAGCGCCATGTGCCCACCATCCGCGCCCTTTACAAACAGCAGTGCGAAGCCATGCTGGCCGCACTCGACCGCGAAATGGCGGGCCTGGGCCTGACTTGGAATCGCCCGGTGGGCGGCATGTTCTTGTGGGTGCAACTGCCCAAGGGCCTCAAGGCGATTCCTTTGCTGGACAAAGCCGTGGAAAAAGGCGTGGCCTTTGTGCCCGGCTCGGCTTTTTACGCCGGAGATGCCAACGAAAGCACCCTGCGCCTGTCGTTTGTGACCGCCACGGTGGACCAGATCAACACCGGCATGAAGGCACTGGCTGCTGCCATTCGCGAATCGCTCTGATCCACCCGACTCAGGACAAAGCCATGAAAACCCGCGCCTTCCAACAAGTCGACGTCTTCACCGACACCGCCTTTCTGGGCAATCCGCTGGCCGTGGTGCTGGACGGCGAAGGCCTGAGTGACGCGCAAATGCAGGCCTTTGCCCGCTGGACCCAGCTGAGCGAAACCACCTTTGTGCTGCCGCCCACGCCCGAAGGGGCTGCGGGCGGGGCCGATTACCGGGTGCGCATCTTCACGCCCGGCGCTGAGCTGCCGTTTGCGGGCCACCCGACGCTGGGCACCGCCCACGCTTGGCTTCAAGCCGGTGGCCAGCCCCGGCAAAGCGGTCAACTGGTGCAGGAATGTGGCGTGGGTCTGGTCAGCTTGACATCGGTGGATGGCCGCTGGGCTTTTGCCGCACCGCCCTTGCAACGCCAGACCCCCGCGCCAGCCCTGCTGGCCGAGGTGTTGGCGGCGCTGGGCTTGCACGCCGATGAGGTGCTGGCCGCGCAAGACCTGAACAACGGTCCGCACTGGATGGGCATCTTGATCGACTCGGTGGACAGCTTGCTCGCGCTGGAACCCGACCACGCGGCACTCAAACGCCTGAACACCAAGGTCGGTGTAGCAGCCAAAAGACAGGTCAGCGCAGGCAGCCTGATCCGCCGCGCCAACCGCGAGGCCCGCGCCTTTGCGCCGTCCACCCGCATGGCCAACGACCCCACCGATCTGGAAGTGCGCGCCTTTGCCGCCCCGGTGGGCATCGCCGAAGACCCGGTCACCGGCAGCCTCAATGCGTCGCTGGCCCAATGGCTGATGGCCGAGGGTCACATGCCCACCCGCTACAGTGCCCGCCAAGGCACCGTCCTCGGCCGGGCCGGACAAGTGTTCTTGTCACAAGACGAAGGCGGCCAAGTCTGGGTGGGTGGCGATGTGGTCGGATGCATCCAAGGCACCGTCACCCTCTGATCACCCCAGCGACAGGCGAAAAGCCTTGGGCTGCGCACAATCGCAGCCCATGGGAACCCTCTATTTGGTCCGCCACGGACAAGCCTCTTTCGGGGCCGATGACTACGATCAACTCAGCCCACTGGGCCGCCAGCAGGCCGTGCGCTTGGGTGAGTATTTGCGGCCCAAACTGCAGGGCAAGCCGCTCGAAGCGGTGCTCATGGGCAGCTTGAAGCGCCACCGCCAAACCTGGGAAGGCATTGCCGAAGGCGCGGGCCTGCCGCACACCCCGGCCGTGTGGCCGGGTCTGAACGAATACGACAGCCACGCGCTGATCGAGTCCATCCACCCCGAGCCGCTGGCCAAGCCCGACACGCCCGAGCTGTACCGCCACCACTTTCGCCTGCTGCGCGACGCCCTACAGGCCTGGATGGCGGGCCGCATCCAGCCACGCGGCATGACCAGCTACGCCGACTTTGTGGGCGGCATCGAAGCCGCGCTCGACCATGTGCGGCAAAACCACACGGGCGACGTGATGATCGTCTCCAGCGGCGGCCCCATCTCGACGGCCGTGGGCCGCGTGCTGGGCACCCCGCCCGAAACCACCATCGAGCTGAACCTGCGCATCCGCAACACGGCACTCACCGAGTTCGTCTTCACCCCCAAGCGGCACATGCTGCTGACCTACAACACCTTGCCCCACCTGGACAGCGACGCGCACAAAGACTGGGTCACTTTCGCCTGAACCAAAGGCCGGGCTCATTTTTTGACTTTCGGCCAATGTCAGGGCACGTTCATGGTGCACAGGTACATTCCCTAGGAAATACCCCTTCGGTTTGCAGGCAGAATCAAGCCATGAACAGTTCAACCGCCTGGTTGGCTCTCCAGTCCTTGGAGGGCGGTATCCAGCTCACCACCACGCAAGCCGCCGATGCTGACCGGTTGGCTCGCGATTTGGTGGCTTTGTTGGACAAATGGGCGCTTGCATCAGCCGTTCAGACCTTGACCCTTCCCTTGCAAGGGTCACAAGTGGCACTGATCTGCACGCTGCGGCCCGACTTCAGAGCGCGGTGCATGCCGGGCCACGACACCTTGGCCTTGCACGACAAACTGGGCCACACCCCTCAAACGGACGAAGCCTGGGCCTTGGAGCGCGAAATCTGGGTGGCCTTGCTCGGTTCACCCCACCGCTTTCAGTTTGCCAGCCTCGACTCGCTGACCTCGCACATCCGGGTGCGGCGCAACATGGCCTTGGACGCCCGAAAAACCGCTTTGGCCTTCAAAACCGATGCGGCCGAGCGTCCACAAGCCTTTTGGCAAGACGGGGGCGACGAGGCTGGTTTCATTTTGCAGCCAGGCCGCTGCTTGGTCGAGGCATTGACCGCGGCCACCCAACCCGATGCCACGGGCAAGCTCTACGACTTTTCTTGTTACCGGGCGACCGAGTACGTGATTTTGTTGGGCATCGCGCAAGAGCTCAAATCCGAAAACCCCGAACTGCTGGCCCAGTTGCAAAGCCTGAACCAAGTCCACGCGGTGCGATCGGGCCAATTCCATGAGGTCTATCTGGTCGAATACGGCAGCATGGAAGCGCCCTTGCCTGGGCGCTTTTATGTGCCGGGCGACCGCCTGTGGTTTCGCAACCCGGATGAGCGCTCCTCAGACGTCACCGGCTACGAAGGCTCATGGGTCCTCTACATGGGTGGCGGCTTGTTCAGCAACTTCTGGAAGCGCGACACGCCCTACACGCTCGAGTCCAAAGCCATCGAAATCTTCCACTGGAAAGACGGCGCTTATACCGACGCCCAAGGTGCGTTGCAGATGGATGAGACAGTGGTCGAGGCTCTGGTGGCGCAAACCGAAGCCAACCCAGCAGCCCGAACCCAGGTTTTGGAGCGCATGCTGCGCATGCGCGACCCCAAAGGCGTTTATGCCGAAGGCGGCTGCATCGACACCACCCGCGAATACCCCAAAAGCGTGAGCCGCGAACACTGCGAGTTGGTGCTGCCCAGCTTCTGAAGACCGGCCGTTTTCAGCCCACCGAATCGCTCAGGGTGTCGGGCGGCAAACGGTCAATTTCACCCAACAACTGCGCCAGCGCCCGGCCCGAGGCGCTCAGCAAAGCCTGGCCTTTTTCGGCGGTGGCGGCCAAGGCGTTGCCCGCCGCACCGTGGCGGTTGTAGTCCTGCATTTGCCAGCCCAGCTTGGCACTTTTGCCGTTGCCCAATATGTCGAACCGCTCGGCGCGGTCTTGCGAGGTGGATCGGAAGTTTTGCGCCAAGTCCATACGCACCTGTTCGGAGCGCAGCGCCAGCATCATCGACGTCTCGGTATCGCCCGCGTGCACGCCAAAACGGTGTTCTTCGGGTGGGAACAGCGCATTCACGTCAGCGCCTTGCGCATCGCACAGCGGCAAATTGAACCAGCTCACGCTGTAGACCAGCATGCCCAGCCGGGCCCGCAAATCCCGCGCCACGATGTCCATCACGCTCACTTGTCCGCCATGGGCGTTGAGCAGCACCAGCTTTTTCACGCCGCTGGCCGCCACCGACTCACCGATGTCGGTCCACAAACGGATCACAGTTTCTGCCTTGAGCGTCAAGGTGCCTGCAAAACGCGCATGCTCAGGGCTCAGGCCCACCGTTTGGGTGGGCAAAAACAAAGCCGGTAAGTCGGCAGGCAAGTGCGGCAAGCAAGCCGCCACCACGCCGTTGACCAAATCGGTGTCTACGGAGAGCGGCAGGTGTGGGCCATGCTGTTCGGTGGCCGCCACCGGCAAGACTGCGATGGTGCGCAACAGGTCCAGCCCGGCAAAATCGGTGGTGCTCAGATCGGCCCAGAAACGGACAGGTGTGTTCATGGTCGCATCTTAATAGACAGCCAGTCCAAAGAGCGTGCCATCCCCACGGGCTTGCTGCCATCGCCCCAGCCCCTGCAGCTGCGCAGGTGTAAAGTGCCAGCTGTTTTTCGACCGCTTGACCAAGACTGTTGCCCCGCATGCTGAAATTGTTCTTCCGTTTTGCCTTGACCGCCCTGCTGCTGCTGGGCATCGTCAGCCACGCCCAAACATCCAGCAGCACCGTCAAGACTGAGCAGGTTTTGGCTGAATTGGTGGCTCATGCCCCGCAAGGCTTGCAGCCCGGTCAGACCTTTTGGCTGGGCTTGCAAATCACGCACCAGCCGCACTGGCACACCTATTGGCAAAACCCGGGCGACTCGGGCTTGCCCACGCAACTGCACTGGACCTTGCCGGCAGGGCTCAGCGCAGGGGATATCGCCTGGCCACTGCCCAAGAAAATTCCGATCGGCACCTTGGCCAATTACGGTTACGAAGGCAAGTTGTTACTGAGCGTCCCTGTCACTGTGGGTCCGGACTTCAAACCGCCGGTGGTGGGTCCACTCAAGATCGCTCTGCGCGCCGAGTGGTTGGTCTGCCGCCAAGAATGCATTCCGCAAGAGGGGCAGTTCAGCCTGAATCTGCCCGCACAAAGTGCCACCGCCCTTTATGGCGCCGCTTTTGACGCAGCCCACCAACTCAGCCCCAAACCGCTGGCCCCATTGCAACAAGCAGGCACATGGGTCACCGGTGGTCAAACCCGTGTGAGCGAGGACGGTCAACGCTTGCAGCTGCGCGTGCATGGCCTGCCCGTGAACTGGCGTGGCCAAACGCTGAGCGCCTTTCCGGTCACAGCGGGCATCGTCCAAAACGCCGCGGCACAAGGCACCGACTGGACGCAAAACTGGCAAGGTGCCGTCTGGAGTGCAAGCATTCCCGTGACTGAAGAGCGCACCGACAGCCCTGCCACTCTGCGCTGGGTGGTCGCGGTCGGTCCCGAGTCGTCGCCCAAAGGCCCCGCCTTTGAAGTTGAAACACCTGTTGAAGGCACATGGCCTGCACTGACCCAAACACCCCCAGCGGGCGTGTCGCCGGAGCTGGCCAAAGCGCTGGCCCAAAACGCGGCCAAGGCACCCAGCCACCCCCTGGCCGCAGCCAGCGCCACACCACTGAGCGTCTTGCTGGCCGTACTGGGGGCATTTTTGGGTGGCCTTTTACTCAACCTCATGCCCTGTGTGTTTCCCGTGCTGGCCATCAAGGTGCTGGGGTTTGCCCAACCCGCTCAACAACATGAACACCGCGCTGCAGGCCTGGCGTACACCGTGGGTGTGGTGCTGTCTTTCTTGCTGTTGGGAGGCCTGATGCTGGGCCTGCGCTCGGCTGGCGAGCAACTGGGCTGGGGCTTTCAGCTGCAGTCCCCGCCTGTGGTGGCGGGTCTGGCCCTGCTGTTCACCCTCTTGGGCCTCAATTTGGCGGGCGTTTTTGAATTCGGCATGCTGGTGCCCAGTGGGCTCGCCTCATGGCAAAGCCAGCACCCGACCGTGAATGCTGGTTTGTCGGGTGTGCTGGCCGTCGCGGTGGCTTCTCCCTGTACAGCGCCCTTCATGGGGGCGTCGCTGGGGCTGGCCATTGCGCTGCCGTTTTGGCAAGCGCTCATGGTGTTTGCCGCCATGGGCTTGGGCATGGCGTCACCTTATCTGGCGGCCAGCCTTTGGCCGGCCGTTGCCCGCGCCTTGCCTCGGCCAGGCGCGTGGATGGTGGTGTTCCGTCAGGCCATGGCTTTTCCGATGTTCGCCACCGTGGTCTGGCTGGTCTGGGTGCTGGGGCAGCAAACCGGCATCGATGGGGCCAGTGCCCTGCTGGCTTGGCTGCTGAGCGTGGCGGCGCTCGTCTGGGCACTGAGTCTGTCGGGGCGAACCCGTTGGGCATGGGGCTCCTTGAGCTTGGTGCTGCTGGTCTGGCTGGGCAGCAGCGCACTGCCGACCGCCTTGCGAGAAGCGCCGACAGAGGTGACCAGCTCAAGCGCCGCGGCCCCAGGCGCTCCCGGACAACGCTGGCAAGCCTGGAGCGAAGCTGCCCTGCAAAGCCACCTAGAGGCGGGTCGCCCTGTGTTTGTGGACTTCACTGCCGCCTGGTGTGTGACTTGCCAATACAACAAGAAAACCACCCTGGCCGATGGACCGCTGTTGGCCGACTTCGATGCCCGCCAAGTGGTGCTGATGCGTGCCGACTGGACACGTCGCGATCCGGCCATCACTCAGGCACTCACCGCGCTAGGCCGCAGTGGCGTGCCCGTTTATGCGCTGTATCCGCCCGGCCAGCCTCCGGTGCTCTTGTCCGAGCTGCCCAGTGTGGCAGAGGTGCTGAGCGCATTGCAAAAGCTCCCGCCCGTCCGCTAACGCACCTTCTGCGGCTGTCGAAGCCGCAGGTATCGACCAGCTTGGCGCGGGCCAACGCCAAGTGCCCGGCCCGGCCTGCGACAATTGGGGGATGAGCACTTCTTCCTTTGCCCCCCTCCAAAACGACACCTTCCTGCGCGCCTGCCTGCGCCAAGCCACCGACTACACCCCCCTGTGGCTGATGCGCCAGGCGGGTCGCTACCTGCCCGAGTACCGTGACACCCGCGCCAAAGCGGGCAGCTTCATGGGCCTGGCCACCAATGTGGACTACGCCACCGAGGTCACCCTGCAACCGCTGGAGCGCTACCCGCTGGACGCCGCCATTTTGTTCAGCGACATCCTCACGGTGCCTGACGCCATGGGTCTGGGCCTGAGCTTTGCCTTGGGCGAAGGCCCCAAGTTCGCCAAAAACGTGCGCGATGAAGCGGCAGTCAGCCAGCTGGCCGTGCCCGACATGAACAAGCTGCGCTACGTGTTCGACGCCGTCACCAGCATCCGCAAGGCGCTGAACGGCCGTGTGCCCCTGATCGGCTTTTCGGGCAGCCCCTGGACGCTGGCTTGCTACATGGTCGAAGGCGCGGGCTCGGACGATTACCGCCAGGTCAAAAGCCTGATGTACAGCCGCCCCGACCTGATGCACCGCATTCTGGAAATCAACGCCGACTCGGTTGCGCAGTACCTGAACGCGCAAATCGAAGCCGGTGCCCAGGCCGTGATGATTTTTGACAGCTGGGGCGGCGTGCTGGCCGACGGCGCGTTCCAGCAGTTCAGCCTGGCCTACACCGCACGCGTGCTGGCCCAGCTCAAAACCGAGCACGAAGGCGCACGCATCCCACGCATCGTCTTCACCAAAGGCGGGGGTCTGTGGCTGCCCGAGATGAACGGTCTGGACTGCGAAGTGCTGGGCCTGGACTGGACGATGAACCTGGGCCGTGCCCGCGCCCTGGTGGGCGGTGAGGTGGGCGGCCCCGGCAAGGCGCTGCAAGGCAACATCGACCCCAATGTGCTGTTTGCCCCGCCCGAGCACATCGCCACTGAAGTGCGCCGCGTCCTCGACAGCTTTGGCATACCGCACACCGACCGGAGCACCACCGGGCCGACGCACATCTTCAATCTGGGCCACGGCATCAGCCAGTTCACCCCGCCTGAGCATGTCTCGGCCCTGGTCGAAACCGTACACAGCCATTCACGGGCCATGCGCCCAAAATGAACCCATGGGCCTGACCGCATCAGGCCCATAGCATAAAAAATCAGGGGGCCAAGCGCTTTTTTTACAAAATAAATGGCTTTACCTGCTTGACTTATGCACAAAAGCGAACCTCCCATCCAGCTAAGCGCACTTGCTGCAAAGCAGCAAAAACGATGTATCACCCATTTTGCAAGTGCTTGATTTCATTGGGTTTTTTATCTTGCACATTGGATGGGCAATTTGGTGGAAGGCTTGATTTTCAAGGCTTCCAGGCCATCTAGACCGAGTTTTCAACAAAGTTATCCACAGATTTTCTGGATCGTGCTCAAAGTACTTTGAAATCAACAACTTACATCTTGTTTCAAGATTTCAGCTAACCTCCAATACTGGTAATTTCACCCAAAAACCCCGGAAATATTGTGAGCACCCACCACTGGATTGACGTTGCCGTCCAGACCCCGGCCCACAGCCAAGTGGGGGGGCTGCTGAGCTACCGCAGCCCTTTTGTGGTGCAACCGGGGCAACTGGTACGTGTGCCCTTGGGCAAACGGGACGTGCTGGGTGTGGTCTGGGCACTGCGCGATACCGCACCTGCGGACATGCCCGAATCGGCGGTGCGCGATGTCTTGGGCGTGCTCGAAGGCTTGGCCCCGCTGGACCCCGCGTGGCGGCAGCTGGTGCAGTTCTCAGCGCAGTATTACCAGCGCTCTTTGGGAGAAGTGGCCTTGTCGGCACTGCCCCCGCAGCTGCGTGACCTGAGCAACGAACAACTGGCCCGCCGCCTCAAGAAACAAAACACCGAGCGCACCGTGCAGACCACGCCCGGCCCCGCCCTGTCGGACGAGCAAAGCGCCGTGCTGGCGCAAATGGCCAGTGGCTCCGGGCCTTTCTTGTTGTTTGGCAGCACGGGCAGCGGCAAGACCGAGGTGTATTTGCAAGCCGTGGAGCGGATGCTGACCACCGCCCCGCAAGCTCAAGCGCTGCTCATGGTGCCCGAGATCAACCTCACGCCGCAGCTCGAAGAGCGGGTGCAAGCGCGTTTCGGCGCGGACGCCGTGGTCTCCATGCACAGCGGCATGACGCCCGCCCAGCGCCTGAAAGGCTGGTTGGCCGCCCACGCGGGTCATGCCCGCATCGTGCTGGGCACGCGCATGGCCATCTTTGCGTCCATGCCGCACCTGAAACTGATCGTGGTCGACGAAGAACACGACCCCAGCTACAAACAGCAAGAAGGCGCACGCTACTCGGCCCGCGACTTAGCCGTCTATCGGGGGCGTCTGCAAAACGCCCCGGTGCTGCTGGCCTCGGCCACCCCCTCGCTGGAGAGCTGGCACCTGAGCCGCCCGGCCCATGACGACGATCCAGGCGGTCGTTACCAGCGCTTGCTGATGCCTTCGCGCATCGGCACAGGCCTGTTGCCCAAAGTGCGGCGGGTCGACATGAACAAACAACCGCGACGCACGGTGCTGTCCGCGCCTTTGGTGGCTGCCCTGCAAGAGCGGGTGGAGCGCGGCGAACAATGCATGCTGCTGCTCAACCGCCGAGGTTATGCCCCGGTGCTGCACTGCGCCGACTGCGGCTGGAAAAGCGAGTGCCAACACTGCAGCGCGTTCCGGGTGTTCCACAAAATTGACCGCACGCTGCGCTGCCACCACTGCGGCCTGACCGAGCGCGTGCCTCGGGCATGCCCCGAATGTGGCAATGCCGACATCGCCCCCATTGGACGCGGCACCGAGCAGCTGGAAGAGCACCTGGGCGAACTCCTGGCGCATGTGAAACGCCCAGACGGCGCCCCCATCCGCATCGCCCGCATCGACGCCGACACCACGCGGTTGAAAGGCGCACTGGAGAGCCAGTTGGCCTCGGTGCATTCGGGCGAAGTGGATATTCTGGTGGGCACCCAAATGATTGCCAAGGGGCACGACTTCCGTCGCATCACGCTGGTGGCGGCTGTCAACCCCGACACGGCGCTGTTTTCAAGCGACTTCAGAGCGCCCGAGCGTTTGTTTGCCCTGCTCATGCAGGCGGCAGGTCGCGCCGGACGTGAGGCGGCCCAAAGCGCCAGCAGCGAGATGTGGGTACAAACCTTTCACCCGCAACACGCGCTGTTTGAAGCGCTCAAAAAGCACGATTACCCGGCCTTTGCCGCCAGTGAACTGGCCGAGCGCACCGCCGCCGACCTGCCGCCCATCAGCCACCAAGCGCTGCTGCGCGCCGATGCCCGCACTCAAGAAGCCGCCCAGGCGCTGCTGAACGCCGCCCGCGAAACACTGGAAGCACAACTGAGCGCCGACCCCGCCACCGCCGATCTGGTCATGCAAGTGAGCGTGTACCCCGCCGTGCCCATGAGCATGCAGCGCGTGGCCGACGTGGAACGCGCCCAAATGCTGCTTGAAAGCCCGAGCCGAATGGCGCTGCAAAAAATGCTGTGGCACCTGCACAGCGTGCTGCACCAGGTGCGCAGCCAGCCCGAACACAAAGGCGTGATCCGATGGCTGGTCGATGTGGACCCGCAGGCGATCTGACGCTGGGGTCAGTGCCACCCCACTGCACCTCTCAGGGCTTGAGCAGAGCCACAGCGCCAGAGAAAGTCAAAAACGCCGTCGACGTGGTCACCAAAATGATGCGCGCAATGCGCCCGTTGTCAGCCCCCAAGCGCTCGGCCAGCAGCGACACATTGCTGGCACTGGGCAAAGCGGCCACCAAGACCATCACCATCAAGGCGAACGGCGTGAGCGGCACGCCCATTTGCACCGCAGCGCCAGCCACCAACAACACCAACACAGGGTGCAGCAGCAGCTTGATAAGCGCAATCGGCCAATAGTCACCCCAGCGCAGCGGCCCGTGCGGGCGTTCGTGGGCCAGCATTTGCGAGCGCGCCAGCACCGCCCCGATGGTGAACAAAGCCACGGGCGAGGCCGCATCAGCCAGCAAACCCACGGTTTTGGCCACTGGACCGACCAACTCCAAATTCAAAAAAGAAAACGCGCCACCCAAAGAAATGGCCCAAGGCATGGGGTTGCGCACCACCCCGGCCAAGGCCTTGTGGGCCGCACCGGCCACGCCATGCTCGCCCGCCGCGTCCATGCGCGACAAGGCCACGCACAGCGATGAGGTGATGATCATGTCCACAATGATGGTGACGATGGTGGGCCCCGCAGCCGCAGGCCCCAACAAGGCCACCAAAAGCGGCACCCCCATGAAACCCGTGTTGGGAAAGGCCGCCACCAGCGCCCCCAAAGAAGCGTCGTTCCAGCGGATGCGATCGTTCAGGCTGATGGCGATGCTGAAAGCCACCATCACCAACGCACACAGGGAATAGGTGAAAAACACCCCCGCATCGAGCAACTGGGCAATGGGCGTGCTGGCCCCAAAACGGAACAACATGCACGGCAGGGCAAAAAACAGCACAAAACCGTTGAGACCGGGAATGGCCTCCAGCGGCAACAGCCCTTTACGGGCGGCCAGGTAGCCACACAAAACCAGGGCAAAGAAGGGGAAAGTGACGCGCAAGACTTCAAGCATGCATCGATTGTCATGGCATTTGGGGCGCTCATGGGGTCCCCTGGCCGACAAGTTCAGCCGAACGGACGTGCGCAGCGAGATTCTGGTCAGCCGGCCAGCGCAGGCCGCTATGATGGCCCGCTTTGCTTCGTATCCCATTCCCCGCCCCACGCCCATGTCAGCCGGACTCAACAACGCCCAACTCGAAGCCGTGAACTACGTCTCCGGCCCTTGCCTGGTGCTGGCCGGAGCGGGCTCGGGCAAGACGCGGGTGATCACACACAAGATCGGACGCCTGATTGAAGCCGGGCTGGAGCCCAAGCGCATCGCGGCCATCACTTTCACCAACAAGGCCGCTGCCGAAATGCGCGAGCGGGCCAAAGATTTGATTGGCAAGGCCGCCAAAGATGTGACCGTCTGCACCTTCCACGCCCTGGGTGTGCGCATCATGCGCGAAGACGGGCAGGTGTTGGGGCTCAAGCCCCAGTTCAGCATCATGGACGCGGACGATGTGACCAGCATCCTCAAGGATTGCGGCGGCACCACCGACGCGGCCACCGCCCGCCAGTGGCAGTGGACCATCAGCCTGTGGAAAAACATGGGCCTGAACGCCGAGCAGGCCGCAGCCCAAGCGCCTGACGACAACGCCCGCGTGATTGCCCGCATCATGGCGCTGTACCAAGAGCGGCTGACGGCTTACCAAAGCGTGGACTTTGACGACCTGATCGGCATGCCTTTGAAGCTGCTGGCCGAGTACCCCGAGGTGCGCGAGCGCTGGCAGGCCAAGATGGGCCATGTGCTGGTGGACGAATACCAGGACACCAACGCCACGCAATATGAGGTGCTGAAACACCTGGTGGGCGAGCGGGCCCGCTTCACGGCGGTGGGCGACGACGACCAGTCGATTTACGGCTGGCGCGGCGCCACGCTGGACAACCTCAAGCGCCTGCCGCAAGACTTTCCAAATTTGAAGGTGATCAAGCTGGAGCAGAACTACCGCTCCACCAGCGCCATCTTGCGGGCGGCCAACAACGTGATCCAGCCCAACCCCAAGCTGTTTCCCAAAACCCTTTTTTCAGAACTGGGCGAAGGCGAGCCGGTGCGCGTGGTCGATGCCGTGAACGAAGAACACGAAGCCGACCGGGCGATTGCCCGCATCCAGTCGATCCGTGGTGGCCAGGTCAACCCGTCCAAGCACCGCGAGTTCAAGGACTTTGCCATCCTCTACCGCGCCAACCACATGGCGCGGCCCTTTGAGCAGGCCTTGCGCCGCGCCAACATTCCCTACAAGGTGTCGGGCGGGCAGAGCTTTTTTGACAAAGCCGAGATCAAGGACCTGTGCGCTTGGTTCCGGCTGTGGATCAACAACGACGACGACCCGGCGTTTTTGCGGGCCATCACCAGCCCCAAACGCGGCATCGGCCACCAGACGCTGGGCCAGTTGGGCACTTTTGCCACGCAATACAAACTGAGTTTGTTCGAGGCCTTGTTTGCGGGCAGCCTGCCCAGCGCGGTGAACACCCGCGCCGTGGACGGCCTGCACGAGTTTGGTCGCTACATCAACGACCTGGAGCACCGCGCCCGCCACACCTTGGGCAAAACGGACGCGCTGGCGTTTTTGCTCGAATGGCTCAAAGAGATCGGTTACGAGTCGCACCTGTACGACGGTGAGGACAACGAGAAAGTGGCCTCGGCCCGCTGGACCAATGTGCTGGAGTTTTGCGACTGGATGGCCGGACGTTGCGGCGGCGAGATCGAGGATGCCACGGGCACCGATGCCACCGACACCAAAAACCTGCTGGAGGTGGCACAGACCATCTCGCTGATTTCCACGCTGAGCGAGCGCGAGAAAGACCAAAACGTGGTCACGCTGTCGACCCTGCATGCCTCCAAGGGTTTGGAGTGGCCGCACGTCACACTGGTGGGCGTGAACGAAGGCTTGCTGCCCTTCAAACTGGGTGACGACGACACCACCGCCGGGGCCAGCCAAGAGGGCATTTTGCTGCGCCTGCAAGAAGAGCGTCGCCTGATGTACGTGGGCATCACCCGCGCACAGCGCAGCTTGGCGGTAAGCTGGACCAAACGCCGCAAAAAAGGCCGCGAAAGCGTGGCCGCACTGCCCAGCCGCTTCATTGCCGAAATGCGCCTGGACGAAAACACCGTCAAAGAAGACCCGCGCGAGAAGCTCAAGGCCTTGCGTGCCGAATTCGCCAAACGCGCAGCCGATGCGGCGGCGCAAGCCAAACCATGAACACACCGCCCACGCTTGCCCGACTGTCCAGCCTGATCGCCTTGCTGACGCTGAGCGCTTGCCAAGTGCTGCCCACACGCCCCATCTGCCCATCGGGTGCAGACCTGTCTGCAGGCATGCTGCAAGGTGAGTGGATCGCACAAATCGCCAGCGAAGCGCCGTGGACCTTGAACCTGGGCCCGCACCCGGAACACCCCGGCAGTTTGCGCGGCACCTTGCAGCGAGACCACCAAGCACATGCGGTGGTCGCCGATTTGGACGATGGCGAGTTCACCCTGGAAGAGTCGCACGACGGCAAGCGCATCGCGGCCACCTGGCAGGGCAGCTTGCCCGCTCAGGGCTGTGGGCGGCAAATTGAGGGGCAACGGTCTTTGGCCGGCCAGCCCAGCCATCACTTTTTGATCTTTCGCAAACTCTGAGCGTTGACGGCCAGATTCATCCTTCAAAATACAGGCCATATCGTCTCCCGCCTTGAATCGATGAACGCGTCCACTTACCTTCAGCCCAAGTCCCGGCGTACGCTCGTGGTTCTGGCGAGCGTGGTGGCTTTTCATGCCTTGCTCTTGGTCGCCTTGCAGGCAGGTCTGCACCGCACCTTGACGCCCAAACTGCCCCCCGTGGTGCAGGCGCTTTTGCTGGAAGAAAAACGACCTGAGCCTCCGGCCCCAACGCCAGCGCCCGCCCCGACAACACCCCCCCCGAAAAACACCCCACCGCCAGCCTATGTGCCTGCGCCCGAGGTGACTGCCGTTGTCGCGCCCCCCAACGCCATCGCGGCCGTGACGAGTGCACCGCCTCCCGTGACCGCGCCGGCCGCGCCGGCCCCCACCGCCGCACCTGCGGTCGCCCCGCGCACTGCGCCCGCTGCACGCACCGCAGCGGGTGTCAACATGGCCCAATGTGACAAGCCCGAGTACCCCATCACGTCCAAACGCATGGAAGAAGAAGGCACGGTGACGCTGCGCTTTCTGGTGGGGACTGACGGCAAAGTGATCCAGTCCGAGATCGAAAAAAGCTCTGGCTACAAGCGCCTAGACGAAGCGGCCAGAGCCGGTTTGGCGAAATGCCAGTTCCGCCCGGCCATGGCCGACGGCAAACCCGAGCAAGCCTGGACCTCCATCAAATACCTCTGGCGTCTGGAATAAGGCCGCAATCGCCTCCAACATCGCCCCTTCAAGACACAAGCGCAAAGGAAATCACCTCATGATCAATGCCCTGAAAAACACCCTGATGGCCACCGCTTTGCTGGCCAGCCTGCTGGTCTCGGGTCACAGCCTGGCTGCCCCCAACAAGGAGGGCAGCGACACCACCACGCCCCCCGCGGTGACCGCAACGGCGACCGCTCAGCCCGCCGCCACCTTAACGGCCGACACCCACACGGCCGAAGCCAACCCCTATGGTTTGAGTGCCTTGTGGGACCAAGGCGATGCCGTGGCCAAGGGCACGCTGTTGATTTTGGTGATCATGAGCATGGGCAGCTGGTATGTGATCTTCACCAAATTCTCCGAACAAGCCAAGGTGCTCAAGTTCGCTCAGGCCGCGCAAACCCATTTCTGGAAGTCAGGCTCGGTGCGCCAAGCGGCCGATGCACTGGACGCCGCCAGCCCCTTCCGCTTTATTGCCGAAAAGGGCCTGGAAGGCGCTTCCAAACACGATGGCTTGCTGGGCACCGTGGACTTCAACACCTGGGTGACCATGAGCATCCAGCGGGCCATGGGCACCGTGCAAAGCCGCATGCAAGATGGCCTGGCGGTGCTGGCCACGGTCGGATCGACCGCGCCCTTTGTCGGCTTGTTCGGCACCGTGTGGGGCATCTACCATGCGCTGGTCAAAATCGGCATGTCGGGGCAAGCCAGCATCGACAAGGTGGCCGGCCCCGTGGGCGAAGCCCTGATCATGACCGCCATCGGTCTGGCCGTGGCCGTGCCTGCGGTGCTGGGCTACAACTGGTTGGTGCGTCGCAACAAGGCGGCCATGGAAGAAGTCAATGCTTTTGCTGCAGACCTGCACGCCGTGTTGTTGGCATCGGCCAAGAAGTAAGTCTGTCATCTCTTTGAACGGAAACCCGCCATGGCCATGAACCTGGGCCCCAGCTTGGGGTCGAGCGACGAAGACGAGGTGATGGGCACCATCAACACCACGCCACTGGTGGATGTGATGTTGGTGCTTTTGATCATTTTTCTGATCACCATTCCCGTCGTCACCACCTCCATCAAGGTCGACTTGCCCAAAGAGGCGAACGTGGTGCGAGAAACCAAACCGGAGAACGTGATCATCTCCGTCAACAAGGCCGGACAAATATTTTTGTACGACACCCCCGTCAAGAATCCGATTGACCTGCTTGAACGCATGAAGAAGTTTGCAGCCATGAAGCCTCAACCCGAAGTTCAAATCCGGGGCGACGCACAAAGCGACTTTGAATCGGTCGGACGTGTCATGTACGCGGTGCAGCGGGCGGGCATCACCAAAGTCGGCTTCATCACCGAGCCGGCCCCTTAACGTCCGCAAGCCTCAAGGAAGCACACATGGCCATGAATCTGGGCTCCAACAGCCAAGACGAACCCGAAGTGATGATGGACGTCAACACCACGCCACTGATCGACGTGATGCTGGTGTTGATCATCATGCTGATCATCACCATCCCGGCGCAATTGCACTCGGTGAATCTGGACATGCCCGCCGCGACAGCCACACCCCCCAAAACAGACCCCTTGGTGATCAAGATCGACATTGATGCCGACGCCAGCATGCGCTGGAACGGACAGGTGCTGGCTAACAGATCTGCACTGGAAGCCAAGCTTTCAGAAGCCGCCGCCTTGCAGCCCCAGCCTGAGCTGCACATCCGCTCGCATGCCAAAGCCAAATACGAAGCTGCGGCGGCTGTGCTGGCAGGTGCCCAACGCGCAGGCCTGACCAAACTGGGCATTGTGGGCAGCGAACGGTTTGCTTATTGATGCTGACCACCCCGCCTTGTCCTAAAACCTAAGTTTCATTGAAATTAACCCTTACAAGAGTAGCATTCACCGCATATGAATGCTTCCGCGACCAGTCAGCATGCTCTGCTCATCATTGACGATCACCCCGTTTACCGCGAAGCATTGGGTGAAGCTTTAGCCAAAGAGTTCAGTGCTTTGGGAGTGGACGTCAAAACGGCCAGCAACGCCAGCGAAGGCATGACTTTGGTGGATGAATCCAACCATTCTTGGATTGTTTTGTTGGACATGCTGATGCCAGGCTTGAGCGGTTTGGCCGGCATCAAAGTGTTCAGGAGCAAACCCAACGTTGCACATGTCGTGTCCATTTCTGGCCTCGACCCCAATGCCTGGGAACCACGGGCTGTATCCGCAGGTGCAGCACTTTTTTTGTCCAAGAACAACACGTCAGCGGCCATCTTCAAAAGAATCAAAACGCTGTACAACGACACCCAATGGCACGCGCCCCCAAGCCCATTGCATGCGTCCAGTGAGTACCGATTAACCCAGCGGCAACTGGAAGTTCTGACGTTGATTTCGATGGGGCATCCCAACAAGATCATTGCCGATCTGTTAGAAATCAAAGAGCAAACAGTCAAAATACACATCAATCAAATTTTCAAAGAATTGCGGGTTTTCAACCGCACCCAGGCCGTCTTGAAGGCTCAAAAACTCTTGCTCCCGACCGTCACCCCCAACGCCTGATGATGGTATGAACCCTCCTGAGCATGGCCGCATACCGCTGAATGAAGGGCCCCGTGATCAGCAACTGATTGCCCTCGAAAAATTGCAATACATGCTGGATTACTCCAAATCCAGCACCATTGCCACTGTTTTGGCACCGCTGTTGTGCCTCCCCTTGTATTGGGACGACACAGAAACGCTGCGCTTCAGTGCATGGTTTACCGCCATGACCCTGGCAGTCATCACGCGGTATGTCTTGCTGCGTTCCATTCGCGCTTTATCCAACCCGGCCCAAAACGCCAAGGTCCTGAACCTCGCCATTGGCTTGGTCACACTCATGTGGGGACTGGGCTGGTTTGTGTTTGTGCAGCCCACCGACATGGTGAGCTATTTGCTCTATCAAATCATCAGCCTCACGGTTCTTTTTGTCGGCATGGTGGGTTACTGCATCAACTGGAAGACTTTTTTTGCCTTCATCGTTCCCCTTAAGGCACCTGAACTCATTTTCATCGCTTTGAATTTCAACCAAATCGTTTGGCCCATTGCACTGGGCTCCATGGTTGCTTTTTATTTGGCTTTGAAAATGGCTTTCCTGTTTTCCACGTCATGGGAGAAGTCATATGCACTGCGTTTGAAAAACGATGCCCTCATTGACCAATTGACCGAAGAAAAAAATGCTTCCATGTCGGCCAATGTGGCCAAGTCCGAGTTCATCGCCACCGCCAGCCATGATTTGCGACAACCGATGCAGTCCGTCAATATTTTCATTGACATGATTGACACGCAGCAGTTGAACGAAAGTTACGGCTCCATCTTCAACCGGATGCGAAAAAGCGTGACGGTGTTGAACCGGATGTTCAATACGCTACTGGACATCAGCAAGCTGGATTCTAATTTTGTCGTCAGAGAACGCGAATTCAATCTGATCGAAATCGTTCACAGCTTGGAGGACAGTTTCAACGACCTGTGCACCGAAAAGAAAATCAAGTTGTCTTTCAAGGGCGCTACGCACCAGGTCGTTGGAGACCTCCATTTGCTCGAGCAAATCTTAAGAAACTTGCTGGCCAATGCGATTCAATACACCGATCAAGGACACATCGAAGTGGCTTTCCATGCCACCTCAGGTGCACTGCACTTTTCTGTCGAAGATACCGGTTGTGGTATTCCAGAAGAGGATTTGCCTTTGATCTTCAACGAGTTCTACCGCTCTGATCACTCCCGTTCCCAATACGATGGTTTGGGTCTGGGTTTGGCCATCGTTCACCGGATCGTGAAAAAAATCAACGGGCAATGCCATGTGCAATCCGAAGTCGGCAAAGGCTCTGTGTTCACCGTTCACACCCGTTTTGCCGTCATTCCCGTCCAACACATCAGCCGTCAGCCGCGCCGTCCTGCGCCACCAACAGGGGAGGCATCCGACCGCCGCGACCAGGAACTGCAGGCACCTGCTTCAAGCCGCCATTTGGGCATCCTTGAAAACGATGAAGCGCTCTTGCAGGCCTACCAACAGTACTTCACGCAAGCCGGCTACTGTGTTCACCCTGTGCCCTATGAAGAAGAGGCATTTCACGAATGCCTGGCCTTGCTGCCCAAGTTGGATTTCATTTTGAGCGACTTCCGCTTGGGCAAAAGAGATGGTCTTTATTTCATCCAGCAATTGCGGGAAGAATTCAACCACGACATCCCTGCGTGCATCGTGACAGCAGACACGTCGCCGCAACATCTGGAATTGTTCAGCCGGCACAACATCGATGTCATGTACAAACCCATCGACATCCACACCGTGGAAAAATTCATTTCAACCCACATTTGACCTTGTGGCGACCTGGATTGACTTCGGCACGTGTGCGGGCATTTTTTTCCCATCAGGACAAGTGCGTTCATCCTAGGTTTGACCCGTGTCTGCTCAATAACAAATTGGGCCTAGAACCAAAGATGAGACGGGTCAGACTCGGCGACCGTGTAGCGGTGCAGCCAAAGAAAAAGCCGCTCCTGTGAGCGGCTTTTTCATGGATCAGACCGATGATCAGTCGGCGTACTTGCCTGCCGCATCCACAGCAGCCTTGATCTTGACCATCTCGGCGGCCACAAACTTCTTGTGTTCAGCCGGATCGGTGCGGTTGTCTGTCACCACCAAAGCACCCAAGCCTTCATTTTTCTTGATGAACTCGGGATCTTTCAGGGCTTTCTTCAGGGCATCGTTCAGGGTCTTGGTGATCGCTGCGGGCGTGCCTTTGGGGGCATACAAACCGTGCCAGATGGTCAGGTTGAAACCCTTCAAACCCATTTCCTGCAAGCTGGGGTAGTGCTTGAGCACAGGGTGACCGGCCAGGGGTTTGGCGGTGGTCACGGCAAAAGCCTTCACCCGACCCGACTCGATTTGCTGTGTGGTGTTGGTGGTCTGGTCACACATCACATCCACCTGGCCACCGATCAGGGCGGTCATGGCAGGGGCTGTGCCACCGAACGGGATGGTGGTCATCGCATCTTTGGTCTGCAAATTAGACTGCCACAGCAAGCCACAGATGTGCGAAGCCGAACCCAAACCTGCGTGGGCGATGTTCAGCTTGCCCGCGTTGGCACGGATGTAGTTTTCAAAATCACGGTAAGTGTTGGCAGGCAACTGAGGCTTGCCGATCAACGTCATGGGGACATCGTTGACCATACCCAAGAACTCAAAGTCCTCCAGTGGCTTGTACGCGATCTTGCGGTACAGAGCAGGCGTAGCGGCCATGCCAATGTGGAACAACAAGAGTGAGTGGCCATCGGGGGCGGCCTTGGCCACCTTGGTGGCGCCGATCGTGCCACCTGCGCCAGCAGCGTTCTCGACCACAAAATTGCTGCCGGGAATTTGTTTGCGCATGGCTTCGGCCAAGTCGCGGGCCACACGGTCGGTCGGTCCACCTGCGGTGAAAGGCACCACGATGGACACAGGCTTGGAGCCGGGGAAAGTCTGGGCTTGGCCCCCCACTGAAACAACGGCCAAAGCGGTCAAAGCAAGTAATTTTTTCATTTCAATACCCCAAAAGTGATTTCCTAGTCTAGAACCAAAGTTGGGGTTTGCCATGGCGGAAAATACTTAGACGCTTTCCCTAATTTCCCGCTCGAAACAAGGTCATGGGCCCACATTGGGGGCCCGTCGCGCTCACTGGTAACTGCGCGCGTCCTCGATGACCTTGCCATCGTTGGCCAAACTGCCCTGTGCCACCAGATGGACTTCACCGCGCAATTTGGTCACATCGCGCACGGCTTCAGACACCCGCGTCTTGAGCGCGTCATCGGTCAAGCGGTCGGTTTCCACATGCAGGGCCATTTGGTCATTGGCCATCTCCCCCGTCACCACCAAGCGTGCCTTGCTCACCTCCGGAAAGCGTTTGACGATCTCCGCCACCTGGCCGGGATGCACAAACATGCCCCGGATTTTGGTGGTCTGGTCGGCGCGACCCATCCAGCCTTTGATGCGCAAACCCGTTCGGCCCGTGGGGCAGGTACCGGGCAGAATGGCCGACAGGTCGCCTGTGCCAAAACGAATCAGCGGGTAGTCGGGGTTGAGCGTGGTGATGACCAACTCGCCCACCTCGCCCTCGGGTACCGGGTCGCCCGTGCCGGGGCGCACGATCTCGACGATCACACCTTCGTCCAGCACCAGACCTTCACGCGCTGCGGTTTCATAGGCAATCAAACCCACATCGGCCGTGGCGTAGCACTGGTAGGCATCGACGCCGTGCGCCGTCATCCAGTCGCGCAGGCTGGGCGGAAAGGCTTCGCCCGACACCAGCGCTTTGCGCACGCTGGGCAGGGCCACGCCCATCTCGGCAGCTTTTTCAATGATGATTTTCAAAAAGCTGGGGGTGCCAATGTAGCCTGCGGGTTGCAGTTCGGCCATGGCACTCACTTGCTGCTCGGTCTGGCCAATGCCACCCGGAAACACGGTGCAGCCCAAGGCATGGGCACCGGTTTCCATCATGGAGCCCGCAGGTGTGAAGTGGTAGCTGAAGCAGTTGTGGATCAGCTCGCCAGGACGAAAGCCGGCCGCAAACATGGTGCGGGCCATGCGCCAGTAGTCGGCGCGCGTGCCTTCGGGCTCGTAAATCGTGCCAGGGCTGGCAAACACACGGGTCATGCCTTGACCAAAGCCCAATGTGCTGAAACCGCCAAACACATTGCCGCCAGTGGCACGCGCCGCTTTCTGGCGTTCGAGCAATTCGTATTTGCGGATCACGGGCAATTGGGCCAGTGCAGCGCGGCTGTTGACATTGGCGGCATCCACATCACGCAGCAACTCGGCAAATGCCGGAGCGTGGGCTTTGGCATGCGCCACCTGCGCGGGCAAAGCGGCCATCAGGGCAGCTTCGCGGACTTCAGGTGCACGCGTTTCCAACGCATCAAAGTGCTGAGACATGGTTTTCTTTCTGGGGAACTGCGGGGAGAAAGGTCAATGTGGGTTTGAAGTCATCAAGCCAACCAGCGCTTGCGGCGCTTGTAGCTCTTGACGTCTTTGAAGCTCTTGCGCTCGCCGCCGCCCATGCCCAAGTAAAACTCTTTCACGTCTTCGTTGGTGCGCAGATCTTCGGCCGCGCCGTCCATCACGATCCGACCCGACTCCATGATGTAGCCGTAGTCGGCGTACTTCAGGGCCATGTTGGTGTTCTGCTCGGCGATGAGGAAAGTCACTTTTTCCTTCTCGTTCAAATCCTTAACGATGTTGAACACCTCTTCGACGATCTGCGGGGCCAAGCCCATAGAGGGCTCGTCGAGCAAGACCACGCTGGGGTTGGTCATGAGGGCGCGGCCAATGGCGCACATCTGTTGCTCACCGCCCGAGGTGTAGGCCGCTTGCGAGGTGCGCCGCGTTTTGAGGCGCGGGAAATAGTTGTAGACCTTTTCCAAGTTGGCGGCGACCTCGCCCTTGTCGGTGCGTGTGTAGCTGCCGGTCATCAGGTTTTCTTCGATGGTCAGGTGGGCAAAGCAGTGCCGGCCTTCCATGACCTGCACCACGCCCCGGTTGACCAAGTCGGCAGGCGAGAGATTCTCGATGCGCTCGCCGCGCAGCTCAATGGAGCCTTTGGTGACCTCGCCACGCTCACCCTTGAGCAAGTTGGAAATCGCCCGCAGTGTGGTGGTCTTGCCTGCGCCGTTGCCGCCGAGCAAAGCCACGATGCCTTGTTCAGGCACCTGCAAAGACACGCCCTTGAGCACCAAGATGACGTGGTTGTAGATGACCTCAATGCCGTTGACGTTCAGAACAATGTTTTTTTCGCTCATGGACTGTGCCTTTTCTTTACTCTGGGGTTCAAGCCAAATGAAACCACTGCACGCAAAGGTTTCATTTGGCAGCTGCCGGTGGTGCGAACCACTGTGCAGCTGCAAGCCCGCCGCATGCGCGGCGGGCTGTCACCGATCAGGACTGGCAATCCGCAGGGGTGCGGCGTGTGATCTTCTTCTCGGCGGCATACTTGTCGGCAGCGGCCTTCACCATGGGCTTGATGATCTGCTCATCGGCCTGGTACCAGTCGCTGGAGAACTCCCACTTGCTGCCGTTCCATGTATGGATACGTGCCCAGTTGGCACCCATGTGGTCAGCGCAAGAAGTGGAGACGGGACGCAACACACCCTTGAAGCCCAGTGCATCGAGCTTGGGTTGGGTCAGGTTCAGGTTTTCATAACCCCAGCGTGCTTGCTCGCCGGTCATGACTTTGCCCTTGCCGTATTTCTCTTGCGCTTGGCGAACGCCTTCCACCGCAAACATGGCGCTGAACAAACCGCGCATGTACAACACTTCACCCACTTCGTCCTTGGGGCCTGTACCTTGGTTCTTGGCGTGCAACTTTGCCAGCACTTCCTTCACGATCGCAGAGCCCTTTTCGGTGCCGTGCTGCATGGTGATGGCGTTGTAGCCCTTGGCGCCCATGCCCACGTCCTTGACGTCAGGCTCGGCCCCGGCCCACCACACGCCATAGATTTTCTCGCGGGGGTAGCCGGTGGCTTGTGCTTCTTTGAGCAAGGTGGAGTTCATCACGCCCCAGCCCCAGTTGACGACGTAGTCAGGGCGGCTTTGGCGAATTTGCAGCCAGGTGGACTTTTGCTCAACACCAGGATGGGTCACAGGCAACAGGCTCAGCTTAAAGCCGTGCATGGCCGCGCGCTCTTGCAAGATCGGGATGGCTTCTTTGCCAAATGGGCTGTCGTGGTAAACCAAAGCGATGTGCTTGCCCTTGAGCTTGTCGGCACCGCCGAGCTTCTTGGCAATGTCTTGAACAATGACGTCACCAGCCACCCAGTAAGTGCCGGCCAAGGGGAAGTTCCACTTGAACACGCCGCCGTCAGCCGATTCGCTGCGGCCGTAGCCAGCAGTGATCAAAGGAATTTTGTCGCCAGGGGCTTTTTCGGTCAGGGCAAAAGTGATGCCGGTAGACAGGGGCTGGAACACGGTCGCGCCGCCGTTCTTGCCCTTCAGGCGCTCGTAGCATTCCACGCCGCGGTCTGTGGCGTAGCCGGTTTCGCACTCTTCAAAGCTGACCTTGACGCCATTGATGCCGCCGCGGGCATTGACCAGCTTGAGGTAGTCGACATAGCCGTTGGCAAAGGGCACGCCGTTGGGGGCGTATGCGCCAGTGCGGTACACCAGCACAGGGAAAAATTGCTCTTTGGTTTGGGCCGTGGCCACGGTGCTGACCAGCGCACTGGCAAGACCAGCAGCCGCCACCGTGGTGGCGAGGGCGAGTTGACGAAGCTTCATGGATTGTCTCCTGTTAAAAAAATGAGAAGCACTGAGGGAAAGGTGAGGCATCAATGGGGGAAAGGCCACAGACGCAATTTCTGCTTGGCCACCGACCAGAGTTTGGCCAGTCCATGCGGCTCAACAATCAGGAACCACACGATCAAGGCACCAAAAATCATGAATTCGGTGTGCGACACCGTGGCAGTAGAGATGCTGACGCCCACCATGTCGCCCACCGCGGGCAAAAACTGGTTCAGGAAAATCGGCAAGATCACAATGAAGGCTGCGCCAAAAAAGCTGCCCATGATGGAGCCCATGCCGCCGATGATGACCATGAACAGCAATTGAAATGAGCGGTCAATCGAGAAAGCTGCAGGCTCCCAAGAGCCCAGGTGGACAAAACCCCACAAGGCACCGGCCACACCCACGATGAAAGAGCTGACAGCGAAGGCGGTGAGCTTGGCATAAACGGGGCGGATGCCGATGACGGCAGCGGCCACGTCCATGTCGCGGATGGCCATCCATTCGCGACCAATGGCCGAGCGCACCAGATTTTTGGCCAACAAGCCAAACACCACCAAGAAAGCCAAGCAGAACAGGTATTTTTGCAAAGGCGTATCGATGGACCAGCCCAACACATTCAAGTTAGACACCGACACCGAGCCCGACGCATTGTTGTTGGTGAACCAGCCAATGCGCAGAAAAGCCCAGTCACAAAAGAACTGCGCCGCCAACGTGGCCACGGCCAAGTAAAGGCCTTTGACACGCAAGCTCGGGATGCCGAAAAACACGCCGACCAAGGTGGCAAAAAAGCCGCCCGCCAACAGCGCAATGATCAAGGGCATGCCCTCGATACGGATGTACGTGTTGTAGGCCATGTAGGCACCCACCGCCATGAAGGCACCCGAGCCCAAGGAAATTTGACCGCAGTAACCGACCAGAATGTTCACCCCCAGAGCCGCCAAGGACAGAATGAGGAAAGGAATCAAAATGGCGCGAAACATGTATTCGTCGACCAAAAATGGCACGCCGACGAAAGCAAACGCGATGAGCGCGAGGATGGCCCAGCGGTCTTGCGCGATGGCGAAAATTTGCTGGTCAGCGCGGTAGGAAGTCTTGAATTGACCGTTTTCTCTGTAAAACATGCTTTTCTCTCCTTACACGCGGTCGATGATTTTTTCGCCAAACAGACCTTGCGGACGGAACAGCAAGAACACCAGCGCCAGCACATACGCAAACCAGATCTCAATGCCACCGCCCACATAGGGGCCTAGGTACACCTCGGACAGTTTCTCGCCCACACCAATGATCAGGCCACCGATGATGGCACCAGGCACCGAGGTCAGGCCACCCAAGATGATGACGGGCAAGGCCCGCAACGCCACCGTGGTCAGCGAGAACTGCACACCCATCTTGGAGCCCCAGATGATGCCGGCCACCAAGGCAGTGATGCCGGCCACAAACCACACAATCACCCAAATGCGGTTGAGCGGAATGCCAATCGACTGCGCCGCTTGGTGGTCATCGGCCACCGCACGCAGGGCGCGGCCGGTGCTGGTTTTTTGGAAGAACAGCGACAACACGACCACCAACAAGGCTGCGATGCAGGCCGCATACACGTCTTCCAGGTTGACCAGCACGCCGCCGGGGAACACAGAGTCCAACAGGAACACGGGATCTTTGGGCATGCCCACGTCGATCTTGTAAATATCGCTGCCAAAGATGGTTTGACCCAGACCGTCCAGGAAATAAGTGATGCCCAAGGTGGCCATGAGCAAGGTCACGCCCTCTTGGTTGACCAGATGGCGCAAGACCAAGCGCTCGATCAACCAAGCCAGTGCAAACATGACAACCGCCGACAGCGCAAAGGCGATCACATTGCCCAAAAACTTGTCTTCAATGCCCAGCCAACCGGGCACCCATTCGGAAAAACGGGCCATGGCCAACGCTGCGAACAACACCATCGCGCCTTGCGCGAAGTTGAACACGCCCGAGGCTTTGAAAATCAGTACAAAGCCCAGCGCCACCAGCGCATAGAGCATGCCGGCCATGAGGCCACCGAGCAGAGCTTCCAGAAAAAATGCCATGTCTTGTTCTCCTTAGTGGCTGGTGCCCAAATAGGCACTGATCACTTCTTCGTTGTTGCGCACTTCTTCGGGGGTTCCGTCGCCAATTTTTTTGCCGTAATCCAGCACCACCACGCGGTCCGAAATGTCCATCACCACGCCCATGTCGTGCTCGATCAACACGATGGTCGAGCCAAATTCATCGTTCACATCCAGAATGAAGCGGCACATGTCCTGCTTTTCTTCCATGTTCATACCAGCCATGGGCTCGTCAAGCAGCAGCACTTGCGGCTCCATAGCCAAGGCGCGGCCCAAGTCCACTCGCTTTTGCAAGCCATAAGGCAATTGCCCTACAGGGGTTTTGCGAAAGGCCTGAATTTCCAGAAAGTCGATGATGTGCTCAACAAATTCACGGTGCTCTTCTTCCTCGCGCTGGGCGGGACCAATGCGCAAGGCCTGCATGAACAGGTTACTTTTGATGCGCAGGTTGCGGCCAGTCATGATGTTGTCGATCACGCTCATGCCCTTGAACAGCGCCAGATTTTGGAAGGTGCGGGCGATGCCCATCTCGGCCACTTGACGGCTGTTCATGTGGTCAAACTTTTGACCACGGAAGGTGATGCTGCCCTCTTGCGGTTGGTACACACCGTTGATGCAGTTGAGCATCGAGCTCTTACCCGCGCCGTTGGGGCCGATGATGGCGCGCACTTCATGCTCACGCACGTTGAACGAGATGTCGGTCAGCGCTTTGACGCCACCGAATCGCAAACTGATGTTCTTGACGTCGAGGATGACGTCGCCGATTTTCTTGGTCATGCTGCTGCCTTCACGGGTGTGAATGTTTTGGCGTCTGAAATCTTGAGCGTGGCGCTGACGCTGCCGGTGCGGCCGTCTTCGAACTTGACCACCGTCTCGATGAACTGCTCGGTTTTGCCTTCGTACAGGCCATCCACCAGCGGTTTGTATTTGTCGGCAATGAAGCCGCGACGGACTTTGTTGGTGCGGGTCAATTCACCATCGTCGGCGTCCAGCTCTTTGTGCAGAATCAAAAAGCGTGACACTTGGCTACCAGCCAGCAAGGCGTCTTCGGCCAAATCGGCATTGACCTTTTCCACGCACTCCTGGATGAGTTGGTAAACCTCGGGCTTTTGCGCCAGATCGGTGTAACCGGCATAAGGCAGGTTGCGGCGCTCGGCCCAGTTGCCCACGGCGTCAAAGTCGATGTTGATCATCACGCACACTTTTTCGCGCTGGTCGCCATAGGCCACCACTTCTTTGATGTGCGGGAAGAACTTGAGCTTGTTTTCAACGTATTTGGGTGCAAACATCGCGCCGTCATTGGCACCACCCTGGATACGGCCCACGTCTTTCACGCGGTCGATGATCTTCAAGTGGCCATGCGAGTCGAGGAAGCCCGCATCGCTGGTGTGGTACCAGCCGTCAGCAGTCAGCACCTCAGCCGTAGCGGCAGGGTTTTTGTAGTACTCCTTGAGCAAACCGGGCGACTTGACCAGGATCTCGCCGTTGTCGGCGACCTTGATCTCCACGCCCTTGCACGGCACACCCACGGTGTCGGCACGCGCTTCGTTGTCAGGCTGCAGGCACACGAACACGGCGGTCTCGGTCGAGCCATACAGCTGTTTGATGTTCACGCCGATCGAGCGGTAAAAGGTGAACAGGTCCGGGCCAATGGCCTCGCCTGCTGTGTAGGCCACACGCACGCGGCTGAAACCCAGGTTGTTGCGCAAAGGGCCATAAACCATCCAGTTGCCCAGTGCGTATTTGAGGCGGTCCACCAAGCCCACGGCTTGGCCATCCATCAGGGCGGGGCCCACTTTTTTGGCCACGTCCATGAAGGTGTGGAACATCTTGCGCTTGAACGCACCCGCGTCTTCCATGCGGATCATCACGCTGGTGAGCATGCCCTCGAACACGCGAGGCGGCGCGAAGTAATAGGTGGGGCCGATCTCTTTCAGGTCGATGGTCACCGTGGCGGCCGACTCAGGGCAGTTGACCACGTAGCCACAAACCAGCCACTGCGCGTAGCTGAAAATGTTTTGCCCCACCCAGGCTGGTGGCATATAGGCGAGCACGTCTTCCGCGTTGGTCAGCTTGTCAAATTCGGCACCGGCTTCGGCACGGTCGGTCAACGAGCCATGCGTGTGCACCACGCCCTTGGGGTTGCCCGTGGTGCCTGAGGTGAAGAACATCGCTGCCACATCGGTGTATTGGGCTGTTTCGACTTGTTCAGAGAAAAATTGGGGGTGCTGCTTGGCAAACACCGCGCCTGCGGCGATCAGCTCTTCGAGCGAGCCCAAGCCGTCCTCGGTGTACTTGCGCAGGCCGCGTGGATCGTCGTAATAAATGTGCGTCAGCTGCGGGCACTTTTCGCGCACTTCCAGCATCTTGTCGACCTGCTCCTGGTCTTCGACCACGCAAAACCGGACTTCGGCATTGGTGATGGGGAAGACGCATTCGGCAGCCGCTGCATCCTGGTACAGCGGCACAGGAATGGCGCCCAGCGACTGCGCGGCCAGCATGGTGGCGTAAAGCCGAGGGCGGTTGGCGCCCACCACGATCAGGTGCTCACCGCGTTGCAGGCCGGCCTGGTGCAAGCCGCAAGCGATGGACTCAACCAACTGGGACAAAGCAGCCCAGGAGGTCGCCTGCCAAATGCCATATTCTTTTTCTCGCAAGGCGGGCGCTGTGGGGCGCTCGGCAGCGTGCTTGAGCATCAAACGGGGAAACGTTGTTTGCATGACCTGACCTGTCTCCAAAAACGGTGCATCGAATGCAATGCGACTGAACTTGGGCGCATCGTAGGCACTCATTTGACGCCAAGTTGTCGTTTGAACGACAATTCAGGGAAGACCCCTAGCCCATCTGACCGGTTCCTGACAAATACCTCCTACCAACATGGCCCAAGAAAACAGCGTGTACCAGCGCCGCCGCGCACCGACCGACACCGAGCTTCAGATGATTCCGTGGCTGCACTTGTTGAGCCCGCAAGAGCGCTTGGAAATCGTACCGCAACTGGTGGTGAGCGACCCCCAAGTGGGCGACTATGTGTGCCGCGTCGGTCGCCCGGTGACCTTCTGGTTTGGTGTGATCTCGGGCTTGCTGAAAATGAGCAGTGACAACGAAAGTGGCCAGACCATGACCTTCACCGGCGTGCCACCCGGGGGCTGGTTTGGCGAGGGCACCGCACTCAAGCGCGAGGTGTACCGCTACAACATCCAGCCGCTGCGCCCGAGCGTGGTGGCTGGCCTGCCGCTGGAGACCTTTCACTGGCTGATCGACCACTCGCTGGGCTTCAACCGATTCATCATGAACCAGCTCAACGAGCGGCTGGGGCAATTCATCGCCGCACGCGAACTGGACCGCATGAACAACCCCGAGCTGCGCCTGGCCCGACACTTGGCCACCCTGTTCAACCCGGTGCTGTTTTCAGGCGTGGGCGAGGTGCTGCGCATCACCCAGCAAGAGCTGGCGTATCTGGTCGGGCTGTCACGCCAACGCGTGAACGAGGCGCTAAAAGTCTTGCAAACGCGCCAGCTGATTCGCATCGAATACGGCGGCCTGCGCATCCTGGATCTTGCTGGACTGCGGACCGCCCAATTTTCTTAGGGCAAAACAGCGGACAATCAACGGACTCATTTTTGACAGCACAAACCCCATGACCCAGCCCCCGGTTTTCAAACGCGCTCCCCGTCCCGAAGGCAAAGGCGAAACGGCCGCGCCCAGCGGCACCTCGCGCCTGAACAAACGCATGGCCGAGCTGCGCATGTGCTCGCGCCGCGAGGCCGATGCATGGATCGAACAAGGCTGGGTCCAAGTCAATGGACAGCCCGCCAGCATGGGCCAGCAAGTCAGCTTATCGGACCGCATCACGGTAGACAAAGCTGCAGAGCAACAACAAGAGCGGCAAGTGACCATCTTGCTGCACAAGCCCATGGGCTATGTGAGCGGCCAAGCCGAAGACGGGCACGAGCCCGCGATCACGCTCATTAACCCGCGCAGCCACTGGGCGGGTGATCCATCGAAGATGCGCTTCACACCGCCCCACTTGCGTGGCCTGGCCCCCGCTGGGCGGCTCGACATTGATTCGACCGGCCTGCTGGTGCTGACACAAGACGGCCGCGTGGCGCGTCAGTTGATCGGTGAAGACTCCGAGATGGAAAAAGAGTACCTGGTGCGCGTGGCCTATACCGGCCACGAAAACACCGCCGCAGCCGCAGCCGCCTCAGCCACCTATGGCGGCAAAGCCAACCAACTCACCACCATTGGCGACTTCGACCGGGTCAGCGCCAACGTGCAAGCCGTCTTCCCCAAAGCACAACTGGAGCGCCTGCGCCACGGCCTGAGTCTGGACGGCAAACCCCTCAAACCCGCCAAGGTGGACTGGCAAAACCCCGAGCAGCTGCGCTTTGTGCTGACCGAAGGCAAAAAGCGCCAGATCCGCCGCATGTGCGAGCAAGTCGGCCTGAAGGTGGTGGGCCTCAAACGCATCCGCATGGGCGGCGTGCAGCTGGGCCAAATGCCTGCGGGGACTTGGCGGTATTTGGGGCCAAACGAATCGTTTTAAAGGACGCACGATGAAACTGAGATTTGTCACCGCTTGCTTCATCGCGGCCAGCTGGGCTGGCAGTACTGCGTCGGCCCAAACCGGCAGCCTCAACGCCATCTGCAGCACCGACCAAAGCTGGTGCGAAATGGCGGCCAAAGAATTCACCAAGGCCACGGGCATCACCGTCAACCAAACCCGCAAAGCCACCGGTGAAGCCCTGGCCCAATTGCGCGCCGAAGCCGCCAACCCCAAGACCGACATCTGGTGGGGCGGCACGGGTGACCCGTTTTTGCAAGCCGCCGAAATCGGCCTGCTGGCACCGTATCGGCCCGATTACCTGAACGACCTGCACGGCTGGAGCGTGCGCCAGTACGCCATGACACAAAACATGGTGGGCGGTTTCTACACCAGCGCCATTGGTTTTGGCTGGAACACCGAGCTGCTCAAGAAAAAGAAGCTGCCTGCGCCCCAATGCTGGTCTGACGTGATCAAGCCCATCTACAAAGGCGAGGTCGAAATTTCTCACCCCGCGTCCAGCGGCACGGCCTACACGATACTGGCCGGACTGGTGCAGATGATGGGCGAAGACGCGGCTTTTGACTACATGAAAGCACTGCACAAAAACGTGACGCAATACACCCGCAGCGGCACCGCGCAAGCGCCCAATGTGGCCAAAGGCGAAGTGGCGGTGGGCATCAGCTTCATCTTTGGCTTTGATGGCTGGCGTCACAACAAATACCCCGTGGCCACCGTGGCCCCCTGCGAAGGCACCAGCTACGAAATCGGCGGCATCGCCCTGGTCAAAGGTGCACGCAACGCGGCCAACGCCAAGCGCTATTACGACTGGCTGATGAGCCCGTCCGGCCAAAGCATCGGCGCCAAAGCTGACAGCCTGCAAAGCCCGGCCAACAAAACCTTCAAGCCCGACCCACGCATCCCGTCCATGGACAACGTCCGTCTGATCAAATACGACTTTGAAAAGTACGGCAAATCCGCAGAGCGCCGCCGCCTGCTGGAGCGCTGGAACAAGGAAGTCGGTAGCCTGTCCAAATAAGCCCCTCTTGAAACCCTGCCAGACGCCCCAAACTGTGGGGCGTTTTGGTTTCTTGATCTTTTGTTTTTTACCTGTTGAATCGATATGAGCAAACAAACCCATGCCTTTCAGGCCGAAGTCGCACAACTGCTGCACCTGGTCACCCACTCGCTGTACTCCAACCAAGAGATTTTTCTGCGCGAGCTGATCTCCAACGCCTCGGACGCCTGCGACAAGCTGCGCTTTGAAGCGCTGAACAACACCGCCTTGTACGAAGACGCGCCCGAGCTGCAAGTGCGCTTGTCTTTCGACAAAGCCGCCAAGACGCTGACCATCACAGACAACGGTATCGGCATGACGGCGCAAGAAGCCATTGACCACCTGGGCACGATCGCCAAGAGCGGCACCAAAGACTTCATGAGCAAGTTGAGCGGTGACCAAAAATCAGACGCGCAGCTGATCGGCCAGTTTGGTGTGGGCTTTTATTCGGGCTTCATCGTCGCCGAAAAGATCACTGTCGAGACCCGCCGTGCGGGCGCAGCAGCCGCAGAAGGCGTGCGCTGGATCAGCGGCGGCACGGGCGACTTTGAGGTCGAAACCATCACCCGCGCCGAGCGCGGCACCAGCGTGATCTTGCACCTGCGCGAAGAAGCGCTGGAATACGCCAACAGCTGGAAGCTCAAGGAAATCGTCGGCAAATACTCCGACCACATCAGCCTGCCCATCTTGATGGAAAAGGAAGAGTGGAAAGACGGCGAGCTGATCGAGCCGAACAACGAAGAAGGTGGCCGTCAACCCGGCGGCATGGTCAAGACCGGCGAGTGGGAAACCATCAACAAAGCCAGCGCCTTGTGGACCCGCCCCAAGAAAGACATCACCGAGGAGCAATACGCCGACTTCTACAAACAGATCAGCCGCGACTTTGAAGCGCCGCTGACCTGGACGCACAACCGCGTGGAAGGCAGCACCGAATACACCCAGCTGCTGTACATCCCCGGCAAAGCCCCGCAAGACCTGTGGAACCGCGACAAGAAGGCGGGCATCAAGTTGTACGTCAAGCGCGTGTTCATCATGGACGAAGCCGAAGCGCTGATGCCCAGCTACCTGCGCTTTGTCAAAGGCGTGGTGGACTCGGCCGACCTGCCCCTGAACGTGAGTCGCGAGCTACTGCAAGAAAGCCGCGACGTCAAAGCCATCCGCGAAGGCTGCACCAAGCGCGTGTTGTCGATGCTGGAAGATTTGGCCAAACACGACAAGGCCCCTGAAGCCACTGAAGGGGTCACTGACGTTCTCAGCGAAGAAGACAAAGCCAAGATCGGCCAGTATTCCAAGTTCTACGCCGAGTTCGGCGCGGTGCTCAAAGAAGGCCTGGGCGAAGACTTTGCCAACAAAGACCGCCTGTCCAAACTGCTGCGTTTTGCATCGACCACCAGCGACACCGTGAGTGTGAGTTTTGCCGACTACAAAGCCCGCATGAAAGAAGGCCAAGATGCGATTTACTACATCACCGCCGACACCCTGGCCGCGGCCAAGAACAGCCCACAGCTCGAAGTCTTCAAGAAAAAAGGCATCGAAGTCTTGCTGATGACCGACCGCGTCGACGAGTGGGCGCTGAACTTTGTGCACGAGTTCGACGGCACCCCGCTGCAAAGCGTGGCCAAGGGCGCGTTTGATCTGGGCAAGCTGCAAGACGAAGAAGAAAAGAAAGCCGCCGAAGACGCGGCCGAAACCTTCAAGCCCGTGCTGGCCAAGCTCAAAGAAGCTTTGAAAGACAAAGCCGAAGACGTGCGCGTGACCAGCCGCCTGGTGGACAGCCCCGCCTGCTTGGTGGTGACCGACGACGGCATGAGCATGCAGCTGGCCCGCATGCTCAAGCAAGCAGGGCAAAGCGCTCCTGAAGTCAAGCCTGTGCTGGAAGTGAACCCCGAGCACGCTTTGGTCAAAAAGCTCGACGGCTCGGTCCACTTCCACGACCTGGCCCACATCCTGTTTGACCAAGCGCTGCTGGCCGAAGGCGGCTTGCCGGCGGACCCTGCGGCTTATGTGAAGCGGGTGAATGCTTTGCTGAGCTGATACAACCCGTCATCCCGAACCTCCCCGCTTGGTCATCCCGAACCTTCCCACTTGGTCATCCCGGACTTGATCCGGGATCCATGACCCCAGAAAAAGCCCCGTCAGACTTGCGTTTGACGGGGCTTTTTTTCACCCCACCCGCACGCCACTGGCGCGGTCAAACAAATGCGACTGCTCGGCAGCCCATTGCAAGTGCACTGCGTCGCCCACTGCCGCTTGCAACACGCCCGGCACGCGGGCCGTCAATTTGCCTGCGGCGGTGTCCACCGTGGCATAGGTTTCGGGGCCGGTGGGCTCGATCATGCTGAGCTTGCCGCGCAGGCCTGTGGCGGCAAAGCCGATGCTCTCGGGGCGCAGGCCATAGACCAGCTCGGCACTGCCATGCGCTTGCACCGCCGCGCGTTGCGCGTCGGTGATGGCCAGTTCCACGCCGTGGGCAGTCAATGCTTGACCGACGCGCTGCGCGTCCACCATGTTCATGGCGGGCGAGCCGATGAACTCGGCCACAAAGCGGTTGGCCGGGTGGTTGTAGATGTCGTTGGGCGTGCCGAACTGTTGCACCAGGCCGTCTTTCATCACGGCGATGCGGTCACCCAACGTCATGGCTTCGACCTGGTCGTGCGTCACATACACCGTGGTGGTTTGGGTGCGTTGGTGCAAGAGCTTGATCTCGGCGCGCATTTCCACACGCAGCTTGGCATCCAAGTTGGACAGCGGTTCGTCAAACAAAAACAGCTTGGGGTCTCGCGCCAAAGCGCGGCCCATGGCCACACGTTGACGCTGCCCGCCCGACAGTTGCCCGGGCTTGCGGTCGAGCAGATGGCCGATTTGCAGCATGGCCGACACACGGTCCACCGCCGCTTTGCGCTCATCCTTGGGCACTTTGCGGATCTCCAGACCAAAAGCAATGTTTTGGGCCACGGTCATGTTCGGGTAGAGCGCGTAGCTTTGGAACACCATGGCGATGTCGCGGTCCTTGCTGGGCAGATGGGTCACCTCGCGCTCACCGATGTGGATGCTGCCGCGGGTGGGGTGGTCCAGGCCCGCGATCATCGATAACAGCGTGGATTTGCCGCAGCCCGAGGGGCCGACCAAAATCAAAAATTCACCGGCGTCGATCTCCAGATCAATGCCTTTAAGAATGTGGACCGTCTCGTTATAGGTCTTGTGGATGTTGCGAATGGCCAGTGCGCCCATGATGTTTTCCCTTTAACCCTTGACAGCGCCAGCCGTCAGGCCGCGCACAAAATATTTACCCGCCACCACGTACACAAACAGGGTGGGCAATGCCGCGATCAAAGCCGCAGCCATGTCGACGTTGTATTCCTTGACGGCGCTCGAGGTGTTGGCCAGGTTGTTCAGGCCCACGGTGATCGGCTTGCTGTCCGCGCCCGAGAACACCACGCCATACAAAAAGTCGTTCCAGATGTTGGTGAACTGCCAGATGAGTGTGACCACCAAAATGGGCAGCGACAACGGCAGCACGATGCGACGGAAGATCATCCAGAAACCTGCGCCATCCAGCTGCGCGGCTTTGATCAGTTCATCCGGCAGGCCGATGTAGTAATTGCGGAAAAACAGCGTGGTCGACGGAATGCCCGCCACGACGTGCACCAGCATCAGGCCCCAGATTGAACTGGCCACGCCCAACCAGCCCAGCACCTGGCTCATGGGCAGCAGCACCACTTGCATGGGCATGAACACGCCAAACAGCATGAAGGCAAACAGGGTCTCGCTGCCGCGAAATTTCCACTTGGAGAGCACATAGCCATTGAGCGAACCGATCAGGGTGGACAGCAACACAGCAGGCACGACCATGACCATCGAATTCCAGAAAAAGGGCTTCAAGCCCTCGCACTGCACCCCGGTGCAGGCACTGCCCCAGGCTTTGAACCACGCGTCGAGTGTGGGGGCGGCGGGCAGGCTCAGCAGGTTGCCTGAGCGCAGCTGCTCTGCGTCTTTGAGGGAGGTGATCAGCATCACATACAGCGGCACCAAAAACCAGGCCGCAAACAACAGCAGCATGCTCCACAGGATCAGGCGATGAAAATTCAGGCGGTTCATCGTTTGCTCCGCAATTCAGAATAAAGATAAGGCACCACAATCGCCGCCACGGTGGCCAGCATCACGGTGGCACTGGCCGCGCCCACACCGATCTGCCCACGTGTGAAGGCGGTGGCGTACATGAAGGTGGCGGGCAAATCAGTGGCATAACCTGGGCCACCCGCCGTGAGCGCCATCACCAAATCAAAACTCTTGATGGCCAGGTGCGAGACCACCAGCAAGGTGCTGAAAAACACTGGCCCCAGGCTGGGCAAAATGATGCGCCAGTAAATCGTGGGCAAGCTCGCGCCGTCCACTTGGGCGGCTTTGATGATCGAGTCGTCAATGCCGCGCAGCGCGGCCAGAAACAGCGCCATGACAAAGCCCGCGCTTTGCCACACACCGGCAATGACCACGCAGTAAATGGCCATGTCTTGCTGCACCAGCCAGCCAAAACTGAAACTGGTGAAACCCCAGCTGCGCATCAGGTGCTCCAACCCGAGGCCGGGATTCAAAATCCACTTCCAGGCGGTACCGGTGACGATGAAAGAGATCGCCATCGGGTACAAATAAATGGTGCGCAAAACGCCTTCGCCGCGCACTTTTTGGTCGAGCAAAATGGCCAGCAACACGCCCAGCGCCATGGCCCCGCCGATGAACAAAAAGCCAAACACGGCCATGTTGGTCATGGCCACTTGAAAGCGGTCGCTTTCCATCAGAGCCGCGTAGTGCTGCAGGCCGACAAATTCGTAATTGGGCAAGATCCGCGAGGCGGACATGGACAGGTAACCGTTCCAAGCCATCAGGCCATAGATGAACAGCAGCGACAGCACAAAGCTGGGCGCAATGACCAGTTTGGGCAACCAAGCGGCTTGCTGTGGGGAAGATGAAGACATGGGTGATCCAATCGAGGGCCAGCGCGGGCTGCAAGCTCGTGACCTGCAGCCCGGCGGCTAAAAAGACAACAGGCCGCCGCGATACGCGGCAGACCTGCTCAAAGACTTACTTGACCTTGGCTGCCGAAGCGATCTTGGCTTGAGCGTCTTTGCTGCTCATCTTGTCGTCGTTCCAGAACTGGCTGACGGCGTCTTGAATCGCGCCGGATGTGGCTGAGCCGATGGCCATGCCGTGGGCGACCGATGGCACCAGACCGCCGTTTTTGGCCGTGGCCACGAAGTCGTTGGCGCTGAGCTTGGCGCAGTCGTCAAACTTGACCAGGTTCATGTTCAGGCGAACGGGGATGGAGCCCTTGTTCAGGTTGAACACTTCTTGGAAATCGGTCGACATGATGGCAGCAGCCAAGTCTTTTTGGGCCTGGCCGTTGGCTTCGTTTTTCAGCTTGAACATGGCAAAAGAGTCCACGTTGAAAGTGAACGACTTGGCGGTGCCAGGAGCGGCTGCGCAAGTGAAGTCAGCGCCGGGCTTTTTGCCAGCCGCCACAAACTCGCCTTTGGCCCAGTCACCCATCAACTGCATACCGGCTTCGCCCTTGATGACCATGGCCGTGGCCAGGTTCCAGTCGCGGCCAGGTGCGTTTTTGTCGGTGTAGGTTTTGACCTTCTTGAAGGTGTCGAGCACCTTGGTCATGGTGGCACTGGTCAAAGTGGCTGGGTCCAATTGCACCAGTGCTTTTTTGTAGAAGTCGGCACCGCCGACGCCCAGGGCCACGCTCTCGAAGGTGGTGAAGTCTTGCCAGTTTTGGCCGCCGTGCGCCACGGGGATGATGCCGGCCTTTTTCAGGGCTTCAGCAGCCACAAAGAATTCGTCCCAGTTGGTCGGCACTTTGGCACCGGCTTTTTTGAACGCGGCGTTGCTGGCCCACAGCCAGTTCACGCGGTGCACGTTCACGGGGGCGGCAATGTAGTTGCCCTTGTACTTCATGACGTTGGCGACCACGGGGGGCAGCAAGCTGTCCCACTTTTCGGCCTTGGCCACGTCGTCGATGTTGGCCAACACGCCTTCAGCAGCCCACTCTTGCAAAGCAGGGCCCTTGATCTGGGCAGCTGCTGGGGCATTGCCCGACACCACACGCGACTTGAGCACGGTCATGGCGTTGTCACCACCGCCACCGGCCACGGCAAAGTCTTTCCATGCATGCCCTTTTGCTTGCAACGTGGCTTTCAGGGCTGCGGCCGATTTGGCTTCGCCGCCACTGGTCCAGTAGTGCAGCACTTCGACTTCGCCGGCATGGGCCGCAAAGGCCAGCACGGCGGCTGTGGCCAGGATCGAACGTTGGAACAATTGAGCAGATTTCAAGAGAGTCTCCTTGTAAGGGCCACTGAGGGCCTGAGTGGGTGTGCGAGGCGGCAGAACTGCATGCAGGTGGGCCCACATCAACCTCGACGGACCGAATGTTAATATTCTATTAATAAATTAACACTAGGTTAAACCCTAGGCCCGAAATTGCCGGTTTGAAGGTCAAAGGCTGAACAATCCATTAAGCTTCGGGCATGAAATTGCTGCTTGCTGAAGACGATGCCATGCTCGCCGACGCCCTGACCACCCAATTGGGCGGGGCTGGTTTTGAAGTGGAACACGCCCCCAACGGGGCGGTGGCCGACTATTTGCTCCAAAAGCAGCATTTCGACATGGCCGTGCTGGACATCGGTTTGCCCATGATGGACGGCTTGGCGGTGTTGCAGCATGTCCGCCAAACCCACCCCACCTTGCCCGTGCTGCTGCTGACGGCCCGCGATGCCCTGGACGACCGGGTGGCCGGGCTGCAGGCTGGCGCAGACGACTACGTGACCAAACCGTTTGACTTTCCTGAGCTGCTGGCCCGTCTGCAAGCCCTGCTGCGGCGCACACAACCGGCCAGCGCCTCAGCCCCCTTTGGTCGCCTGTCACTGGATGCCACATCACGCCGCGCCGTGGTGGGCGGCGAACCGTTGGAACTGAGTGGCCGCGAATGGACGCTGCTGGAGCTGCTGGTCAACCAGCGCGACAAAGTGGTCACCAAAGAACAGATCAACCAGGCCTGGAGCGACGAGGGCGGTGAGACCGGTGGCGGCAACTCGATCGAGGTCTACATCCACCGTCTGCGCCGCAAACTCGAAGATGCGGGCTTGGTCATTCGCACGGTGCGCGGCCTGGGCTACCTGCTGGAAGCCCAAACGTGACGGACCACCCCACATGCTGAGCCATCGCGCATGACGGCAAAGGCCCACGTACCGACCAGCCACGCAGGGCAAGCGGGCGTCTCGCTGGCACGTCAGTTGCTGCTGTGGCTGTTGCTGCCACAACTGGTGTTGTGGATGGCGGGCGGTGTGGCCACCTACCGATTTGCAGCGGGTTACGCCAACCAGGCGATCGACGCCAGCTTGCTGCAAGCCAGTCGCTCACTGGCACGGCAGCTCAAGCCCATTGGCAACGGTTTGCTGATCGACTTTCCGCGTGCCGCGCAAGACGTGCTCGAAGCCGACCCGGCCGACAAACTGCTCTACATGGTCAGCTCACCACCCGGGCAGTTCATTCTGGGCAACCAGTCTTTGCCCGCCCCGGTATTGCCCATACAAGATGCAGCGCCCGACGAGCCCGCACTGGACACCCCTTATTTTTACGACGGCACCATGCCCGTGAATGGCCGCGCCGCGCTGCACGCACCCACGGGTCAGCCTCTGCGCTTGGTGGCGCTGTACCTGCGCTTTGGCGACGAAGCCAACGCGCCGCAAACCATGTTGGTGCAAGTGGCCCGAAGCAGCGCCAACCGCGAAGAATTGGCGCGCCGCATTCTGGTGGACATGCTGCTGCCCATGTCGAGCCTGGTGCTGCTGATGACGCTGATCGTGTGGCTGGGCATTCGTGCCGGGTTGTCACCATTGGCACGCCTGCGCCAACAAGTGGAAGGCCGCAACCCCACCGACCTGGCCCCGCTGCAACTGGCCTCGGCCCCGCGTGAACTGTGGTCGCTGGCCACCGCCATCAACACCTTGCTGTCGGCCGTACAAAACACCGTGGCCACGCAAAAGCGCTTCATTGGCGACGCGGCGCACCAGTTGCGCACGCCACTGGCGGGCCTCAAAAGCCAGACCGAAATCGCCCTGCAATCAACCACCGACCCCGAGCTGCGGGCTCGCCTGCAACGCGTGCACGACAGCGCCACCCGCAGCGCCCACTTGGTCAACCAGCTGCTGACATTGGCCCGGGCCGAGCCCGAATCGGTCATGGCGCAAGACCGCAAACGCTTTGACCTGCAGCGACTGGCCCAAACCCTGACGGCCGAATGGGTGCCGCGTGCGCTGCGTGCCCAGATTGATTTGGGCCTGGACGACAGCGCCACCGTGCCGGTTTGGGTCGAAGCCAACGAGCTGCTGGTGCGCGAGTCACTGACCAACCTGATCGACAACGCGCTGCACTATGCGGGCGCAGGCAGCCAGGTCACCGTGCGGGTGATGGCCGACAACACCAGCACCACGCCTCAGGCTTTGTTGCAAGTCTCGGACACCGGGCCTGGCCTGACACCTGCCGAGCGCGAACGGGTGTTTGAGCGTTTTGTGCGGGCCAGCGATATCGGCCAAGGCTGCGGCCTGGGCCTGGCCATCGTCAAGGAAATCGTGGAACGCCACCATGGCGAGGTCCAGCTGGATGAAGTGCTGCCCCACGGCCTGTGCGTGTCGATCCGATTGCCCCTGTCGCCAACCCCTGCTGCATGAACCCTTCTCATATGAACGCACTCCACGCTCAAACCCCTCGCCTCTTGGGCGACATCGGCGGCACCAATGCCCGCTTTGCCTTGGTCAATGGCGACGGCTCACCCATCACGCAAGAAGTCACCTTGCCCACCGGGCAGTTCCCAGATCTGGCGGCGGCGGCAAGCAGCTATCTGCAGCAAGTCGGCCAGCGCGGGGTGCGCCAAGCCTGCATCGCGATTGCCAACCCCATCGATGGCGATGCGCTGAAGATGACCAACAACCACTGGCAGTTCTCCATCGAGGCCACGCGCCAAAAGCTGGGGCTGGACAGCCTCTTGATGCTCAACGACTGGGAAGCCATGGCCATGGCGGCACCGGCCCTGCTGGGCAGCGATCTGGAACAGATCGGCTCGGGCGAACCTGTGCCCAATGCGCCCAAAGGCCTGATCGGTCCGGGCACCGGGCTGGGTGTGTCCTCGCTGGTGCGTTCGCGTCAGGGCGACTGGGTGCCCATTGCAGGCGAAGGCGGGCATGTCAGCATGTCCCCCACTTGCGAACGAGAGGCCGACATCCTGCGCATTTTGTGGCGCACCCACCCCCATGTGTCTGTCGAGCGCGTGGTCTCGGGCATGGGCCTCGAAAACTTGTACCGCGCCATTTGTGAACTCAATGGCACCGAGGCCGAAAACCTGGTGGCTGCGCAAGTGACCACACGGGCGCTGGCCACCCAAGATGTGGCTTGCGAAGAAGCACTGGACCGCATGTGCCGCCTGCTGGGCAACGCAGCCGCCAACTTGGCCGTGACGCTGGGCGCACGCGGCGGCATCTACATTGGCGGCGGCGTGATCGGGCGCTTAGGCGACTACTTTGCGCAGTCGGGTTTCAGGGCCGCGTTTGAAGCCAAAGGCCGCTTCGAGAACTACATGAAGCGCATCCCGACCTACGTCATCCGCGCCGAACAACCGGCCTTGATTGGCTGCGCCATGGCGCTGGGCGTGCAGCCTGCGCGGCGCTGAGCTCACACGCTGAGCGGCGTTTCCTGCATTTGCTCGACCTGCTCTTGCAGCATGAGCACCTGACCGCGCCAATAGTCGGGCGTGCCAAACCACGGAAAGTTGATCGGGAAAATCGGGTCTTCCCAACGCCGCGCCAGCCAAGCGCTGTAGTGGATCAAACGCAAAGTGCGCAGCGGCTCGATCAGGCGCAGCTCTGCGCGGTCAAAGTCGCGCACCTGTTCATACCCGTCCAGCAAGGCCGACAACTGTTGCGTGCGCTGCCCCCGGTCGCCCGACAGCAGCATCCACAGATCTTGAACGGCAGGCCCCATGCGGGCGTCGTCCAAGTCCACAAAGTGCGGGCCGCCACCGGGCAGCTCAGCGGGCGTCCACAAAATGTTGCCCGGGTGGCAGTCGCCATGCAGGCGAATCAAGCGGCGATCTGCTGCGCCTTGGGCAAAAGCTTCTTGAATCAAAGCCAGCGCAGGCACCAAAGCCTCGCGCCATTCGCGTTCCACCTCCAGCGGAATCATCTGGTTTTTTTGAAGCCACTCGGCAGGCTCCAGCGCAAAGGTCTGCACATCGAGCGTGGGTCTGTGCGCAAAAGGTTTGGCCGCGCCCACTGTATGAATTCGGGCCAAGAAACGGCCAATCCATTCGAGCACTTCAAAATCGTCCAGCTCGGGCGTGCGACCGCCGCGTAAAGGGCTGACCGAAAAATCAAAGCCCGCACTTTGGTGCAGGGTCTGGCCGTTCAGCATCATGGGTGGCACCACAGGCACTTCGGCCGCCAGCAGTTCGGCGGCGAAGTCGTGTTCCTCCTGAATCTGCGCACGACTCCAGCGCCCAGGCCGGTAAAACTTGAGCACCACCGCCGACGCGCCCTGCACGGGTTCGTCCAGATGGGCACGGTAAACGCGATTTTCGTAAGAGCTGAGCGCCAGCAAACGGCCATCGGGCCACAAGCCCAGGTCGGTCAAAGCGTCCATCACCCGGTCCGGGGTGAGTTCGGCATAAGGGTGCAAAGCGTTCGGTTCGGTCATGCGTCGATTGTGACCGAGCGCTTGACCCGGCTCAGCGTCCGGTGAACCGGGCTGTGCGCTTTTCCACAAACGAACGCACGCCCTCGGCCGCGTCATCGCTGTTGGACAGCGCTTTTTGCACTGAAATGAAGTCGTGCATGGCCACCAGCGGGCCTTGCTCCACACCCTTGAGCACGTTTTGCCGTGTGGCCACCACCGCCAGCGGCGCTTGCGCGGCAATCAGGTCGGCGATGCGCATGGCCTCGGCCAGCAAACTTGCCGCAGGCACCACCTTTTGCACAAAGTTCAGGCGCAGGGCTTCGGCGCT
>ERZ1034361.205-NODE-205-length-43174-cov-9.058914_pt1 | contig 43174 bp, 36 predicted proteins | sample MGYA00520617_ERZ1034361 | MGnify/ENA primary metagenome ERZ1034361 (study PRJEB33736, sample SAMEA104284507) | Azolla filiculoides | biome: Urban; feature: Water surface; material: Ditch water | place: Netherlands | collected 2015-10-28 | depth 0-0.1 m ...
AAAGTTGAGTTCAGCCACGTTTCTGCTCCTTTTGAGAGGGTGTTTGCGCCAGTGAGACGCAAAAATCTGCGTTACTTACAGTGAAGTTAACCTTTACGAGACTACTACGCCGTGGCGTATGTCTCTGCGAGGTTAATCAGGGTGCGTACTGCAACGCCGGTTGGACCAGCGCTGGTGTAGCCATATGCGCCACCAGCATTGTTTGCCGTGTTGGCAATATCTAGGTGAACCCAAGGGATCTGTGGGGCATCTGGCTTATCTGAGGTCTTACCTACAAAATCTTTGAGGAAAGTAGCCCCGACAAGCATTCCACCTGCCGTGTTCCCAGGCTTGACGTTGGCAATATCTGCCACATCAGAGTTCAAGTAAGCACGTAGTTCTTCAGGAAGAGGCATGTGCCAGAAGTTTTCTCCTGCAGCCTGACCGAGTTCCACGAGGTGGGAAATAGTGTCAGCATCTCCCATGACGCCGGTGTAACGGGTACCTAAAGCAGTTGTAGCTGCGCCTGTCAGAGTGGCGATGTCGAAGATGACGTCTGGAAATTCCTTGCTTGCAGCAACAAGGCCATCTGCGAGAACTAGTCGTCCTTCAGCGTCAGTATTGAGAACTTCAACTGTCTTTCCACCGTGAATGGTTAGTACATCATTGGGGCGGGTGGCTGTGCTGGAAGGCATGTTCTCGGCAAGACACAGCCACGCTGTGATGTTGACGTTGAGTTTGAGCTTGGCCGCAGCTGTGATGATGGCCAACGTTGAAGCTGCTCCAGTCATGTCGTATTTCATACCGATCATGCCTGCGCCAGTCTTCAGCGACAGTCCACCTGTATCAAAGGTGATGCCCTTGCCCACAATGGCGATGTGCTTCTTTGCTTTCTTGGGGGCATAAACAAGCTTGACCAAACGTGGAGGACGTGAAGATCCCTTACCTACGCCCACAATCCCACCGAAACCATCCTTGGCCAGGGCCTTTTCGTCCCAGACAGTGGACTTGATCGGTAATCCCTTGATGGCAGTGAGAGTGTGCTCAACGAAAGTAGCTGGGTATAGATCGTTCGGGGGAGTATTGACCAGGTCCTTGACCAGCGAAAGTGCTTGAGCTGTGATGGCAGATTTTGAAAGATCAACAGTTATTTTCTTGTCCGCAACAATTTCAACTTGTTCGACAGGAGTCTTCTTTTCGGGCGTGGTCTTGTATTCGTTGTAGGAATACGCGCCGAGAGCAGCACCTTCGGCAACTGCCTGGACAGACGCAGCATCCGTTGCTCCCAGATCAAATGCCACGACCGCGTGACCTGCAAGCTTGCGGGTAGCAACAGCAGCGGCATAGCGGTAACTGTTTGGGCTGAGCGGCTCTGAGCCAAGGCCGACGATTCCCACAACTGTGGTGGGGTGTTCAGGATCAATCACCGTAGTGAATGAATCAGAAGCCCCAGTGATCTCGAGAGATGCTGCGAGTTTGGCTAGTTTCGAGGTTTCCCGTGAAGAGACAATTCTTACCCCCTTCTTATCTGAGACAGCGCCCAGAACTACAAAAGCTTTTGCCGAGGGACGAACAACCTGTGTCAATGAAGGAATACTCACGTTTTCACCCTAGGTTCTCACTGTTTACACAGGCTTCTCCCACGCGTACAAAGCACCAGAAAAGCGAACGTAGACTGGGGCTATGCCTGAACGCGAGAGCTTGCTCCACTTCGTGATGGATGCAGCTGCAGTCCCTCGAGGTTTACCGATGGTGGCTGGGCTCACAGGTTTCGCTGATTCAGGTTCAGCGGTTACCGGCTTTACCGACTACATCGTGGACACGATGGATTCTCAGATCATTGCCGTATTTGATGCTGATTCCCTGTTGGATTACCGCGCTCGCCGGCCCATCATCTACTTTGACCAGGACCACCTAACTGGTTTCGAGCCGCCGATGCTGGCTTTTCATCTCGTCCGAGATGAGATGTCTCGGCCATTTGTTCTCCTCACCGGCTATGAACCAGACTTCAAGTGGGAAGCGTTCAGTAAAGAAGTTCTCAACTTTGTGGAACGTTTCGATATCGTCACCACAACATGGGTGCACTCCATCCCGATGCCCGTGCCTCACACCCGCCCCATAGGGACCACGGTGAGCGGTAATCGTTCAGACCTGATTGAGCAGTTCTCGGTCTGGCGACCACACACTCAAGTTCCCGCCAATGCCATGCACCTCGTGGAATATCGCTTGCAAGAGATTGAACATGAAGTAGCTGGTTTTGTTCTCTTGGTTCCTCACTACCTTGCAGATACCGAGTTCCCACAAGCATCTCTGGTAGCACTGGAAAGCATCAGCTCAGCCACTGGCCTGATTTTCCCAACAGATCGACTTCGCGAAGAAGGTCGAGAGTTTGTCTCCAAAATCGACGAGCAAGTTGAAACAAATGAAGAGCTGAACAAACTCGTCCACACACTTGAACAGCGCTACGACTCGTATATGAAAGACAACGCTGTTCGGTCTCCATTGACAGATATTGAAGGCGAACTTCCCACGGCAGATGAAATAGCCGCGGAACTTGAAGAATTTCTTGCGTACCGTCGTGGTACGGAAGAGTCTGGCGACATGCGATAATAGAAACCGGACCCAGTCTGTCCCCTTCACGGGACTTGACAAGGGTCCTAGTTATGCCCCCGAACAGGAGAAATCTGCTCATGGCAACAGAGAACGCACCATCAAAGCCCAAAGGTCGCCTCGCGTCGTTCTTTAGCGGTAAATCAAAGCCCTCTGTTGTCGAGTCTGCTCCGGAAAGTACTCCCTCTGTGAAGGCTCCTGCCGCAAAAGCTTCTGCTCCAAAGACCCCTGCAAAAACTACCGAGAAGGCTGCTCCCAAAGCAGCGTCGAAGCCAGTAGCAAAGACTGCAGCCAAGGCACCTGCTGCCAAGGCACCTGCTACTAAGGCCCCTGCAAAGGCGCCTGCTGCTAAGACTCCAGTAAAGACTGCTGCTGCAAAGCCAGCCACCAAGGCCCCCGCTAAGGCAACTGCAAAACCTGCTGCAACAGCTGCTGCAGCGAAGGCTCCCGCAAAGGCCGCAGCCAAGGCGCCTGCGAAAGCTCCTGCCAAGGCCCCCGCAAAAGCCGCTGCCAAGCCAGTAGCCAAAGCTGAGTCCAAAACCCCCGCGAAGGCACCAGCTAAAGCTGCTGCAAAGGCTCCTGTCAAAGCTGCTGAAGCTGAAAAGCCAGCAGCGAAAGCAAAGAAGCCCACTAAGGCAGAACTTGAAAAGATGGCCAATGCGCTTCTCACCGAAGAAGCAGCTCCGGCAGAAATCGCCCCTAAGCGCGGTCGTGGACGAGCTAAGGCAGTCGATCCAGATGCCGATGAAGAAGAAGTTGATGTAGAAGAGCTCGTCGCAGACGTCGCAATCGAAGCTGTTGTCATCGAAGTTGCTGATGATGAGGTCCTTGAAGACGACGAAGACAAGCCTGCACGTCCTGCTGTCAGTGACGAGCCACTTCCAACTGGCGCCATCGTTCTATCCATGGCTGATGACGACGATGACATTCCTGTCTACTCCACCGCAATCACGGGAGCGACTGCAGACCCCGTCAAGGACTACCTCAAGCAAATTGGTAAAGTCCCACTTCTCAACGCTGTTGAAGAAGTTGAGCTTGCGCTGCGTATCGAAGCGGGCCTGTTCGCTGAAGACAAGCTGGCAACCAAGAAGAGCATCCCGAAGCAGCTTGAGCGTGAGCTTCGCTGGGTTGCCCGTGATGGCCAGCGTGCAAAGAGCCACCTGTTGGGTGCAAACCTTCGTCTTGTTGTCTCTTTGGCAAAGCGTTACACCGGTCGTGGCATGCAGTTCCTGGACCTCATCCAGGAAGGTAACCTCGGTCTGATTCGTGCGGTTGAGAAGTTCGACTACACCAAGGGCTTCAAGTTCTCGACCTACGCAACCTGGTGGATTCGTCAGGCAATTACCCGTGCAATGGCTGACCAGGCACGAACCATTCGTATTCCTGTGCACATGGTTGAAGTCATCAACAAGCTTGCACGTGTTCAGCGTCAGATGCTGCAGGATCTCGGTCGCGAACCGACTCCTGAAGAACTCTCGCGCGAACTCGACATGACTCCTGAAAAGGTTGTTGAAGTTCAGAAGTACGGCCGTGAGCCCATTTCGCTTCACACACCCCTGGGTGAAGACGGTGACAGCGAATTTGGAGACCTCATCGAGGACACCGAAGCAGTTGTTCCTGCAGATGCAGTTGGTTTCACCATGCTGCAGAAGCAGCTGGAGTCCCTGCTTGATTCCCTCTCTGAGCGCGAAGCAGGCGTAATCCGCATGCGCTTTGGCCTGGGCGATGGCATTCCTAAGACTCTTGACCAGATCGGTGACACCTTTGGTGTGACTCGTGAGCGTATCCGTCAGATTGAATCGAAGACGATGGCGAAACTTCGCCACCCTTCACGTTCACAGTCGCTGCGTGACTACCTCGAATAAATCGAGAAATGTAAAGAAGCCCCGATGCAATGCATCGGGGCTTCTTCGTTAAGTCAGTTGTTAGATTGAACGATCGTTGGCAGCGTGAAGCTTTGCCGTCTCGTCGTGCCAGTCTGCTCCGAGACCAGTGAGCTTTTCACGGTGCTTGGTTGCGTGGTGTGCACAGAAGAGAAGGACACCGCCTGCTGGCATGGTGGCGCGAACGTAGGCCTGTGCTCCGCAGCTGTCACAGCGGTCTAGGCCGGTGAGCTCGGAGGCCACGTCGGTTGATGCAGTTTCAGTCATTGCTGTTGTCATCTTTCGCTCCTCTTCGTAATGAAGTCCTAAGCACATATAACCATGAAGAGCCGACAAATGTGCTCGGAATGCAGGGCATTTCGCTGACCGCGTATCAGGTTCCTGACGCGTGCCTCCGATGATTCAGACCTGCAACAAACTACTGTCAAAGAGCGCCACGAAGTAGTTGAGGAGTCGCGTGAGTTCTTCTGAGTATTCTGCTCGCCATCTTTCCGTTCTGGAAGGCTTAGAGGCGGTCCGTAAGCGACCCGGTATGTATATCGGCACCACCGACTCCCGTGGTCTTATGCACTGCCTGTGGGAGATCATCGATAACTCTGTAGATGAGGCACTTGGTGGTCACGGTAACACCATTGAGATTCAACTTCACAAAGACAACAGTGTTGAAGTTCGTGACACAGCACGAGGAATTCCTGTGGATGTGGAACCCAAGACGGGCCTAACTGGTGTTGAGGTTGTCTTCACCAAGCTCCATGCTGGTGGAAAGTTTGGCTCAGGTTCTTATGCGGCGTCGGGTGGTCTTCACGGTGTGGGTGCTTCTGTCGTAAACGCATTGTCAGAACGACTTGATGTTGAAGTAGACCGTGATGGCAAAATCTGGGCCATGTCGTTTCGACGCGGAGAACCAGGCATCTTTGACGACAGCAAAGGTATTGCACCCAACAACCCGTTCACTCCTTTTGAAGACGGTAGTTCACTCACCGTCAAGGGAAAGGTTGCCAAGGGTGTAACTGGAACGCGTGTGCGCTACTGGGCAGATCAGCAGATTTTCACCCCTGGAGCCTCATTCCAAACCGAAGATCTCAACTCCCGCGCACGTCAGACTGCATTCTTGGTTCCAGGCCTAGAGATGAAAATCTCTGATGAACGTGGACCTGAAGTTCTCGAATCTAGTTTCAAGTTCAGTGGTGGAATTAGTGAATTCGCTGAATTCCTCGCGCCAGACACTGCGGTAACGGACATTTGGCGGCTCACTGGTGAAGGAAACTTCACTGAGACAGTTCCGGTGCTGGGTCCAGATGGAAACATGGCTTTGACTGAGGTGGAACGAAGCTGTGGTGTCGACATCGCTTTGCGCTGGGGAACCGGTTACGAAACCGAGATGCAAAGTTTTGTGAACATTATTTCCACTCCCAAGGGTGGAACACACCAGCAGGGATTTGAACAGGCTCTCCTCAAGGTCATCCGCGCCCAGGTCGATGCGAATTCTCGCAAGCTTAAGGCCGGTAACGACAAGGTTGAGAAAGACGATGTGCTTGCAGGATTGACGGCGGTCGTTACCGTCCGTGTTCCTGAACCACAGTTCGAAGGTCAGACTAAGGAAGTTCTCGGAACTCCTGCTGTCAAGGCCATCGTTGCCTCGGTGGTTCAGAAGCAACTTGCTGCACGTTTGACCTCGACCAAACGTGATGACAAGACACAATCTTCTCTTTTGCTCGAGAAGATCGTCTCTGAGATGAAGAGTCGAATCTCCGCTCGCACTCATAAAGAAACGCAACGTCGAAAGAATGCACTGGAGACGTCGAGCCTTCCCGCGAAACTTGTCGATTGTCGCAGCAATGACGTTGAACAGTCTGAGCTCTTCATCGTTGAGGGTGACTCCGCTCTCGGAACTGCAAAGCTCGCGAGAAACAGCGAGTATCAAGCTTTGCTTCCTATCCGAGGCAAGATTCTCAACGTTCAAAAAGCGTCCGTTTCAGACATGCTTAACAACACGGAATGCGCTTCGATCATTCAGGTGATTGGCGCTGGTTCTGGCCGCAGCTTCGATCTTGACGCTGCTAGGTATGGCAAAGTCATTTTGATGTCTGATGCAGACGTCGATGGTGCGCACATTCGAACTCTTTTGCTGACTCTCTTCTTCCGCTACATGCGACCACTCATTGAGGCAGGCCGCGTGTTCGCCGCAGTGCCACCGTTGCATCGTGTGGTTGTGCTCAATCCCGGCACCAAGCCGAATGAAACGATCTACACCTACTCGGAGACAGAACTGCAATCGGTTTTGGCTGCCTTAGCGAAGTCTGGCAAGCGCTATCAAGAACCTATTCAGCGTTACAAGGGTCTGGGTGAGATGGATGCCGACCAATTGGCAACCACCACAATGGATCGCTCCGCTCGCACACTGCGACGCGTTCGCGTGGAAGATGCAGCAATGGCAGACACCGTCTTCGAACTCTTGATGGGTAACGATGTCGGACCACGTCGAGACTTCATTATTGAAGGCTCCGCAGGTCTGTCTCGCGACAGGATCGACGTTTAGTTTTAGTTCACTGCGTTGCCGACAAAGGCAACATCACCATCGAGCAGTGTTCCTGACGCATCGCGCTTAGCAAGCTCAGTGGGGAGTTCGCGAGGCATGCCATCAAGGGCAGATGCGCGAGGAGTTCCCTGTCCGACCCAAGCCAGTGCTAACGCATCTTCTCCCTTAAGGAGGGTTTGTGCTCTCACGCCGCCTGTGCCACGACCCTTGGCGGGGAATTCCGTCAAAAGCGAAACCTTAGCGCGACCGGCGTCTGTTCCCAGCAAAGTGTTCATGCTGGTGGAGATGGTGACGACCTGGGAATCTGCTTCAGGCCCAGCGGTGAAGTAGATCACACGAGCGTTGTCTGCGACTCGAATACCGGCCATACCGCCTGCAGCTGCTCCTTGGGGACGAACAGCTTCAGCGCTGAAGTGGAGCAATTGTGCATCTGACGTGACAAAGATGAGCTCATCGGATTCACTGGCAGGTGCTACGCCCACTACGGAATCAGAATCTTTCATCGAGATGATGGCATTTCCTGACTTCACGGGGAATGCGTCAGCTTGAATGCGCTTGACCACACCTTCGGCTGTTCCGAGTGCATACGTTGTGTCGCCGCCTAATGAGACGAGACCGACTACCTTCTCGCCTGATTCAAGTTCGATGTAGTCGGAGCTATTGACCGCTGCCGCCAGCGAGACGCTGGATGCAGGAACACCAGGAAGTGAGACGGGGGAGAAGTGAACTAAACGTCCTTGGCTGGTCACAGCGCCGATCAAGCCACGACGTGTGGTCGTGATGTCAGAAACAACTCCATCGTGGGCTGTGCGGTGAGTTCCCTGGGCAATAGGGTCGTCTGCATTCTCAAGATCAACTCGGGCTAAACGCCCGCTTGCAGAGAGCAATACTCGACACGGTGTGTCCTCTAGCTGGAGTGCCTCAGGCTGGGCCGCTGCGGCTCGGGCAGCAGTCGTTGCAGGTGCGACTGTCGACGTTGAGAGGACAGTTCGGCGGGGAGTACCGAGGTTCTTGGATACTTCAGTGAGTTCCTTGACCACAACGTCAATGAGCTTCTTATCGCTGGCCAGGATTGTTTCCAGTTCTGCAATTTCCTTGCGCAACGCATCTGCTTCTGCTTCGAGTTCAACGCGCGAGAACTTCGTTAGACGACGTAAACGAAGTTCCAAAATGTAGTCGGCTTGAGGAACCGAGAGCTCAAAAACGTCCATCAGGCGTGCGCGAGCTTGTTCAGTGTCGTCACTTTGGCGGATGAGTTGAATTACTTCGTCGATGTCCATGATGGCCACAAGCAAGCCATCTACGAGGTGGAGTCGTTCCTGGCGCTTGGCAAGGCGGTGTTGAGAGCGTCGCTGAACTACGAGCTTGCGGTGCTCGACATACACAGTCAGCATCTCGCGAAGTCCCATGGTCTGTGGACCACCGTTGACGAGCGCGACGTTGTTGATGCTGAAGGAGTCTTCGAGCGGGGTGTAGCGATAGAGCTGTTCAAGTACTGCTTCGGGATCGAAGCCGGTCTTGATTTCAATCACGAGCTTAAGGCCATGGTGGCGATCTGTGAGGTCAATGACGTTGGAGATGCCGTTGAGCTTTTTACTGGTAACGCCATCCTTGATTTTGTCGATGACCTTTTCAGGACCCACCAGGTAAGGCAATTCTGTGACAGTAATTCCCATTTTTCGAGGGGAAATACTGCCGATAGTCACGCGAGCACGTGTCTTGAACGAGCCACGGCCTGTCTCGTATGCCTCTCGAATACCATCTAGACCCATGATGACGCCGCCTGAAGGAAGGTCTGGGCCGGGAACGAAAGCCATCAGGTCATCCAGCGAAGCCTGTGGGTTTCGAAGAAGATGGATAGAAGCTTCAATAACCTCGATGAGGTTGTGGGGCGCCATGTTGGTGGCCATACCCACCGCAATACCGCTCGCGCCGTTGACCAGCAGGTTGGGATATGCCGAAGGTAAAACATCAGGCTGCTGGAACTGGTTGTCGTAGTTGGGAACGAAATCGACAACATCCTCATCCAGGTTCGCTGTCATGGCGAGAGCTGATGCAGCAAGTCGTGCTTCGGTATATCGAGCAGCAGCAGGGCCGTCATCGAGCGAGCCAAAGTTTCCATGCCCGTCAATCAGGGGCAGGCGCAGAGAGAAGTCTTGAGCCAATCGCACCAGTGCGTCATAGATTGAGGCATCACCGTGGGGGTGAAGCTTTCCCATCACTTCACCAACAACACGAGCGGACTTCACGTGGCCTTTATCGGGACGTAAACCCATCTCGCTCATCATGAACAAGATGCGTCGTTGCACGGGCTTCAGACCATCACGTGCATCAGGGAGAGCACGAGAATAAATCACGGAATAGGCGTACTCCAGAAACGAGTCCCGCATCTCTGTCGAGACATCAATGTCTTCGATACGTTCGACAGCGTCGTTCGCGGGTGTGGAGGTGGCCATATCTGTGATCTTTCGTTACGCATAAGACACAGCAGACATAACTGGCAAACCGCGCAACTATGGCAGACTGACGTCGATGTCCATCATGTTACCGAGCCTGAATTCCGCGCAGTTGAGCCTTGCCGACGTGTTGCCAAGTTGCTTAGCAAGCCTTGGAATGCAAGAAATGCCCAACAGGTTAGAGCTCCCTGCAGCCCAGTCTGCAGTTGTGGTCTTAGTTGATGGTTTGGGTTCTCAGAATCTCGCTTCGGCATCAGCTCATGCGCGCTTTCTGGGTAGGCATTCCACTTCAGAAACATCTCTCACCACCGTATTTCCCAGCACGACTGCTGCGGCACTTGCTTCTTTGACAACGGGAACAACCCCAGGCCAACACGGAATGACGGGTTACAAAGTAAGAAACCCTGAATCTGGAGATGTCGTCAACCTGTTGACCGGTCTGGGTGTATTTCCTGAGCCCTCTGCGTGGATTACTCGACAACCGTTATATTCACGTGCTCAAGAAAACGGCATCACTCCAACGGTTGTTGCTCATCCACGCTTTGCAGATACCCCGTTGACGAAGGTTATCCACGCAGGTGCAGCTCAGCTCAGTGCGAAGACCTTGGATGAGCGTGTTCAGGCCGTGCTCAGCACTCTCAAACAACCAGGCAAACACCTCGTCATTCTCTACATCTCAGAACTTGACGAGTTAGCTCACAATAAGGGAGTCAACAGCCCTGAATGGGCCGCTTCGTTGGAATCAGTTGATGGTGCACTCAAAACCCTCAGTGAACAGCTTCCGACCGACGCGGGAATGATTGTGACAGCCGACCATGGCGTACTCGATGTTCCTGCGTCGAAACATTTTCTTTATGGAACTGATCTCGAACATATGGAACATATCTCAGAGGTAGGCGGTGAACCTCGTTGTCTTCAGTTGTACTTCTCTGAGGAAGCGACCGTCAATGATCGGGCTGCTGCGTTGACCGTGTGGCGGAGAGATTGGTCAGGGTTTGCGTGGGTTCTGAGCAAAGATGAGTTGCTTCAATCCGGGCTTTATGGAGTGGTTGATCCGGCCGTTCTTTCACGTCTCGGTGACATCTTCGTACTTGCAAAGAAGGACGTCGCGTTCTACGACGAACGCGACCACTTACTCAAGGGGCGAAACATGATTGGGCAACACGGGGGAGTCTCGGCAATTGAGCTCTCGATCCCCGGAATACGCCTAGGGGCTTTTGCCTAATTAGGCTGGGTCGTCATCGGAACGTGTTCCGAAGACAATGTCATCCCATGACGGCATCGAAGGTCGACCGTTTTTACCGACCTGCTTAGAATCATTCTTTGATTCAGGAGTGACAGTGGGGGCTTCTTCCGAAACGTTCATATCGAACGGTTCTGTGAAAGAAAGAGTCGCGTCGAATTCGACTGTTTCCCCGCCAATAACGGTGTCCTCTGAAACAACTTCTAGAGAATCAGTTACTGCACTGACCTCGTCTTTGAGCCAGGCTGGAGTCGTCTCTCGGTCATTACGGCGCTTGCGTAATGCTTCTAAAAGATCTGCAGTGGGGCTGTGTTCGCGAGTCTCCTCAGCCGCAGGAGCTGCAGAAGTTTCAGGGACCGCTGACACCACAGGGGCAGTCATTGATGCGGGGAGAGGTTCAACGACAAGTGTGTCTGCCGAGTCAACACCAACAGCGCGCAACTTAGGAATAAGACCAGTGCTGAGCTCGCCTCGTTGAGAAAGTGTTGTGGCATCACTATTGACAGGAGTCAAGGTCCTCTTGCGAGGTTCAAATGACCATCTCGCATCATGCTCAATGGCGTTAGCTGTGAACTCCAGTTTGACCACCCACGAGCCAGTTTCTTCTTTCCACGTTGCCCAGCGTTCTGCTGTCGCATTGAGACTGTGTAGACGCTGGGTGATGACGGTGCCAAAAGCAGTACTGAGGCTTCCCGTGTCTGTTTCTACGGTGGTCTGTGTGGGCACGGACAAAGCAGAGGTGATGATGAACTCGCGTTCAGCGAGAACAGGGGTTTCAAATCGCTGAATGAGATCTAACGAAGCTCCTGTGAGTGCAGAGATTTCATCGTTAGAAAGTCCTGCACGAAGGTGAGACTGAATGTCTTTCGGAGAAACGCGAGGGCCGTCTTCTGTGGTGCGGCTGTGACGAAGTCGACGCAGCGAGGTCTCATCAACAGGAACTCTGAATTCATTTCCTTCATCGTCAGTGACAACGAGGGTCGCGCCATCGACATCGGTGACTTTGAGTTCGCGCATAACAGGGTGCTCCTTGGCCAAATTCTGTTGACTAGAGAATTCCACTAAATGGTGAAGATGCCTCGTAAGGCGTGCGCGTGCCGAGGTAATTGCTTCTCTCTAGCAACACGCCCTGTCAGGTTTTTGTGTTTCTGAGCTCAATGGGGCAAACTGTCCGCGCCGGAGCATTTCAACGCCGGTGACGTGACGAATTGGATCTTCAAGATGGCAACTGACTACGACGCACCCCGCAAAACAGATAACGACGACACTGAATCGATCGAAGCACTCAAAGAACGAGTCCCCGACAAGCTCTCTGGTGCCGTTGATTCAGAAGACGCAGACAACCCTGGTGGTTTTGAACTTGCAGGTGCAGATCTCTCTGACATGGAACTCGACGTTGTCGTGCTCCCTCCTCAGGATGATGAATTCACCTGTGTGAGCTGCTTCTTGGTCAAGCACCGTTCCCAGGTGGACCACGAAGAAAAGCTTGGTCCTGTTTGTAAGGAATGCGCTTTCTAAGACTTAAACACCACATGGCCAGCTGAAAAGCTGGCCATATGTGTTTTAAGCGCTACTTCTTATCTCTTCCAGAGCGCAATGCAGCAACCAGTTCTTCTGGCTTGCGAGTAGAGAAAAGCCAATAGGGAGTGGGGTCGTTGGGGTCTGTGATGTCCACCCGGACCACAGGGTTCACCCATCCGCGGAGGAAGATCCATGCGCGGGCATCAAGTTCGGGGCCACGCGCCGCTACAGCGTAGTTTCCGGAATAGGCGCTAACCGAACCAATGAATTCGCGGTTGATATGTGCCTTACCCACGCGAAGTTCTGTTTCGGTGAGAGTGATGGTGGGCGACGTGGCGAACATAGGTATCACGATTGCCGCGTAAATCACGATCGAAAGAATGACACCAAGGGTGAAATCTATCGGGGCCATCACCAAGATCGTCGTAGGAATCATGAATGCCGCAATGACATACATCCACCACGATGGGCGCAAAACTTCACGAAACGTCGTCATACCTCTATTCGACCACTGATTTTGGACTAACCTCGACACGTGGCCGAAACAGTTGAAGTTCTTATCTCTGCTCAGAACGTTCCCAGTTACTCTCATCCCGGAGATGCAGGGGCGGATCTTTCTTCTTCCGAAGCACTGACACTTGCTCCTGGAGAGCGTGCAACAGTTGGAACAGGTGTTTCCATTGCTCTTCCAGCTGGCTACGTTGCGTTCGTTGTTCCACGCTCGGGATTGGCTTCTAAGCACGGAATCACTGTGGTGAATTCACCAGGCACTGTTGATGCTGGCTACCGCGGGGAGATTAAAGTCACTCTTTTGAACACCGATTCTTCACAGCCTTTTGACATTGCCGTGGGCGATCGTATTGCTCAGATGATTGTGATGCCTGTCACTCAAGCTCGTTTCATCCCAGTTGAGAAACTTCCAGTAAGTGAACGTGGCGATTCTGGTTTTGGTTCCACTGGACTTTCAGCACGAAAAGGAAACTAAACATGTCAGGTCCTATTTCCGACGCCAAAAGCGCACCAGCAGATCGTGAAACCACTGGTCCCTTCGACGAATCTGAAGTCAGTGGTGTTCGACCCTACGTCGATTTAGGTGCGCTCAAACTAGTTCCCCGCGAAGGACTCAACCTCCGTTTGGAAGTTGAAGAAGGCTCCGGTCGTGTCGTTGCAGTAGCAATGGATTACCAAGGTTCCACACTTCAGGTCCAAGCATTTGCGTCTACGCGTTCGCAAGGTTTGTGGCACGAGGTTCGTTCACAGCTCACTGAACAGATTTCTACTCAGGGTGGTTCTGTAGAGGACACTCTTTCTGAACTAGGGCCAGAGTTGTTGTGTAAAGTTCCTGCACTTGTCGACGGTAAGCAAACTTTTCAAGAAGTGCGCTTTATTGGTGTTGATGGCCCTCGTTGGTTCTTGCGCGGTGTGATTGCAGGTCCTGCAGCGACTAACCCTGAAATGGGTGCACGCATGATTGAACTGTTCAAAGACATCGTTGTTGTTCGTGGACAGCAACCCATGCCACCTCGCGAGCTCATGCCACTGAAGGTTCCTGAGCAAGCAGCAGGTATTGCTCCTACGCAGCGCTAATCATGTCTGACAAACAAGGCATTGCTGGCCTGGCCTCTCAGCTGGGAGGAAGCTCAAACGGTAAACATCCCCTGTGGAATGCCATGGGTGGAGCACTCGGCATTGTCGAAACAATCCTTCCGGGACTTCTCTTTGTCGCAGTCTTTTCCTTCACGCTCGATCCTTGGTTGGCTATCTGGGTATCGGTTTCTGCTTCTGTTCTCTTTACGTTGTATCGCCTCGTGCGAAAACAAGCAGCCACCCAAGCCCTTGTTGGTCTGCTTGGCGTTGCCATTTCCGCTGTACTTGCGTTGATGTCCAACAAGCCTGAGGACAACTTCGTGGTGGGCATGGTTACCAACGGCGTGTATGGCACCGTCTTCCTGATTTCAGTAGCTGTCGGCTGGCCCATTATTGGTGTGGTTATTGGTCTCGTGCGCAGCGAGGGCACGTCATGGCGTAAGAATCATCCTCACAAACGCGTCTATACCGGAGTCACCCTGTTGTGGGTGGCAATGTTTGCTCTGCGCCTCGGCATTGAGTATCCGCTTTATCTGGCAGGCGATGTAGCCGGGCTCGCGACAGCGAAATTGATTTTAGGTTTGCCCCTGTACGTTCCTGTTCTTGCCTTGACGTGGCTGATCGTGCGATCGCTCTATCGAGAAAAATCTTCACTTTCAGAAGAAATAACTGTCAAAAAGTCCGACTAAGATATATCTTGATATCAAGAGACTTTTTGTTTTCTTGATTTCAACATTTTTTGACCTGCGTAGTACGCCCAATGGAGGAGCAGCACGTGTCGGCAGTAAACAGCTTTGGAGCAAAGAGCACACTCGAGGTGTCAGGAAAGTCTTACGAGATCTTCCGCCTCGACTCCGTTCAGGGACACGACAAGTTGCCCTACAGCCTCAAGGTTCTCCTCGAGAACCTTCTGCGCACTGAGGATGGCGCAAACGTCACTGCAGAGCAGATCAAGGCCTTGGGCAGCTGGGTTCCTTCTGCTGAGCCCGACACCGAAATCCAGTTCACCCCTGCTCGCGTCATCATGCAGGACTTCACTGGTGTTCCCTGTGTCGTTGACCTTGCAACCATGCGTGAGGCAGTAACCGAACTCGGTGGCGACCCCACCAAGATCAACCCTCTTGCTCCTGCAGAGCTCGTCATTGACCACTCAGTTATTGCAGACCTTTACGGTTCAGCAGATGCTCTTGAGCAGAACGTTGAAATCGAATACGAGCGCAACGGCGAGCGTTACCAGTTCCTCCGCTGGGGCCAGACCGCGTTTGATGACTTCAAGGTTGTTCCCCCTGGAACCGGTATCGTCCACCAGGTCAACATTGAGTACCTTGCTCGCGTCACAATGGCTCGCGAAGTTGCTGGTGTTCTACAGGCTTACCCTGACACCTGTGTAGGTACCGACTCTCACACCACCATGGTCAACGGCCTCGGTGTACTTGGTTGGGGTGTTGGTGGTATTGAGGCTGAGGCAGCAATGCTCGGTCAGCCCGTCTCCATGCTTATTCCTAAGGTTGTTGGTTTCAAGCTTTCTGGCTCGATCCCCACCGGTGTAACAGCAACCGACGTCGTTCTCACCATTACCCAGATGCTGCGTAAGCAGGGCGTTGTGGGCAAGTTCGTAGAGTTCTACGGTCCTGGTGTTTCTTCTGTTCCTCTGGCTAACCGTGCCACCATCGGAAACATGAGCCCAGAGTTCGGTTCAACCGCTGCAATGTTCCCTGTCGACAATGTCACCTTGGACTACCTGCGTCTGACCGGTCGCTCGGCTGAGCAGGTTGCTCTCGTTGAGGCATACTCCAAGGCACAGGGCCTGTGGTTTGACCCCAGCAACGAGCCCAACTTCTCGGAGTACATGGAACTCGACCTCTCGACTGTTGTTCCTTCCATCTCTGGTCCCAAGCGTCCACAGGACCGCATTGAGCTGTCGAAGGCACAGACCCAGTTCGCAGAAGACGTCAAGAACTACACCCACGGTGACGCAGTCAAGGTCAGCGTTGATGGGGGAGAAGAGTTTGAGCTGAAGAATGGTGCTGTCACCATTGCAGCCATCACTTCCTGCACCAACACCTCTAACCCTTCGGTCATGCTTGCTGCAGGTCTTCTTGCTCGCAACGCTGTGAAGAAGGGCCTGAAGTCGAAGCCATGGGTCAAGACCACCCTGTCTCCTGGATCCAAGGTAGTGACCGACTACTACGAGAAGGCAGGAGTTACTCCTTACCTCGACGAGCTCGGTTTCTACCCCGTTGGTTACGGCTGCATGACCTGCATCGGTAACTCTGGTCCCCTCAAGGACGAGATTTCTGCAGCAATCAACCACAACGACCTCGCTGTGACCGCTGTTCTCTCGGGTAACCGTAACTTCGAAGGCCGTATTAGCCCCGACGTGAAGATGAACTACCTGGCAAGCCCTCCTCTCGTCATTGCTTATGCTCTGGCTGGTTCGATGGACTTCGACTTCGAAAAGGACGCTCTCGGAACTGGTTCCGACGGTAACCCTGTCTTCCTCAAGGACATCTGGCCTGACACTGCTGAGGTAGAGAAGGTCATTGGCGAGTCCATTGACACTGCCATGTTCGACCACGAGTACTCCTCTGTATTCAACGGTGATGCGCGCTGGCAGAACCTGCCCACCCCAACCGGTGCAACCTTCGAGTGGGACACTAAGTCCACCTACGTGCGCAAGCCTCCATACTTCGACGGCATGAAGAAGGAGACCACTCCTGTCACCGATATTGCTGGTGCTCGCGTGCTGGCAACTCTGGGTGACTCAGTCACCACTGACCACATCTCACCTGCTGGAAACATCAAGGCTGGCACCCCTGCGGCTGTCTACCTCGATCAGCACGGTGTTGCTCGCGGTGACTACAACTCTTATGGATCTCGTCGTGGAAACCACGAAGTAATGATTCGCGGCACATTCGCGAACATTCGTCTGAAGAACCAGCTCCTGGACGGTGTTGAGGGTGGTTACACTCGCGACTTCACTCAGGCAGATGGCCCTCAGTCCTTCATCTACGACGCCAGTGCAAACTACCAGGCAGCTGGAACTCCTCTCGTCATCTTCGGTGGCAAGGAATATGGTTCCGGTTCATCGCGTGACTGGGCTGCAAAGGGAACCGCTCTGCTGGGCGTGAAGGCTGTTATCACTGAGAGCTTCGAGCGTATTCACCGCTCTAACCTCATTGGTATGGGTGTTCTTCCTCTGCAGTTCCCTGCAGGTCAGAGCTGGGAGACCCTGGGTCTCGATGGTACTGAGATCATCTCGATCTCTGGCGTTGAAGAGCTCAACAAGGGTGTTACCCCCAAGACGGTTCGTGTGACTGCTACTCCTTCGGAGAACTCTCCTGCAGGAAAGCAGACCATCGAGTTTGACGCAGTAGTGCGCATCGACACCCCAGGTGAAGCTGACTACTACCGCAACGGTGGAATCCTCCAGTACGTGCTGCGTTCGCTCGTCGCTTAGTCGACGAATTCACAGCACAAACTGGTTCGTTTCCTCATAGACTCGAGCCATGGCAATTCTTGAGACTGTTCACGGTCCACGTGACCTCGACAAGCTCACTAACGATCAGCTGATTGAGCTTTCCGGAGAAATCCGTGAATTCTTGGTGCGCGAGGTTGCCCGCTCTGGCGGGCACCTCGGCCCCAATCTCGGCGTGGTCGAAATGACTATTGCTATTCACCGTGTCTTTGATTCACCCAAGGATTCGATTGTCTTTGACACTGGACATCAGTCCTATGTGCACAAACTTCTGACAGGTCGTCAAGACTTCTCCAAGTTGCGTGAAAAGGGAGGCCTTGCCGGCTACCCACAGCGCTCAGAATCTATTCACGACATTGTGGAGAGTTCTCATGCATCAAGCTCACTTTCTTGGGCTGACGGCATTTCCAGGGCGTATTCGATGTCGGGTCAAAAAGACCGACATGTCATTGCGGTTGTGGGTGATGGCGCTCTCACTGGCGGAATGACCTGGGAAGCACTCAACAACATCAGTCACGACAATGCCCGCAACCTCATCATCGTTGTCAATGACAACGGACGCAGTTACGCACCCACTATTGGTGGCATGGCACGCTTCTTGGACAGTGTGCGCACGCGCAAGGGGTATCGCAACCTGCACTTTAGTAGTTCTCGCTTTTTCGCCAAGATGGGCCCTTACGCACGCGCTTTTTATCGCGGTGTGCGTGGCGGTGTTCACGGCTTCTTGAGCCGCTTCACCAACAATCAAGACCTCTACGCCAACCTCGATATCAAATACCTTGGCCCCGTCAATGGCCATGACGTCAAGGCGATGGAGGCAGTTCTTCGTCAAGCGAAGAGCTACGGGGCTCCTGTCATAGTTCATGCCATTACCGAAAAGGGTAAGGGCTACGAACCTGCACGCCGTGACCTCGATGACCAGTTCCACGCGGTGGGAAAGATCGACCCTGCAACAGGTAAAGCACTGAGTAGTTCAACTTCTGTTGGATGGACGGATGTCTTTGGTGACGAACTCGTTGCACAAGCAGAGCACAACAAGAAAATTGTTGCCATAACCGCGGCCATGTTGCGACCTACAGGTCTTCACAAGATGCTCGAGCGCTTCCCTGAGCGCATCATTGATGTGGGAATTGCAGAACAGCATGCAGTGACCTCTGCTGCGGGCCTTGCTTTTGGTGGAATGCACCCGGTTGTTGCCATTTATGCCACCTTTGTGAATCGTGCTTTCGACCAAGTGTTGATGGACGTTGCACTTCACAAGGCTGGCGTGACTTTCGTTCTCGACCGTTCAGGTGTGACCGGCCCCGATGGTCCAAGCCATCACGGCGTGTGGGATCTTGCTTTGTTGCAAGTTGTCCCTCATATCCGCCTAGCTGCTCCTCGAGACGCTACGCGCCTGCGTGAGGAGCTTGCAGAGGCTTTAGCAGTCAATGACGCACCAACTGTTATTCGCTTCCCCAAGGGCACTGTAGCGACCGATATCGATGCTGTTCGTCGTTGTGACGATGGTGTGGATGTCCTGCTCGAGGCAGCCCACAAAGATGTTCTTATCGTCGCGATCGGTGCATTTGCTCAACTGGGTCTAGAAGTTGCAGCACGTCTTGCCCAGCAGGGGATTGGTGCAACAGTTGTCGACCCACGATGGGTTGTCCCTGTTCCCACCAGCATCATCGAGATGGCTCGTGATCACCGCCTAGTTATCACCCTTGAAGATGGTGTTCGAGTGGGTGGCATTGGAACACGTATCCGCCAGGATCTGCGCAGCGCAGGTGTTGACACCGCTGTCGATGAACTCGGACTTCCCGATGAATTCATTGATCACGCCACACGTGAAGAAATTCTTGCCGAAGCTGGTCTCACTGCACAAGACATCGCACGTGATGTCGTTGCTCAGGTACTCGGAAGTAAAATTCCCGTGGCGAGGCCCCTGCCTGAAGAGTCAAACGTTTCCGACTCTCTTCGAGCTGAATAGCTTCTAGTTCGAGGTTCCCGCAATGAGCGGGTTGTGGAATGTTCCACCAAAGACTCTCTGGCTAGCCCCAATGCGGTCGAGGAACGGTGTTGCCCCGCCCATCTGGAATGGCCAACCAGCGCCCATAATCATGCACAAGTCAATATCTTCAGCAGCTGTGACGACGTTTTCTTCAAGCATGCGATGGATTTCATCAGCCAGACCATCCTCGATACGTAAACGAATCTGTTCCGAAGTCATGGGGGAGGTTCCACCCTTGACAATGGCTTCGGCCCCTCGGTCATAGCCTGTTATCTTGCCCGTGCGGCCACGAACAATGATCGAACCGTGTTCCGCAAGCTTGTGAAGATTGTCACTGCGGAAGAAGCGGTCAGGGAATGCTGCATGGTGGGTATCTAGAACGTGTGCACCCACTTTGAGCCCCACTAAATCGAGCAGTTCGAACGGCGCCATGGGCATTCCGAACGAAGCGACAGACTCATCGACTGTTTTGAACGGTGTTCCGGTGTCTACAGCATGCATTGCTTCACCCAGCAGGCGCGCGAGCAATCTATTCACTACGAAACCGGGGGAGTCAGAGGTAATGACAGCTGTCTTTCCGAGTTTCTTAGCAGTATCCATCGCTGTGGCTAGTGCGACCTCATTGGTCTGAGGAGCGTTGACCACTTCAACCAATGGCATTACTGCAACAGGATTGAAGAAGTGGAAACCGACCAAACGTTCGGGGTGAGCTAGCTTGGCACCAATGTCCTGTACCGACAAGCTTGACGTGTTGGTGGCGAGAATGGCGTCCTCAGCGATGTACTGCTCGATATTGGCAAACACATCTTGTTTCACGCTGAGCTCTTCGAAAACGGCTTCAATGACCCAATCGGCATCCGAGAATGCTGCTGGGTTAGTTGTGCCACTAACCAGTGCTTGGAGGCGTTGGTTTTCGTCTGAGGAGATGCGTCCCTTGTCATGCATGGATTGAATCTCTGCGTGGATGTATAACAGTGCTTCGTCGAGCTTCTCCTGGTTGATGTCGGTGAGGACAACAGGGACCTTGAGCTTACGTACAAAAAGCAAAGCAAACTGTCGTGCCATCAACCCAGCGCCGATTACTCCCACCTTGCCCACAGGACGTGCAAGTTTGGGATCAGGTGCGCCTGCTGGCTTCTTTGCTCGCTTCTGAACTAGATCAAAGGCATACATCGAAGCCTGGAATTGATCTCCAACAATGAGTGAAGCGATAGCTTCATCCTCGCGAGCAAAGGCTGCTTCTTTGTCGACTTTCCTTGCTTGTTCGAGCAATTCAAGAGCAACATATGGAGACTTTGCTACGGTACCGAGCTTGTCCTCGACGCTCTTTTTGGCAATGTTGACTGCCAAATTCCACTTCGCTAGGCGCTCAATCTTGCCAGGCTGGTTGGGGCGGTGTGGCTGGTGGCCGCTGAGGACAGAGTCTGCCCACATAATTGATTCTTCTAAGAACCGCGCAGAGCCAAACATGGCATCAGCAATTCCGAGCTCAAACGCCACAGAAGCATTGAGCATCCGGTTGTTCTTGAGAGGGTTTTCGATAATGACCTTGAGCGCGTTTTCAATTCCGATCAGGTTGGGGAGCAAGTATGCCCCGCCCCATCCTGGAATGAGTCCGAGGAAGACCTCAGGAAGAGCAATTGCGCTGACATTGGCATCGACAGTTCGATAGTCCGCATTTAATGCGACTTCAAGACCGCCACCTAAAGCAAGACCATTAATGAAGACGAATGAAGGAACGCCCAACTCGCCCAACCGACCTAATGCTCGGTGCCCAAGCTGTGCAAGCTTGACAGCCATTGCCTTGCTGGGGACTTCACCGACGCGGCTGAGGTCAGCGCCAGCAGCAAGAATAAATTCTTTACCGGTGAGGGCCACACCGTGGATTTCTCCTTGTGCAGCGCGGTCACTGAGTGCAACCAACGTTTGATCCAGTTCCAGAAGACTCTTCGGTCCCAGGGTGTTGGGTCGACGATAGTCCAGCCCGTTGTCCAAGGTAATGAGAGCAAGAACCCTGCCACTGGGCAGAGAGACATCCCGCACAAAGCTGTGGGTGACGACTTCTTCATCGCTCAAAGCAAGAAGGTCAGAGAAATCGATGGCGTCGTAATTCGTCATTACTTTGCTCCCTTATAGTGAGGGTTCTCCCAGATGACCGTGCCACCTTGACCCAAACCAATACACATCGTGGTCAATCCGTAGCGAACCTCAGGATGACGTTCAAACTGATGAGCGAGCTGAATCATGAGTCGAACACCACTGCTGGCAAGGGGGTGTCCGAGGGCAATTGCGCCACCGTATTCATTGACGCGGGGGTCATCGTCCGCGATGCCGAAGTAATCAAGGAAAGCAAGAACCTGAACAGCAAAGGCTTCGTTGACTTCAAAAAGACCAATGTCTGTGATGTCGAGACCTGCCTTGCGCAGGGCTTTTTCTGTAGCAGGAACGGGCCCAATACCCATGACTTCGGGTTCAACGCCGGCAAAGGCGAAGGAAACCATGGTCATCTTGATGCCGAGCCCAAATTCTTCTGCCGCTTGTTCGCTCGCAAGCATGCACACGGTTGCGCCATCGTTGAGGCCACTGGCATTACCTGCTGTAACCCTTCCATGAGGGCGGAAAGGCGTTTTGAGTGCAGCTAGTCCTTCCAGAGTGGTTTCGGGTCGGGGAGCTTCGTCAACTGTTGCCAAAGTCCAACCCTCGGCAGTCTTGGCTGAAACAGGAATCAAATCTGGCTGAATGAGCCCTGCCGCATATGCGGCTGCAACTTTTTGCTGAGACCGCAGTGCATAGGCATCTGCGCGTTCCTTGGTGAGGTGGGGGAAACGGTCATGCAGTCGCTCCGCGGTGGCACCCATGTTGAGGGCATCAGCACTGACGAGCTTTTCTGCAAGAAAACGAGGGTTGGGATCTGCATTGAAGCCCATAGGGTGACGCCCCATGTGCTCCACACCACCAGCAATAACGATGTTGTAGGCACCCATCGCAATTCCACCAGCTGTCGTGGTGACCGCAGTCATCGCGCCTGCGCACATGCGGTCAATGGCATAACCAGGAACATGGCGGGGGAGCCCGGCAAGAATTCCTGCAGTTCGACCGAGGGTGAGTCCCTGATCTCCCTGCTGTGTTGTGGCAGCAATGGCCACTTCGTCGATTTCCTCTGCAGGTACTGCAGGGTTGCGCTCCAAGAGCCCCATCATTGCTTTGACAATGAGATCGTCAGCTCGGGTTTGCCAGTACATCCCCTTCTCGCCTGCACGGCCAAAAGGTGTCCGCACACCATCGACAAATACGACACGATTTCCCGCTGTCATGATTTCCTCTCGAAGCGTCATTGCTATCTTGATGCTAGTTCGTGGGATTCAGCTGTGAAAGACAGCTGTTGTTCTCTACGAATCCTCTACAGGTTCTTCAGGTACTTTTTGGTCTGCTTCGACAAAAGCGTTGGAAATCAGCGCGCAGGTCTCCGTTATTTGCCAAATTCGGGCACCGTGCTTTTTGAGTGCTTCGGTGATGCTCACTACAGTGATGGGACTGGGTGGCGCCCAGGCCAATTCACGAAGAATACTCGGGGTGAGGAGATTCTCAACGGGCATCGACAGCTCTTCTGCCCTGGCAGAAAGCACCTCACGAGCAAGTTGAAGCCGCTCTAGAGCCTCAGGCTTGCGATCAACCCATGCTCGTGGGGGAGGCAGTGTGTCGCTGGGAACGCGCATCACCGGAAGTGACTCATCCTTGAGCCCAATGAGAACAGCGTCCCACCAGGTATCCAACAAGCTTTTGCTAGCCCTGCCATTGAATTCCTTGAGCCCAATGAGTTCTGACTTGTTGGTCAAAGTTGATCGACTCGCGGCGACGATGGCGCTGTCAGGAATGAGTCGACCTGGAGACACGTCTCTTCTCTGAGCAACCTCATCGCGTGCGGTCCATAATGCCCTGGCAACAGCAAGCTGTCGAGGGGTTCTGAGTGTATGAAGTCCAGAAATTCGACGCCATGGTTCAGCGCTGACAACCTTCTCCGGTTTGTCTAAAGTGGCCTGAAATTCTTCCTGTGCCCAGCCGAGCTTGTCGGATTCAATGAGTAACTTTTCAATCTCATCGCGTACGTCAACGAGTAGCTCAACATCGAGAGCGGCATATTTCAGCCACGGTTCAGGAAGTGGACGGGTAGACCAGTCTGCAGCGCTGTGTTCCTTGGCAAGGTGAATTCCCAAGAGAGATTCGACGACAGGTCCCAGCCCAACCCGTTCCATTCCGAGAAGTCGAGCAGATAGTTCAGTATCAAAAATGCGGGTCGGTGTGATTCCCACCTCTCGCAAGCAGGCTAGATCCTGGCTTGCAGCGTGGAGAACCCATTCTTGATCTGCGTTTTGCAGGAAGAGTTCTGACATGTCACCAATGGCAGGAGGGTCGAAGAGAAAAGTGCCAGCCTCGCGACGGTGAACCTGAATCAAATAAGCGCGTTGTGAATAGGTGAAACCAGAGGCTCTCTCTGCGTCAATGGCGAGAGGGCCAGTACCTGCTGAGATGACATCACACGCTTCAAGGAACTCTTGTGCGTTATCTATAACGCGAACGCTAACCACGCTCCCTGCGGCGGGCAGTGAGGCTAACAGCATCTGCGGTTGGAGGGAGACCTGCCAACATGCACAGGAGTTCACCCCACGCTTCTGCTTGTTCACCCATGTGAGGGGAGGCGGGAGACCATGATGCGCGAAGTTCTATTTGAGCGCCTTCGCCGGAATCAGCCAGTTCACCAAAACCTGTTGAAAGAATCCGTGTTGCTGTTCCGGAAGCATTGAAATAATCAGCTTCTCGAATGGTGAGAGCATCGGTAAGCCAAGACCAGGCAACATTCGCTAAGAAGGGGTCAAGCCCAATTTCAGCTTCAAGCGGTGCTTGTGCATAGGCAACTACTCGAAATGGACCGCCCCAGGATTCAGGTTCCGAGGGGTCGTAAAGAAGAATGAATCGACCTGTGCCATGTTGGGATTCGTGCTCATGTTCGGCAATCAGGACATCAGCAGCTAAGGCGTAACTATAAGGAGCGACGCCACCCGGAGAGTCAATCTGGCGAACGGTCAATTCTTCGCGAAAGGTCACGGCGCTGATGCTCTCAACGGCAAGTTTGAATGCCTCGGGCACGTTCTCTGTGACTGTCACATCTCGACCCTAAAGTCGCGGCATTACTGGTGCTCTACGGCTCGCCGCCAATATTGGAAAGTCATTGAGGACTTGCTCTCAGACAAAGTCGATTCGAGATCAAAATCGCCATGGTCGCAGAGAAATGGGGGCAGCGCTACATAGGGGTCATTTCCTATTCGGGTTACAGCAATGTGGTCAAACCCCCACTGTTGACCTATGAGTTGCGCAGTGGTGACGCCGCCCTCACACAAAATGTGTTCATCCTCACTCTTCAGTGAGTGAACAATCGCTTGGACGCTCGGGTATGTCATAACGCGTGCAGGATCCGGACAAGAATCCCAGGGGAGTTCTCCCGACCGAGACAACACGGCAAGGCGTCCGCGAGGAGGAAGGAACCAACCTTCTGCTCGTACAGATTCAGCACCTACGACAACAACGTCTGCGTCGGAGCGAATGACTTTTAATATCCGGCGATCTTCTTGAGAGGTCAGCGTGTGTGAGGTCGAATCAACACCGCGGGTTTCATCGGCAGGGCTGAGCACCATGTTGAGCCGAACACTGCGACCTAGAGGCCATGCATAGTGCTGTGAGAGCTGTTCATCGGTGAGCGAAGAACTCTCCATCTTTAGGCTTCGGTCTTCTCGCGGATCTGTCTTTTCATGCGCCATAACATTCCTGTCATCCCGCGAACGCGCAGGGGAGAGATCAGCGTATTGAGGCCCAAGGTGCTGGGGAAGTCATCAGGAATACCCACCGCCTCGTCAACAGAAAGCCCGGTAAGTCCTTGGGCAAGAATGCTGGCAAAGCCACGCGTCGTGGGAGCTTGCTCAGGCGCTGTGGCGAAAACGGCAACAGTGTTGTTTTCAACCTCGACAAAGATGTAGACCGGTGACTGACACTCCTCTACTTTTTCCAAAAGCTCGGGGTGATCTGCATACTTTGCAGGGAGATCTGGGAGCTCTTCAGCAAACTCAATGAGGAGTTGAATTTTGTCCTTGTCTCCAAGGTCGAGGAAGTCTTCTCGTGTTTCGGCGAGTACTGCAGGAAGGTCAGTCATGATGCAACCATCTTCTCAGGTATTCGAGTGAAGAAAGAATGGGAGCCAACTTCACGTTGACTCCCATTTCATTTATGCGACGAGAGCGCCTGGCTCTGTGCCCTTGACTATCGGCACGCGAACGGCGGAGCCCCATTCAGTCCATGAACCGTCATAGTTTCGGACGCCGGTGAATCCGAGGAGGTAGTTCAGAACAAACCACGTGTGGCTCGAACGTTCGCCAATACGGCAGTAAGCAATGATGTCGTCGCCTGGCTTGAGGCCAGCACCATCGAGGTAGAGGGCTTCAAGTTCAGCGCGGTCCTTGAACGTGCTGTCTTCGTTTGCTGCACGGGCCCAGGGGACACTTGCTGCGCCGGGAATGTGGCCACCACGAAGGGCGCCTTCTTCTGGATAGGCAGGCATGTGTGTGCGCTCACCGGAATACTCTTCGGGGCTACGAACATCAATCATGGGCTTGCCAATGTGGGCAAGAGTGTCGCTGAGATAAGCGCGAATAGGAGCATCGTTGCGCTCGATGACGGGGTACTGAGATGGAACAAGAGCGGGCTGATCTTTAGTGAGCTCACGTCCCTCTGCGATCCACTTGTCACGGCCGCCATCAAGGAGGCGAACATCTTCGTGGCCAAAAAGTTTGAAAACCCAGAGAGCATAGGCAGCCCACCAGTTGCTCTTGTCGCCATAAATCACAACGGTGCTCTCACGTGAGATTCCCTTAGAGCTCAAGAGTGCTGCGAAAGCCTCACCCTGGACATAATCACGAAGAACAGGGTCGTTGAGGTCGGTGTGCCAGTCAATCTTGACGGCTCCTGGAATGTGTCCGATTTCGTAGAGAAGAACATCCTCATCCGATTCAACAATGACCAAGTTAGGAGTTGAGAGGTGTTCAGCGAGCCATTCGGTGCTCACAATAGCTTCAGGGTGTGCGTATTCGGCGAATTTTGGACTGTTATCGATAGGTACGCTCATAGCTCCATGTTTCTTTCTCAAGGCACGCTACTCAAACCGGGCTGGAATAAAAGCCAATAGGCTTGAGGTGCACTTCGAGACTACGTACTGAAACACCAAGTGCCAACCCCACAGGCTCTATTCACACCTTTTGTTGAGGAATATTTCACGCGATGACTTCCACCGTTTCCCTGGTCGAACGCCATCCGACCCTTGATGCAAGCTCGATTGTGAGCAGTCTGGTTCCTCCGCCCCAGTTTGTGGATGCTCGATTCGACAATTACATCCCCAATCCTGATTTCCCTTCACAAGAAGAAGCTCGCCACATCTTGGAAGAGTTTGCAGCGAAGAACACATCTGTAATCAAACAGGCCAAACTCTTTAGCCGAGCAAAAAAGACTGAAGAAGTTCCACCAGGGGTTTATCTCGATGGTGGCTTTGGTGTGGGAAAAACACACCTACTTGCTGCTGCATGGAATGTCGCTTCCGGAAAGAAATACTTTGGCACCTTCTTGCAATACACCTCACTGGTGGGCGCATTGGGCTATGTCAAAGCAGTTGAAGCGCTCAAAGGTGCCAGCCTGATTTGTATTGATGAGTTTGAACTCGATGATCCAGGCGACACCATGATGATGACCCGCATGCTGGGGGAGCTTGTGGCAGGTGGCACGCGCATTGCTGCAACAAGTAATACTCCTCCTGCTGCTTTGGGCGAGGGTCGTTTCGCTGCTGCAGATTTCTTGAGAGAAATCCAGGCTTTAGCGTCAAACTTCCGAACCCTCCGTATTGATGGCACTGACTATCGTCAGCGCACAGCAGAAGGCATTTCTCGAGTTTTCAGTGCACATGATCTCACCACGTCGGTTGAGGGTAAAGCCAGCGATGGCCTAACCGTCTCGGTAGATTCCTTTGACGGACTACTTGCTCACCTCGCGACAGTTCACCCTTCTGTCTATGTTCGTTTGCTCGAGAACATTGACGTCATTGCCTTGGAAAATGTTCACGTCATTATGAATCAGACTGATGCCTTGCGTTTGGTTGCTTTCATAGACCGTGTCTATGACGCGCAGATTCCCATCATTGCTTCGGGCTCCCCGCTTTCTGAAGTTTTCGGCGGGGACATGATCAATGGCGGATATCGGAAGAAGTATCTTCGTTGCGTATCCAGGCTGATCGCACTGACAAACTCCTAAAGCGAAACCAGCTGGAAACAAAACTGCCCATTTTGTAACCTCAGCGTCACCTCAGTGAACTCATGCGGTAACCGCAACCGAGCACACTCGTGAATACAGACGGTTCTTTATCCGTCACCATTCGTGAAAGAGGTTGAAATGGATCAAGGCAACACCGCCTTCGTACTCATCAGCGCAGCTCTCGTGCTCCTGATGACTCCCGCCCTGGCATTCTTCTATGGCGGTCTCGTCAAGGCTAAGAGTGTCGTCAGCATGATGATGCTGAGCTTTGGCTCACTCGCACTGATTGGTGTGCTGTGGGTTATCTACGGTTACGCAATTGCTTTCGCTAACGAAGGTTCCGCAACCTTCTACGGCATCGATGGCGTTATCGGTATTGACACCGCCTACATCGGCCTTGAAGGTCTCCTCGAGACTCCTGAAGGCGCTGCTTTCCCACCACTTGCATTCGCTGCCTTCCAGGCAACATTCGCCATCATCACCGTCGCGCTGATCAGCGGTTCTATCGCTGACCGCGCGAAGTTCGGTGCATGGTTGGTCTTCGCGGGCATCTGGGCAACCGTTGTGTACTTCCCCGTAGCATCTTGGGTCTTCAACTTCACCATCGTGGACGGCAAGATCGTGGATGGTGGATGGATCGCCTACAACCTCGGCGCTATCGACTTTGCTGGTGGTACTGCTGTTCACATCAACGCTGGTGCTGCAGCCCTTGCTCTTGCATTGGTTCTCGGGAAGCGCATCGGTTTCGCCAAGGGTGTAGCAAAGCCTCACAACGTGCCACTGGTTCTCCTCGGTGCAGGTCTGCTCTGGTTCGGCTGGTTCGGCTTCAACGCAGGTTCTGAACTCGCTGCTGACGGTATTGCTTCGCTTGCTTTCATTAACACCATTGCCGCTCCTGCTGCTGCTGTTCTTGGATGGCTCCTCATCGAGCGCATCAAGGAAGGTAAGGCGACTTCGGTTGGTGCTGCTTCCGGTGCTGTAGCTGGTCTGGTAGCGATTACCCCTGCATGTGCGAACCTGACTCCAATGTGGGCGATTGTTCTCGGCCTGGTTGCTGGAGCAATCTGTGCACTTGCTATCGAGCTGAAGTTCACCTTCGGCTTCGATGACTCGCTCGACGTCGTGGGTATCCACCTCGTTGGTGGCCTGATTGGAACCTTGTTCCTCGGTTTCTTCGCAACCGACGTAGGACTGCTCTTCTCTGGCTCGTTCGACCAGCTGGGCAAGCAGGCCATCGCAGCCTTCACCGTCCTCATCTTCTCCTTCGTTCTCAGCTACATCATCGGAACGATCATTGAGAAGACCATGGGCTTCCGTATCAAGAACGAAGATGAGCTCGCTGGCATCGACACCATCGTTCACGGTGAAGAGGGCTACGCACTCCAGGACGCATAATCCGCGTTCATAACTGAATAGGTACGCGCTGGGCCCTGCAGAAAACTGCAGGGCTTGGCCGCGTTAACCTGTTCGAAACATAAATGCTTCACAACTGAAACGCTTGTGGCAAAGAATCTCTTCTGGAGGTTCTCATGGATACAGGTAATACCGCTTTTCTGATCATCTGCACGGCTCTCGTTTTGATGATGACGCCTGCGCTGGCCTTCTTCTATGGCGGGCTAGTCCGCGCCAAGAGCGTGATCAGCATGATGATGATGAGCTTTGGCTCCATCGCCATTGTCGGTTTGCTCTGGATTATTTATGGTTATGCCATCGCATTCCCTGCCTTTGATAGCGCTTCTTTCTACGGCATTCCCGGCGTCTTTGGCATTGATATTGCTCACATTGGTCTTGAAGATCTCCTAGTTGTTCCCGACGGCGCTTCCGTTCCTCCTCTTGTTTTTGCTGCTTTCCAGGCAACCTTTGCGATCATTACTGTCGCACTGATTTCGGGAGCTATTGCTGACCGCGCGAAGTTCGGTGCGTGGATGGTCTTTGCCGGGGTCTGGGCCACATTGGTGTATTTCCCTGTTGCGTCCTGGATCTTTAACTTCACCGTGGTGGACGGGGAAATGACCAGCGGTGGATGGCTTGTCTATAACGTGGGAGCTCTTGACTTTGCTGGGGGTACTGCCGTTGAGATCAACTCTGGCGCTGCAGCACTTGCTCTGGCGCTCGTTCTCGGTAAGCGCATTGGTTTTGCCAAGGGAATCCACAAACCTCACAACGTGCCTTTCGTTCTTCTGGGAGCTGGTCTGCTGTGGTTCGGCTGGTTTGGTTTCAATGCAGGATCCGCCATTGCAGCCGACGGTATTGCTGCCATTGCTCTGATCAACACCATGGCTGCTGGCACCACGGGAATTATCGGATGGCTCATTATTGAGCGTGTCAAGGACGGCAAAGCAACTTCGGTTGGAGCGGCATCCGGTGCTGTGGCAGGTTTGGTCGCCATTACGCCCTCCTGTGCCTATCTCACGCCTACCTGGGCGCTTGTTCTCGGTCTTGTCACTGGAGTTCTTTGTGCTCTCGCCGTTGAACTGAAGTTCACCTTTGGCTTTGATGACTCGCTCGACGTCGTGGGTATCCACCTTGTTGGCGGTCTGATTGGAACTTTGTTCCTTGGTTTCTTTGCTGCCGAAGTAGGACTTTTGTACTCCGGTTCATTCGACCAGTTGGGCAAGCAAGCAATCGCAGCCTTCAGTGTCTTGGTTTACTCCTTCGTTCTGACCTTTGCTATCGGCTGGGTCATTGAAAAGACCATGGGCTTCCGTGTTCGTAACGAAGATGAACTTGCAGGCATTGACTTGGTTATGCACGGAGAAGAAAGCTACGACTACTAAACCTGCGTGTCAGGTTTTGCGTTCGGGCAAACTTCTCGATAAAGTTCCAAGGTACTCATTAGAGTGCAACGCGGATGTGGCGCAGTGGTAGCGCATAACCTTGCCAAGGTTAGGGTCGCGAGTTCGAATCTCGTCATCCGCTCGAGTGTGGTCATTCCTAAGACTTACTCATTGTTAGCGTGGGCAACCACCTACGGTGGATTGGCCGAGAGGATAGGCAGCGGCCTGCAAAGCCGTCCACACCGGTTCGAATCCGGTATCCACCTCCAAAACTAGGTAGAAATACTTAGCTTTTGAGCGATTGGCGCAGCGGTAGCGCGCTTCCCTGACACGGAAGAGGTCGCTGGTTCGATCCCAGTATCGCTCACTGAAAACCCTCGGATTTCCGGGGGTTTTTCTTTTGGCTAGGCTGGTAGCTGAGAACAGTTCTAAGAGGAGTTCACTTCGTGTCTGATGTTTCCGGTGCACTAACCGTTCAAGCCTCCAGCGATGGCTTTGCGCTCTTCACAGACCGCAGCATCGTTGCCATGCGTGTCAACGGTGAACTGCGTGACCTCGCTCATGTTCTCTCGGCGGGAGATGTCGTCGAGCCCGTCACTATCGATTCTGCTGATGGTCTCAATATTCTTCGCCACTCAGCAGCCCACGTCCTTGCCCAAGCTGTTCAGAATGTTAACCCTGAAGCCAAGCTCGGTATTGGTCCACCCGTAACCGATGGTTTCTACTACGACTTTGACGTTGCTGAAGCTTTCACACCTGAAGACATGAAGGCGCTAGAAAAGGCCATGTCTCGTATTGTGCGCGCTGGTCAACGCTTCATGCGTCGTGTCGTCACCGAAGATGAGGCACGCGCAGAACTCGCTGCTGAGCCCTACAAGCTTGAACTGATCGGTCTCAAGGGCGGAAACACCGGGGATGACAACGAAAGCGTTGAAGTTGGCGGCAATGAGCTGACCATTTACGACAACGTTGATCCCGCCACGGGGGAGACCGTGTGGAAGGACCTCTGCCGTGGTCCTCACATTCCGAACACTCGCATGATCGGTGATGGCTTTGCCCTTACTCGTCTTGCTGCCGCCTACTGGCGCGGTTCTGAGAACAACCCCCAGTTGCAGCGCATTTACGGCACGGCATGGCCTACCAAGGCAGACCTTCGCGCATACCAGGAGCGTCTAGAAGAGGCCGCCAAGCGTGACCACCGTCGTCTCGGTAGTGAGCTGGACTTGTTTAGCTTCCCCGACGAAATCGGCTCAGGACTTCCGGTCTTCCATCCCAAGGGTGGTGTGATTCGCCGCACTATGGAGGATTATTCTCGTCGTCGCCACGAAGAGGGCGGCTACGAGTTCGTCTACTCACCACACATCACGAAGTCGAACCTGTTTGAGACCAGTGGACACCTTGACTGGTATTCCGATGGCATGTTCCCTCCCATGAAGTTGGACGAGATTCGCAATGAGGCTGGAGACGTCACCCGCCAGGGAGTGGACTACTACCTCAAGCCCATGAACTGCCCTTTCCACATTTTGATTTTCAAGTCACGTTCAAAGAGCTACCGTGAGCTTCCTCTTCGTTTGTTCGAATTCGGTTCTGTCTATCGCTATGAGAAATCTGGTGTTGTTCACGGTTTGACTCGTGTTCGCGGCATGACTCAAGACGATGCGCACATCTTCACCACGCGCGAGAACATGAAAGAAGAGCTCACCAAGGTTCTGAACTTTGTACTCTCGTTGCTGCGCGATTACGGCCTTGATGACTTCTATCTTGAGCTTTCTACCAAGGACCCCAAGAAGTATGTTGGCGACGACGCCATCTGGGATGAAGCGACAGAAACTCTCCGTCAGGTTGCAGAGGATTCTGGTTTGACCTTGGTTCCAGATCCAGGTGGCGCTGCGTTCTATGGCCCCAAGATCTCTGTACAGGCACGTGACGCTATTGGTCGCACCTGGCAGATGTCAACGATTCAGCTTGACTTCAACTTGCCTGAGCGTTTTGATCTTGAATACACCGGGCCTGACGGAAACCGTCACCGCCCCGTGATGATTCACCGCGCACTCTTTGGTTCTATTGAACGCTTCTTCGGTGTTCTCACTGAACACTACGCAGGCGCTTTCCCTCTGTGGCTTGCCCCAGTACAAGCCATTGGTATTGCCGTTGCTGAAGAGTATGAAGAGTATCTCTCAGGAGTTCTTGACCAACTCAAGGCTGAGGGTCTTCGAGTTCAACTTGATGCCAGCGATGACCGCATGCAGAAGAAGATTCGTAATGCTGCTGCACAGAAGGTTCCTGTTCAGATCATTGCCGGTGAAGAAGACCGAAACAACGGTGCTGTGAGTTTCCGCTTCCGAGATGGAAGCCAGCGCAACGGTATTCCGGTCAGTGAGGCAATCGCACTTCTCGTTGGTGCAGCCAAGGACCACCGTCAGGTGCTGACTGCAGAGGACCTATGAGCCACTACGGAGAGAATGAATTTGAGGGTGTAGACCTTCGATCAGCTTCTTCCTTTGCTGGCGTCCCTGACGAATTCCAGCGCCTGTGGACCCCGCATCGCCTTGCCTACATAGAAAATGGCCAGCAGCCTCCCGAGGCAGATTGTCCGTTTTGTTTGGCACCCCAGATGTCTGATGAAGAAGGCTTAATTGTTCATCGAGGCACCCACGCATTTGTCTTACTGAACCTGTATCCCTACAACAGCGGACATTTACTTGTCTGTCCCTACAGACACGTTGCGATGTATGACGAAGCAACTGTTGAAGAGACCGCAGAAATAGCTAGTCTTACTCAGGAAGCAATGCGAGTGTTGAAAAAGGTTTCTCGCAATGACGGCTACAACATCGGCATGAATCAAGGTCGTGTTGCTGGAGCCGGAATTGCAGATCATCTTCATCAACATGTAGTGCCTAGATGGGCTACAGACTCAAATTTCTTCCCCATCATTGCCAAGAGCAAAGCTGTTACAGCTCTCCTCGGTGATGTGCGTCACGCCATTGCGCAAGCATGGTCTGAAGGCAACTAAACTTTTTCCTCTCACCCTCCACATAAAGAAGTTGTAGAAAATGACTGAAAAGAACAACGCACCCCTCACTGGTAGCAACCGTGTTAAGCGCGGACTTGCAGAGCAGCTCAAGGGCGGTGTCATCATGGACGTTGTCAACGCTGAACAGGCACGCATTGCTGAAGACGCTGGTGCTATCGCTGTCATGGCTCTCGAGCGTGTTCCTGCAGACATCCGTGCTCAGGGCGGTGTTGCACGTATGAGCGACCCAGACCTCATCGAGGGTATTCAGGCTGCGGTAAAGATTCCGGTCATGGCCAAGGCCCGTATTGGCCACTTTGTTGAAGCTCAGGTTCTTGCAGAGCTCAACGTTGACTTCATTGACGAGTCCGAAGTTCTCAGCCCCGCTGACTACATCAACCACATCGACAAGTGGGCGTTTGATGTTCCTTTCGTCTGTGGTGCAACCAACTTGGGTGAAGCACTCCGTCGTATCAACGAGGGTGCTGCCATGATTCGCTCCAAGGGTGAAGCTGGAACCGGAGACGTTTCTGAAGCTACCAAGCACATTCGTAAGATCAACTCCGAACTGCGCTGGTTGTCCTCCATGTCAAAGGACGAGCTCTACGTTGCTGCAAAGGAGCTTCAGGCTCCCTACGACCTCGTTGTTGAGGTAGCAGCTGCAGGCAAGCTTCCCGTACCCATGTTTACCGCTGGTGGTGTTGCAACCCCAGCTGATGCCGCAATGATGCTTCAGCTTGGTGCTGACGGTGTCTTCGTTGGCTCGGGTATCTTCAAGTCCGGTGACCCTGCAGCTCGCGCTAAGGCCATCGTCAAGGCTGCAGCATTCTTCGATGACCCTAAGGTCATCGTGGAAACTTCTCGTGGCCTCGGTGAAGCAATGGTGGGCATCAATGTCTCTGACATTCCTGCACCACACCGCCTCGCTGATCGTGGCTGGTAAATTTCACCACCTCAGAATTGGCGTTCTCGCCTTTCAAGGTGATGTTCGTGAGCACATCCACGTTCTGGAAGAACTGGGTGCGCAGGTAGTCAAGGTTCGTCGTCCGGACGAGCTTGCCTCCGTGGATGCCTTAGTCATTCCGGGTGGTGAATCCAGCGTGATGGACAAGCTGGTGCGCTTGTTTGGCATGCAACAGCCACTGCGTGAAGCTATCGCCTCAGGTCTACCGGTATTTGGAACCTGTGCAGGACTCATCATGATGGCTGACCACATTGTGGACGCAATCGCTGAGCAAGAATCTCTTGGTGGACTTCACGTTGATGTTCGTCGTAACGCTTTTGGTACACAGATTGATTCATTTGAAGTTGATCTAGAAATGCCTGGCGTTACTGCTGAGCCAGTTCCCGCAACATTTATTCGGGCACCGATTGTAGAACGTGTGGGCGAGGGTGTCCGGGTTATCTCACAGCTGGAAGATGGCCGAATTGTCGCTGTGGAGCAGGGATACCTTCTGGGTATCTCTTTCCATCCCGAGGTGAACGGGGATACCCGAGTTCACGAATACTTCCTTGGGCGCGTAGCCCAATCTGTTACTGAGAAGAAAGCTAGTATCTAAGGCATGTCTGGACATTCCAAATGGGCAACCACCAAGCACAAGAAGGCGATCATTGACTCTCGCCGTGCGAAGTCTTTTGCCAAACTCATTAAGAACATTGAAGTAGCAGCCAAGCTTGGCGGTGCCGATCTTTCGGGTAACCCCACCTTGGTGGATGCAATCCAGAAGGCTAAGAAGACCAGCGTTCCTAACGACAACATCGACCGCGCCGTCAAGCGTGGTGCTGGCCTGTCCGGTGAAACCGTCGAGTACACCACCATCATGTACGAAGGTTACGGACCCAACGGTGTAGCTCTGTTGATCGAATGTTTGACCGACAACAAGAACCGTGCAGCTGCAGAGGTTCGTACCGCGATGAGCCGCAACGGTGGAAACATGGCAGACCCAGGTTCTGTTGCCTATAACTTCAGTCGTAAGGGTGTCATCCGTGTTTCTGCACAAACAGGAATCGATGAAGACTCGATTTTGGCTGCTGTTCTCGACGCAGGTGCCGAAGATGTTGAAACACACAACGGTTCTTTCGAAATCACCTCAGAGCCACAGGACCTCGTCAAGGTTCGTGAAGCTTTGCAGGCTGCGGGTATCGACTACGACTCCGCTGATGCTGAGTTTGTACCCAACCTCGAAGTCGAAGTTGATGCTGACACTGCTCGAAAAGTTTTCAAACTGATTGATGCACTTGAAGACTCTGATGACGTACAGAACGTTTTCAGCAACTTCGACTTGAGCGAATCAGTTCTCGCTGAGCTCGAGCAGGACTAACTTGCGCATTCTCGGAGTTGATCCGGGTCTCACTCGTTGTGGTGTGGGCATCATTGATGCCAATCCTGATCGATCTGTCTCTTTGGTCACGGTAACTGTGCTCAAGACGGATAAAGATCTTGAACTGCCTCAGAGGCTGTTGCAGTTGCGTTCCGAACTCGCTTTGTTGATTGAGGAGTTCAAACCAGAGCGCATCGCTGTTGAGCGAGTGTTTGCTCAGCACAATCTTCGAACTGTAATGGGAACTGCCCAGGCAAGTGCGGTTGCATTTGTTGAAGCTGCTGAGCGTGGCATTCCAGTGGATATGCACACTCCTAGCGAAGTGAAAGCATCAGTCACGGGAACAGGTCGAGCCAATAAAGTTCAGGTCGCCACCATGGTTGGGCGATTGTTGACATTGCCTGACGGCAAGCTGCTACCTGACGCTACGGATGCACTCGCGCTTGCTATCTGCAATGCCTGGCGTGGGGGAGCAGGAACAGCTCCGAAGGGAACATTGACGCCTGCCCAGCAGCGTTGGCGCGATGCGGAGCGTCAGGCGAAGAAACGCGGCTAAGACCACTTAAGCTGGGCAGGTGATTGCCTCCCTGCGTGGCACCGTTCTTTCGGTGCGAGAGAACACCTGCATTGTTGATGTGCATGGTGTTGGTTATGCAGTGAACGTCACACCCTCACACAAGCTTTCATTGCGTATCGGAAATGAACACACTTTCCTCACCTCACTGATTGTCCGTGAGGATTCAATGACGCTCTTTGGTTTTGAAAACCCAGAAAGTCTTGAGCTTTTTGAGCTGCTTCTTTCTGTCTCAGGTGTTGGTCCTCGATCAGCTTTGGCCGTCCTTGCTGAGCTTTCCCCGGCAGATATTTTGACTGCGGTAGTTAACGAAGACGACACAGCGTTCAAGAAGGTTTCTGGCGTTGGTCCAAAGACGGCCAAGCTCATTATTGTTCAGCTCGCAGGAAAGCTCACTGCGCTTTCTCACACCGACGCCGTTGCCTCTGCAATTCCAGCAAGTTCAGCGATCACATTGAGTGTTGTTCAAGCACTGGTGGGTCTGGGCTGGAACGAGAAAACAGCGCGCGACGCTGTCGATTCGCTTGATACATCCGCCCCTACTGCAACGACAGCATCAGTTCTCAAAGACGCTTTAGCTGCCTTGGCAAGGAATAGCTAATGTCGGACAGCGACATCACCTCAGTTGAGCCACTCGACGATGCTGAGCTCGATTTCGAAGGGGCACTCCGACCTGCATCATTAGGAGAATTCGTCGGACAGCGCCGCGTAGTTGGTCAGCTTGATCTCCTACTCAAGGCAGCAGAGATGGATGGACGCACTCCAGATCACATCTTGTTGGCAGGCCCTCCAGGTCTTGGAAAGACCACGTTGGCCATGATTGTGGCTCATGAAACTGGTCGAGCCCTGCGCATGTCCAGTGGCCCTGCTATTTCTCACGCTGGTGATTTGGCGGCGCTTCTGTCGTCTTTGGTCCCCGGTGAAGTGTTATTCATCGACGAAATCCACCGCATGGCTCGCTCGGCGGAGGAGATGCTCTATCTGGCGATGGAAGATTTCCGGATTGACATCATGGTGGGCAAGGGTGTCGGTGCTTCAAGCATTCCGCTTGAATTGCCTCCGTTTACCTTGGTTGGTGCCACAACTCGAACTGGCTTACTTGCAAACCCTTTGCGTGACCGTTTTGGTTTCACCGGCCATCTGGAATTTTATGAAACCGAAGAGCTGCTTCGAGTGCTCACGCGTTCAGCTGCACTTCTCGGGCTAGAGATTCCACAGCCCGCGCTTGCAGAAATTGCTGGACGAAGCAGAGGAACGCCTCGAATTGCTAACCGTTTGTTGCGTCGCGTCCGTGACTACATGACTGTTCACTCCTCAGAAACCGCTATTGATGCAGTGAATAACGCCCTGGCTTTGTATGACGTAGACCCCCGTGGGCTTGATCGTCTTGATAGGTCTGTTCTTGAAGTGTTGATCAACAGGTTTGCTGGGGGACCGGTGGGGGTTTCCTCACTCGCCGTCTCGATTGGTGAAGATGCTGAAACGATCGAAGCCGTTGTAGAACCTTTCTTGATCCGTGAAGGTCTCGTTGTTCGCACCCCTCGTGGGCGCGTAGCTACGGCAGCGGGTTGGCAACACCTGGGTCTCACCCCACCTGCCAATGACCCCACTCTTCTGTGACCTATACTCAATTAGCGGTGATTTTTCACCAAACTTCAGCAATAACTAAGGACTTCTCGTGGATGCAATGACACTCTTCATGATGGCTGTTCTCGCCGTCTTGGTCTTCTTTATGTTCCGTAATGGACAGAAGCGTAAAAAGGCAGCTGCAGAACTGCAGAACCAAGTAGTTGTCGGCGCACACGTCATGACCACTTTTGGTGTCTACGGCACTATCAAGTCCATCGACGAAGTAGAAAACATTGTTGTTCTGGAGACCTCACCCAAGAACACTCTCAAGCTTCACCGTCAGGCAATCGCCCGTGTTGTTGAGTCTGCTGCTGTTACTCCTTCTGCAGGAGAAGCAATCGGTGCTGATCTGACTAACTTGGCTCTCAACCCTGAAGCTGAAGCCGGCAAGCTTGAAATCGACCCTCAGTTCGGTGAGCGTAAGCCTAAAAACTCGAAGTAATGGCTAAATCTCAGTCGTCGCGCAAAGCGCTGCGCTCTTTGACGTGGCTTCTTGTCCTCGTTGCGGGCCTTTTTGGAATTAACGCTGCAGGTGTCCTGTGGGGTGGCGGTTCGTGGACTCCTAAGCTCGCGCTTGACCTCGAGGGTGGAACCCAGATTGTTCTGTCGCCTCAGCTTGAAAGCGGACAAACGGTCACGACCGAACAGATGGCTCAAGCCGTCTCTATCATTCGTCAGCGTATTGACGCTGCTGGTGTCTCTGAAGCAGAAATCAACACTCAGGGCAACAACAACATTGTGGTGTCCATCCCAGGAACACCAGACGATGCAACGCTTGCTCGTATTGAAGCATCAGCAAAACTAGATTTCCGCGCTGTTCTTGAAGCTGGTGCACCAACTTCAACTTCGGTTGGGGCAGATGGTGTGGCGACTCCTGTACCTGTAGGAACGGTAGACCCTAGCCTCTCGAGTGTTCCTGCCGTCTCGCCTTCTAACGGTAGTGACCTCAACTGGGTCACCCCTGCGTTGCAGGCTCAGTATGAACAGTTTGACTGTGCATCTGAGAATGCTCAGGTAGCAAATACTGCTCCGGAAGATCAGCCGCTGATTACGTGTGACTTCACAAACACAGTGAAGTACATTCTCGGCCCTGTTGAAGTTTCTGGTGCCGATATTTCCAATGCCGGAGCAAGTATGGTCACCACCTCAACTGGTGCCACCACCGGTCAATGGGCAGTTGACCTCGCCTTCAACGGCAAGGGAACGAAAGACTTTGGTGATGTAACCACTCGACTCAATGGTCTGACGGGATCTCAGAACCAGTTCGCCATTGTTCTCGACGGCCGTGTACTGACAGCTCCTTCCACGAACGCTGCCATCACGAACGGTAGTGCGCAGATCACCGGTGGCTTCACTCAGACCAGTGCAAAGACTCTGGCAGATCAGCTCAAGTACGGTGCTCTTCCCATTGGTTTCCAGGTGCAGTCCTCAGACACCATCTCGGCAACCCTGGGTTCGACTCAACTGATGAGCGGTCTCCTCGCAGGAGCAATTGGTCTCATCTTGGTCGTTCTTTACTCGCTGTTCCAATACCGAACCCTTGGTTTGGTCACCGTTGCTTCACTTATTGTCGCGGCAATTCTGACCTACCTGGTTGTGACAATCCTGTCTTGGCGTGAGGGCTATCGCTTGTCTCTTGCCGGTGTTGCCGGTTTGATTGTGGCCATTGGCATCACGGCAGACTCCTTCATCGTCTACTTCGAACGTATTCGTGACGAACTCCGTGATGGACGTGGTCTTGAGTCCGCAGTCGAATCAGCGTGGAAGCGTGCGATTCGAACCATTATCGCCAGTGACGCTGTGAACTTCCTTGCTGCAATTGTGCTTTTCATCCTCGCCGTTGGAAACGTTCGAGGCTTTGCATTGACACTGGGTCTGACCACTGTTGTTGACCTCTTTGTCGTGTCACTGTTTACCCACCCTGTTCTCCAGCTATTGGCTAAGACAAACTACTTCGCCAGTGGTCACAAGCTTTCTGGGCTTGACCCGCAAGCATTGGGTGCTACCTACCGTGGCCGCGCTCAGTTCGCGCCTTCGACCTCGGTTTCTTCCGGAAAGCTCGCAAAGTCTTCTAAGGAAGCTGTGAAGCGCCAAACCATTGCGGAACGAAAAGCTCAACAATCCTCCGGTGAGAAGGGTGAGAACTAATGGCAAGTTTTTCTCAGTTCGGTAATGACCTTTACACCGGCGCTCGTTCAATCAACATTGTTGGCCGCCGTAAACTCTGGTATTCAATTTCAGCAATCCTGATTTTGATCAGCATTGTGGGTCCAATTCTTCGTGGCGGGTTCAACTTTGGAATTGAGTTCACCGGCGGTAGCGAATTCGTTGTGTCGAATGTCTCTGATACTTCACAGGCATTGGCAACAGACGCTGTTCAAGCTGTTGATCCCAACATGGTTCCCAAGGTTTCACGCCTCGGTGATTCCAGCGTTCGAGTGCAGACTGAACAACTAACTGACGCTGAAACTCGTGAAATCCGTAATGGCCTAGCCGGCGCTTACTCAGTTCCTGTTGAGAACGTCACCAGCTCGTTTATTGGTGCCAGCTGGGGTCAGGACATCACTGCTCAGGCTATTCGCGGTCTTCTTGTCTTCCTTGTACTAGCTGCGTTAGTTATGGCCATTTACTTCCGCACCTGGAAGATGTCTCTCGTTGCCATCATCGCTTTGCTGCACGACTTGGTCATCACCGCGGGAATCTACGGAATCTCTGGCTTTGAGGTGACTCCTGGGGCCGTGATTGGTTTGCTCACCATTCTTGGTTACTCGCTTTATGACACCGTGGTTGTCTTCGACAAGATTCGTGAGAACACTCGAGGAACCACTCGTGAAGCTGGATATACCTTCGCTCAACAGGTGAACTTGGCTGTGAACCAAACTTTGGTTCGATCGATCAACACCTCTGTTGTTGCGGCTCTTCCCGTGGCTTCCATTCTCTTCATCGGTGCTTTTGTGCTTGGAGCAGGAACTCTGCGAGACATTTCTCTGGCTCTGCTCATCGGAATCATCGTGGGTACCTACTCCACGATCTTCCTGGCAACGCCTCTCTACGCTCAGATTCGCTCCAGTGAGCCTGAGATCCGTAAGAGCGATAAGAAGGTTCTTGCAGCACAGGGTAAGGCTGACGCGGCTTCTGAGCCTGTTTCTGCCTAAGTGCAGATAACCCCGTCATAATGGAAACCTCAAGGAGGCGACATGGTTGATACAACGGGTTCAACATCACTGCGTCGCCTTGTGCCACGAATCTTTAGTCGTGCGCAACCTGCAGATGGTTTTGAAAAACTTCTCAAAACTGTTCGGCAGCATCATCCTCGAGCTGATCTTCTTCAACTTGAAGAGGCACATGATGTTGCCCGCAAGGCACATGAAGGCCAGAAGAGACGCTCAGGTGAGCCCTACATCACTCACCCCATCGCAGTGGCACAAATCCTGGCGGAGCTCGGCATCGGACCCAAAACAATCATTGCCGCCCTGCTTCATGACACTGTAGAAGACACCGAATACACGCTTGAACAGTGTCGTGCTCAGTTTGGCGCCGAAGTGGCCATGTTGGTCGACGGGGTCACCAAGCTTGACAAAGTGAAGTACGGCGACAGTGCACAGGCTGAAACCGTCCGCAAAATGATTGTCGCAATGTCGAAAGACATTCGTGTTCTAGTCATCAAGCTTGCAGATCGCCTTCACAACGCCCGCACCTGGGGCTTTATGCCTGTTGAATCTGCACAGCGCAAGGCTCGCGAAACACTCGAGATCTATACTCCGCTTGCTCATCGTTTAGGTATCCAGACGCTGAAGTGGGAACTGGAAGATCTCTCGTTTGCTGTTTTGCATCCCAAGATTTATCAAGAGATTGAAAACCTCGTCACTCAGCGCACCCCTCAGCGCGAATCGTTTGTTCAGTCCGTCATCAAGGACGTGGAGAACGACCTTAAAGCAGCTCGTATTCGTGGTGAGGTCAAGGGGCGCCCCAAGCAGTTCTATTCGATTTATCAAAAGATGGTTCTTCGCGGACGAGAGTTTGATGAAATTTATGACTTAGTTGGTATCCGAGTCATTGTGAACAGTGTTCGTGATTGCTATGGCATCCTCGGCTCAATTCACGCCCGCTGGAATCCGATTCCCGGTCGTTTCAAGGACTACATCGCCACCCCTAAGTTCAACCTGTATCAATCTCTTCACACCACGGTGATGGGGCCTTCCGGCCGTCCGGTTGAAATTCAGATCCGCACCCCTGAAATGCATCATCGTGCTGAATTCGGTGTTGCTGCGCACTGGATGTACAAAGACCGAATGAACAGCGGTAAGAGTGATGACACGTTGGCTGTTCAAGATACCGACATGGCTTGGCTTGCTCACATCTCTGACTGGCAGGCAGAAACAGAAGACCCAGGAGAGTTCCTTGACTCTCTACGCTTTGAAATTGGCGCCAAGGAGGTTTATGTCTTCACGCCTAAGGGGCGAGTAATCGGACTGCCTTCAGGTGCTACTCCCATTGACTTTGCCTATGCTGTTCACACCGAAATCGGTCACCGGACCATGGGGGCAAAGGTCAATGGTCGCCTTGTTCCCCTTGAAAGCAAGCTTTCCAGCGGAGACGTCATTGAGGTTCTTACTTCGAAGAACCCAGATGCTGGCCCCAGCCAAGACTGGTTGAACTTCGTCCAAAGCACACGAACCCGCAACAAGATCAAGCAGTGGTTTACCAAAGAACGCCGCGATGAAGCCATCGAGCAAGGCAAAGACGCCATTGCTCGGGCAATGCGTAAACAAAACCTTCCCCTGCAGAAACTCATGACTCAGGACTCCTTAGCTGAGGTTGCAAGCAACCTTCGCTATGAAGATGTGTCCATGCTCTATGCAGCAGTGGGTGAAGGACATGTTTCTACGCAGAGTGTGATTGAGAAGATTCTCGCCAGCATCCATGAAGATGGAGACACCGAAGAGGTCGAGTTCGTCTTACCTTCGCGAGGACCTTCAAAACCACTTTTGCACAGTGACTCAGGTGTTCTTGTTCGTGGTGCGCCGGATATCTTGGTGAAGTTAGCCAAGTGCTGCACCCCAGTACCTGGTGATGCCATCTCAGGCTTCGTCACGCGAGGTCAGGGTGTTTCTGTTCACCAAACAAGTTGCCACAACGTATCGAACATGCTCAATGAGCCTGAGCGCATGATTGAGGTTGAATGGTCACCTTCGTCAAAGAGCGTCTTCTTGGTTCAGATTCAAATT
>ERZ1034361.210-NODE-210-length-42984-cov-6.384087_pt1 | contig 42984 bp, 43 predicted proteins | sample MGYA00520617_ERZ1034361 | MGnify/ENA primary metagenome ERZ1034361 (study PRJEB33736, sample SAMEA104284507) | Azolla filiculoides | biome: Urban; feature: Water surface; material: Ditch water | place: Netherlands | collected 2015-10-28 | depth 0-0.1 m ...
ACCACTTCCTCAAACTGGTTGAGGTATTCCAAGTTCTTACGGATAGCCTTAGCTGCACCGGCTGCACCATTAGGTACAGACACGGTTGCCCACTTGTTACCTTGGGCTTGACTGACTGACAAGCAATCAATCTCACCTTCAGTAATGACTATCTTCTTGCCTTTGTGCCACAGGTTTGCACCAAATAGCTGGGCTTCATCTAACGAACCGAGGATGTAGAACTTCTTATCAGCTCCACGGATTTTCTGTGCAACCAACTCCCCCTCTTTGTTGTAGTAGGGGGCAATCTGTACAGTTGCACCATTATTTGAGCCAACGGCATAGGAAAATTTTCTGCAAGTATCTTCAGTAATTTTTCTACTAACCAAGTCTTGATATGTGCCATTGGCAAAACCTGCTTTCTGTTTCTTTGATTGAACTTCGGAGACTTCCCCTCCTTGTTGCACTGTCTTCTTACAAACAAAGCAGTGGGTATGACCATCGGTGTACAACGCATTGCCGTCACTTGACCCACACTCTTCGCAAGGTATGTGCTTTATGAGGCTGCTCTCTTCTCTTTCAACCATGCTTCGGGAATTTCCTTATCTGAATATTTGAACCCGTGTTTGTCACACCAGTCACCATAGGTAGTCTTTGACATCTTGGTGATGCGTGAACGGGAGTTACTAAAGACAAAGCGGATGTCTAGCTCTGGGTGTTGGGTCTTAACCAATATGTGTTTCTGCCTATCAGCCGTAACAAACCGACCTTTACTCTCAATAATGATTCCATTACCAAGAACAAAGTCAGGTGTGTACTTAGCCTCACGCTGTGGTCTGTTGTACTTAATCACCAATTCTTCAAAGGTAAAACCCACCCCTTGCGAGGTGAGCTTCTTTGCAATTGACTCTTCAAGTCCAGACCTAAAACCATACTGAAGACCTACTTGTTTAGAAGTCTTCTTGATCGCCAACTGTTTCACCTTGGAATGGATTAGAAGTTTCTTCAGCACTGAAGCCATCTTGCTCAGTGAATCCAAACTTATCTGCCGACTGACCACCACCCTCTTTAAGGTCGATAACCTGTACAGCTTCCAATCGCATAGACAATCCAGCACCAATCATGGCTGTGTAGAACGGGGATGGAGTGTAGTTAACAATGATTGTTGAACCACCACCCACATTAGTTCCGACATCCAATGGTTTACCTTTAGAGTCAAACAAGGCTGGCTTACGATTCCAAGCTTTACCATCCTTAGTTACTCCAGATGCTTTCATCTTGAAGTTCACTGTAAGGGTTCCACTGTCGTTCCAAGAGTAAGGAGCATCAGCTTCTTTAACCTTCTTGCCGGGGTTGTTCTTCTTAGCTTCAGCAATAGCTTCTTGATACTTAGTATCTAAGAATGCCGATAACTCTTGTGCTGCTTCACCACTTAGTTCTAGCTTGGTTGTATACACACCTTCAGCTACAAACTTAGTATCTGGTGCGTTTAACTTAGGGTACTGGGCGATACCAGCAGGTGTTACATAAGATTGTTGTTTGGCGTATGCCATATTTGTTTTCCTTATTTCTTTAAATGAAATTGGTAGAAGGACGGCACATCAATCCCATGTTCACGGAGTTCATGAACCATTGAATGGGGAAGGCGAGTACCTTGATTAAGCAGAGCGATAGCCTTGCCGATAGTTGATTGCATGTGTATCTCCTGAATGGGTTGAGTGCTTTTGAGTCCTAGGATGGTTCCTAATCTCAACCCGTTGATTTCATTAACTTTCTTAATTGTTAATACTCAATAGTCGCAGACTGGAAACTATTTAGGCGAAGCAATACCTACTGAACTTGACTTCCTCTAGATCTAGATCACCCTTAACAAGGTCATCTGGTAGTTCTTCAAGGAGAATCTCATCAGTAATTGTTACTGCAACTGCTTCTTTAAATTGTTTCAATACATCGTTCTGTTGATACATCTCTACAAAGGTGTCTCGTACTGTGGCAAATAGAACATCTGTGTCTGCTGCATGAGTACCGAAAGAATCATGAATCATGGCAAAGTTACTAATCCCCTGCTCTACGGAACTACATACAGTCATCATTAGATGGGAGGCATCTAGCGAATGAATCCAGTTCGGGGAAAGTGCTGAAGACTGTTTACGAAGGTCAAGCTTGTCTATAGGCTCTCGCAATGAAAGACGAATAGTTCCATTGATAGCCGTCTTTACACGAGTCTCCTCCATACACTGGTATGACTGTTCTACTGGAAATCCAGCTGGAGTTGTCCAGTTAATAGCTTTCCCAGCTTTATTCGCTACTGCCCCAACCTCTTTAACCCAATCCATAGCTTGACCTGCAGCCACCAAGGTAACTGTGACTGACTGCCATATCTTCTTAGCCATGTAGTTAGCTGCACCAAAGCCATTGTCAGCAAAGGGGAACTTGTCACCCATGCTCTTCTCTGCTGGTCTGAGGATGTCCTCAAGTAACTGCTCTTTGAATCCATACTCACGGGAGCCGTATGGTGTAGTCATCACAGCTCTCTTACAGGTCTTCCTTGTGATACCAAAAGCTAACCACTGGGCTGCTAGTGCCTTAGTGCCATAGACCAGATGACCAAGTTCAGAGAGGCTGTCTTCTGTTCCATCAATAAGATCCTCGTTGACCTTCTCAAGCACCTTATCTGCAACAACTTGATACACATCTGCAGGTAACTCAGAAGGAATAAGGTTTACTGCTGCACCACCTGAGCTATCTCTTAGCATTCCTGAAAAGTGCTGGATTCCACTACAGCTCCCATCAAGGGCGATTGGCAGGTGCGATACAAAGCGTTCCCCTTGCTCACAATATCCAGCCCACTCAAAGCAAAATGCTAAGAACTGCCATGGCTTATCAATCTCCACACCAGCAATAGTCCCAGCCCAACCACGGTTATTAAATGGATCTCTAGCAATGGCACAGATCTCTTCTTCATTCGCATCTACCCAGTTGTAGCGATCTTGGAATGACACCTTGTCCACCCCAGCTACGTTCGCTCCATGAATAGCTAACCACTTCACACCATCTTCACCCAGTGGTTTACCTTGGGAGAATCTAAGTAATCCTTTCTGGAAATCTGAGCCCTGTGGATTGAGTTGTGGCACTGCATAGATACGACCACGGAAGTCAACTTGATATGGCATGAAGATCTTCTTGAAGCTAGAGAATCTATTGGCTACATCAATGGTCATAGAGAAGGCTATACGAGCACTGGTGGCTTCCAAATGGTTACGGTGAGCCTGACTAGCCTCTCTCTTCCACTGCTTGAATACACCCACATCTGACATGTCTAGTGGCTTCGGTGGAAGTTCAAAATCAGCTTTACTTGGGATACCTCCTAGGGTGCTACCGTTTTCCCACAGGGTCATCATGGTATTGAATACATCCCCATTGATCTGCCAAGCAGTACGCTGGAGAGCATTGATAGTCTTATAGACCATTGGCATCTCAGTATTGTTGTAGAGGGCAGCCATCCTCCGCTTAGTGACTCTCTTGACTAACTGTAGGGGTGTGATGTTGCTAGTGATATAGCCACCATCATAGGGAGTTGTCCAATCTCTAGGGAGTACGACCATAGGCTCAAAGGGTGAGCGTACACCAGCCATGTTGTACTTCTCAATCCAAGCTACTGTTGCTGGTTTAGCTGTGACTACCAGTGTCTTCATTTTCCCAGTGAGTTGCAGGTGAATATCAATAAGGTCAATGTTCTGTACTACGAGATCCAGTAGCTTGCTACCAACCAAAAGACAATCCTTGTGTGTCCAAGTTACCCAGTTGTCTTGGAAGTACTCAGCTCTACGGACTGCATAGACATGCTTGTAGTGTTGTGAGCCACGCTTCATAGTGCCATCAACAATGGACTTATAAACACGCTTCTCCATCTTGCGGATGTTGTGAAGACGGAGCTCATCTTCTAAGGTTGAACCTATTACTCGTGCCAGATGTGCCACGGTTTGAGTACCTGATATTCCAGAGATGATGGTCTTTAGGGCTAAGAAGGCAACCTGTTCATTCGTGATTGCATCTCCAAGTAAACGAATTGCAGTGTGTTTAGCACCAGCTCTACCAGAGGCTGCTTCAGCTTTGAAGCCAGCAATAGCTACGGCTAAGTCCTTAGTAAGACCAGCTATCAGTCTAGTACCGTACATAGTGTGATCTTCGGACTTGGCTGCTTTAGCTCGGTTTACGTTACGAGCATAGCGTTGTTCTCCTCGCTCCCTCATGGTCTCTTCTAGCTCGATTTGTACCTGCATTAGGTTCGGTTGTTCATTGTTTTGCAACATATAAAGCTCCTTGGAAATAGTCCCAGATCGGAAACGAAATGGGCAAAGAAAAAGCCCCCTAGTCGGCTGACTAAGGGGTTGATACTTACTGAACTGTGACTACTATCGTGTCAGAATGCGTGTCGGATTTTGGTGTCGGTGACAACTTTTGGAGTTGACACAGTTTCCGATCTAACAACTACTTCCGTGGTGCGAGTGGAGGGACTTGAACCCTCAATCCCTTACGGGCGCAAGATTTTAAGTCTTGTGCGTATACCGATTCCGCCACACTCGCAATCTCTTTCAGCAGATGCTAACTCTTTTAAATCGTTTGTCCACGGAAAATAGTCAATATAATCAATAACTTATAAACATCGGTGACAACTACACACCATATCTGTGACAATCCCGACTCAGAAACTGTCACCACCTTTATGCTGCCTTTTGGAACGCTTCTAATGCCTCTAGCCCATCCTCTAAAGCACGGGGAGCTAAGTGCATATAACGCTGGGTAACCATGATGCTTGAGTGACCCATCCAACTTTGAATGAATGTAGCATTCTTGCCAGCTTGAGCTAACCTACTTGCACAAGTATGACGAAGCATGTGGACTACAAATTGAATGTCATCAGTCTTACCCATGTAATCCCTCAAAGCATCCCAACGCTTACGAAGCATTGGATCACTAAGGTCAGGAAATAACTTGGTATATCCCAATGCCCTACGCTTCTCCACAATTGCTCTAACTCGCTTGGTAAGGGGAACACTTCTTGCCTTACCTGACTTGGTAGTACCAGCATGGAGGACTGCATAGTTGTCCACACAATCAGCTACCTTCAGATTCAATAGCTCTGTCTTACGAAAGCCAGTATCAATAGCCATAGCAACAAAGTCTGCTAAAGCCAGTTGACCATGGTGCTCACAATAAGCCAGTACAGCAGTCTCTTCTTCAGGGGACATAAAGCGAACCCTGTGGTCTGCTTCTCGTCTCCTAGGGACTCTTGGAGTGGTCTCTAGTAACCCCTGATCTTCTGCATAGTTCAGCATGACTGACAATGTAGACATCTTGCGATTGATAGTGCCACCTGAGTTACCTAGTGATACAAAGTGCTGTACGAGTCCACGGATCTTCTCAGCGTTGATCTCTCTTATATCGAGGTCTTCGCCAAGGTGATCTATACACATCTGAGCATTTGCTTGGAGCTTGATGTCTGATCTGCTGTTCACCCAGATGTTCTTAGCGGTGAGGATCTTTAACATTCCCAATGTCGTACCGTTGGTGCTGGTAGTCTGCTTCTGGGTAGCTCCAAGTTTCTGGAGGGTTACTTCTAATTCAAACTGCTTTGCTTCTGCTTCTGTATAAAAACTAGTACGGATCCTATCCCTGCCAGATCCAATACTTACGACCCACGTCTTACCTCTTTGAATAATTGGCATGATTTAGATCCCATCAATTAAGCCCTCTACTAACTTCTTTCCGGCAGGAGTGAGGACGATGATCTTCTGCCTTCTATCTACTGGGTTGTCATAAGCATGAATCAAAGACACTCCAGCATTCTGGCGATACTTAGGAATGAACATAAGGTTCGCCATGTATCGGGATGCAGTACCAACCAAGAGACCACATTGAGCTGTGATGTCTCGGAGGGACTGACCTTCATTCTTTGCAACAGCGAGGAAGAAACGAATCTGACCTAAGGGCATTTCGTTGTCAATCTCAGATATACGATTTATTACTGTTTCTACTTTATTGATCTTTACCCGATCTTGGGTGCTCATGTTATTCACGAGATGCTACCTCCATAAAATTCAAATATTCATTGCTACATAAAAGTAAAGCCACCAAACCTCTGTACCGAACCTGTCTCGGACGATTAGTGGTTTGAGTTGAAAGCTATCTCGTTTCTCAAAATAAAACGGGACTTTTATTATTACCATACCAGCTCCTTTGTTAGTTTACTTCAATAGTCTTGGAGTTTGGAATAACCCCACTGGGAAAATGTCACTGCTGTGCAACTAAATGCTGTATGTTTGTACAGTTTTTATAACTATACAGACTTATTTGGAAATTTCAGGTGCTTTATTTGAAGTTCACCTATCCGTCTATGATTTAAAACAGAAAAATAAAAAAAAATTCCAAAAAAACTGGAAAATTTAGGGTTAATCCCTAAGGATCAACGGGTTAGGCAATATGAGAAAACCCCTTTTAGAGAGGCTTTCCCCTATCGTCTGCTATTGCAAGTCATAGATACTGGGGACTGTAGGCAACCCGTAAGCCCTGCGAACTTGTCTCTCGATCTCTGCAGGGGCTTGCACGGGCTTAGAGTTGTATCGCTCCTCCTGATACCCGTAGTTTGTAGAGCTTCCTACTGGTCTACCGACTGCATCGTAGTAAGTAGTCCCCTGCCCGTAGTTTGTAGAGCTTCCTACAGGTCTTCCTACTGCATCGTAGTAAGTAGTGCCTTGAGGATAACTCTGAGCTACTACTGGGCTTGCTAGGGTTACCCAAAGGCAACCCCCTAGGATTGCTCTTTTAATCATTGCTGTACTCCCTGCTTAAATTGCTTTTGTTTGAGTTGCTGCAGCTTGTCCCACTTGTAAACCTCACGGGATAGCCAGTAGATACAGAAAAAGAAGGTAAACCAAAAGGCATAGAGGAATATTAAAAGGATAGTGTTCTTCATAGAATGCCTTTATTTAACTGCTTGGCTAGATCATCACCGCCTAAGGATCTTATCCAACCATAGCCGTGCCATGAGATACCACCAGCCCAGCCCCGTACCTTCTCAAATCTTAACCAGTTTTCCCCCCAGTCTAGACTTATATCTACTGCACCCTGCTTTACTGCTTCTTTTAGGATCTTTACTACCTGAGACTGCGAAGGTCTACGACCTGTGAACTCGTGGCTATATTGAGTGCTCATGCTGTCACCTCCAATTCAAGGGCAAACAATCGGGCGTTTCGCTCCGAAGAGAAGCAAAGCAAATCACCCCATTTATTTCGATATTCCCTCCCATCATCTTTATGGCAAAGAACCCATTGAGAATTTCCGTCTGCACCTACTCCGCAATTTTCAAAAGTAAATTCGTATTTGTTTTTCATGCTACTGCCTCCAATTTGATAGTGGAATACTTGTGGGAATCAATTACAAATCCGCTACTGTCTTTTCTTGCTCTGCCCTTGGCATATAAAGCAACGACAACCCCCTGAGGATCTAAGAATCGCAAATCCGACTCGTCCCCGTTAACTACTTGCATACCCTCGAAATACTCCGGGATCTCTTCACTAGTACGGAATACCACCGCCATGCGCTTACCTGAATTTATGGCTTGCTTGTTGTACTTCTTAAAGGTATCTGCACCGCTAAAACTAAAAGTCAAATCGTAATTACTTGGAATATCTTTTCTATTCGGTATCTTGGTGTAGTCCATGAATTGAACATGAGAAAACATTTCAAAAATGGTCTCGGGCTCTTGCTCCCATGGAATGCCTTTATGTTTAAAACTTATGTCTTCCCATCTAATATCTGTAGTCCCATTCAGTCTGACTACTGGAATTAGTCCAAGCTTATTGGCTTTCTTAACAAGCTTCCCTATGTCCCTTGCTAGATCATTCATAAAGCCATTGCGATCATTTAAGAAATATTTAGTTTTATTTAGTCTTGCAGTCTGTACAGAATTGAACTGTCCACGTCCTGCCATGTTTAGGCATCCAAACTTACAACCCGCTTTTTCAGCCATGGAGCATAGATTCACCCCCGACAAATCAGCAGGTGAAAGGTAGAGGATCCCTGTTAGGTATCCAAACTTCTCTCCCTTGATTGTTTTTGCATCAACTCCAACCGAGAGAAGACTAGAAGGACGATAAAAATTTACTACTGGGCTATTGACGTTAGTCATATAAAACTCCATTCATTGATAGTTAAAAGGGTTATTCCTGTGCTTCTTTTGGGTGTCTGTGGTTTGCTACTTGCTCCCACACGTCTTGAAAATCTTCCATGCTGTGATTCTCCTAAGTTACTGACTGGAAACTAATTAAACAAAGTCAGAGCCGAAATAGGCAATGATTGACAAGGTAATGACTGCGAAGGCTACTGTTAACATGATTAACTCCTATAAATTGATCAGGATTGATCCGCAAACCCTCTAGATATAAAGGGCTTGCAAACAATTCTGTATGCATACAATAGAAGGGTTTCTGCCCTGTATGTATGCCCTACTAGCTGATTGTTAAAGAACGGGAGCAAAGTAAAACTGCTCGGATAAGTAATACTCACCGATCAGAAGCACACTTGTCAACAGAAATAGTCACAACTTGGTAACTTTCGACAAAGAAAATGCCCTCTAACATGACAAACAGTCATAACTCTATGATCTGTAACGATTTAATTTTGTGCTGTCCTGGTTGTTTATTTGTTGATGACCTGAGAGCACCTAAGAGCACATGAGTAGCCCTGAGTTATCCCGTTGTTTGCTCGTGGTCTCCCCTAGTCTCTAGTGGTCAACTCGTAGGCAATAGTCACCAATCTAAGATAATCAATGGTAAGCGATTAGAGAGCTTTAGAGCCCTTCAAATACTACAGGCTCCATAGGTATTCCCGTGGTATCCCGTGAGCTCCTGAGGTCTCTCAAGGGCTCTGCTGGGCATCCTAGGTAACTACTTGGCTTGCACCTGTAAAAAAATGCAACCGATCACCATATTGGGCTCTAAGGCACAAATAATAATCGGTTATAAATCAAGGGTTTAGCATCAAAATACAGTGGAAAACAGGTAGTCAATGGATATATAGTCTCCCGTTACCCCTATATAAATCAATGACTTAGCGTTAATTCGGTGGAAATTCTGCCACAAATCCAAAAATCCAGACTTTTTTGAGGGGGCTATGGGGGGTTTCTCGCAGCTAAATTGATCGAGTCTTCAAACAAATTTTTCTACCAAAATATTTTCAGGGTAACCATGAGTAACCCATAGTCACCACTAGTCCCTGTAGTAACCCAGTAGCCACCCAGTAGTAAACCTGTAGCCAACATAAGTTCTCCTGAGGTATCAATTGCTTACCTGTAGTTAAACCTATAGGTATTAAAGGGTTCTTTAATAAGGGAACCACTAGCCCTGCCTGTAGACTCTTCGTCTGCGAGTACTGGGTCTTTAAGGTGCTCGTAGAAGCACGAGCGTATAGAGCTAGTGGGTATTACTTCTAAGGTATGTAGGTGGGTAGTACCCTAGGTAAACAGCAGTTCAACTTAAGGTACAACCTGAGGTATCTATAGTTATGAGCAGCAATCTAAAGTTAACTAGTGGTTTAACTATAGTTAACCTTTAGTTATCCTTTAGTTATCCTTTAGATACCTTTAGTCTATTCTTTAATATAGTTCACCCCTAGGATGGTTCCTAATTACAAGTACTTGATTCTATTGAGTATTAATCTTGTTGAAATGCAGAGGTATTAGACTGCCAATTAGACTTCTTACCAGTATCTTTTCCTAGTGCATTCCTTAGGAAGTTCTTAAGATCCTTCTGTAATAGATTACCTTTGATCTGATCTACAGCTTTGTTGTTATCTCTAGCCATAGCTTCAGTCCAGTAGTTCACTGCAATAGCTAGTGCATCTAATCTATCGTCATGAATTAATGCTCCTCTATCTTTAGTTAACCTAGTCATTTGATAGAACAAGGAGTACTTAGGATCTTTAGCTGTATCAAAGTCTCTTTGGATTAACTTCTGGTCAACTACTAGTCGATGAGTAGACATCACAGGTTCTAAGGTATCTATGATCCGTAGTTCTTTCTGTTGGCTATGTCTTACTTCTTCTACTGAGCAGGGATAGATTCTTCCTAGTACAGGTTTGATTAGCTGAGTGAACATACCATCACCAAAGTTACTTTCAACAATGATGTACTTGACTTGGTTCTTCTTAGCTACTTGAGCTAGAGCTTCTAGAGTTGATTCCTCATAGCCACCTGAGATACCACCAGCATCTGTTACATACAAGTTACCAGCTAACATCTTTACTACAGCGTAACCAGTCTCATCCTTACCTCGACCACTAGGGTCAATAGACATGACTGCTCCTGTGTACTCATGCATTTCATCTGAGTGCCACATGGGTCTGTAGTACCTATCGCCAGTTAAGGCTACTGTAGGTATATCTGAGATACAGAGCTCTGGACTAGTAGCCCAAGCTACCTTCAGGTGAGCCATGGTTGGATTCAGGTTCTGAATAATGAGATCACTAATCTTCAATGGGTACTTATCGCCATCACTTAAGGTGGTATCCAGCATGAACTGCATGGCATAACCAGCTTTCCCATAGGACATCTTTCGTTCCATGAGGTCTTCTTCACCAAAGCGCATGGGATCTGTAGGTCTACCTACGAGTGAGGCATCGTCAGAGAGCTTCTTGATTAAGAGTGGAGCTAAGGTTCCCTTGTAGGATTCCACTTTAGTGAGTGTTGGATATTCAGCAGTCCATACACGCATCTTATAGCCCCTCTCAGGCAGCTGATTGTAGAGAGACATCTCACACTGAGGAGTACCCAGATAGATGATCCTAGCTGCATCTAGAGGCTTTAGAATCGAATCAAATTCCTTAACTAGTTCTGATAGCTTATCTCTAGCTACTTGAGTACTAGAGTTGTTGATTACCTCGATGTCATCAGCAATGATGATGTCAGCACGGGAACCTGTAAGTTGACCTGTGATACCCACGGATTTAACTGAGGGACTGTGGTCAGGTAGAGCTAGACCAACGTCAAAGGAGAGCATAGAGTCTCTCTGTCCTTCGTTAGCCTTGAGGTGATGCAAGATAGGCATCTCGCTAATGAGTCGTTTCACGAAGGATGCAAAGGCATCAGCTCGTTCTTTACTAGCGGAGACTACAAGAATCTTCTTTTGAGGGTCGTTGAGTAATGTCCAGCAGACAAAGGCTGAAGTAATCCATGACTTCCCTACCCCACGGAACGCTTCAATCACACACCGCTTAGGGGAGTTCTGAAGATAGTTCGCTATGTCGTATTGAACTGGGGTGGGATCTGGAAGGTTTAATGTCTTCCAGACTAGGTACATGAATTTTCTAAAGTCTTGCTGCACTGGGTGCAGTTCAGCCATTACTTCTGGACACCATAGAGTTGAACTACATTGTCATCATCAAACTGTGGGAGGTTAGCGAGTTCACTCAGTGGTGAACCCTTCTTAACTACAGCATCAATCCCGTTATCTTTGAGGAACTGCCTAGCTACACTTAAGATAGCTGCTGGTGCTGGTACTGCTAGTCCAGTCTCTGGATCTACAGAGCCTTTAAGGGCTTCTGTGAGTACCTTAGCTAACTGCCCGTGTAGGGAGTCCATTGCTACTTCATCAGCTTTGTTTGTCATTATTGTCCTATGCAGGTGAAATACTCAGCCTGTCTTCGTTTAGTTAAACCCGTGAGTTGCTTGTTGCCAACCTTGTCCCACTTCAGGAGTTCTTTACAGGCTCCTGTGTAGTCACCAGCGTTTAGCTTCTTGACTAAGGTTGATCTACAAAATGCTCCAGTACCCACGTTGTAAGTGAATGAAAGGTAGGCATCGAACTCATATTGGTAGAGAGGAACAGTGATACAACTACTCATTACTTGAGCGTGTTCATTGGTGCTATTTAAAAGCGTTTTAAGGGCTCTCTCAGGGGTGGTAGTTTGACCTGTCACTACCCCCTTAGTTTCCCCATAGCCGAGCGTGGGGATACCACCAGAGTCCTTGTAGGTAGTACCACGGAATGCTTCGTGTGAAGCTATCCCAACTAGAGCTGCAGCACTAATTGCTAGAGCAGCTGCAGCCTGTCTATTCTTCTGTTGCATTAAATATCCTTCTGCGAGACTAAGCGTGAGGCAAAGGCTAAAAATAAGAACAGACCGCTTAGAGATGTGAAGTAGAAAGGAGAGATATTTTCTACAAAGTGAGGTAATACATATTCCCCTAGGAAACTGAAGATTCCAGAGAGGGCTATAAATCGTAGTGACCATGCTTCCTTGAGTATTTGCCTCCAGTTGTCATATAACTTCATTGACTAACTTTCTCTACCCACTCTTGAAGAGTCAGTAGATTGACTGTCGTTACTGCACAGTCCTCAGCGAGCTTGCTGGTAGGAGGTAGATTGTTGGGGGAGTATTCATTAGCTCCTTTGGAGCCTGTGGTCTGGGGCAATCCCCTGCCACTGGTATTTGGGTACAACCGCTGATAAAGACTATGGACAGCAGCAGTCCTTTTAGTGATGTCATCTTCGGCTTTCTTTGTTGCTTGTTTAAATTGAGTGATGGTTGCTTCATTAATCTTCTGTTGAGCAAGAGACTGAGCTTTCACTTCAGCTTTATAGGGTGCGTAGAAAAAGTATCTATCGAACCCAAAGCCACTCAAGAAGAGTGTGAGAACCACCACCGCATAAATAGCGATGGTGTTCATTTGATTCCTTAGATTGCGAGGATCTTGAGAAGGAGTTTGTCGATGCCAATGCTTTGAGCAACAACAACGATTACAGCTCCCGTAGAGATCCACTTAATTTGAGCTAGTGTGCTTTCAATACCGTAGAGAGAATCCCGGAGATCCGTTGAGATCTTACCGAGACTCTTTAACTCTGCTGCATGGTCATCCACACGGAACTCAAGTTTGATAACTCGGTGTTCCAGTTCCATATTAGACCTTCGGGTATTTATCTTTGACTGCTTGGATCTGTGCTTTCCACACATCTAAGCCTTGATGGAAGATAGTATCTAGCTGTTCTTTCACTGAAGGGTAGGCACTGTAGCGTTGAGCTGCATATCCTGTTCCCATTAGAGGGGTATCAGTTGGTTTTACATCAGGGGTTCCCTCATGTACCGTTTCATCTGCTTGTGCCTGTAGGCTGAAGGTGTCAGAAGAACACTGACCCATCCTGACAATATCTCCCTTGGCATTGCGGATATAAAAGTTTTTCATCGTTTAGTCTCCAAAACAATCATCTTAGGATTACGCACTAGAATTCCCGGTGAGGTTGTAGTGGTGTGTGTGGCTGTAAATTCAATACGGCAGGTATAGGTTCCTGCTGGAATGCCTGTGAACAAGACAGCCGAGGTTGTGCAAGTCAAAATGTTTGTTTGCACTGTTAGTTCAGGAACAATGGTCTGTGAATAAGAACCAATATATGCCACAGCATTAGCACCAATATCCTGCGTATTTGGTGTTCCAGTAGCAAGTGCTCCACCAACGAATCCAGATAACATCATTAAGATTGGCTGAGATCCAGAAGTAGTAATAGTCCCAGACACAACAGTTACAGGAGTTGTCTTAATGTTAGTAACATCTTCAACCACACTAAATACTGAGGCTTGAGTTACAGCATTACCAGCAATCTTTAGGGTATCAATATCAGCATTCTTAATGACTGCCTTGTTTATGTAAGTAGCTCCACCAGAGATAGCAAATGGAACTGTCTCGATACCAGAAGATGGATCATAGACAACTAAGTTAGCTGCTTGGAATTTAATCTGGGAACCAGTAGATCCACCACCTAACAGCTCAATACCTGTAACTTGACCATTGGCATTGATGGATAAAGAACGCTTACCTGAGATGCCATTGACAGCATTAGAGACATCTTGAACTGTAGTATTTAATGTACCAACCTGTGAAGACAAGGTAGTGATACTAGATACAGTATTGGAGTTCAACCCTGAGGTTACTGACTGAAGGTTTGTAATAGCACCTTGAGCTGTACCTAGCTGTGCAGCCAATGACTGAGTTGTAGTAGTTAAAGCACTATCAGCATTAGCACGAGCTGTGGCTTCTGATACCACTGCTGCCTGAGCAGAAGAGATAGAGGAGCTTAGGGTATTGATCTGGGAAGCTAAAGAAGAAGTCTGAGTTGTTCTTGTTGCTGCTTCAGTTTGAATGGCAGATGTATTAGCACCAATCTGAGTCTGCATTGTATTTAACAATTGTGCAGAAGCAGATGTAGGATCTGCAGCTACAGCAGCTTGGAATGATAAGAATGCAGTTTCATTAGCACCAACTGTGGCTACCAGATCAGTAATCTGAGATGCCAAAGCTGTATCACCAGAAGCACGAGCTGTGGATTCTGTGGCAATAGCTGAAGTATGACCACTTACAGTTGTACCTAAAGTAGATACAGTAGAAGCCAAGCCATCAATCTGAGTTTGCTGAGTCTCTAATACTGTCTCAGTAATACTTGCAGCTAAAGCAGTGAGCCTATCCTCAAGACCAGCATCAATAGCTGTATTGGCTTGGTTAACAATTGCCTGTACATCAATCATCTGAGCTGGAGCAATAGTAGTGAACGGGATAGATACCCATGAGTTACTACTAGGATTCCAAAGCCAAACTAAAGATGCCGTTGGGTCAACTTTAATGACATCGTTACCTTTGGTATCTGTACTGACTGTTGGTTGAGTGATAGTTGTGCCACCACCAGCATTAGGAATAGATGTACTGCGTAATTCTGGAGTACCTAAAGCTCCCTCTACTACTGCCAACCGAGAACGAATAGAAGAGAAGTCTGAAGATATATCAATTAACTCTGACTTAATCGTACTGTCTAGTTGGTTGGTTTGCGCTACTAGGTCTTGTATGTTTGATTCAAGACTCATATTCAATCCTTATAAAATAAAAAACCACCCGAAGGTGGCTTTAATTGAAATGTTGTGCGATTAAGCTGTGACAGAGGCATCTGCCGTAGCTGTGGAAACTACAGCTTCAAACACAGGTGTAACTATAGTGTTACTAGAAGCTTCCTCAATTACCCACTGCTCTACTGGTAACTCAGGGAATTCCACAGTTACTGTTGGATTCAAAGCGATAGCTCTAAGTACAGCTCGGTAAGCTGTGAACTCATCCTTGTTTAACAGGGCTACATCTGGAATCTGTGTCCAGTCTGTAGCTGTTAGTAAAGACATGGCACGAGCTTTGTTCCCTGCCTTCTTAGCATCCTCTTTAGCAGTGATCTCTTCAGGTGACAATGAAGTTACCTCTACTGTGTACACCCAGTCACCCTCAATGTATGGGGATGCTGGGGATAGCTTTTGAGTTTCACTGTCGTAAGACTTAAAGACATTTACTGGTAAACATGAGTTAGACATGAGCCACTCAGAGTCAGCCCCAGTTGACGGGAAAGATACTTCTGGGAACAGATCACGATAATCTGCAACCTGCGTTACTACATTGTTTTCTATTTTTGCAATTAGCATGATTGATCCTTATTGATTAGGAAGAGCTAGAGCTGGTGGTGTGAAGTTAGCGGTATAACGGGCTAGACCTTTGGTGATACGCACATCGTCTATATAACCTCTATAAACATAGTTTGAAGTTGTTGGACTAAGAGCATTTGTACCTAAGTATGCAGAACCAGAAGTGTAATTATTTGTATCTGTATAGGTAGAGCCTCTTTGAACACCATCTAAAAACATTTTTGTAGATGTTCCAGAACGACATATTGCTACATGATGCCAAGCATTGGTAGTAAAAACACCGCTTACAGCTATAGCATCTGTAGTGTTATTGATAGTGAAATACATTGTTCCATCATTGTTTCCAATACAAATGGCTGGCTGAAAACCACTCCCAGTTCTTAAATCAATCGGGAACTGGTAGCCAGCAACGCTAGTCATATAACACCACATTTCAATAGTGAAATCTCCAGTACCAAAGTTATGTGCAGTATTTGGTGGAGCAACTATGTAATTAGTTCCACTGCTTGGGTAATACAAACTACCTGTCCCATACTTCTTAACACTTGTGCTTACTTGTGCATTACCTACTGTTTCTAGGTTGTTCATCATAGCAAGGTCAGGGATGCCAGCGTTGGTGAAGTTGGTTAATAGCTGTGTTCCTGAAACTGCTGTTACTGGAGTAGCTGGAGGTGTAAAGTTTGTTGTGTACACTATTGAATTTACAACTCTAATGTCTGATATTAAACCAGTGTAAGGGTATCTTTGACTTTCAAGTGCAACCTGTAACCTACCGATAGCAGGAACATTGCTTGCTGTTGAGCCACTAAACGAGCCGTTTCCTGCAGTTGTTAGAGTTCTTGAAATTCCGTTTAGGTATATTTTTCCAGTTTTAGTAGTGCTATTAAAAGTTAGTGCAATGTGATTCCATGTATTAGTGTTCCATAGACCACCTGCCGTTGACATACTATAAGCTCCAGCAGATACTCCGTTACTGATGCTAAACGTCACATCTCCAGCATTATTGCTGTTAATAGCGACATTAAATCCTATTGCTCCTGAATTACCAGTCGTACTAAAAAGAGAACCATAGCCACCTGGCGCACTAGTATTATATAAAGGCGTATTAAACCAGCACTCAATAGTCCAATCTGTTGTCCCTTGATGTATAAAATCTGTAGAACCAGCTGGCAAAGTTAGGTAGTCCCCAGTTCCATCAAAGTATCCACTTCCACCGATTACGCTAGTAGAATTTGTGCTAGTCGGATTAAATGGTGAGAAGCGTTGGACTGATGGTGTGCCTGTTACTGTAATAGCAAATGCGTTAGAGCTATTGTCAATGAAACGATTAGATTGACAAGTTAAAAGGCTTGTTCCGCTTATAGCGGTTAATGGTGTTGTGCTAGGGGTAAATGCAGTTGTGTAAACTGCACTTCCTTTAACAATTCTAGCGTTTGAAATATATCCCGTTAATTTATTATTAGTAGAATAATTGCCAATAGTTACTGCTGATGTAGTGCTAGAATTAAATGAACTTGTTACAGTTGCAACTTGAGTCCCGTTTAAAAATAATCTTATTACATTACTTCCATCTCTAGTTACTGCAACATGATTCCATGTTCCTAAAGTATAAGAACCGCCTGTAATGCTTCCACCATTGTAATAAAATTGCAATCCAAGACTTCCGTCAGTTGCAAGAAGCCAATTATCTCCGCCTTCCCATTTTGCCAAAATAGCAGCAAAAGAAGAAACGGATTGATTAAACCATGCTTCTACACAAAATTGCCCTGTTCCAAAATTAGAAGAAGCATCGGCTGGTGCGCTTAAATAACTAGAGCCATTAAAATAATTACCCCAGTTACTACCATAAGGACTAAAGCTACCCTGTGTAGTATTGCCGTTACGAGTAATCGTCATCCCAGAGTTTGTAGCAGTAGCTACTGTTGCATTACCGTTAACTGTAAGAGTGAAGTTGTTGGAACTGTTATCAACAAAGGTTGGTGACTGGCAAGTTAAAAGTTGGGTGTTGGTAATAGCGGTTAGCGGTGTTGTCGCTGGAGTAAAATTTCCTGTGTATACAACAGAACCTTTTACATATCTGATATTTGATGTGTAACCAATAAATTGTTGACCAGCTGTATACGCCCCAAACTGTCCAATTCCTAGTGTGTAGTTAGTAGTACGAGCTGAACCAGAGATGGTTGCTGTAGCTGCGGATGTTCCATTAACATAAAGCGTTAGCGTTGTCCCGTTTAAAGTAAGAGCAAAATGATGCCATGTGTTAGCAGATAGAGCATTTGAGGCTATGGTGAAAACAGTACCTCCCGTGTTAATCCACCGAGAAGATATTGTATTAGTGCTTGTCCATTGAATATCCCACCCAGGATTACCACCTGAATCTCCAGTTCCAATAATTGCTCTAGATGTGCCTGTATCAGTTGGGAAAATCCATCCTTCAATTGTGAAATCAGTATTTAAAATCCAGTTGCTATTGTATGGAGTGGTTAGACCGCTAGAACCATTAAAATATCCAGAGTAACCACCGAGAGCACTAGCAGCAGCATAGTTAGCAGCTACAAAGGTATTGTTCTGAGAACCGTTAGTCCCATCACCTGATAGTAATAGACTTACATTCTTAAAGTTAGGATCAGGTAATGCTGCTGTTGAACTACCAGCAGAACCCATAATTAAATCAGTAGAACTCATTTAATATCTTTCCCTAGCACTAAGCCAGACCAAGTGGTTCCTCCATCATGCGTAAAGAAACCTAAAGAATCTCTACCAGATGCAGTAAGAGTTGGAGCTGTACCACCAGCCCATTTAACACCAGACCACCAAGTGATTGTTCCTGCACCACCGTTGGTTAAATCTAGAATGAATGAAGCTGCAGTCCCTGTAGAAGGAACATTAGATACAGTGAATGTTGTTGCACCAGAGATAGTCTTCGTAAAGAAGTTACCTGAGTTAAGGTTGACATCATTAGCACCCATAGAAACCTTAGCTTCTTTAAGAGCACCTGTGAGTGAACCACCAGCTAACGGGAAGTATGTACTTGAAGCTGTTGCGCTAGTTAGGTAACTGCTTAATGCAGAACTAACTAAGTAACCAGAGTCATTAGTAAAGCTAGAGACTGTAGTTGGGACTGTAGGAATCGTTGGCTTGCTAGTTAAATCTGTATATGAGCCACTAAACAATGTAGGCTTGCTAGTTAAGTCTGTGTATGAACCAGAGAATAGCGTTGGTTTACCTGTGAGATCTGAGTAGACACCAGTGGTTGCAACTGTAGCTAGACTAGATGTATTAGCTTTAAGACCTAACTGAGTATTCACATAGCTGGTATCAGCTTTAGTAGATACATCAATAGAGGAAGCTGAAGCAGCAGCAGCCGATGCAGAACTTGCAGCAGCAGTAGCTGAACTAGAAGCTTCACCAGCCTTCGTGGTAGCGATACCAGCTTGAGTGGTTGCTGTAGTTGCAGCAGAAGATGCTGTAGTTGCACTAGTAGATGCTTCACCAGCTTTAGTTGTAGCTGTAGTTGCAGCAGAAGATGCACCAGTAGCTGAACTAGCAGCAGTAGTGGCACTAGAGGCAGCAGCAGTAGCAGCAGTCTGGGCATCGTTCTTAGCTGCCAAAGCAGCAGTTTGCTGGGAAGCTACCGTAGCAATGGTTGTCTCTAATCCAGAAGCAGTAGCACTCACAGCATTAGCCGTAGTTAATGCAGCACTAGCAATAGACTGAGCATTAGCAGCAGCAGTCTGAGCACTGGTAAGAACTGAGGAAGCAAGAGCTGCTTGGGAATCAATCAGACCCTTAGTAACATCAATCTCATTCTTAGTGGCTTCTACTTGAGAAGCTTTAGATATGACTACAGCCTCAGCAATTGCAATATCCTGTGATGCTGTTTTAGTTTGATCTGCATAGGTAGCAGATAGATCTTTAAATATTTGTGCTCTATCAGCAGAATCACTGGCATCCTGAGACCAGTTAAGGGCTAACTGTTCATACTTATAGGATAGGTTTGCATAATCCTTAGCACTTGCTGCAGCAGCCAATGTTGCTGTTGCTTCTGCTAATACTATGTCAGCCTTGTCCCAAGACTCTTGAGCTAGATAGAAAGACTGTGATGTTGCTACATCTAAATCTTTTTCTGTTAATACTGAACCATCAACGAAGTCCACAAGACGATGGTCTATAGTTGTATTTCTCGCTACCACTACCTTAGCAGATGCTGGAGGGGCTGGGGAGATAGCTACAACATTAGATGTTGGGAGAGTAAAAGCTGTGGTTGTTCCGTTTACTGTTACCGAAATATCTGACGTATTTAGATATGGAAATGAAAAGGCAAAGTTCGTTGTAGAACCATTACCAGTATATTGAATATAACTATAAGCCACAGACGGACTCCTTTAGTTCAAATAGAAAGTCCCCCAGCTACCTGAGTAACTAGGGGATGTTATGTATTACTGTTCGCCTTCTTTTGCAGAGACGGGTAAATCAGATGTGACGTGGTTCAAGAGCGTGTTAACACCAACCAAGTTATTTAGTGGCATCAGCTTGAACATGGCATTCATATCAGACTTGGTGAATTGCTTCTCATCACTAATAGGATTAATGACAGCCTTCTTACCTAAGGTAATAGCACCGTTAACTAATCCCAGCGTTGGGTTAGACATGAGACCTGAGAGGTCACTAGTGGTACGACCACCAGCAAAGACACTAGAAGCACCCGGAATGAATGTACTAGCTAGGTTAGGCAACATAGAGGAAGCACCCATTCTTGAGAAGCCATTCGCTACAATCTTTGTGGGATTTAAGCGATCTTCTAAGAACTTCTGCTTTGCCTCATCGTCTAGTCCAAAGGACTGTTGATACATCCTTGCGGAGTACACCACAGAACCAAAGAGTAAACCCTGCATTAAGGTGTTAGCTGTAGCTGCATCAGCGTGGTTGATAGAGAACATAAGCTGCTTATTCCATGCTTGCATACTGAAGTTCATAAACTGAAATACAGTCTTGCCCATGGTTGTACCCATGAATGGAATCATAGAAGCTAAGTCATTCTCTTGAATCACCCTTCTGCTCTCACGCATGACAGCAGTCATGAACTTGTGATGCATCTCAGGTTGTTCAGCCACGAAGCGATCCCAGTTAATCTTACGGGATGTATCTTTAATAGCCCCCTCGCCCTCAGACGATAAGTCCTTGAGCACGGTCTTGAGTTTGCTGAAGTCACCTTCAGATAACCCTAGGAATGCGAGGCGATCCTTTGTGAGGAATGCTGCACCACCATTATCAATACCATGAGCTAAGTCCACGAAGCCATTAACCAATGCCGTAGCATGTAGTCTCTTCTGTTGCACCATCAGCCCAGTCATACCTGTGTAGTCTAGGACTCCACCAGCCATCCGAGTTAAGGAAGCATCAACACCATCTAACTTACTTTGCCATGAGCCAGCACCATACTGGTCAGCCCAAGTAGTCTTCTGACTAAAGTCCATACGATTGATGTACTCACCACCAGCTCCACCAAACATATTCTCTAGGTGGTCTAGTAGGTCACTAGGTGCTTTACCTGTAGCCATGTCACGTTGTAGCGTGGATAGCTCTGGGATGGACTTCAGTAAAGTCTTGTATCCCACAGTACCAGTCATTTGAGCAGTCTCAGCTAACTGGTTATATACCGCACCACTCATCAAGCGGATGACGTTGAAGTCACGAAGCATAGCCAAGCCCTTACGAACTGGACTGAAGCCCTCCTCTTGAGGAATACTTAAGATACGATCAAAGGCAAACTGGAGATCCTTAGCTGCACTAGCTAAGTCAGACTCTTTAAAGCCATCACCAAACTGTCTCTTAACTGAATCACCAATAAGCTTATTAATATCCTCAGCTTTATAGATGTCTAAGTTCTTAGCAAGGGATACAGTACCAGCTACCCTGTTGTTATAACTTTCAGTAATCTCTAGAGCATTAGTCTTAACGAAGTCCTTGAGAGACATGCCTTCAATATCAGAACCTTTAGTTCCAACATAGCGTTCATCAATAGTATTGCGATGCTTTAAATTAGCAACAATCTGACCTGAATCATTCTTACGTTGACCTAGTACTTGATCAGCAAGACGAGCTGCTTGCTCATCAGTGAGAGCTAAGGTGTCCTTGAGTGACTCTAGTAACGCTGGTCTATCCTGTCCACGAAGCATGTCTGTTAAGTGTTGGCTAGAAGCTTGGTTCTTAGATTGTTCTACAGTCTTGCGATACCACTTAGCAAAGCGCATAGCATCCTCATCGGATACCTCTAGTGAGTCACGACCTGACTTATAAGCAGAAGCCCAGAAGGATTCCACCTTATCAATGCCGTGGGTGGTAACCATGAAGTCCCACTTGTTTGCATCATGTACACGAGGAAGGTAATAAGGGTTCTCTTCAAGAGTACCTGACATCTTCTTAGTGCCATCTAGCAGCTCTACTTCAATCTCTGTGAGACCTCGTTGTGAACCACCAACTGACCTACTAGGATTATTAATATCCTTGACTCGCTCTGCCATGTTCTTACGAATAGCTTCACCAGCTTTGATTACCTTAGGGTCAAAGTCCTTCTCCCATCCGTGAACGTATTCCCAGACTTCAGCTCCAAACTTCTCAAATGCTTCACCTCGTTGATGAAACTTATAGCCCTGCTCTTGTTGCCACTCTAGGAATGGCATGAGGGTTCCCTTGCGTAGCTGTGTATTCCAACCACCAGCAAAGAGAGTCTTGTCATCCCACGCATTAGATTTAACTACTGAGTGATCCTTGTAGCCAGTGGTAGATCCGAATAGCTTTTGAGCTAGTGACCTTACGGCATCTGGAAGCCTACCCTTGTTAAGACGATTCTCAAGACCTAAGCCAAACCCAAACACTTCAGGGATATTGGCTATCTCTGCAGCCTTCACGGTATCTTGATCTGCCCTACCAGTAGGATCAGGACGATAGCCTTCTCTAGGAGCACCAGAGACATCTACATTCTTCTTAGTGATACCACCGGGATCTGTGATCTCGTCAGCTAACTCTAGGAACTTATGGAATGCAGTTGTGCTTTTCTTATCAATACCTAGGAGTTCCATGACTTTATCTAGGAATCCTGAGAGAGCATTAGTACGCTTAATAGAATCAGGTAGCTCTAGTCCCTTGAGGAACTCTTGGAACTTAGGATTAGAAATGCCTTCAGCAAGGAACTCATAAGCATTAGTCATGCCGTAGTGCTGCTTACTTACATCCTTACCCACTGTCTTCTTAACCCAGCTATAGAGCTCATCCATGCCCTTAACAGCTTCGTATGTCTTCTCGTTACCAACGATATTCTTCTGTACCTTAGATAGTGAACCATCCTTATTACGGTGGAACAATCGTTGCTTATAGACTGCAGCTACATGTGATAACTCATGAACAAAGGTTTGATCTGTGAGTCCTGTACGAAGAGCCTGACGATCACCGGGTGAAGGAGTGACATTCTGAGATTTACCTGTCTTAGGATCAGTCTTGCGATACTGACCACGAGATACAAAGTAAGCTTCATCACCACCCATAGTTCCTAAAGAATCCCATGGGGTATGAATGTGGGCTGCTGAACTTGACTTCAGCTTACTACCGTCTACATACCACTGTGGCTTCTTACCTGAACCTGTTTCAAAGTACTTAACCTTTGCAAGGTCAATACCCTCTAGCATCTTATCCATCCATGATGCCAGTGCCTTGTTAGGACTGTGGTCACGAATGTAGGTAACTAGAGAATCTACACTCTGGTTAGGGGGCAACTGTAATACATCATTGCCTTTAGAATCTTTGTGGATTGATGGGGTATCCCACTCTTCACTCCAAGTTCTCTTAGCTTCAACCTTAGGTGCAACTTCACCAACCTTAGGTGGCACATATTCACCAGTGCCATATACCGTATCTAACTTCTTCTGAGCCACTAGCTTGTAGTACTCATCCATTAGCTCTGCTTGACGGAACGTAACTTGATCAGGAGTAAACCCCTGCATCCGTTCAGTCTCGTTAAACATCCTAACCTTGGCATAGTCCTCAGCAGACATGTCATGGAGCCTATCAAGACCCCACGATTGAATACCTTTTAAGTCATTATCGAAGATGCTTTTAGCAGTAGAAGCTGCAGCACGATGTCCAAGTTCTCCACCGACAGCACCAAAACCAACACCCATAAGCCCAGCAAATACAACATCAGTCGCATCACCACCCGGTCTATTTTTATATGTAAGTGCTTCAATTGCTGCATTAGTTCCTGCTCCTTCAAGTACACCATAGCCAATCCTTCCCAAACGGGAGGCAGCTACAGGTGCTCCTAGCTCTGGAGCAACCATGGTTAAACCAATGAGGGCTACGTTAGTGGGATCTAATAGACCACCTACTACCCTACCCACACCAGCACCAAATCCAGCTTCGTTATATTTCTCTTCAGTCTTTTGAAAGTCTAGAGCTCGTTGACGTAGCTTCTCTGCATGAAACTCAGAGGTAGCGTTATCTCTAACGAATGACCAGTTCTTCTCATTGAGTCCCTCGGTGTACTTCTGGGATAACTCAGCAGTCCACTTGAAGTCAGGTCTTTCAACCATGTCCCCAACTTGTGCCATGTACCAGTTAGTAGCCGTGTTGTCATTCTTAAAGCTAGTAGCGACACCTTGAGCAAAGTCCGAGAACGGAGTTGCTGGTTGGTTGTCCTTCTGCATATCCTTAAGAACCATCTCAGAGGGAGTACGTCCACCCTTTTGGAATACAGAGTCGTTGTAGTCCCTAGTGGGTTCCTGTGGGGGAACTCCATTCAGACCTAACTGAGCTGAAGCCCACTCCCAAGATTTCTTAGGTTGCTTGTATTTACTAGATGGGAATGAAGCCCACACACCACCAAGCTTCTGTACGGCAACACCGAAGTTACCATTAGCTACATCATCGTAAGCTCCGTTGTCCTTAATAAGACCTACTGCAGCTTTGTCCTGATTGAGTACACCAAAGTCATTTAATCCATGCTTCCTTGCTTGATCATCCCAAGTCCCCTTGATGAACTGGTAGCGACCAGCAGCTGTGCTGGAGCCATCGGCAGTTACTACGGTTGACTTATTGGGGTGTTGATCAAGTTGGGCAATCTGGGTGTTACCTACTTGGGTGTTGTATCCGAACTTCTCTGTGCCTTCTGCCTTACTAATGAAATCTAGAAACTTTCGTACATTAGGATTGCTAATTTCTGATTCAGATATTGCCATTATTTATTCCTTGATTTATTTGCCTCCAGACTTTTCATCTGCTTGTCCATAGAAAGGACTTTTACCTTCGGCAATTCGTTTCTTAGCGTGTGCAACTGCTTTATCCATAATTGCATCTGTCAAAGGCTTACCTTTAACAATGTGATCAACTTCAGCTTTCGTTAATGTTGGAACTAAGCTAGGCATTAATACTTCTTTGCCGTTAATTTCCATACCAATCGAATACTCAGTCATCTTCTTGCCATCTGGTGTCATCAGTTCGCCAAAATAACCTTTACCTTTTTGAGTGCCATCCTCTCTTTTTCCATAACCAAGATCTGGCTCAGGATTGGAAGTAGATGAATAATCTTTAACGGGAGTAGCTGGATCAGAGAACGATGCGCCTTTTTTAATTTGCTCTTTAGCCCAAGCTCGTTGATCTGCGATTGGCTTTTTCTCTAGGTTTGACTGCACTAGCTTTCTATATCCAGAGGTAGAGGTAAGGTACTTATCTACTGGAGTCATAGTGAAACTACTAGCAATGTCTTTAGCAAGACCTGCTGGGGTCATGTGGTTAGACATGAGGGATAACTTGAACTTGTCACGGGCTGGCTCTAGGAACTTGTCATACTTATAGTTCTCAAAGTCTCTGTCCATCCAGTCTTTAATCTGGTCTTTAGTAAGTACCAGTGGTCTGTTGTCCTGTAGGAGTGGTTGATTACGAGCCATGAAGGTGTAATTAGTTCCATCCTTGCTGACAGACATCTGCACCTCATCAGGATCAAAGCCCTGCTTGATAGCAATGTCAGTACCCATCTCGGATACCAAACGCTTAATCTGAGTAGGAGCACCACCAATCACTTCAGAGGAATGGTTAGATGTAGGGATAGACCTGAGGTAAACCAGAGATCCATTTACATTGACTACGTTCTTTTGTACATAATCCCCAAGGCTCTTCATGGTTGTGTCTACACTAGCACCAGCAGCAATCATGATTTCTCCAGATCGCTTCACATCCGCACGGATATTACTAATGTTTCCAGTGAGCTCATCTGCACCAAACAACTTACCAAACCAACTAGGGTTAAGGTCAGCAACAATCTTGTTACTAGCTTTAGTAATGTTGTCATTACCATTAATGTAAGTAGGATTGTTTCTAGCTTGAGCAACCACCATAGCTGCACCATTCAAATCCATTCCCATGGTTTGCTTGAGGAGATCAATGTCTTCCATTGTCTTAGAGCCATCAGCACCTGCCAACTTAGTGGCATAGGCTGGATCAACCATCTTAGCTACCTGATAAGCCTCGAAGGACTTATTGAAGTTAGCATTGAGTTGACCTGCTGGCTTACCGGGTTCATTAAAGGTAATAGAGTTGACGTTATTCAATCCAGCTTGGATAGTGTTACGGGTCTCTTGGTCATCAATACCATTGGTACTGAAGGTTTGTAAGCGACCAGCTAGACTCATACCTTGGGTCTTCTGATTGAGAGCACGGTAAATATCAGGCTCTGTCTTCATGTAACCAGTGGTTCCATCTGGCTTTGTATAAGGTAGTTCAGTAGGAATACTAAAAGCTTTATCTTGAGATACCCCAGAGGTAATCAGTTGTCCATTCTGTTGGACAGACTGCTCTGAAGCATTCTTAAAGTATTGCACCTGAGCTCTATTGGCATTACTAGCAGCTATGTTATTAGCTGTGTATTCCATCTGAGCTACTTTGACTCCACCATCTTTACCACTGAGAGCGTGACGAACTGTTAATCCATTATCAAGCTTGGTATTGAGGAGAGCTGTAAGACCTTCCACGTTTCCAGCCTTAGCTACATTAAAGACTGCACCATTTAGAACTTCTTTACGGGCATCATCTGTGAGGAGTGAGCCACTAGGGAGAGTTGCTTTAGTCCAAGCTGCCTTGAAGTTATTACTAAGTTGCTGTGGATCTTGTGAACCTGCAATAGCAATATCTATAGACTCAGCACCAGTGGCAATACCAGCTTCAAGCCTTTGCTTGGCTATGGTGTTGAAGTTGGCTGTGATTGCCTTATCTTTGTATGCGTTCCAGTGAGTATCAAATCCAGCTACGCCATAAGCATCAGCGTTTTGTACTGCCTCATTACGCTGCTTAATTAAATACTCTTCTAGTTTTGCATTTCCGTCTTCCCCTTCAAACTTAAGTTCACCAGTAGTAATCTTAGCTAAGGTATCTCGCTGCATGTTCGCAGCAATATTTGAATAATGGGTATTGTTGATTACTGCGTTGTATACAGGCGAGATAGTAGAGTGAATCTCACCAGACTTGATCTTCCCTGCTAACTCATCAGTAGTCATAGAGTTAGCCGTCTGTTGAGCATCCTCCATAATATTTTGCTTAACTTTAGTCTGAAGGTTGTTTAAACCATCAAAGTTAGCTCCCAACTGTTTAGCTAATTGGTATGCACCAGAATCATTTAAGTCACTTCTTACTCTTGTATCTTGCAAATTAGGACTAGCCGTAACACGAACTAGCTCTTCGGTTGGGTTGTACCCTACCTGTGATCTATCTAATGCCATGGTTGTCCTTATGTAGTCTTAGTAATTACTGTTGTTTTTGGATTCTTGTAGTTATCGTAGGCTGAAGCAATCTTCAATCCAGCAGATAAGTAATCAGGTTGAACTGGAGTTGCTAGACCATTAATAGTGCTGGCTGCATTGGCATATACATTGAGCCTTTGGTTCTCAAGTGCTCCAATGCTGGAATCGTAGTTAGTAGTAACAGACTGGTTGTAGCGAGTCTGCGTACCAGAGAGATCCCCTAGTAGTGCATCTACGGAGTTACCTTCTACACCTGAAGCACCACCTGCTGCCGTAGCCTTACCAATACCTATAGCTGCCTGACGATTGTTCTCAGTTAACTTTTGAATAGCTTGCTCACGGGTCTGTTGCCCCTGAAGGTTTACCTGAGTATTGTTGTTTGCTGCCGTGGCTAATGTAGTTTGTCGTTGCCGTTCATTGCTTTGTGATTGTGCATCTGCTGCATCTTGTTGTGCTTTTACTTGAGCTGCTGCTGAAGCTGCTGTAAGCACTAGGAGAGCGACACCTCCTGTTGGATCACACATAATTATTCCTTTTGGTACATGTAGAAGCTATAGAAAATCTCTCGGTTTCTACCAAGAAATATGGGGGTACGGATAACAGTGAAACCTAGCCACTGGAGCCAACGAATGTGCTCCGTGTTCCGTGACCACACATAGTTAACTAGGAGCTTATAACCAGAGGAGATACCGCTGAGTACAGGCTTATTACGCTTTAGGAATTCAGAAGAGACTTCCTTGATACGAGGTGTACCAAGGAGCCATGGAATCCCAACATCTAATTCAAGAGTAGGAGCAACACCGAACATGCATATCACCTCACCATCCACAGTTGCTACTTGTGCATCTGGGGAAGCCTTAAGACTCTCTAGGAGAGCTTCTTCAGGGAGGTGGCTATGTGACTCCCACACCTCGTCCTTATCCTCTTGACGAAGGTTTGGAGCGAGTGTGAGGCAGTCTTCATAGGTTGCTTGTCGTAGCTCAGTCCTAAACTGGGGAGCTGCGTTTGACATAGAATCCTTCCCAGTCCGCACTAATGAGTGAACTAGGGACAGGACTGTCGTTAATAACATTAATAACTGCATCGGTATTCCGACACAAGATTGGGACAATCATTCGTCCACTAGAAATTGCATAGCGACCAATGGTTGCTGAAGAGTTACCAGTAGTCTTACCTGAGTAAACATAGCTGCCTGTATCACGACCACGAGGAGTTACCTCTACACGGAAGTATCCAGAGTCAGCATAGTTAAATGAGAGCTTACGAACCTGTAGTCTTCCTTCAGTATCTGAGCGTTGACCACCGTTACCACCAGCACCACTAGCTAACTTGTAGGTGATGGTGCTGATACCGTAGTCAAATACATACTTGCGACCAAAAGTAACTGGAGATCCAACAAAGTTTCCTTTGAAGACAATCTTAGAACCATCCACTGTTCCCGTAGAATACTCACCCGGTTTAACTGTAGTACTTCCATTCTGAGCAACAATGAAATATGTACCATCAGTTACTGGATATGGAATGCTAGAGGTGGCTATCTCCGTATTACCTGTAGTAGCGTTATAGGTAGTTGGAGTAATGGTTAGCTTACGATCCAGTAGAACTGGGTAAGGCTCATTAGTTCCAATGTATCCAATTGAGCAATCAATGCTCTCAAAGTACACACCATCTGGACGGCTAATAACTAGGTACATAGTTGACTGAATGAAGTCCACATTCAAGATAGTGTCTTGAGCACCGAATGACCACCTACTCCAAGCACTCTGAGCCTTCTCATTAGAGGAGGTAAAGAAGTACTTGTACATGTAGATAGACTTGGTATCACCCTTGGTCAATAGAGCAAAGGTATCCTCGTTGGCACTACCTGCAATCTTGAAGGTTCCTGCTGGGATATAGTTTGGAATGTGAGCAGTGATTTCCATTGCATCATCATTACCAGAGCCATAGCTCAGGTTGGTGTAGTACTCACGCACTGCAGCCCAGTTACCTTTAGTAACAGGGAAGTAACAGTTCCTACCAGCTGACAGTGGTTTCACGTTGGCATCACAAGGATACTCAGTAGATACCTTCAGGCTGATAGTAGTTGGAGTTAATACTGTATCTCCCGGTACAACAAACTGAGTTTGATCAGAGAAGATCAACAAAGACTTATTGAATGGGATAGCGTAGTTCAATAGAGATACTTTAGTGTGGCTTGCTGTGACATCAATGGGATCTGAGTCAACTAAAGCTGTGACTGTGGATCTAAACATATTGAAGTACTTGCCAGACTCAGACATTACGAGGTTCTCATCTGAGAGGAACCCTAGTCTATTCTGGTAGAAGAAGACATCATTGAGCTTCCGTCCAACAAAGGAGGGATTAGTACAGCTGGTTAAGTCACCTACTTTTCGTGGTGTCCACTCAGCCTTGGCTACAGTGAACGTACCGTTGGAGTTACGAATTACTGTGTATGGCATGGTTGTTGGAGATAAGCCCAAGCTAATACCGGGTGCTGCACACTCTTTCCATACTCCAGCTGAACCACCAGAGGTATCAAACTTGACGAAGTAGTTAGAGAAGGAGTTGGTTACATCACCAATAATCTGAACGATTACATTAGGTACTGCACATACATTGGGTAGATCAGCAAACTTCTGTGTCTTGCCGGGAATAACAACCATAGCATTGTTTCCAAAGCCATCATTACAGGAAACAGTGAATGCTGTGCTCGTACCAATATAGATACATGAACCCTTCAGCACTGCATTCCATGGGTTGCTCCCACTAACATTAGCAATCAGCCTGATAGTGGCATCTGCTGAAGAATTGGTAGTCATCGCAAATGTTGTAGCGGATAACCATGTTATTCCCTGAGCTGTATATACAGAATCAAGTGGATTACCCTCTCCATCTACAACTGGTTCTGCTACCTCAACTCTAACAAAGTTAGCTTGGGTTACCCCAGCAGGAACTGTATAGATATTTGTATCAGACCAAGTTAATAATGAAGTTGACTGGGAAGAAGCAATTAGCCCTAAATAAAGCTGTGCTGCAATATGATCAGTAGAGATGTAGGGACTATCACCAGCAGATGTACCAGCAGGGGTTGTATAACTAGCAACCACACTACCATTCAAGGTAATGGAATATGTTTTGCCATAGTTACCAGACTTCACATTCACCAATGCCTCATAGAGATGAGGAGATGTTGGTGTCAATGTAGTGGAAGCTGCTACTGTCTTGTCCTTGTTAACAATCCATGTGTAGTCAGCTACAGTTACTGCAGCAAAGCTAGAGGAAGCTGGTAAGGTTGTAGTGAGATAGGAGACAGCACCATCACCATAGGTAACAGTCTGCTCTACTCCATCAATGGTATATACCTTGAGTTGACCTGAGCTAATCAGGAATACATAACGCTCAGTAGAGTCCCTATTTACTGTATGTACGAATACATTAGAGATAGGAGTACTAGATACTTTTGCTAAGTGTTTAGATGGGGGTCTCTTGCGTAGCCCTTGGGAGATAGTGGAGATACCATTCTCTTGGTGTTCCCCTTGAGTATTCAAGCGAAGCGTAAAGGGCTGCTGTGAGATCCCGTTGGTAAATCCGGGGAGGAAGGACGAGATTAGAGCCATGGTTATCTTATCAATGTGTGGGCAACTGAATAGCTGCGAGTCAACATGTTGTATCCACCAGTATCTGCATCGAATTTCTTCAAGGCAACACGGGCTAACATTTCATCTTCTTTGGTAAATGCTTTAAGTGTGTCCGAACCAACTACCCTGTTCTGAAAGACTCTGGCTGCACGTACTGCGATGTAGTACTTAGCTGCTTGTGGCAGGTCATCAAACTCAAATAGGTGGACAGCATTAACCTTTACCTCTTTATCAAAGGTATAGGTGTGGTTCTTTAAATCATATAAACGAGTACCACGAACGGCAACATCCATCTGGGAATCAACTGCATCCACTTGGAGGATTGTTTTGGGTACTGTAATGTTCCCTGTAGAGTCAGGGAGGAATGTCCAATTGTCTTCAGTATTGAATGCCCACCCCTCAGTTTGAACGGTAACGGCAACCTCATTTAATACTTGTCTAGCCGTGACTGCATCAATCACTCCAGAGATGGAGGCTAAAGAATTAATTGGAGATTCACCAATTACTCCCAGCATGGTGTTTACTGCGGAAAGTTCATTTGTGGTGGTGATCATTGGGCTTCCTAAAAAATAAAAAAAAGCCACACTTCAATTAAGAGGTGTGGCTTCAGGGATATAACTAAATACTAGGCAGTTGCAATTTCAACAGCAGCTGCAGGACGGAGAACTCCGTGACCCATAGCGTACTTAGCAACCATCAATGTGCCTTGACGACGGATGTCGTACTCGGATTCCATTGCGAGATCCATCAACTTCACTGTACCAACAGCAGACTTGTGTGCAACTACGCATACGGAGTTAGTAGCAACTACACCGTACTTAGTTACATCACCACCATTGTTCTGTGAACCTGCAGCTGGAGCACCAGCAACAGTAGTACCGTAAGGAGCGTGGTTAGTCTTAACAATGTTAATACCAGCTACTTTCAATACGTTTGCATTAGCATAGTTACCTACACCGTTCCACAATGTATTCATGATCTTGGTGTTTTGTGCCAAGAGGTTATACGCTGTAGGAGAGAGGTAAGCATAACGGTCTTCAGATGGAACAAACTTCGCATCTAAAGTTGCACTAGCTTCAAACAATGCAGCGATCAATGCTTCACCAGTTGTATCTGTCAATGCAGTAGCAGCAGTAATCTTGCCACCACCAGCTTCAGTAGATACAGGGGATGATCCACGAGCAGCTTTCAAGAACAAATTGAGGATGTGCTTGTCATAAGTGTAAGCCAAGGCACGACCAATTTCAGTTGAGTAGATGCTACGAACATCATAGTGATTCATTGCTTCGTCAATATTAGCAACGAATGCAGAGCTAATCAAAAGGTCATCAATAGTGATAACGATTTCATTAGTTGGTACTTGGGATCCAGTGATCTCAGAACCAGGAGTATGGTAGGCAGCTACTGTTTTACCAGTGATTGGGAACTGTGCTGATTTACCACTTGAGATTGCACGAACAGTATGTTTGTCCGAGGTTACACATGCCTCTTCGTATGCAGTGAGGACTTCACCAGCGAATACTTTAAGGAATAGTGCTTGTTTATCGCCAGTTGAATTTGCCTGACCTAAAAACGAGGGAGATGCATTAGCCATGATATGGGCTTTCTAAAGAATAAATGGAATATAAAGATCCACCTACTTCACTAGAATTTCTGAGCACAAAGTTGTCCACCTCAGTGGGCTTTCTGTGAAATCAGTTAATAAGTTAGAACCACCTCTAAAGATAGAAGTGTGGTTATCCCCTACACGGATGTAGGGGTGGGTGTTACATGCTTGAACGACTTAGCTTGTCAATCACCTTAGCTCGATAAGCTGGGTCTTTGGCATAGCGTGGGTCTTTCATTGCTGCAGTGATCTCATTACGAGACTCAAACTTGTCACTACTTGATGCACCATTAGTAGAGCTTACTAACTTAGGTTCACGACCATTGGCACTTTCGTACCTAGCCTTGAGACCTGAGATAGCTAACTTAGCTGCATCAACATTGGTTGAGGATACTGAGAGGTTGTAAGCATCAATCTCAGATGGGGTCATTGTGGCTTTAGCCCAATCAACCATCTTGTCATAAGCCTGTGAACCACCAGCAATACCTTTTAAGTCTGCTTCATGGAGGGATGCCTTAGCAACCTGCCCTGAAATATAGTTATCAACCAGTGATTTATCGTAACCAGCTGCGAGGAGCTTTTGATAGGACTCTTCAGAAAGAGCCCCTGTAGTATTGAATTCATTTGAGAACTCATCTAAAGATAATCCACCTTGAGCTAAAGCTTTATCAACTTCTTCTACTGGTGGTGTTGGTTCTGCTGGCTGAGTATCCCCTGCCTGTCCTCCCAACTTACCTTCTAATGCTGAATAGGCTTTCGCCATATCTTCTGCTGTCTTAAACTTTTCCGGTAGCCAAGCAGGACGATCACCTTGAGGTAATTCACTGTCTTCTTCCGGGGGAGTAATGCCATTAGCCTTATCAATCATCTTCTGATTGTGTTCGTCTGGGGCTTCTCCTGTAGTCTCTGGGGTTTTTATTTCTATGGAATTAACCATGCAACTCCTAGTATGAATAGATCACAGTTCCATCCGCTTTGACTGTAATAACCTTAGCGTTGGAATCAGGATTGTATTTTTTAATCGTACCCAAAAAGATAACTTGCTGGTTGGACGGGATTGGAGCACTAAGCTCCTCCTCCGTTACCAGAATATCTAATGGTTCGCTGATTACTTCATCAGCCACCTTGGGCTTGACTTGCTTGTTCTGCTTGTCCAGCTTGAGCATTGTTTGCCATTCCTTGTTTGATCATTCCACCCATCTGATTGATGGCTGGTGCTACACCTTGTTGCATTAGTGCTGCTTGTTGTTCTTGCATTGCTGCTTGTTGAGCTGCTTGTTGTTCCTGTTGGAGCTGTTCGTCAGACTTGACCAGTCCCTTCATATCAATACCTAAGGCAGTACCTACACGGGTAATAGCATCACCCACATTTAGATGAGTCATGGTTGCTTCCGCACCAAGGCTCTGGGTAAGTACACTTAAGAATTGCTGAAGCTTATTGAGGTCATTACCACGACCCAGTGCTTCCATACCAGTAACAATCACAGGCTCTACAGTTCCCTTAGGGAGAACTGGGAGCTTCTTAGCTCTCTCCATAGCAAACATTAAACGGTTAACGATAGGTAACTGAAGTTCTCTAGAGAGGATTGAGTAGATTCCACCTAAGGCAGACTCTAGTTCAGTAGCCATGTAGCGAATCTCTTCAGCAGTAACTCGGTCACCACTTCGTTGAACTGCAGAGTTAAGCAAGAATGCATAGCTCAGTCGTTCATTAATCGTATTAATAGTTTCCAATGCAACACGATAGTCATTGTATTTATTGAGACCTAGAGTGGATACATCCTGCTCCATGCCTTCAATCACAGCACCATTCTCAGCATCAGTTAATGCTCGTGGATCAGTAGTGCCATTAGGATTAACTAAGAATACTGTCTTGGCTGCAATAGCAGAACCTTCGACAATAGCTTGTGATAATCCATCCAGTGACTTGATGTCACCTAGGTACTCTTCTACATAACCACGACCATAGTCTTCATTATCAATACGGGAGAACCGTACTGGAATCCAAGGGGACTTATCAATTGGGTATGTACCCAGTGATCCCGGTACTTGTTTACCTTTGATCTCTTGATAGACTTCCCACTTGTTATCTTCACGATACACATGGGTATATAGCTTGACTGTCTTCTCACGGGAGATGTCATCACTCTCAGCTTCGGGGTTGAACCCAATGAAAGTTTGAATCTCTTTAGAGAGTGTTGCTGGGGATACCTTCTCTTCAACCACAATGTCCAATACATTCCCAAAGGAATCTCGTTGAACCATGTAGCGGTCTAAGTGGAACACTCGCATACCACCACCATCGGGGAGGTATAGCAAGACGTTACCAGTAACCACTAGGTGCTTGATAGCTTCAAAGCCAGCTACTCGTACAGCACCCTTCTCTAGCTCATTCTGTACGGAACGCTCAATCTTGTTGAGACCTTCCTCTACTTGAGCTCTCATTCCTTCTTGCTTGGTCAGCTGCTCTAGGGTGAAGTCATCTATCTGGAGTTTGAAGAATGGTGAGTTAGGTGGGAATAAAGCAAGCAAGAGCTTGGATGAGAGGTTGTTTACACCTCTAGCACCCATGCCCTGCCATGGTGTAGCAAACTTATATGCACCTGTATTACCAAACACAGGGGCAATTAAGGTAGGGATAGTGAATTTGGCACAGTCCCTAGCTCTCATTAAGAATGGGCTACGCTTTGATTCCAGCTTGGCATACAGGGAGGCAGCAGAGTTATGCGACTCTTCGTTCTTCTCGTCCATGTATATCCTTTATTGGGGGATGTTTAATCCACCTGTTGAACCACCGGGCAAAGCTGAAGCGGTAGATGTTTTATCAATACGCAACCCTGTTCTGCCTTTTTGTCTAGCTAACTTAGCAGCATCTGAAGTTGAACTATCAGAAGCTGGAGCCATAGCTACGGCAGGTGCAGGTGGAGCTGGTGGTGGGGCTGGGGGTGCTGCTGCTGGTGCTGAGGAAGATCCCATACACATAGTTATGTCTCCAGAATATTTAAGTTTTGTTGAATGAATTGAGTACGCAAGAAAGCAATCACGCTAATCTGTCCCTGCTTCCTATAGAAGTCCTCCACGGTTGAACCAATGGGTGGACACTTATCAGGGAACCGTGACTCTAGCTCCTCTAGAAATTCTTTATTGACTAGGGGAAAAGGCTTATAAATCATATGGTTGACTCCTAGGATGGTTCCTAATTACAAGAGGTTACTTAACAGGGCAAACACCACTGGCACACTCATCAGACGTGAGCTCATCAAAAGAGTTACCTAGGTCAATATCAATGTGCTGTAGACGGGCTGCATATTCCTCGTAAGCTTCCTTGGTTACCACCTCTTGGGGCAGGTAGAGATACCCTAGATCCTTGGCAGTCTTAGTTGGGTCAGCTCTGAATAAGAAGCTCACACCTACATAGTTCTCCCAGTTATCCAACAACCAATCAATAATCTCTGGAACCTCTTCGACTGAGTAGCTAATCGTGGCTGATACGTTCTGCTGACACCATGATTTCATGAGCATCTTGTAGCGTTCTAGCTGTGATAAAGCTGTCTCAAGGTTTACCTCAAGCTCTACACCTTCAATGGTTACCTTGGTGAATGGGACATCGTTCCACACTACCGGGAAGGTAATGAGAACTGCATCTGCATCCATTGGGTTATCAATGACCTTGTACCCTGCTGCTCTGCATAGGGGAACTAAGGGGTCGTGCTTGGAGAAGTTGACGTTGTTAAAAATATACTTACCAAGAGGCTTATGGAGTCCTTCTGTGGTATCCATGATCTTTGACAGAGTGCCACTAGGCTTGACGGTGGTAACATTTTTAGGTCTTGGTAACCCAAGCTCGTCAGCCATTCCGAAAGCTGCGCTTGTTGCTGTACGACTGAGTTCAGAGTAGTCGTAATCTCGCAGGTCTGGTCTCCGAACGATACCCGTAATCCCCACTCCACAGAGTCGGAGAAACGCATTGTTGAGATGCCAACCTTCTTGGAGTATGCCGTCAGATAAGTTAACACAGGTCTGCCTGTAATTTGCTCTGGCTGCGAGATGCATCGCTCTACGAAGTCCTGAAGAATCCCCTTTGAATTTACCAACATCTATCTCCGTTAAATTACAGAAGCTCTTATTCCCTAAGAGAATCTCTGCACATGGATTGACACCTTTAAACCAAGGAGCACGGTGTGTAGCTGTCTGACCATTAATGAATCCGGGTTCGGATCCACCAGAGGAAACCATGAGATCAAAGATCCCAGTTAGTTGTTCTTTGGTTGGCTTTGTTTTGAAGAGGAGTGAGTTGTTTGACTGAGCCCTCTGGATGTTCTCTTCCCAGAAGTTCTTCTTTGCAACTGCGAACTCTTCCCATTCATCTTCACCATAATTAAAGAGAGCAATTTCAGCACTTCTACGGCTAGACAAGACAGTGCCAAGCCAGTTAGCAATATCAAGAATGTCAATACGGCTAAGAAGACTACCAGCCCTGTTGTTAAGGATCTGAGCAATAGCGAGATACGCTTTAGTGATTGCTGAATCCCCACTGGAAATCCAGCCATACCCTTTGAGTCGCTCTCCTGCTGGACGTATCTGTGAGAAATCGAGGACAAGCTTTTCTGCCGTGTATGGGTGCGCCATAAGCTTTCCAATCGACTTTGCCCACGCTTCAGCAGAGTCACCAACGGTAATAGTCCATACACCATCTTCAAATGTTTCCTTGTTATTTTCATTGCCACCCTTGGTGGTACGGGTACTAGCTACTACTTGTATATCTTTGATGGGTTTGGCAAAGCCAGTCAGTTGTCCAACGATAGGACGGAAGCCCACACCACAGCCTTGGAGTAGCAACCAGAGCACATCAACGATGTCTTGGATAGTCTCTATGTGGGTGAAGCTACAGTTGAACTGGGATGCTTCTCGTGTCTTGGCTACGTCTGTTCCACCCAGCCAAAGGGTTCGACCTGATACGGATACCTTGCGATCCATCATGAGCTGACGGAGTTCTCGTAGTTCCTCTAGGTCTGAGTAAACAAGGGAGGAACCTTTAGCTCGCTCCCATAGCCATGCTTGGTGTGCAATGACTCTGCTAATGGTGTCACCCCAAGATTCAAAGTTCTTACCAGTGTCATCAGTTGGTCTGTTGTAGGTTCGTCTCGTTATTAGTTGTGCTCGGAGTGATGGTGGCTTGTTCATTTTCTTCAGTCGTTAAAAAACCACCCTCAGGTGGCTTTGGTTTCTTGTTGAAGATTGCATCCCAGTTGGATTCAAACTTCTCTTTGTCTAGTGGTTTACGGTGTAAGACTTCTCTCAAGATGGTTCTCCGTGTTTTGTTTCCCAGTTCTCTAAGACCTTCTGAAGGTAGTGCTGTGCCTTCTTAAGATCCTGAGTACCGTTCTTGTATCTGTATCTCAGTAGGTACTTCAGGACATTGCCCTCATAGAAGTCCAACTCCCACGCATCAATGATGTCGAAGGGTTGGATCTTGTTCTGATAGTGGCTGCCACCTACTTGTGTATCTCGTGCTGTCATGACTGAAGCTCCAGTGTTTACGTTGCAGGATTCCATAGGTGTACCTTGTTGGTTTTGAAAGCAAACTCAGGGTAGCGAAGGATGCGAGCCACTCGTGCTTGTACTAAGGCTTCATCTTCACCGAGACCAGCTTTGGCATAGGTGGCTACTACTGCCTTCCACATCATTGCTCCAAGCTGCTTCTCGTTAGCCCATGGTGTAGCTTCATCCATCACCTTATCGAGGATCTTCTTAGCTGTTACTCCACCAATACCGGGACAACCTTTGTAACCATCAGTAGCATCACCAGTCAGTGTCTGCATCAAGTGGTACAGGTTTGCCTCGTGCTCGGATACAGAGAACAGCTCATCCTTTTGGAAGTGATAGTGGTTACCGGGGATAGTCTTGAGGTCTTTATCAATCGTGCAGATGGTGACCTTATTAACCATGGTTGGATCAGTAGCCATCAAACCTAGGATGTCATCACCCTCTAAGGTAGGAATGATTCGTGACTCATAGTTATCCTGAGCCCACTTACGGATAGCTGAGAGGACGATAGGTTTCCTTGTAGCTACACGGTTGGACTTGTAGGTAGGAAGAACTTCCTTGCGCCAGTTCTCAGAGTCAGTCCAGCACAGGACATAGGTATCACAACCAGCCTTCTCGGTAATGGTTTTAACCATACTGTCAAAGTGTTCCTGAGCTTCTGATTCAAAAGCATGTAGTGTCCACAGGTCATCGTTCCATTTGATAGGACGTTCTACAGTTGCAGCTGATTGATAGGCTAGGATGTCCGCATCAATGAGTGCAATCATTTGCCACACTCCGTATGAATAATCTTCTTAGGCTGTAACAAGATGCATGGTGCATCCTTCTTCAAGCCAAACTCAGAACGGATCTCTTTAGCAACAAAGGTTTGCTGTAAGGTATCTGCAATGAAGGCACAGTGTTCTGCTACTTCCTGCATGAACTCAACTAAGCTAGGCAAGGCAGCATCAGGTACTTCCATACCGGAGGACTTCAGTACTAAAGTCTTAGCCAACTCTGGCAGCATATCGGTAATATCGTGTTCGTTAATCATTTGGAATCCTTTGTTGGGTTATCGACTGAAGCGATGTATGTAATTAGTTGTCTGTTATCTAAGAAGACTTGGGTTAGTCCCCCTGCTGTCTTGCGTACCAGCACTTCTTCTTCTGGTGGGTGCTCACCCATACTCATGTGATGCCAGATGGCATGGAGTAGCTCGTGTATCACTGTGTCTAATTCTTCTGCTGGGTGCTGCTCATCCATGATGGTGATGACCATCTTCTGGTTGTCGCATAGTCCAGCTGTAGAACTTCTGAAGGTAGCTTCCTTCTCAAACACAATGCTGTAGTTCCTACCCATAACCCTGAGGTTCTTAGGTCGTAGCTTGAGGTACTTCATAGGTGTCCACCGTTTCGTATAAATTGAAGACCCACACCTGTGACCCTCCAATGTTTACCAAACAACATGGGGGCTTCTAGTGTGGAGATAAGACCAATGGATGCAGCTGCTGCCACCTGCTGTGCATGTTTCCGTGCATAGTTAGAGGACACTGCAAATTGGTTGAGGTATGCCTCGTGTACTACTGGGTATAGGTTGTCGTTCAATGGGTGTCATTCCATGTTGTGCCGATCTTTGATTCACCAGCTGTTGGACAACGGAAGTTGAAGTGCTCACCTGCCAAGGTCACACACTTAGTAGCTAACTCTGCTACCTCTTGTGCAACCTCTGGAGTACGGCAAGCAATCTGTACTTCATCGTGTGACCAAGCACAGAAGGCATAGTCCCCATCCCATCCGTGTTTAAGACCACGGACTTGGAGTTGTGCTTCAAGCATCACCAGCCACTGCTTACAAACCACAGCACCAGCTCCCTGCAAGAGGGTGTTCAGTGCAGCGTGTGCTGACCTAACATATATGTGCCGTCCGTCCAACCCGACAAGGTAGCCTCGTCTAGCAGTTTCTCTAACGTCTTCGACCAATCGTCCAAGGGCTGGCAGATTGCGGAGAAACTTAGCTTTGAGTTTCTTACCCTCATCTGCACTTCCAGATATAACGGAACCAATCTTTGCATCACCACCCCCATAAAGAAACGTATAAATAAATTTTTTGGCATCTTGTCTAGTAGGTAGACCAGCAGCAAGTTGATTGGTGGTATGAATGTCACCTTCCAGTAAGGCTGTGCCATAAGCACCTCCGTCATACTTAGCCATGTAGTGAGCAAGGCAGCGAAGCTCTAGCCCTGAGGCATCAGCTCCTACTAGTTGCCACCCCTGCGGTACTGTGAATAAGCTTCTACATTCGTGTCCGTAAGGGCTGTTACTGCTAGGTACTTGTGAGATATTTGGCTTACTGTGAGTAGCACGACCAGTAACAGCACCATTCGTGTTAATAGATCCATGTAACTTCCCATCCTTTACTAAGTTAAGCCATGCGTTATCACCTTCAGCTAACTGAGAGATGCGCTTTTGCACCATGAGGAATTCACTAAGTAACTTGCAGGGTTCATAAGGCAAACTTGCAAGGACTACTTCATCTACCTTGGGCTTACCACCCTCGGTCATAGCCTCTGGCTTCCACCCGTAGAGGGTTACTAGTCTGTTAGCAATGTGATCTCTGGATGAGGGGTTGAACACCACAGTTTTAAATCGTTGCACTGGTACACCTGCTGTCCATCCCTTGGCTGCATTGCTACGCTTAGGAATGAAGTCAGCTTGTCGTACCTCCCATGCTGGGAACAACGCTTCACACTGTGCTGTGAGTTCTGATTTACGCTTTACTAAAGTTGCGTACAGATTCCCTCCAGCCTTGACATCAAAGACAAAGCCATTACGTTCTTGCTTTGCCATGAGCCATGCCACTTGGTGCTCTAGGTCTATAGACTGTTGGCTATAGTTCTTACTGAGTAACTTCTCATACAGCTTGGCTGTGACTACACAATCCTGAATGTTGTAGTCCAACATCTCTTGTGAGTAAGTCTCCCAGCCACCCTGATAGTCACCCTTGTGGCAGCCCAGTCGGTGACCCCAAGCTTCTAATGAGTGAGACCCAAAGAACTTACCGGGGAGCTTTCCCTTCTGCAATAGACCAGCATCTACTTCTGAGATGTGTGCATAGATCAGACGGGATAGGACTAGTGAGTCCACTACTGCTGCTTCATTAATACTTATGTTTGGATAGAGCTTTTCAATAACGGGGATGTCATACTTGATTCCGTTATGAGCTACTAAGGTTTGATTGTTATTGGATAGCAGCTCTAAATGTTTGAGACCATCAATTACCTTGTCACCAACATAAGTAAGAGGCTCCATTGAGTCTGTATCAAGGATCACCATACAGTGAATCTTGGTTACATCATTTAACAGGTTGTCTGTTTCTAAATCGAATATGTATGCCATGTGTTCTCTCCCGAATCACCAAAATTTTTATGACAAAAAAAATCCCCACCTTTTTAGGGGTGAGGATCAAGTGGAGTGTTTCTCCGTTACTTCAGGGTTTGATAGAGTCCAGCCTGAGCGAAGGCATAGCCTACCCAGATCATGAACCCAGATAAATTCTTATTAATTCCCTGCTGTATTCCTACAATCAAATAGCCAAGCCCAGTAAGGGCAACTATGTAGTGACTGACTGTCATTTTGATAATGTGTAGCGAGCGTATCGTTGCCCAGTAGTTGGGTGCTTCTTGGAATGGGTAATGATGTTGTATCCAAGCTGCCGTAATTCGCTCATGCGTTTAGGTAAGGATTGAATTGAATAGTCAATCAATGCTTCACGCATAGTGATGCTCTTAGCTTTCTTAAGGTGAGCCAAGATGATGTCGAGTTGTTTCATTAGAAGTCCTTTTCTGTTTCGTCTTTGAATGGTGAGCTAATGGATGTCTCCACCAGCCGTCCCGTAGTTGCGTTGTAATCCAAGTAACCAGCCTCACCAGTCTGTCCAGTGAATCGGTTCTTCAATACTCGTAACGTGGTTACGTTTGGGTTATCTCCCTGCTGATCTCGCTCAAGACCAATAACCATGTCAGACAACTGAGCAATAGCATGGGAACCTCTAAGTTGCGCCAATGATGTCTTGCCACCTTCTTCATGTGACTTCCCTTCTGGTCTCTTTAAGTGTGATACCAAGAACAATCCGATACCAGTCTCTTCAACTAGGGTACGGAGCATAGTCATGGTTAAGTCGATAAGTCTTCGTTCATCACCACCCTCAATTCCTGATACAACAATAGAGAGGTGATCCAGAACGATCCAGTTGCAACCACAACCACGGGCGAGGTATCTAATTCGGGACAAGAGATTATCCAGATCAGAAGAGCCGAAGTGGTTATACAAGTAGAGCCTGTTGCTACCAACAGTATTGTCAAAAGCTTTCTTAAGCTCGTCATCGGTTACCCCTTCCTTGGTAATGTGCAGTGGTTTATTGAGCTCGATACCCATGAGTCCTAAGGCAGTACGCTTAGGGTTCTCCTCTAACATCAAGAGACCTACGGTTTGACCTTCAGCTAACAGGTGGTGTGTGATCTCACGAACCACAGCACTCTTGCCAATGCCTGAGCCAGCAGTAAAGGTAACTAGTTCACCCCTACGAGCACCTAAGGTAATCTTGTTGAGCTCTTCCCATGGATACAGGACAGTCTCGATTACCTCTTCGTGTGACACTTGATCCCATAGTTCAGCTCCTGAGATAACTCCATCAGGTCTGAAGGTCTTGGCATTCCACATAGCACTAATGATTTCATCTGGCTTACCAGCCTGTAGACATTCATTAGGATCTTTGCGTGGCAGTGAGGCTATCTTTGCTTTACCAGCTTCGAGTAACTCAGCACACTCCAATGCTGCCTTCTGACCGGGCTCATCCATGTCAAACATGAAGACCACTTCCTCAAACTGGTTGAGGTATTCCAAGTTCTTACGGATAGCCTTAGCTGCACCGGCTGCACCATTAGGTAC
>ERZ1034361.211-NODE-211-length-42926-cov-3.708278_pt1 | contig 42926 bp, 45 predicted proteins | sample MGYA00520617_ERZ1034361 | MGnify/ENA primary metagenome ERZ1034361 (study PRJEB33736, sample SAMEA104284507) | Azolla filiculoides | biome: Urban; feature: Water surface; material: Ditch water | place: Netherlands | collected 2015-10-28 | depth 0-0.1 m ...
ATTTGCCACTGTAGGCACAGATGCACCACGTGTACACGGCTGGGCCGGTGTGCGCTGCGGCGTGCACGACCGCTTGCCCATGACGGGCCGCGTGCCCAACGCACCCGAGGGCTTGTACATGAATGCTGCCATGGGTTCGCGTGGTTTGACGCTGGGTTTGCTCTGCGGCGAATTGCTGGCGGCACAGTGGCATGGCGAGCCACTGCCCATTGAGGCACGATTGGCTAAGTTTTTAGATGCCACGCGGTTTAAGCCCAAGCCTTGAACACGCAGCAGACACATGCACCAAACCCCAAACAATCCCGCAAGCACTGAAGCGGCTGAGCAACAAGCGCCCGCGCCCGTGAGCTTGGCCACCGCTTTTTGGTTTTGGCTCAAGCTCGGCTTCATCAGCTTTGGCGGGCCTGCAGGGCAAATTGCCATCCTGCATCAAGAGTTGGTAGAGCGTCGCCGTTGGTTGTCAGAGCGTCGCTTTTTGCACGCACTCAACTACTGCATGTTGCTGCCGGGGCCTGAAGCGCAACAGTTGGTCACGTACATCGGCTGGCTCATGCACAAGCGTTGGGGCGGCGTATTGGCAGGCGCACTGTTTGTGTTGCCTTCACTGTTCATCCTCATCGCACTGTCGTGGGTCTACATCGCATTCGGTGATGTACCGTGGATTGCTGGCTTGTTCTTTGGCATCAAGCCAGCAGTCACCGCCATCGTGGTGCAAGCGGCGCATCGCATTGGGTCGCGTGCGCTGAAGAACAACACTTTATGGGCTATTGCCGCCGCATCGTTTGTGGCCATCTTTGCTCTCGATGTGCCATTCCCACTCATCGTGGGTGTGGCCGCAGCCGTAGGCTATGTGGGCGGACGCGTGTCGCCCAACACGTTTCAAACAGGGGGTGGCCATAGTGCATCGAATGCCTCGTATGGCCCCGCTTTGATTGACGACCACACACCACCTCCTGCACACGCGCATTTCAGCTTTGCAGGTTTGGCACAAGTGCTATTGGCAGGCGCAGTGTTGTGGACCATTCCGATGGGCGTTTTGTATGTGATGTTTGGTTGGGATCACAGCTTCACGCAGATGGCTTGGTTCTTCACCAAAGCGGCCTTGCTCACCTTTGGTGGCGCATATGCCGTGCTGCCCTATGTGTACCAAGGCGCGGTGGGTCAGTTTGGCTGGGTCACACCCACGCAGATGATGGATGGCTTGGCCTTGGGCGAAACCACACCCGGACCACTCATCATGGTGGTGGCCTTTGTGGCGTTCATCGGCGGCTATGTCAAAGCGCTTTTGGGGCCTGAGAGTTTGTTCGCAGCAGGTGCATTGGCCGCATGCTTGGTGACGTGGTTCACCTTCCTCCCCTCATTCATTTTCATCTTGGCAGGCGGCCCCTTGGTCGAGAGCACGCACCGCAACCTCAAGTTCACAGCGCCCCTCACCGCTATCACTGCAGCGGTGGTGGGCGTGGTGTTGAACTTGGCTTTGTTCTTTGGTTACCACCTGTTGTGGCCAGAGGGCTTTGATGGTGCGGTGGATATACGTTCAGCAGTCATTGCCATCGGCGCAGCCGTAGCTTTGTTCAAATACAAGCGCGGCGTGATGGAAGTCATCGCGCTCTGTGCCTTGGTCGGTTTGACCATCAAGCTCATTCCAATTTAAAAAATGCAAACCCTTGAACAACTACGCAACGGCGAACTGGCTGGCATTCAACGCCTGCAACTGCGCTGTGGACTGACTGAATTTCCCCGCGAGATTTTTGATCTCGCCGATTCGCTGGAAATCTTAGATTTATCAGGCAATCAGCTGAGCGCCCTGCCCGACGACTTGCCACGCTTGCACAAACTGCGTGTGATTTTTTGCTCGGACAACCCATTCACCGAACTGCCCGAAGTGCTGGGTCAATGCAGCCAACTCAGCATGGTGGGTTTCAAAGCCAATCGCATTGCGCATGTATCGCCCAAGGCTTTGCCACCGCTGTTGCGTTGGCTCATCCTCACCGACAACGCGCTGACAGAACTGCCTGCAGAGATTGGGCAATGCGTCCACATGCAAAAGCTCATGCTGGCGGGTAACCAACTGCACCACTTGCCATCTGAGCTAGCAAACTGCACACGACTTGAACTGCTTCGCATCTCAGCCAATCAACTAACAGCGTTACCGGAGTGGTTGCTGCACATGCCTCGTCTCACGTGGTTGGCGTTTGCTGGCAATCCATTCACGCAAGCGCTTGAAGCACAAGCCTTGGCCAACGCACCAACACCTCAGATTGCATGGCCGCGCTTGCAGATGCAACACCAACTCGGCGAAGGTGCATCAGGTGTGATTCATCAAGCGGTGCTTCGCACAGACACTGGCGAAGAAGCCGTGGCCGTCAAACTATTCAAAGGCGAAGTCACGAGTGATGGTCTGCCCGACTGCGAAATGGCTGCTTGCATGCATGCAGGCGCACATCCGCATTTGGTGTCGGCCATGGCGCGAGTGATTGCTCATCCGAATAACCAACAAGCCTTGGTCATGCCACTGATTGCGCCAGAGTTTGGCAACCTCGCAGGACCACCCAGCCTTGAAAGCTGCACACGTGATGTGTATGCGCCAAGCCAACGCTTCAGTTGGTCCGCTACCTTGCGCATGGCCAAAGGCATTGCGTCAGCTGCGCAGCATTTGCATGCGCGTGGCATATCGCACGGCGACTTGTACGCGCACAACATCTTGCACACAGCTGAGGGCGACGCCCTGCTGAGCGACTTTGGCGCAGCCGCCTTCTTCGATGTGAACGATACGGCCATCGCACAAGGCCTAGAAAAACTCGAAGTGCGGGCTTTGGGCTGCTTGCTGGAAGAACTGGCGATGCAGTGTGATGCCAAGCTCACTGAAGCTTCACAACATCAAGCTTTGGCACGGCTCTCGCAACAGTGTCTGCAAGAGACGCCAGTCAATCGGCCTAGCTTGGCGCAGATCTGCGCCAAACTAGAAGCATTTAGCAACTAGGCGCCTAAACTTCTAAGCGCCCACCACACCGCCATCACGACGTGAGATGGCAATGATGGATGAACGCGGCACCGCGTCGCCACCTTGCGGAAAGTGCGAAGGCACCAATTTTTCACCTGGGTGTTGAATGCCCACAAACATCGTTTTTTGATCCGGCGTGAAAGCAACGCCTGTAATTTCACACGCCACCGGCCCCACCAAGAAACGCTTGATCTCTCCCGTCACAGGGTTGGCACACAACATTTGGTTGTTGCCCATGCCTGCAAACTCTTTGGCGTTGCTGTAGTCACCATCCGTTTGAATCCACAAACGGCCATCACGGTCAAACGCCAAACCATCGGGGCTGTTGAACATGTTGTCGGGCGTGATATTGGATGAGCCTGCATAAGCATCCTTGTGCAGCATCGGGTTACCTGCCAAGGCAAAGATGTCCCAAGTGAATTGGTTCGATGTGTGGTCATTCCCTTGAGGTGTCCAACGCACGATTTGACCGTAGACGTTCTTAGCGCGGGGATTGGGACCATTCACCGCTTGATTAGGCTTTGCACCACGGTCGCTGTTGTTTGTCAGGGTCACATACACCTGCGCTTGTGTGGGGTGCACGGCCACCCACTCAGGGCGATCCATGGTGGTGGCCCCCACCACGGTAGCCGCCAAACGTGTGTGCACCAAGATTTCTGCTTGGTCTTTGAAGCCAGCCTCTGCGGTCAATCCGTTTTTGCCGTGGGTCAGCTCCAACCATTCACCCTCGCCTTGCGCTTTGCCGTCTACCGTGTTGAAGCGCGCCACGTACAAAGTGCCAACATCAAGCAAATCGCGATTGGCTTTGAGGTTCTTAGCATCAAACTTTTTAGCCGACACAAATTTGTATATGTGTTCGCCCTTTTCATCGTCCCCCATGTAGACCACCACATGGCCATCGGCGTTCACCACAACTTCAGCGTTTTCATGCTTAAAGCGGCCCAGCGCCGTGCGCTTGATCGGCGTGCTGGTTGGGTCCATCGGGTCGATCTCAACCACCCAGCCAAAACGGTTGGGTTCGTTGGGGTTCTTAGCCAGATCAAACCGGCCATCAAAAGGGAACCAATTGTGTCCAGCACCTTTGGCACTGATGCCGTAACGTTTGAAAGCCGCGTTGTCAGGCAGACTATCGGCGCTGCCGAAGTAGCCGTTGAAGTTTTCTTCGCAGGTCAGGTAGGTGCCCCAAGGGGTGCGGCCATTGGCGCAGTTGTTGAAAGTGCCTAAGGCCACAGTTCCTGTTGGGTCTGCTTGGGTTTTTAACAAAGCGCTGCCTGAGGCGGGGCCGCTCAAACGCATCTCGGTATTGGCCGTGATGCGACGGTTCAAGCGTGCTTGGGGCTGAAGCTTCCACACACCACCGATGCGGCGCACTTCAAACACACTGACGCCATGGGCAGCTTGGGCTTTGCGGGTGTCTTCAATGCTGCCGCATCGGCCATTGACAAACAGATATTCGTAATTGGCATATTCGTTGTTGACGGCAATCACGCCGTGGTCCGCGCTCAAGCTGAAAAAACTCATGCCGTCGTTGTTGTCGCCGATCGACAAACTTTGGCTAATGGCCGTGCCACGCGTCACTGGGTCAAACCCAGTGCCACCGGGCAAGATGGCATCACCCCAAGAGGCCAATACACGCCACTGGTAGCCCGCAGGCACGGTCATGGTGTCTAAAGAGTTGGCAGCAATGGGCTTAAAACCTATACGTGGGCCGACTTGAGCGCCCGTATTAGCGGCTTGAGCAAGACCCTGACCGCCTAAAAACAAGCCCACACCCGCCCCTACCGTACCCAACAACTGGCGGCGACTGAGCAAGGTGTTCACCATGCGGCTGAAATCGGTCTCCTCAGGGCGTGGATGGTTGCGTTGATCGTTTTCGTCAAAGGTATTCATGCGAGGCCTTTCGGGTAAAAGTTTCGCGAACTTTAATGTTGATCCGTGACAAGGCCGTGACACATATTCGTCACAAATAAACAGTAATATTGTTTCTATGAAACACGGCACACTCCTCGCAGCCATTGATTTGGGTTCTAACAGCTTTCGGCTAGAGATTGGCCGCTACGACCATGGGCAAATTCAGCGTGTGGCTTACCTCAAAGAAACGGTACGCCAAGGCAACGGTCTGGACGAAGACCGAAACCTCACCGATGAAGCCATGCAGCGCGGCTGGGACTGTTTGGCTCGGTTTGCTGAACGTTTGTCGGGTTTCAAAAAATCACAGGTGCGCGCCGTCGCCACCCAAACCCTGCGTGAAGCCAAGAACCGTGAAGCCTTTTTGAAAAAAGGCTGCGAGGTGTTGGGCTTTCCCATCGAAGTCATTGCCGGCACCGAAGAAGCCCGCCTGATTTACCAAGGCGTGGCTCACATGCTGCCCAGCAACCAAGACCGCCGCTTGGTGATTGACATTGGTGGGCGCTCGACCGAGTTGGTGCTTGGTCATGGTTTAGAAGCCACCGAAACTGCCTCGTTCCGTGTGGGCAGCGTGGCTTGGTCGATGAAATATTTCCCCACAGGCGAATTTACCGACCAGGCGTTTTACAAAGCCGAGATCGCTGCGCAAGCCGTGCTGGAAGAAGCACTCTCCACCTACCCTCGCCACTTGTGGACCAAAGCCTATGGCGCATCGGGCACAGTTGGCGCGGTGGCTGACATCTTGGCCTTGTCTGGTTTCCCTGAGGGCGAAATCAGCATGGACGGCTTGAATTGGTTGGTGAAATGTTTGGTGCGTGCAGGACAAGCCAATAAGGTGTTGCTGGAAGGTTTGAAAGACGACCGACGCGCAGTGATTGGTGGCGGCGTGAGTGTGTTGCGCGCACTCATGACATTGCTTGAAGTCAGCACTTTGCACGTCGCGCACGGTGCGCTACGTCACGGCGTGTTGTTTGACATGGTGGATCGCGAAGACCACGACACCGACACGCGCGATCTGTCTATCCAACGCTTGGCAGTTAAGTTTGCAGTCGACGCAGCCCAAGGCCAGCGCGTGGGCCGCGTGGCCGTGCATTTGTTACAACGCATGTACGACAAGCCCAGCCGTGACGAAACCGCCACGCTAGAGCGCTTGAGCCGCAAGCTCAGCTGGGCTTCGCAGCTGCACGAGGTGGGCGTTGCCATATCGCACAGCGACTATCACAAGCATGGCGCGTACATCTTGGACAACGCAGACATGCTGGGCTTTGGCATGCCTGAGCTGCACCGCTTAGGCCTGCTTGTTTTGGGCCAACGTGGCAAGCTCAAAAAACTCGAAGCCGAATTGCAAGACGCTGACTTCGCCAAAATGCTCATGGCTTTGCGCATCAGCCTGATCTTGTGCCATGCCCGCAAAGACCCTGCCTACGAAGATTTGCAACTGAGCTGCGACGATCACAAGCAACGCATTAGCCTATTGGCTCCCGAATCGTGGCTAGAAGATTTCCCTCAATCGGCCCACTTACTCAAACAAGAATGCACCTCATGGGCCAAAGCCGATTGGACGTTTGAGTTTGTGACGAAACCATGACATATATGACACTAGGTGTTTTAAATTAAACGATATAAACTGTTTATTCTCTTGATTTACAAAGGAACAAACAATGAGCACCACCGCACAAAAAACCATCGTCCAAGCAGCCGTCAAATCTCGCGCCGCTAAAACTGCACCTGCCAAAGCCCCTGCTAAATCACCTACGGCAAAAAAACCTGCCGTTAAAAAACCCGCAACCAAACAAGCAACAGCCACCAAGCGCCCCGCCGCTAAAAAGCCTGTTGTCAAAAAAGCCGCAGCCAAGCCAGCCACCACCAAAACTGCTGTTAAAAAAGCGGTCACTAAACCTGTCAAAGCAGTGAAGCCCGCCAAAGTCAAAAAGCCAAAATTGGTGCGCGACAGCTTCACCATTCCTAAAGACGAATACATCGTCATCGATGGTCTCAAAATCCGCGCTGGCAAGCTCGGTCAATCTGTCAAGAAAAGTGAATTGCTGCGCGCTGGCGTCAAAGCCCTCGCCGCCATGAGCGACATTCAGTTCAAAGCTGCGCTCAGCAACGTGCCGACCATCAAGACCGGTCGTCCCACCAAGAACTCGAAGTAAGTTCTGGACACGCGACGGTCAGCAGCACAGTTTGCAACTGTCCGTCGCGTACACGGGTGCGCAGCCACCAAACACCGCCCTTGCGCACGGGGCAGTTGTGCTCTTGCATTCCCAATAGACGGGCTACCAGTTGCCCCAAATACGGCTGATGCCCGACCAGTAAGACTGGGCCTTTCAATTGCGGCCCTGTCGCAGCGTCCCACTTGAGCAAAGCCAACACATCGTCCACCGATGTCTCTGGCACTAACTCGTCACGTAATTTAAATTTGCGGCCCAGCGGCGCCACGGTTTGCTGTGTGCGTGTCGATGGGCTGACCAGCACTCGCGTGCCTTCAGGTAAATGTCGATCCAGCCAATCGGCCATGCGTGCGGCTTGTCGCTCGCCTTTTTTGGTGAGCTTGCGCGACAAATCATCCGCGCCCTCTGCAGCCACTTCAGCTTCGGCATGACGCCACAAAATCAAGTCCATGGTCAGTCCTTCTATTCAGCGGGACAAGGGCATCACAATTTATCGGCGTAAAGCGCCATCAAGGCGGCCTGAGCGCCGTGCTGTTTCACAACTTCGGGGGCACTGGCTGCAGCTTTGCTTGATGCACGTTTAGGCTTGGCTGCTTGTGCGCGGGTGTAGTGACCGTCGGCATTGAGACTCCAAGCATCGACGTTGTCATGCAGATAAGCCACCAAGCACTCATCAATCACACGCTGGCGGATGGCAGCATCTTCCACAGGCCACGCCAGCTCCACACGGCGCAACATGTTGCGGTTCATCCAATCGGCGCTAGACAGATAGAGCGATTCATCTTGGCCGCTACGGAAATAAAACACGCGTGAGTGTTCTAGGAATCGACCAATGATGGAGCGAACGCGGATGTTGTCCGTCAGCCCCGGACGCTTCGCGGGCAACATGCAAGCGCCTCGAACGATCAAATCAATTTGCACACCGGCCTGGCCAGCGTGTACCAAGGCCTCCATCAGCTTCTCATCGGTGAGCGTGTTCATCTTCAAGATGATGCGACCCGCCACGCCTTTGGCAGCGGCTTGCGCCGTCTTTTCTACCTTGTCGATCAAACTTTTTTGCAAGTGAAACGGCGCAATCATCAACTTGTTGAGGCGCGGAATTTTGCTTTGATTGGCCAACAGGTTGAACACACTTTCCACATCTTGCGTCAGCTTGGGATCGCAGGTGATGTGGCTCAAGTCGGTGTAGAGCTTGGCTGTGCGTGGGTTGTAGTTGCCCGTAGACAAATGCGCATAACGGCGAATACTTCGCCCTTCGCGGCGCGTGACCAGCAGCATCTTGGCGTGGGTCTTCAGGCCCACGACGCCGTACACCACTTGGGCACCGATGTATTCAAGCTTCTCCGCCCAGTTGATGTTGGCCTCCTCGTCAAAGCGTGCTTTGAGCTCCACCACCACCGTCACTTCTTTGCCACGTTGCACAGCCTCACGCAGCAACTCCATCAACACCGAGTCAGCACCTGTGCGGTAGATGGTTTGCTTAATGGCCAACACATCGGGGTCGCGCACAGCCTCACGCAAGAAGGACAACACACCATCAAAGCTTTCGTAGGGCTGATGAATCATCACATCGCCCGACTGCAATCGTTCAAAAACAGACTCGTTGGTCACCATCTGCTGTGGAAAGCTGGCGTTGTAACGAGGAAATAACCACTTGGGGTTGTCCACCAAATCAATCAGTTGGTTCAAGCGCACCAAATTCACGGGGCCATGCACGCGATACAGCGCAGACATGGGCAGCTCAAATTGCTTCAACAAGAACTCTGACAAATACTCAGAGCAGCCCGAAGACACCTCTAGCCGAACGGCCTGCCCATAGTGGCGATGCACCAAGCCTTGGCGCAAGGCGGTACGCAAGTTCTTCACATCCTCTTCATCGACCGACAAATCGGAATGACGCGTGACCCGAAACTGCGAGAACTGCTGCACATCGCGGCCCGGAAACAAATCCTTCAGATGGGCGCGGACCACACTAGAAATAGAGACAAACAACTGGCGCTTGCCAGAGATCTTTTCTGGCAACTGGATCAAGCGCGGCAAACTGCGCGGCACTTTGACAATCGCAATTTCGTTGTCACGACCAAAAGCATCTTTGCCCGACAAGCGCACGATGAAATTAAGCGACTTATTGGCAACTTGCGGAAACGGATGAGCAGGATCCAACCCAACCGGCAAAAGCATGGGGCGCACTTCTCGCTCGAAGAAAGACTTCACCCATTGCTGCTGCGCCAAGTTGCGTTCACCATGCGACAACAAGCGCACACCCTCTTTGGCAAATGCGGGCATCAGCACATCGTTGAACAAGGCATATTGCTCTTGCACCAACTGATGTGCTGCTTGGCTCAGTTCGTTTTGTGCCTGTGCATCGACGGCATCCAGCGGTGCGATGGGGCTTTCAAGGCTGGTGTAAAGCGCAGCGCGCACTTCGAAAAACTCGTCTAAGTTTGACGACACGATGCACAGGTATCGCAAGCGCTCAAGCAAAGGCACATCGGGACGTTTGGCCCAATCAAGCACACGCTCATTAAAGGCCAGCAGGCTTAAATCACGGTTCAACCAAGCAATCTTGTGGGCATTAACTGGCTTTTTATCTTTAACTATTGAAGCGGTGCTCATCTCTATTCCTCACTGGCATAACCGCAGTGTGCTCTTCTATCGTGACAGAGGTGTGACGAAAGTTCAGTTCGCCACACCACATAAAAATCAAACACCTAAAAAGTGCTTGCGATAACGCGCTGGCATGTCATTGATCTTCATCAGCATGGGTAAGTCAGCGGTATTGAAATCTGGGTCCCAAGCAGGCGCACCCAGCACCTTGGCACCTAAGCGCAAATAGCCTTTGATGAGTGCAGGCGGCTCAAAGGCGGTGTTGACATCCCACTGCTCAACGGGCAACGCCAAACGGGGCGTTACTTGGTTCTCAACGCCCGCCAAATGAGTTTGCTTGAGTTGGTGCCAAATGCTGGCGGCTACTTCACCACTCACCACACCTTGATGCAACATCGGGATACTGGCGCAACCAATCATCACGTCAAGTTGGTTGCGCACCATGAACTCAGCCAGAGCCCCCCACAAAGCCATGATGACGCCGCCATGGCGATGCTCTGCATGCACGCAACTGCGGCCCAACTCGACCATGCGCTCACGGTAGGGACGCAGGCGTGTCAAATCAAATTCAAGATCAGAGTACGTGCTACCAATGCGTTTGGCCTGTGCTGGCGTGAGCACACGGTAGGTGCCAATGACTTCACGCGTGATCTCATCACGAATGAGTAAATGCTCACAGAAATCATCAAACAAGTCGATGTCGTGGCCAGGAATGCTTTCTTTCAAACGTGCGCCCATCTCTGTGGCAAACACATTGAAACGAAGCTGCTGTGCTTCGCGCACCTCATCTTGGTGCTTGGCCCACTGAACGATCAGGCTTGAGCGGGCTTCAGTTTTTTGGGACGCATGAGAAATTTGCTGAGCATGATGATCGCTTGGATGAAGTGACCCCCGTGGCACGTCGATGAACGACAGCGGCATGGTTGGGTTGGGCAGTTCTTTCATGGTCGCTCCTTGGTTGGTTGACGCCATGAATTCTTATGAATGCACATGACAACACCAAGGCAGTGATATGAATTTTTCGTGACACGTCGCGTCACCAAGATGTCACACAGCCTCACTAAGCTTTGTGCTCATCATGCTCATCAAGTACCTACGCTTACTCGCCGCATTTGCCAATGCGTTTGTCATTTTGTGGTTCAAATTTCCACGGGCTTCTCGCGAACAAAAGCTCTCTCATATCAAAGAATGGTCTACGCATGTGCTGGGTGTCATGGGCGTGCGTTTGAACATTGCGCCCTCCTCCACATTCATCTGGCCGAACAAGACGCAGTTGCTCGTCGCCAACCATGTGTCGTGGCTTGACGTACTGGTGATTCAAGCGCTGCACCCTTGTGTGTTTGTCGCTAAATCAGAAGTTCGCCAATGGCCTTTGGTCGGCAGCATGGCGCAAGCCTGTGGCGTGGTGTTTGTCGACCGCAGCTCATCTAGCTCTGCACGCAAGATGGTGGACGATGTGGCCAGTGCGTTACACCACGGCTATTGCGTGGCAGGCTTCCCAGAAGGTACCAGCAGCGAAGGACATGATGTGAGCTTGTTCCACGCCAATTTGTTTGAAGCGGCTATTCACCGTGAAGTAGAAGTACTGCCACTGGCACTGCGTTACACCGACCCAAGCACAGGCCAACTGTGCATGAAAGCCGCCTTTGTGGGCGACATCGGCTTCATCGAATCATTGCACCAAGTGATGTGCACGCCACGCCTGAGCGTGGACGTGCAAATTGGTAAAACTGTATCGCCTCAAGGTCACTCACGCCGGACATTGGCGCATTTGTCACACCGTTGTGTGGTGGCGCAACTTGAAGCTTTATCGGCTTAATGGGCGGGTGTCCAACGCGTGGCAGGAAACACCAACTTAAAGCACGAGCCATGACCTAACTCACTGGTGATGTGCAAGCTACCACCATGGCGTTGCATCACGTGCTTCACAATGGCCAAACCTAAGCCTGTGCCACCTGACTCACGCGAACGGCTGCGATCCACGCGATAAAAACGCTCTGTCAATCGTGGCAAATGCTCGGCTGAAATACCTGCACCGCTGTCGCGCACTTCAATCAAAAGACTGCCATCAATGCCTTGGTCCACAGACACATGTACATCGCCACCCGCTGGGGTGTAGCGCACAGCATTGCTGACCAAGTTTGACAAAGCACTTTGAAGTTCACGCGACTCACCCAACAAGGCAGCCTCCGCCAATGCGGGATTCATCGCAAATTGGATGTTGTGCGAGACTTGCCCTTGCGCCATAGAAGCCGACAAACCCTTGGCCTCTTGCTCGCAAGCCTGGAGCAAACCAGCCAAAGGTAAGCGTTGGTGCGTACCTGGCACTGGACTGCCTTCTAGGCGAGACAGTGTGAGCAAGTCCTCCACAAGAACCTGCATGCGATGTGCCTGTGTCGCCATGAGTGACAAGTAATGTTTTTTCTCATCCTCACTCAGCGGCAATGTTTGAATGGTTTCTACAAAGCCCGACAAAACGGTGAGCGGTGTGCGAATTTCATGCGACACATTGGCCACAAAATCTCGGCGCATGGCTTCTGCTTGTTCCACCATGGTGACATCGCGTGTCAACAGCAACTGCTTGCCCTCACCATAGCGGTGACGCTGCACAGAAATGCGCATAGGTCGGTCCACCCGATGACCACGGCCTTCGATCACGACGGGCTCTGTTGGCTGCTCTAGCGCCATGTATTCATTGAATACGGGATCGCGCAGCAAATTACCCACGCGCTGCATGACATCACGTTCAGCGTGAATGCCCAGTTGCGTGGCTGCCGTTTGGTTGCACCATTCAATTTGTGAAGCGGCATCCAGCATGACCACGCCATTGGGCGAGCTTTGAATAGCAGATAGAAAATCTTTCAAACGCTGTTCACTGGCATCCAGATTGCGTTCACGATCACGCAACTGCTTACGAGCGCGTTCGGTCAACACGCCCCACCAACCGCTCATATTCGGAGACATGGTCAAGTCACCCTGACGTAACCAAGAACGTACGCGGTAGCCACGCCATGCGTCTCTCAGTAGCCACACCAACCCAGCCAACACTGCGCCAGTCAACACGTAAAGCATGGGTTCTGGCTTGTCACGCAGAATCGCCCATGAATAACCTAAGGCACCGCCCAAGGACAACGCTGTTGCATATGAAGTGAAACGCGTGATCACGGCTGCCCCGTCATTCTGTAACCCACACCGCGCACGGTTTCCACCATGTTGCCGGCTTCACCCAATGCTTCTCGCAAACGCTTGACGTGGACATCCACCGTGCGCTCTTCAATGAACACATGATCACCCCACACACGGTCTAGCAACTGGCTGCGGCTGTGCACACGCTCTGCGTGGTGCATCAAATAGTTCAACAGCTTAAATTCAGTGGGGCCAAGCTTGATGGCTTGGTCATTGAAGCTCACACGGTGTGTAGAGCCATCCAATTGCAAGCCGCCAATGCGCACCACATCACTGGCTTGCTCTGGCGCACGACGGCGCAGCACTGCACGAATGCGGGCCAGCAGCTCTTGGGTAGAAAACGGTTTGGTGATGTAGTCGTCAGCGCCTGCATCTAGGCCAGCAATCTTGTCTGGCTCATCACCGCGGGCGGTGAGCATCAAAATAGGTGTGCTCTTGGTACGAGGATCAGCACGCCAACGACGTGCCAACTCAATGCCGCTTTGACCAGGCAACATCCAGTCGAGCAAGATGACATCCGGCAGCACTTCATCAATGTGTTTTTGTGCAGCCACGCCATCGGCAGCCATCAAGGGCAACATGCCGTTGTGCCGCAAATTGATGGCGATGAGTTCGGCAATGGCCGACTCATCCTCAACCACTAAAACGCGTGCAATTTTCATCTTGTGATGCTTCTCAGTTGCTCATCGATGATTCAACATCGGCCAATGGGGTGTGACGCACGTCTTCGCCCTTGACGATGTAGATGATGAATTCAGCAATGTTTTTGGAGTGATCGCCAATGCGCTCAATCGCTTTGGCAATGAACAACAAGTCCAAGCTGGCCGAGATGGTGCGTGGGTCTTCCATCATGTAGGTGATGAGTTTGCGCACGAAGCCGTCAAACTCTTTGTCAATCTCGTTGTCTTCACGCATGATGCTCACAGCCATGGACACATCCAAGCGTGCAAACGCATCTAAGGCTTTGCGCAGCAAGCCAGCGGCCAAGTCAGCAGAAACACGCAAATCGCTCGATGGCAATGAGCGAGGTGCAGAACCTTGGATGATGGACTTGACCATGCGCGCAATCTTGGCAGCCTCGTCACCCACACGCTCAAGGTTGGCGGTGGTCTTGGACATGGCCATGAGCAAGCGCAAGTCACGCGCCGTGGGTTGACGACGGCCAATGACGGATGCGATTTCGCGGTCGATTTCAACCTCGAGGCTGTTGACCTTGTTTTCAATCACCAGCACATCGTCAGCCGCTTCTGGGCTGAACTGCGACAGCGCAAGAATGGCTTGTTTGATTTGAGACTCCACCAAACCGCCCAACGCCATCACATGTGAAGAGATGTTGTTGAGGTCAGAGTCAAATTGTGAGGACAGGTGTTTTTCTGGCATGGTGATCTCTCCTATTAGCCGAAGCGGCCGGTGATGTAGTCTTCTGTTGCGGTTTTGTTGGGTTTGAAGAAGATTTGTTCGGTCTCACCGAACTCCACCAACTCACCCAAATACATATAGGCCGTGTAGTCGCTGCAACGCGCAGCTTGCTGCATGTTGTGCGTCACGATGGCAATGGTGTAGTCGGCCTTCAGCTCATGCACCAACTCTTCCACCTTACCTGTAGAAATGGGGTCAAGCGCCGAAGTGGGCTCGTCCAACAACAAGACCGAAGGCTTGACAGCCACACTGCGGGCAATACACAAACGCTGCTGCTGACCACCCGAGAGCGACAAGCCGTTTTGACCGAGTTTGTCTTTGACTTCCGTCCACAAAGCGGCCTTGGTCAAGGCCCATTCCACACGCTCATCCATTTCGGTGCGGCTGAGGTTTTCGTACAAACGCACGCCAAACGCGATGTTGTCGTAAATCGTCATCGGAAACGGCGTGGGCTTTTGGAACACCATGCCAATGCGCGCACGCAGCAAGTTCAAATCTTGCTTGGGGTCCAAAATGTTTTGACCGTAAAAATTGATTTCACCTTCAGCGCGTTGACCTGGGTACAAGCTGTACATGCGGTTCAAGGTACGCAACAAGGTGGACTTGCCGCAACCGGAGGGGCCGATGAAGGCAGTGACTTTGCGCTCGGCAATGTCCATGGTGACATTGCGCAAACCTTGAAACTTGCCGTAGAAAAAGTTCAGATCGCGAACTTCGATGGCGTTTTTGGGTGCTGGTTTGATTTCAGACATTTTTGAATCCAATTGAAATTACGAGCTAACTTTGTCGCGGAAGAACACACGTGCCAAGATGTTGAGCACAAGCACAGTCAAGGTGATGAGTAGCGCACCGGCCCATGCCAAGCGCACCCAGTTGTCATAGGGGCTCATGGCGAACTGGAAAATCACCACTGGCAAGTTGGCCATCGGTGCGCCCATGTTGGTGCTGAAGAACTGGTTGTTCAACGCGGTGAACAGCAAAGGCGCTGTCTCTCCGCTGATGCGGGCCACGGCCAACAACAAGCCAGTCATCACGCCGCTTTTGGCGGCGCGCAAGGTGATGAAGGTAGACACCTTCCAACGCGGCGCACCCAAAGCAAATGCGGCTTCGCGCAAACTGCCAGGCACCAAGCGCAACATGTTTTCGGTTGTGCGCATGACCACAGGCACGGCAATGAGCGACAAGGCCAAGCTACCCGCGTAGCCCGAGAAGTTGCCCACCGTAGCCACCGCGATGGCATACACAAACAAGCCGAGCACGATAGAAGGTGCTGACAACATGATGTCGGTCACAAAACGGGTGAGCTCGGCGGTTTTGCTCTCGTCACCGTATTCGGTGAGGTAGATGCCAGCCAAGATGCCCACGGGCGTAGAGACCAACACGGTCAAACCCACAATCATCAAGCTGCCCACAATCGCATTGCGCAAGCCGCCACCTTCTGTGCCGGGTGCCGGTGTGTCGCTGGTCAGCAAGTTGGCATCCAAGGCAGACAAGCCATTGGAGAACAACACGTACAAAATCCAAAGCAACACGGCCAAGCCGATGGCCATGGCGGTCATTGAAAACGCCAAGCCCAGCAAGCTGGTGATGCGGCGTTTCATGTAAAGCTGTTTGTTCATTTCCATAGAAAACCTCTTAGTTGCCTTTGGCTTTTTCAGCGCGAAGAATCATGACCTTGGCCATCGCCAACACCACAAAGGTGATGACGAACAACAAAAAGCCCAACGCAAACAAGGTGGAGAAATGCAAGGCCTCGGCCTCGCCAAACTCGTTGGCCAACACAGACGCGATGGATGTGCCGGGCGAGAACAAGGAAGTGGGCATGCGGTTGGCATTGCCAATCACAAAGGTCACCGCCATGGTTTCACCCAAAGCGCGGCCCAGACCCAACATGATGCCGCCGATCACACCTTTTTGCGTGTACGGCAACACCACTTTGCGCACCACTTCCCAGGTGGTGCATCCCAAACCATAGGCTGACTCACGCAGGATGGGCGGCGTAATTTCAAACACATCGCGCATCACCGCTGCCACAAATGGCAACACCATGAAGGCCAGCACAATGCCCGCCGCCAAGATGCCCATACCGTTGGTCGCACCGCCAAACAAAAAGCCCACCAAAGGCATGCCGCCCAAGATGTTTTGCAACGGCACTTGCAGATAGTCGGCAAACAAAGGCGCAAACACAAACAAGCCAAACATGCCGTAAATGATGGACGGCACAGCGGCCAACAATTCAATCGATGTGCCCAAGGGGCGACGCAACCACACAGGGCAGGTCTCCGTCAGAAACACGGCCACACCAAAGGCCAAAGGCACGGCAATTAACAACGCAATACTGGCGCTGGCCACAGTGCCCACAATGGCAATGGCCGCACCGAAATCTTCATTGATGATGTCCCACTCGACATGCCACAAGAAGTGAAAACCAAATCGCTCGAAGGTGGGCCAAGCGTTGACAAACAAAGAAATGATGATGCCCATCAAAGCCACCAACACCAGCAACGAAAACGCTTGCGTGACACGGTGAAAGAAGAAGTCTTGCACGCGCTGCTTCTTGGCAATGGCAATCATCTCGTCACTGACGATTTGACTGGCGTCTTGCTGCGTTAGATTCTGTGAGCTCATGTCAAACCTTTGACCCATTGAAACATTCTGTATCTCTTAAAACTGAAATCCGTCGGCGCTGATTCGGCAGCCGACGGAGATCTTGCTGTCAATTCAAATTACTTTTGAATTTGTGTCCACACCTTAGCGCGGATTTGTGTGGTCAAGCCATCAGGCAAAGCCACGTAGTCGAGGTCTTGTGCCATCTTTTTGCCGTTGGAGAAAGCCCAATCAAAGAACTTCAGAGCTTCAGCGGCAGCTGCTTTGTCGGCAGGTTGCTTGTGCATCAAGATGAACGATGCTGTGCTGATGGGCCAGCTGGTTGCGCCTTTGGCGTTGACCATCGACACGCCCATGCCTGGCACTTTGAGCCAGTCTGCGCCTGCAGCGGCAGCTGCAAAGGTCAAGTCATCTGGGCTCACGTATTTGCCATCGGCGTTTTGCAACTGCATGAAGGTCATGTTGTTTTTCTTCACGTAGGCGTATTCCACGTAGCCCAAAGAGCCTTTGACGCGGTTCACGTTGGCTGCAACGCCTTCGTTGCCCTTGCCACCCACAGAGGTTGGTGCTGGCCACTTCACGGCAGCGCCCTTGCCTACTTTGTCTGCCCAGTCTTTGCTGACAGAAGTCAAGTAATCGGTGAAGTTGAACGTGGTGCCCGAGCCGTCCGCACGGTGCACGATGGTGATGGCTTGGTCAGGCAATTTTTTGCCTGGGTTCAAAGCTGCAATCTTGGGGTCGTTCCAGTTGGCAACCTTGCCCAAAAACATGTCGGCCAACACAGCGCCTGTCACACGCAACTCGCCTGGCTTGAAACCTTCAAGGTTCACCACTGGCACTGTGCCGCCGATGATGGCTGGGAACTGCACCAAGCCTTCTTTTTCGAGGTCTTCGCCAGACATGGGCGCGTCAGTCGCACCGAAGGTCACGGTTTTGGCTTTGATTTGACGGATACCGCCAGAAGAACCAATCGATTGGTAATTCAGGCCATTGCCAGTGGCAGCTTTGTAGCCTTCAGCCCACTTGGCATAAATTGGGAAAGGGAAAGTCGCGCCCGCGCCTGTGATGTCAGCGGCAAAGGCTGAACCCATGGCCAAAGTTGCCATTGCTGCGGCAGCCACGGATTTGATGAAAGTGCGCTTCGTGTTCATGTGATTCCTTCAGTTGGTTAGAACAGATGTGACTTTAGCTAGCCATTGTGACGAAACTGTGACACATATGACGCTTGATCGTTTCAATATTTCAAGTATTATTGAAATATGAAAAAACTCAACGCATCCGAATCAGAAGTGGTCGAAGCCTTGGCAGCCTTGGCCCAAGGCCAACGCCTACGCGCTTTCCGCGCCTTGGTGGTAGCGGGCACTGAAGGCCTGACCCCCAGCGCCTTGTCCGCCATGCTCGACCTTGCCCCCAGCGCCTTGTCGTTTCACCTCAAGGCCTTGAACCATGCGGGCTTGGTGAGTGCCGAGGCCAGCGGCCGCAACCTGATTTATCGCGCCGAGTTTGCGCGCATGAACGACCTGCTCACCTACCTCACCCAAGACTGCTGCCAAGGCCAATCGTGTGCCGTGGTGCCTGAAACCACCAAAGTCTGCTGCTAATTTTTCCAAGGACACCCCATGAACGTTGAACAATTCTTAGGCTTGCTGGAAGCCAACCCCAACCAAGCCTTGCGCATCATCTTGCCCAATGGTGAGGCCATTGCCCCACACTTTCACATCACCGAAGTGGGCCATGTGACCAAGAACTTCATGGACTGCGGCGGCACACGCCGCAAGACCGAAAGCTGCCTGCTGCAAACCTGGGTGTACAGCGATGTGGACCACCGCTTAGAAACAGCCAAGCTCGCCAACATCTTGCGTATTGCTGGCGACGTACTGCCCTCGCTCGATTTGCCTGTGGAGATTGAGCACGAATCGGGCGTGGTGTCGCAATACCCCGTCACCGCCGGCAGCAGCGACGGACAGACCTTGACCTTGACCACAGGCCTCAAACACACCGCCTGCTTGGCAATGGATCTGTGTTGCGCACCCGCAGCCCCTGTGGCCGCAGACGCTGTCGCCCCCATCGCCACAGCAGATAAGCCACGTGTCAAGGCAGGTTCATGCTGCTCGCCCACCAGTGGTTGCTGCTAAACCTGACACACGCTTGAAGTATTTCTTCTTTATCTTTCATTCATTTACCGCCTCACATCAACCATGACCACCTTGAACGTCCTCTTCTTGTGCACGCACAACTCGGCCCGCAGCATCTTGTCGGAAGCCTTGCTCAACCACATGGCCACCGGCGCCAGCGGCACACGCTTCAAAGCGTATTCAGCCGGCAGCAGCCCACGTGAAAACCAGCAACCCAACCCACTGGGTTTGCAAGTGTTGAAGTCTGCGGGCATTGACACCTCGTACCTCAGCAGCAAAAGCTGGGACGAGTTTGCCAAGCCCGATGCACCGCACATGGACTTGGTCATCACCGTGTGCGACAACGCCGCTGGCGAGGTCTGCCCCTATTGGCCAGGTCAACCCGCCACTGCGCATTGGGGCTATGCCGACCCTTCAGCCATAGAGGGCACAGACGAAGACCGCTTGCAAGCCTTTCGCAACACCATGTACCTGATTCAAAAGCGCCTGCAATTGTTGGTGGACTTACCCGCCGACAAGCTGGCAAAAGCCATGTTGCAACACACAGCCAAAGAACTTAGCCAGGTGCACGCATGAACTTCTTTGAACGCTACCTCACCGCATGGGTGGCCTTATGCATCGTCGTGGGCATTGCACTAGGCCAGTGGCAGCCTGAGCTGTTTCAAGCCATCGGTAGCTTGGAGTACGCGCAAGTCAACCTGCCCGTGGGCTTGCTGATTTGGATCATGATCATCCCCATGCTGATCAAGGTGGACTTTGGCGCATTGCACGAAGTGCGTCAGCACATCAAAGGCATTGGTGTGACGCTGTTTGTGAACTGGTTGGTCAAGCCGTTTTCAATGGCGCTGCTGGGTTGGTTTTTTATTCGTTATTTGTTTGCACCGCTGCTACCCGCCGACCAAATTGACAGCTACATCGCTGGTCTGATTTTGTTGGCGGCTGCACCATGCACTGCCATGGTGTTTGTGTGGAGTCGACTGACCAACGGACACCCGTTGTTCACCTTGTCGCAAGTGGCGTTGAACGACGCCATCATGGTGGTGGCGTTTGCACCCCTAGTCGCGTTCTTGTTGGGGCTGTCAGCCATCATCGTGCCTTGGGACACGCTCATCACCTCGGTGGTGTTGTACATCGTCATTCCCGTGGTGTTGGCTCAACTCATTCGCAAAGCGCTGTTGGCAAAGGGCCCCGAAAAGTTTGACGCCATCATGGCGCAAATTGGCCCATGGTCTATTGCTGCGCTGCTGGCCACCTTGGTGCTGTTGTTTGCGTTTCAGGGCGAGGCGATTTTGAAGCAGCCTTTGGTCATTGCCCTGTTGGCTGTGCCCATCTTGATTCAGGTGTTGTTCAATTCCGCATTGGCTTACTACCTGAACCGCGCCTTAGGCGAGTCGCACAGCGTGGCCTGCCCTTCAGCCTTGATTGGCGCGTCCAACTTCTTTGAACTGGCCGTGGCTGCAGCCATCAGCTTGTTTGGCTTTGAATCGGGCGCAGCACTGGCCACCGTGGTGGGCGTGCTGATTGAAGTGCCCGTGATGCTGCTGGTGGTGCATGTGGTCAACCGCAGCAAGGGCTGGTACGAAAGAGCTTAAAAGCCCTTGTACAGCTTGGCGTGGATGCGTCTTGTGGCGGACCACACACCCCACAAGACCACCGGAATCAAAGCCCCCGCAAGCAACTCGGGCTCGACATTCAGGCCGGCCGCTTTGGCGGCCTTGCCTGCGTAGAGCAACAAACTCACCACGTAGTAAGAGATCGCCGCGATGGACAAACCCTCCACCGTGGTTTGCAAGCGCAGTTGCAACTCTTGACCTTTGGTGAGCTTTTCTAACAGCATGCGGTTTTGCTCTTCTGTCGCAATGTCCACACGGGTGCGCAACAAAGCACTGGCGCGACTGATGCGCTCTGACAAAGATGCCAAACGCTGTGCGCTCGACGCTACCGTAGCCATAGCGGGCGACAAGCGACGCTTCATGAACTCACCAATGCTTTGGGTGCCCGAAATGGGCGACTCACGCAGCTCAACAATGCGTTCATTCACCAGTTTGTCGTAAGCAGCTGTGGCTGCGAAGCGGTAAGCATGTTCAGCGGTCATTCGTTCCACGGCAGCAGCCAAGCCAACCAGACGATTGAGCAATGCTTGGTCATCACAGTCCTTGTGCTCAAGGGAATCAATGATGTTGGCCAGCTCTTTTTCGGATTGTCCCAACTGAGAGCCCACCAACTTGGCGATGGGTAAACCACGCAAAGCCATGAGACGGTAGGTTTCAAGCTCTAGCAAACGTTGCGAAATACGCCCTGCACGTGTGGGGCTAGTCCCTTCAGGGGCGAGCACCAACATGCGCTCGAATCCGCTGTCGCGCAAACGGAAATCAGTCACCACCACCGAGTGCGCGGGGTTACCCATGCGCGACGCAATCACGGGATGGTCCCCAAACCAAGTGCGTGCCTGATCCAAGGCACGCTGCGGGTCATTGACATCGCCATTGAGCATGACGAGTTTGATGGCCGAAAACGTACGCCCCGGAATGGAAGCCAACCATCCTTCAGGCAACTTCAGGTGCGACAACAACTCGGGGTCTTGTGACCCCAAACCAGCCCCTTCAGGCAAAGGTTGCACCAAGGAATAACGGGTGAACTCCGTGTGACGCTCCCATTTGACCGTGTAGTCATTGAGGCGCATGCGCACAAAGTTACCCTGCACATCTTGCAGCTTTAAATCGGGTTGCAGCTTTTGCAAGTGTTCGCACTCTTGCTCGCGTGAGATGCCTTCGTTGAACACGCCGACCAGCAAGATAAACGCGGGTAAGCGAATACGTGCACTGGGGCGTGCGTGTACTTCGTTGTGCAGCTGCGTGCGCAGCGTGTCGTCGTTGGGTAGCAAATTCATATGTGTCACTCTACAAGCGCCGAAAGCAAGAGGGTTGCGATAAGTCAACCGAGCAGCCTCAAGCATAACGAGTTTGTGAGGCCCTACCCCACCAGTGACAGAACCGCCGCAGCTTTAGGCGCTCGGCTTGTCTCGCGGCAAGAAATACCCGCAGCGCTTGATGTTGCGAATGGGCAGCACCTCGGGGCTTACCTTCTTGCGTAGTCGGTGGATGTACACCTCAATGGCCGAGCTGTTGAGCTCCATGTTGTCAGGGTCCATGTCTTGCACAAACTCTTCTTTGGAGATGATCTGCCCTACGCGCCTGAGCAGCACATCCATCACCTGCGCCTCACGGGTGGTGAGGTCCACCGCTTCACCATGCACATGCAGCTGCTTCAGCCCATGGTCAAAACTCAAGCCGCCATATTGCGTGACTGACGACACATGGCCCTGACGCCTGCGCATCAACGCGCGCACCACCGCACCAAAGTGCTGTTCGTCAAAAGGCTCAACCAAAAACCGATCCACGCCTGCATCTAGCAAGTGCACCGCATCATCGGCTTGTTGGTCAGTCACGATGGCGATGCTGGGTGTGGCTTCGCGCAGCTGCACGATGCGCTCAAAGTCGCTGCGCTGCTGACGGTCTAGGTGGGTGGGGTGCAACACAATCAAATCGCGCGGCCTGTCCATCACGGCACTGTTCATCCTCGGCTGCCAGGCCAAGCGCTCGACTTTGGCGCTGGCAAATGACAAGGCACGACGCACCTTCTCTGCAATTTGGTCATCCCCCGTGAACAAAGCGACATCAAGCATGGCTTAACTCTCCTAAGACACGTTGGCGCGCAATGGCAGACACACCTTGTTGGTTGAGCATCCATTGCACAGGCTCGGCCGACAGTTGCACGGCCAATCGCGTGGCTTGCGATTGCACTGCGCAAGATGGTGATTGGCCAATCAGCGCCAGCACCCACGGCGGCATGACATCGAAAGCGCATTTCAAAACCAAGGCCATCCAAGGCTTGTCCAACACATCCACGGGATAGGCCTGGATGATTTGCAAAATTTCTTGGGCGCGCGCATCAAAGCTCAAAGCATCGGCATAAGCCAACAACTCGGCTTGCGTGTCTGCATACGTCAAAGGCAAATCAACGGCACCCAACATATGCCCCACGCGGGCCATCTCGGTGATGTATTGGTCACAGGCTTGTGCTGATAGAGGCTGCTTGGCCAAGTGTTGGTAGGCAGCTAAAAACGACGTCACTTCCACCAAGTGCACCCAGCGAATCAGCTCCGGCTCATTGGCTACGTAGGGCTGGCCTTGCAGATCAGTGCCTCGAATGTTGGCGTGAATGGTGTTGACACGGCGAATGGCATTGAGTGCCATGGCCTCGCTGCCGTAGGTGGTGGCTGCTACAAAGTAGGCGGTTCGGCCCAAGCGCTCTTTGAGCTTGTGGCGAAAGTCTGAGTGGTCCCACACCGCCGCCAGCGCACGCGGGTGCAAGGACTGCACGATGAGTGAAGACAAACCACCCACCATCATGGCGGTGAAGTTGGCATGCACCTGCCACGCCACAGAATCTGGGCCAAACAAACCGGCATCGCCCTTAGGCTTGGCGAAATCGTCAAGCGATGCGGTGGAACCTGTGATGGCACGCACACGTTCACCGATGGCGTTCAGCGCCAAGGTTTTGAGTGCGTGGGCGAGAGACATGTATGAGCTTCTGTGTTGGCTCAGACCTTGGGGGAGGCAGACGCAGAGGCAGCCTCTTGCGCAGGCTCGTCTTGCAGTGCATGGGCATTCACGCCACTCGATGCGTCGGGCTTGGGAAAGCACATCTTTTCGCCGTCCCACTGCTGGCCACACCAGCACACGCCATCGGCGCTGATGATGCAAGTTCCGGTGCCGCAGCACCTTGGGTCTTCACTCATACAAATCCTTCAGGGTTGAGCCGTTGGCTTAGCAATTGGCACGACGGTGGTTTGCAATGGCGTGGTCATCAAACTTCATATCTGGGCTTCGCAGCGCACGGTGTTTGGTGGTGCGGCCCCGCACGCGCATGCGCCACAAACGAAATGAACTGGGATTGAGCTCCGCCCGCATCAGGCGAATCACCTCAGGCTCTGTCAAGCCCACGCGCTCATAGATGGTTTCAAATGAGGTGCGGTCTTCCCATGCCATTTGAATCACCGCAGACACATCACCTGGGCTGAGGCTGGCAAGGCGTTGGCTAGAGCTGCGGTCCATGGTGAGCGGTGGGTGCTGGCTGTGAGGATGACCGTCAGGCCATCATCATGGACAACTGAAACACCGAGTTGGGGGCCTTGGGCATGAGTGGCGCAGCCATGGGTTTGAACTTGAATCGGCCCATGGTTTGCACAAATGACCGCGCTTCTTCGTCACGCGACTCATCCACAAAATCAGCCAAGGTGAAATTGCTGAGCGTGGCTTTGACGATTTGCTCCAAGCCCAGCTCAAAGCTGGCTGGTGGCGTTTTGTCTTCGAACAACTCAGCAGGCAACGCTGCATCCACTGGGCGTGCCGCATCGAAGGTGCGTTCAAACACCGAAGCGATGTCCCAAATGGAAATGAGTGAGGTATCGCCCAAGATCATGTAGCCGCCACCCGGGCCTTTCATGGCGCTCACAATGTTGTGTGCTTTGAGCGGCTTGAGGATGTTCTCAAGGTAGGAGATAGACAAATCGAGTCTGGGTGACAGCTCGGTGGTGGTGACGTAGCCTGCGTGGCGTTGGCCTGCCAAAAACACACAGACCTCGATGGCGTTGATGGTTTTCTTTGAGATCATGGTTCAAACTCCTGTTGCGTAGAATTTTGATGCATTAACCTACGCAATAGTTAATTTAATTAACAAAAACCTATATTTCGACAGATAATCTACGCAACCTCTACTCAAAAGCCTGATTTTGACTACCAGCACAACCTCCTCAACCGCTCTGTACCGCATTGGTGCCGTTTCTAAAACCACGGGCATCCCCGTGTCGACCTTGCGCATTTGGGAAACCCGTTACGGCGCGTTCTCACCCGTTAAGACCGAAGGCAAGCAGCGGCTGTTTGCCGAGCACGATGTGTCCAAAGCTTTGTTGCTCAAGCAGCTGTCGCAAAACGGCCATGGCATCAGCACCATTGCCAACCTCGACCTAGAGCAACTGCGCCGCATGAGCAACCTGCCGCACAACACGCCTCAAAGTCTGGCCGCACCGGGCAAGCCTGTGTCGTTGGCGGTGGTGGGCCTGAGCATGGCCAACCGCATTGAATCGAAAAAATTCGCTGCAGGCTTGAAGCAAAACCAAATCAAGGTGACAGACGTGTTGGTGGACTTGGCCACCGCTGCCAATGCAGAGCTAAGCCAGCAACCGCAAGTGCTGTTGGTCAAGGTCAACACACTGCAAACCACGGTGCACACAGACATCCAAGCGCTGATCAACAAACACCAATTTGCGCAAACCATCGTGGTGTACAACTTCGCGCCCGAGGCCGTGGTGCAAGCCATGAAGTTTTCGGGCCTCATCGTGCGGCGCGAACCCATCTCGGACATTGAGTTGGCCGAGCTGCTGCAGTCGGTGTTGTTTGTCGACCCTGCTCGTGCGCAAGAGTTTGGCACCTCGGGCGCGGTCATTGCCGCACGCAAATATTCAGACGCCACCCTCAGCCGCGTGGCCGGAATTTCGACCAACGTGCTGTGCGAATGCCCACGCCATGTGGCCGAGCTGATTGCACAACTCGCGAGCTTTGAGCAATACAGCCAAGAGTGCTTGAACCGCAACGAAGAAGACGCGCACTTGCACGCGTACCTGCGTTCGATCTCGGGCTCTGCACGTTCGCTGTTTGAAAACGCTTTGGAGAAGATCGCGGCGCATGAGGGGATTGATCTGCGTGAAAACGCAGCTTGAAATTAACGCGAAGGCGCAGCTTCGAATTAACGCGAAGGCGCAGCGTTGATGGCTTGCAACCACAAGCTGTCAATGTCGCTGAGTTTGGTTTTATCAAACTCAGCCGTGTGCTCCCAATAACGCCCCGATGCCACCATGTAGCCCAAGTCTTGCTCAGCCTGCAAGGCATGCACTGCTGCTGCAGGGTTTAGCAATTCGCCTTGTTGCCTCAACAACTGCTGCTGCAATGCGGGCGTAGCTAAATCAAGCCGATCCACACGTGGAAACAACAAACGTGATTCGGGCAGCGCTGACAAATTCACCACCGCACACTGCTGCGTGTGAGCCAACGACATGAAGCGCACCGACTTGGCTTCGAGCGATTGCAAGGTCACATCCTCACGCAAGGGGTCTGGCGTGCCTTGGCCATAAAAGTGGCTGCTATCACCTGTGTTTGTGCCGTACACCATGTCGCAACCCAAGAACGCAATGAGGTCGGGCTTCAACGCACCCAAGGCCCAATACCCCGCCGTGAATGCCATGGTGCCCCCCGCATACACAAAGCCTCCAAAGCTGTTTTGCTGTGGCACAAACTCGGGCGCGGCGATGAGTTGCTGCGATGGCTTCAACGGCGTAGGCGGCATGCGCTCGGGCGCAAAGTCTTCGGGGTAAACCAAATAGTCCCAGTCAGGCGTGATTTGCCATGCGTTGTTGATGGCCACGCGCTGCGCGAACATGGACAAATCCCAATCTTTAGCCAATACAGCGTCGGGGGCGCTGCCTATGAGCAGCACCATTTTGAAGTCCTCGGTCACGCTGTTCCCATTTTTTGCAGAGTACTTTCTAAAACAGCATGTTCGCTCATGTCGATCACACGGTGTGGCGTGGTGATCTTGCTGTAGCGGATCTTCGTCTTGGCCTCAAACACCAGACTCTCATACTGAGGGTCTGTGATGGCGACATGGTCTAAATAGACGTTGATGAGTTCCAGCTGATCCACATGCACACGCTTGCCCAGCCATTCAAGGATGGGCAAGAGCTGATCTAGGTCTTGCACCGCATGCACCCATTGCCACGACTGCCCCCTAGGCACACGTCTCCCACGGCCATCTTTGTTTTGCAGAACGTAGGTTAACTTCATCATTTGCGTAGCATTTTTATCCATTAATCTACTCAATATGTAAATTTAGATTTATAAATAGAAATATCAACAGATAATCTACGCAACTTCTACTCAATAGAAACAAGCATCCATGACGACTGAAGCTCGCAACGTCTTAGGCACCGCACTTGTGCCCTGCTCTTATGACCCACTCACTGGCTACTACCGCGACGGCTGCTGCAACACGGACGAGCACGATCAAGGCAGCCACGTGGTGTGCGCCAAAGTCACGCAAGCGTTTTTAGATTTCTCGCTGATGCGCGGCAACGACCTGATCACCCCGCGCCCCGAACACCGCTTTGCAGGGCTGAAAGCTGGCGACCGCTGGTGCTTGTGCGCTCGCCGATGGCAAGAGGCATTGGATGCGGGCGTGGCTCCGCCTGTCGTGCTGGAATGCACACACGCCAAAGCCCTTGAATTTGTCACGCTGGAGCAATTGCAGTCATGCGCTTAAACACTCATACCCTCCTCGCTTTGCTGGTCGGATTTTTAGGAATGGAATCGGCCATGGCCATCGAAGAACCCAAGTACGAGGTGCGCATCTCACAAGCCCCGTTCGAACTGCGCCACTATGCGCCGACCTTGATTGCTCAAACCCTCGTCGAAGGCGACATGGACGCAGCATCCAACAAAGGCTTTCGCTTGATTGCTGATTTCATCTTTGGCAACAACCTGGCGGTCAACTCTGAACAAGCAGCCAAGATTGCCATGACAGCCCCTGTGACGGTGGAGCCCCAGTCTTCGAAAATTGCCATGACCGCGCCCGTCACCATCGAGCCTCAATCGGGGAGTGCTCAGCAATGGCGCGTTCACTTTGTGATGCCCAGCCAGTACACCTTGGCCACCATCCCCAAGCCCAAGAACAGCGCCGTGACCTTGCACGAGCTGCCAAGCAAATACTTTGTGGTGCACCGTTATTCAGGTTTCAACACCGAGGCACGGGTTCAAGAAAAAACCGATGAAGCCTTGGCTTGGGCCAAACAACAGTCGCTCAAAGTGGTGGGCACGCCGCAGCTCTCACGCTACGACCCACCGTGGACGCTGCCTATGTTTAGGCGCAACGAAATCATGGTGGAGGTGGCTGCGCCATGACCGCCTTCTTGCACACGGCAACCCATGCGCCGCTCAGTGCCTGCGTCGAGTTGCGTGACCTGCAACTCAACACAGACATCGGCACTTACGGCCCGAACGATGTGGTGCCTGATGCACACACACTCGACCTCACGCTGTGGCTCGCACCCGCACTGGTGTTGATCGAACAAGATGGCATGGCACACGTGTTTGACTATGACCCCTTGGTGGCTGACATCGACCGCCTCGCCGCTGATGGCCATTACGAGACACAAGAGCGCCTCATCACGCGCATCGTCCACGCATGTGCCGCCTACCCAGCCATCGAAGCATTGGACATTGGCTTGCGCAAATCGCCTGTGCGTCAGGGCTCAGGCTCGTTGGGTGTGCGCGTATCGGTGGACGCCAAAACGCTGAGCGCCCTGCGCTGAACCTCATCAACGACATCACACCAGCACCATGCACCACAAACTTCAGCCCACAGAAGTCGAACTCGCCATGACCGCCCTCACCGGCTGGACGTTAGGCACACACGCTCAGCACCACACGCCTTGCGTGTCCAAGAGCTGGACACTGCCAAGCTTTGAGGCAGCAGTTGAGCGCTTCAACCAAATCGCTCAGTTGGCCCAAACGCAAGACCACCACCCCGAAGTGCTGTCGAGCTACACACACCTACAGGTGCGCATCTGGACCCATGATGTGGCGGGTTTGACGCACAAAGACTTTGCACTGGCCAGTGCCATCGACCAACTGAGCACCGCGCCATGAACTACTTCAACAAGCTCAAGGGCTTTCAACGTTCACCCGCAGGCCTTGAGTGGCAAATATGGAAACGACTGCACCTCATCTTGGCAGCAGGAACAGTGCTGCCACTGCTGGCCAGTGCAGGCGCGTATGTGTTGGATGGGCTGGAGCCTGCCACGCAAAACTCCCGCGCAGTAGAACAGTTTTTCTATGTGATGGTTGGCATCGTGGTACTGCATTGGACGCTGGTGCTGACCCTCGCCATTGGCTGCGCGATCGTGATGTTGATGAAAGGCCCGGCCTACGTGGCCGATGCCTACGAGATGGAGGAGCTTCCCCTTGGCTCAGAAAAACACGTTCAAAGGTAACAAGCAAAGCCTGCCCAGCAAGCCCTGCAAAACCTGCGGGCGTGACATGACCTGGCGCAAAGCCTGGGCCAAAAACTGGGAGCAAGTGCTGTACTGCTCAGACGCTTGTCGCAAACACAAATCGTCCACGCCCCCATGAGCTACGAGCTGGTTTGGTTCAAGCGAGACCTGCGCTGGCAAGACCACGCGGCCTTGGCCCACGCTTCAAAGCTTGGCCCTGTGCGCTGCATCTATGTGGTGGAGCCTGAACTGTGGCTGCAACCCGATGCAGCCTTGCAGCACTTTGAGTTTGTACGCGAATCGCTTCAAGCGCTGGATGCTGAACTGCGTTTGCAGGGCGGCTGCGTTGAAGTCCATACAGGTGAGCTACCCGACGTACTGAGCCGCATTTGGAACGAAGCCCCCTTTCGCCAATTGCATGCTCACCAAGAAACTGGCAATGGCTTTACCTATGCGCGCGACCTGAGAGTGGGCGCATGGTGCAAAGCGCACAACGTGGGTTGGCATGAGTACCCACAGTTTGGCGTGGTGCGTGGGCTGAAAAACCGCAACCTATGGCAACCTGCGTGGGAGCGGCACATGGCTGAGCCTGTGCAGGATGTGGGTGAGTTGCAGTTTTGGCAGCCCAACACATGGGCCCGTTCTTGGTGTTCACCTTCGGACATGAGAGCGCCCTCGCACTTGCAACACAACCCACCGCTGCGCCAACGCGGTGGCCGACCTTTGGCGCTAGAAACCTTGCACAGCTTTTTGCACGCACGCAGCTTGGGCTACCGCGGGGGCATTTCATCACCACTGTCTGCACCTGATGCATGCTCACGTTTGTCGGCCTATTTGGCTTGGGGTTGCATCAGCATGCGCGAAGTGGTGCAACACACGCGGGCGCACATCTCGCAGCTGCCGCCCCAAGCCAGCCGCCACCGCGCTGGATTGACGGGGTTCATCAGCCGTTTGTATTGGCACTGTCACTTCATCCAAAAGTTAGAGAGCGAACCTGCCATCGAGTGGCAAAACATGCACCGTGGCTACGACGGTTTGCGTGAACACGATTTCAACGAAGAACACTTTGAAGCCCTCAAAGCCGCGCGCACCGGCTGGCCCATGGTGGACGCGTGCGTAATCATGCTGCGCGAAACGGGCTGGCTGAACTTTCGCATGCGCGCCATGTTGGTGTCGGTGGCAGCCTATCCGCTTTGGCTGCACTGGCGCCCCGTGGGCGAATGGTTGGCCACGCAGTTTTTGGACTACGAGCCAGGCATCCACTGGAGCCAATTGCAAATGCAATCGGGCACCACGGGCATCAACACCACGCGCGTGTACAACCCCATCAAACAAGCGCAAGACCACGACCCCCATGGCCGCTTTGTACGGCAGTGGTTGCCTGCTATGCGGCAGGTACCTGACACGTGGTTGTTTGAGCCATGGCTCATGCCGGACACGATGCAAACCCACCTTGGCGTGTTTGTGGGCGGCGACATCAACAGCGACACGCCAAGCGCATTGGTTCAACCCGTGGTCGACTTGGCCCAAGCCACGCGCGAGGCCAAACAACTGCTACACAGCCGACGCCAAACCGACGAGGTCAAAGCAGCTAAGAAAGCCGTGGTCGACAAACACGCCTCGCGTAAAAACTGGGGCACACGATCTGCAACTTCTCGTCGCTCACCAGCTTCTACACAAACCGACAAACAACAGCTCGGTTTTGATTTTTAAAAGCATTCCCATGACCGCACCACGTAAACGCCTCATCCTCATCTTGGGTGACCAACTGGATGAAGATGCATCCGCGCTGAGCGATTTCGACTCCGCACACGACACGCTTTGGATGGCCGAAGTCTTGGAAGAGTCCACACACATCCCCTCCTCCAAGCAACGCACCACGGTTTTCTTGAGTGCCATGCGCCACTTCGCTGAACACCTGCAAGCACGCGGCTGGCCCATGGTTTACAGCCAGCTCGACGATGCGCACAACACAGGCACGCTAGCGGGTGAATTGAGCCGAGCCATTGCCCAAGTGAAACCCCAGCTTTTGGTGATGACCGCCCCCGGCGACTGGCGCGTATTGCAAAGCATTCGCGCGGTGGCAAAGCAGCACGACTTGCCGCTAGAGATCAAAGACGACACACACTTCTTCAGCACCGTGCGCGACTTCGCGACGCATGCCGAAGGCCGCAAGCAATTGCGATTGGAATATTTCTACCGCGAACTGCGCCAGAAAAATGGCATTCTGATGGAGGGCAAAAAGCCCATAGGCGGCCAATGGAACTTTGATGCCGACAACCGAGGCAGCTTTGGCAAACAAGGACCCGGCATGTTGCCCCCACCCACACGCGTCGCACCCGATGCCATCACCCAAGATGTGATGCGCGTGGTGAATGACAAGCTGGCTCACCACCCCGGATCGATCGCGCAGTTTGGTTGGCCCGTCACGCGTGCACAAGCGCTGGTGGCATTGGACGAATTCATCACACACCGCTTGCCCAGCTTTGGGCTTTACCAAGACGCGATGTGGGAAGGCGAAGTGTGGCTGTATCACTCGCACCTGTCGTGTGCGTTGAACTTAAAACTGATCAACCCACGCGAAGTGTTGGCGGCCTCCGAGGCAGCTTTTCACAAGGGCCATGCCCCATTAGAAGCTGTCGAAGGTTTTGTGCGCCAAATCTTGGGCTGGCGTGAATACGTGCGTGGCATTTACTGGACGCACATGCCTGAGTACGCAGAGGGCAACACCCAACAAGCGCACGAACCGCTGCCCGAGTTTTACTGGACCGGCAACACCGACATGGCCTGCTTGCGCGATGCCATCACGCAGACCCTGCAACACGGCTACGCACACCACATTCAACGCCTGATGGTGACCGGCCTTTACGCCTTGCTGCTGGGCGTAGAGCCCAAGCAAGTGCACCAGTGGTACTTGGGCGTGTATGTGGATGCGGTGGAATGGGTGGAGCTACCCAACACGCTCGGCATGAGCCAGTTCGCCGATGGCGGCCTGATGGCCAGCAAGCCCTATGTGGCCAGTGGCAAATACATAGACCGCATGAGCAACCATTGCAAAGGCTGCCGCTTCAACCCCGCCGAATCAACAGGCGAGACTGCTTGCCCGTTCACGACGCTGTATTGGGATTACCTAGGCCGACACGCAGACATGTTGGCGAAGAACCCGCGCATGTTGATGCAACTGAAGAACCTCAACCGGCTCTCGCCCGAGCAGCGCGAGGCGATTGCCAAGCAGGCACAAACACATCGCGCCCAGTTTCACGCCTAAGAAAAAGCCCCCCAAGCCTGAGGGCTTGGAGGGCTTACATCAAGCGATGACTTGAGATTACTTGACGCTAGCCAAAGCAGCGTTGAACGTGGCGCTTGGACGCATCACAGCTTCGAGCTTCTTGGCATCTGGCAGGTAGTAACCGCCGATGTCCACTGGCTTGCCTTGAACGGCATTGAGCTCGTCCACGATCTTCTTCTCGTTGTCGGTCAATGCTTTTGCCAAAGGCGCGAACTTGGCTGCCAAGTCTTTGTCTTCGGTTTGCGCTGCCAACTCTTGGGCCCAGTACATGGCCAAGTAGAACTGGCTGCCACGGTTGTCGAGCTGACCTGTTTTGGGCGATGGGTTTTTGTTGGTGTCCAACAATTTGCCAGTCGCTGCATCCAAGGTCTTAGCCAACACCACCGCTTTGGCGTTGTTGTTTTTCAAGCCCATGTCTTCGAACGACACGGCCAAGGCCAAGAACTCACCCAGTGAATCCCAACGCAAGTGGTTTTCTTCCACCAACTGTTGCACGTGCTTAGGTGCAGAACCGCCCGCGCCAGTTTCGTACATGCCGCCACCGGCCATCAAAGGCACCACAGACAACATCTTGGCCGAGGTGCCCAACTCCATGATCGGGAACAAGTCGGTCAAGTAGTCGCGCAAGATGTTGCCAGTCGCGCTGATGGTGTCCAAACCGCGCACCACGCGCTCCAGGGTGTAACGCATCGCACGCACTTGGCTCATGATTTGGATGTCCAAACCATTGATGTCGTGCTCGTGCAAGTACATCTTCACTTTGCGAATCAATTGGGCTTCGTGTGGACGGTATGAGTCCAACCAGAACACCACGGGCATGCCAGAGTTACGGGCACGTGTCACAGCCAATTTCACCCAATCGCGGATGGCGGCGTCTTTCACTTGGCACATGCGCCAGATGTCGCCAGCTTCCACGTCTTGGCTGAGCAAGACTTCGCCTGTCTCCAGGTCGGTGATGTTGGCCACGCCGTCTTCGGTGATTTCGAAAGTCTTGTCGTGTGAACCGTATTCTTCAGCTTGCTGAGCCATCAAACCCACGTTAGGCACAGTGCCCATTGTTTTGGGATCGAAATTGCCGTGCCACTTACAGAAGTTGATCATCTCTTGGTAGATACGGGCAAAAGTCGATTCGGGCATCACAGCCTTCACGTCTTTCAAGCGGCCATCAGCGCCCCACATCTTGCCGCCGTTGCGAATCATGGCGGGCATGGATGCATCCACGATCACATCGTTGGGTGAGTGGAAGTTGGTGATGCCTTTGGCAGAGTCAACCATGGCCAACTCTGGACGGTGCTCGTGGCAAGCATGCAAGTCACGCTTGATTTCGTCTTGTTGGCTTTGTGGCAACGCTGTGATCTTGCTGTACAGATCGGCCATGCCGTTGTTGACGTTCACACCGAGTTCTTTGAAAGTCTTGGCGTGCTTATCGAAAGCTTCTTTGTAGAAGATCTTGACGCAGTGGCCGAACACGATGGGGTGAGACACCTTCATCATGGTGGCTTTCACGTGCAAGGAGAACATCACGCCAGTTTTGTGTGCGTCTTCGATTTCCTTGGCGTAGAACTCTTCCAAGGCTTTCTTGCTCATGAACATGCTGTCGATGACTTCACGGTCGAGCAAAGAGACTTTTGGCTTCAACACCACGGCCTTGCCGCTCTTGGTGATGAGCTCCATCTTCACGTCACGGGCTTTGTCCAAGGTGATGGATTTTTCGCCGTGGTAGAAGTCGCCATGGTGCATGTGCGACACGTGTGAACGAGAAGCTTGGCTCCACTCAGCCATGCTGTGTGGGTTCTTGCGAGCGAACTCTTTCACAGCGCGAGGGGCGCGGCGGTCAGAGTTACCTTCGCGCAAAACGGGGTTCACAGAGCTGCCGATGCACTTGCCGTAACGAGCCTTGATGGCTTTGTCTTCATCAGTGGTTGGGGCTTCTGGGTAATCAGGCAATGCATAGCCTTTGGCTTGCAATTCTTTGATGGCGGCTGTCAGCTGGCCCACAGAGGCGCTGATGTTTGGCAACTTGATGATGTTGGCTTCTGGCTTCAAAGTCAGTTTGCCCAATTCAGACAGGTTGTGCGTCACACGTTGGGCTTCGGGCAACATGTCCGAGAACTCACCCAAGATACGGGCAGCCACAGAGATATCGCTAGACACCACGTCAATGCCAGCTGGAGCAGCAAATGTACGGATGATGGGCAGGAACGAAGCTGTTGCCAACAAAGGGGCTTCGTCAGTCAGGGTGTAAACGATTTGGGATTTTTCAGCAGCCATTGCTCGGTCTCATTCTTTATTTGGATAGGGTGAAAGAAATACTGTTTTCTTGAGTTTTGCGGCGGTTAACCGCTGGCTCAAAAGCCAACATTATCCACACCACTTTAGCCGACCCGCCCCTGCGCTTTGCTTACGACCCAGGCCTGTGAAAAACCCTTATTCCAATTTGGCATATATGTAGAACAAACAAATCGTTTGTTTTGGCATAAAGAACGCCTACAGTCCACGCCATGCAAGATTTTGGTTTCGTATTCGCGGGTTTCTTTGTGGGCTTGGTCGTCGGCTTGACCGGGGTCGGTGGCGGCTCACTGATGACGCCCATTTTGATTTTCTTCTTTGGCGTCAAGCCCTACATGGCCGTGGGCACCGATTTGCTGTTTGCCGCCTTCACCAAGGCAGGCGGCACGTTCAGCTTTGCGCGTCAACGCATCGTGCCTTGGCGTGTCGTCATTTCCTTGTGCGCTGGCAGTATCCCTGCGGCTGGGGCCACACTTTGGGTGCTGCACAACATTGGCCCGTCTGACGCTGCCGTGCAAAAGGTGATGACGCTCACCTTGGGCGTTGCCCTACTGCTCACCGCCAGCGCCATGCTGTTCAAGGTCATTCGCGGCAAACAAGCACCGGTGGTGCTGGCCGAAGAAAACCTGTTTGAAGCCACTCAGCCCCGCCACTGGTCACTGCCTGTCTTGTTTGGGGCTGCCATTGGTATCTTGGTGACCCTCACCTCGGTGGGCGCAGGCGCCATTAGCGTGACGGTGCTTATGATCCTGTATCCCCAGTTGCCTTTGTCACGCATCGTGGCAGCTGATATTGCATATGCCGTGCCACTGACCATGGTGGCGGGCTTGGGCCACGCGTCTTTGGGCTCGGTCGATTGGTCCTTGTTGGGCTTGTTGTTGGCTGGCTCTTTGCCCGGTATTTGGCTGGGCTCGCGCCTGATGCACAAAACGCCTGAGCGCGTGATTCGTTCCATTCTTTCTGTGTTGCTGGCATGGGCTGGCAGCAAACTGGTTTTTGCTTAATTTTTTAGCTTGAGTATTTAGATGTACCAATACACCCCCTTCGATTCAGAGTTCGTCAAAGCCCGTTCCGCTCAGTACCGCGATCAGCTCGAACGCAATTTGGCTGGCAAATTGGGCGATGACGAATTCCGCCCCTTGCGTTTGCAAAACGGCTGGTACGTACAACGCTACGCCCCAATGCTGCGCGTGGCTGTGCCCTACGGCGAATTGAACAGTGCACAACTTCGCGTGTTGTCACAAATCGCGCGCGATTACGACACGCCCAAGCCTGAGGTGTTGGCCACGGCACAAACCACCCAAGACAAGATCAGTGCCACTGCGGCAGTGCCAATTGATGCGCCCAAGTTGGTCACCAACTGCGGCCACTTCACCACCCGCCAAAACGTCCAGTTCAACTGGATTCCCTTGGAAAAAAGCGCGGACGTGATGGACCTGTTGGCCAGCGTCAACCTGCACGGCATTCAAACCAGCGGCAACTGCATCCGCAACATCACCAGCGACGAACGCGCCGGTATTGCCGTGGACGAAGACGTCGACCCACGCCCCTACGCCGAAATGCTGCGCCAGTGGAGCACCTTGCACCCTGAGTTTGCCTACCTGCCACGCAAGTTCAAAATCGCCATCACTGGCGCGACCGAAGACCGCGCTGCGATTGAATGGCATGACATTGGCCTGCGCTTGCTGCGTGATGACGAAGGCCAAGTGGGCTTCAAAATTTACGTGGGCGGCGGCATGGGCCGCACACCGATGACGGGCCAAGTCATCCGTGAATTTTTGCCATGGAACCACATCATCAACTACCTCGAAGCTGTGGTGCGTGTGTACAACAACTGGGGTCGTCGCGACAACATCTACAAAGCGCGTATCAAAATTTTGGTCAAGGCCGAAGGCCAGCGCTACTTTGACGAGGTCAACGAGGAGTTTGACCGCATCTTGGAAAGTGGCGCACACCACACCATTCCACAAACTGAACTCGACCGCGTGAGCGCCTACTTTGTGCTGCCACCTGTCGATGTGGTGTCAGACGAAGCACAAGAAAAAGCCGAACAAGCGTTGTTGGCACAAGCTAAGGCAGACAAAGAATTCACCCGCTGGCTGCAACAAAACGTGACCAGCCACCAAAACCCTGGCCTGCGCGTGGTGACCTTGTCGTTCAAACGTTTGGGCCAAGCCCCAGGCGACGCGACAGCCGACCAACTGGGCATCGCCGCTGACTTGGCCGAGAAGTTCAGCTCAGGTGAAGTGCGTGTGAACCACGACCAAAACTTGGTGCTGCCTTGGGTGCGCATCGACCAATTGGCTGACTTGTACAAAGCCGCCAAAGCCGCAGGCTTTGCCCGCGCCAACGTCCACTTGCTGACCGACATGATTGCCTGCCCCGGCGGCGACTACTGCGCTTTGGCCAACGCTCGGTCGTTGCCCATCGCCGCAGCCATCACTGAGCGATACGAAGACCTCGACGAGTTGTTTGACTTGGGCGAGATCGACTTGCACATCAGCGGCTGCATCAACTCTTGCGGCCACCACCACAGCGGCCACATCGGCATCTTGGGCGTGGATAAAGACGGCCAAGAGTGGTACCAAGTCACCCTCGGTGGCTCGGATGGTTCGTTCTTGAGCGGCCCTGCCAAAGCGGGCAAAGTGGTTGGCCCATCGTTCGCCGCCGCCGAAGTGGTGGATGTGGTGGAAGCCGTGCTTGACACCTACCGCGACAAACGCGAAGGCCACGAAACCTTTGCACGCACCTTGAACCGCGTGGGCTTTGATGTGTTCAAAGCCGCGGCCAACTCGGCCCGCAACACCACGGCACGTGCGGAATAAGCGCCGACTAAACCGACATTGAGAACCGATATGAGCCTGCAAATCATCACCCAACACACACCTGATGGCACAAACGCTCGCGCTTTGGCCAACGACGTGGATGTTCAAACCCTCGACCTCGAAGGCTTGGAACGCATCGATTTGAACTTCCCCAAGTTCACCGATGGCCGCGCTTTCAGCCAAGCTTTTGTGCTGCGCCGTCGTGGCTTTAGCGGCGACATCCGCGCCCACGGCGATGTGTTGATTGACCAACTCTTGCAAATGCAACGCAGTGGTTTTTCCAGCGCTGTGCTGCGTGACGACCAAGACGCAGCACACGGCGAAAAACTATTGACGCACTACAAAGCCTTCTACCAAGGCGATGCCGTCAATGCAGAACCCAAATTTGCCCGCGTGGGTTGAGTAGGTACACCATGAGCACCAGTTCATTTCTATCTGCCAACGGGCAGTCCAAGGCCACCACCTTGAACGCCCGCGCCAGCGACGACTTCGCAGCCAAGCTGGCTGAAACCCACGCCTTGCTGCAACGTGCAGCGGCTGACGTCACACCGGTCACACACCTCATCAACGGCTTGAAGCTCGACATTCCTGTGTTCGTGCTCGAAACCGGTGCACTGCACACCGAAACTTTGGCTCTGCTGGAGCGCACCGAGGCCACCTCACGCGCGCCCATCCACGTGTATCGCCCTGTGCATGAATCGGTCATCCAGTTTGTGCGCACCGAAGGCCAAGACGCGATGTACAAAAGCATAGCGCTGCGCAAAGAATGCTGCGGCATTCGCAAGATGGAGCCACTCGCCCGCGCCCTCAAAGGCCAACGCGCTTGGATCACCGGTTTGCGCCAAGAGCAATCCACCGCACGCGCCGATGTGCCCTTGCAAGACGACAGCGAAGTTGCCACCAAGAACTTGAGCAAGTTCAACCCCTTGGCCAAATGGACATGGGGCGATGTGTGGCACTACATCGCCACCAACAACGTGGACTACAACCCACTGCACGACCAGTTTTTCCCCAGCGTGGGCTGTGCACCTTGCACACGCGCCATCAGCTTGGGCGAAGAGTTCCGCGCTGGCCGCTGGTGGTGGGAAAGCAGCGACCTGAAAGAGTGCGGTTTGCATGTCAAACCGCACGGCGAGCGATAGCTCGCGAGTCGCTGCTTCAGTGCAGGTTCATTTCGCTGCAAGCGAAGTGAACCGGAACTAAGACGAATTGATTGAAGAAAAAATTATGAACGCTACAACCCAAACCGAGTTGCACCATTTAAGCAACACCCACCTCGATGCGCTGGAAGAAGAAACCATCTTCATCTTGCGCGAAGTCGCCGCCGCTTTCGAGCGCCCCACCCTCTTGTTCTCAGGCGGTAAAGATTCGCTCGTCATGCTCAAGTGCGCTGAGAAAGCCTTCGGTGCTGGCCGCATCCCCTACCCACTGTTGATGATCGACACCGGTCACAACTTCAAAGAAGTGACGGACTTCCGCGACTCACGCGCCAAAGAACTCGGTGCTGAGCTGATCGTTCGAAGCGTCGAAGACTCGATGAAAAAAGGCACGGTGCGTTTGGCTCACCCGGGTGAGAGCCGTAACGTGCATCAATCGGTCACGCTGCTCGAAGCGATCGAAGAATTCCGCTTTGACGCCCTCATTGGCGGCGCACGCCGTGACGAAGAAAAAGCCCGCGCCAAAGAACGCATCTTCAGCCACCGCGACAGCTTTGGCCAATGGCAGCCCAAGGCACAACGCCCTGAGTTGTGGACCCTGTTCAACCACAAGTTGCAGCCCGGCGAACACTTCCGCGTGTTCCCGATCTCAAACTGGACTGAGCTGGATGTGTGGCAATACATCGCCCGCGAAAACATCGCACTGCCTTCGATCTACTACACACACAAACGCGAAGTGGTGGACCGTCGCGGCTTGTTGGTGCCTGTGACCGAACTCACCCCACCGAAAGACGGTGAGAAGGTAGAGATTCGCGACGTGCGTTTCCGCACCGTGGGCGATATCACTTGCACATGCCCTGTGGAAAGCGACGCGGCTACGCCAGAACAAATCGTCCTCGAGACATTGGCCGCCGACGTGAGCGAACGCGGTGCCACACGCATGGACGACAAAACATCTGAGGCTTCGATGGAGAAGCGCAAAAAAGACGGCTATTTTTAAGACGGTGAATTTGATGACGACTACAACAAATACAAATACGCAAAACGCACTGAAATTCATCACCTGCGGCTCAGTCGACGACGGCAAGAGCACGCTAATTGGCCGCCTGCTGGTGGACACCAAAGCGGTGTTGCAAGACCACTTGGCTGGCGTGCAACGCTCTGGCGAAACCGACCTCGCTTTACTGACCGATGGCCTGTCTGCCGAGCGCGAGCAAGGCATCACGATTGACGTGGCTTACCGCTACTTCAACACCGAAGCACGCAAGTTCATCATTGGCGACGCGCCTGGCCATGAGCAATACACCCGCAACATGGTGACCGCCGCTTCTAGCGCTGACGCAGCCGTGGTGTTGGTAGACGCCATCAAACTGGATTGGAAAAATCCAGCACTTGAATTGCTGCCGCAAACCCGCCGCCACTCGTTGCTGGTCAATATGCTGCGCGTGCCCTCCATCGTGTTTGCCATCAACAAACTCGATGCGGTGGAAGACCCTGCACTGGCGTACAAAAACATCGAAGCTGCTTTGCGCAAATTTGCCAAAGAAGCTGGCATCGCCATCACGGCCATGGTGCCCGTGTCCGCCCTCAAAGGCTGGAACGTGGTGACCACTGAGAACAATGACCAAACCGACTGGTGTGGTTACACGGGCCCTAGCCTATTGAGCATCTTGGAAGAGTTGCCCAATACGCCTGCCGAAACTGAAGTGGCTTTTAGCTTCCCCGTGCAATGGGTGGAAAAATTCCACGACTCCGGCGTGACCACCCAAGGCCGCCGCGTGTTCTGGGGCCGAGTGGCCACGGGCACCATTGAGCCAGGCCAAACCATCAAAGTGTTCCCAAGTGGCCAAACCGCTGTGGTGTCGCAAGTGCTGTCTGCCACACGCGAGCCACAAAACAAAGCCGCAGGCCACAGCGCTGGCATCGTGCTGGACCGCGAAGTGGACGTGTCGCGTGGTGACTGGTTGCTGGCAGTTGAAGGAAGCCCTGAAGGCCAGCGCCAACTCAACACCACCATCGCTTGGATGGACGACGAGCCCTTGGTGGCTGGTCGCGTTTACTGGGCATTGCACGGCCACCGCTGGGTGAAAGCCAAAGTGCAACGCGTGGTGCACCGCCTGAACGTGAACACCTTGGCCGAGGAAGAAGCCACCGAGCTGGCCCCCAATGCCATTGGCCACGTGACTTTGGCCCTGCAAGAGCCTTTGGTCACACTGCCTTTCAGCCAGTCGCGCATCTTGGGCGCACTGGTGTTGGTGGACACCGCCACGCACAAAACCTCGGGCGCAGTGTTGGTGAACTGATCCAGCTCAAAGCCCTGAATTGATTCCCGTTTAAAATCAAAGGCTTGGCGCACCAGCAACCGCTGTTGCGCCCAGTTTTTTAATATTGATTGAATTGTCATGACGCACGTTGTCACCGAAGCCTGTATCCAATGTAAGTACACCGACTGTGTGGACGTTTGTCCCGTCGACTGCTTCCGCGAAGGCCCTAACTTCCTCACCATCGACCCAGACGAGTGCATCGACTGCGCGGTGTGTATCCCCGAGTGCCCTGTGAACGCCATCTACGCCGAAGAAGACGTGCCAGAAGGCCAAGAGCACATGACCAAGCTCAACGCTGAGTTGTCGCTCATCGGCTGGCCCAGCATCACCAAGCGCAAAGCGCCTATGGCCGATGCGGATGCATGGAAAGACAAAACCGGCAAGCTCGCCGAACTCAAGCGCTAAGCACTTCAGCGCAAATAGCCCCTATGACGGCAGCCACGATTCATACTGACGCCGTCATCGTGGGCGCAGGCCCAGTGGGCCTGTTTCAGGCTTTCCAGCTTGGGCTGCAAGACATTCGCAGCCACATCATTGACGCACTGCCCCATGTTGGTGGCCAATGCGTTGAGCTTTACGCAGACAAACCCATTTACGACATTCCCGGCATTCCTGTGTGCACGGGCCGTGAGTTGGTGGCGCAGCTGCAAACGCAAATCAAACCCTTTGCACCCACGTTTCACCTCAACCAAGAAGTGACCGAAGTCGAACGACTCGACGATGGGCATATCTCTGTTCGCACCTCCACAGGACTGCACTTTGTTTGCAAGGTGTTGGTCATTGCCGCAGGTGTGGGCGCATTTCAAGCGCGCAAGCTGAGCGTAGAAGGTGCTGCTGAACTAGAAGGCACGTACCTGCATTACCGCTTGGGCGATGCATCGCGTTTTGCGGGCCAAGATGTGGTGGTGATGGGTGGCGAAGAATCGGCCGTCGCAGCCGCGTTGAAACTCACACTCGAAGCACAGCCACCTAAAAGCGTGACCCTGATGCACCGCCGCGATGTGTTCGCCGCCGAGCCTCTGCTGTTGCAAGCCATGCGTGATGCAGTCGCGAGTGGCAAGCTGCAACTGCAAATTGGCCAACCCACTGCCTTGCTGAGCAAGGATCATCAGCTGCACGCCGTGCAAGTAGCCACACCCGAAGGCCAAACCATTGAGCGCCCAGCACAACATGTGTTGGCCTTCTTGGGCCTCTCACCCAAACTCGGCCCCATCACCAACTGGGGCTTGGCGATAGAGCGCAAGCAACTGGTGGTCAACACCGAAAACTTTGCCACCGATGTGCCTGGCATCTTTGCTGTTGGCGACATCAACACCTACCCCGGCAAGAAAAAACTCATCTTGTGCGGCTTTCACGAAGCCACCCTCGCCGCCTTTGGTGCGGCCGCTATCGTGCATCCCACACGAAAGACCCTGCTGCAGTACACGACAACGTCCACCGAACTGCATCGCCTGCTCGGGCTCGCATAAAATACACACCGCGTTAGCAATAACGCATTCGCTAGGGGTGTTGAAGCCGTCACCGACTTCGACTGAGAAAGTCCCTTTGAACCTGTTGAGATCCGCCTAAAGCGGGTCTCAAAGTCCGCAAGGACTTGAGGTAATCCTCGCGCAGGGAAGCTTGGTCTTATTACGAGGCTCTTCACTCACAAGAGCATTCACTCGTTACAAAGTCAGCCGACCTGCCATCACGTTGAAGGAAACGTCATGGCAAACCATTCGCCATTTTTAAAAGCAACTCGCATTCATGCGGCCGTTGCACTGTGCATCGCATCTTGCGCATCCGCTTGGGCACAACAAAACCCCACCGAAATCACCATCACCGACAAGCTTCCTGCACGCGTGTCGGGCTTTGGTGATGTGCCGGCGCAAGAGCTGCCTTTCTCCACCACCACTAT